>Ga0190275_10000109_pt1 | contig 99307 bp, 95 predicted proteins | sample Popmic550T_FD_133745 | JGI IMG/M metagenome (GOLD analysis project Ga0190275, IMG submission 133745) | Populus adjacent soil microbial communities from riparian zone of Yellowstone River, Montana, USA - 550 T | ecosystem: Environmental > Terrestrial > Soil > Riparian zone > Trees stand | place... | reverse complement strand
CGAAGCCCTCGTTCTTGTAGGCCACGAGCGGCTCGATCTGGGCGAACCCGCGCAGGTGGATGCCCTCGCGCAGGTAGTCCATGTCGTGCAGGTGCTCGCGCCAGCGCTCGTCGATGATCTGGAGCAGCATGTAGCGCTCGAGCGCGCGCATCAGCTCGCCGCCGAGCTCCTCCTCGCGCTCGTTGTACGCGTCGATCGCGTCCTTCTTCAGGTCCTCGGTCAGCTCCTCGCGGACGAGCGCGTTACGGTCGAGGTCCTCGAGCGCGATGCCGACCGGGTACATCTGCTCGAGCTGAGTCCAGAAGCCCGGCAGATCCCACTCGTCGATGAACTCGCCGGCGAGGTACTCGGCCGCCATCCGCTCGATCACGTCGCCGAGCTGCTCGCGCGCCGTGTCGCCCATGTCCTCGCCCTCGAGGATGCGGTCGCGGTACTCGTAGATGATCTCGCGCTGCTGGTTCATCACGTCGTCGTACTCGAGGACGCGCTTTCGGATCAGGAAGTTCTGCTCCTCGACCTTCTTCTGGGCGTTCTCGATCTGCTTCGACAGCATCCCGGCCTCGATCGGCTCCTCCTCGCCGGTCTCCTTCGAGACCGGGCCGAGCCGGTCGAGGATCCGGTAGATCCGATCGCCTGCGAACAGGCGCACGAGGTCGTCCTCCGCGGAGAGGTAGAAGCGCGACTCGCCCGGGTCGCCCTGGCGGCCTGAACGCCCGCGGAGCTGGTTGTCGATCCGGCGCGACTCGTGGCGCTCGGTGCCCAGGATGTACAGGCCGCCCGCCTCGATCACCTTCTCGCGGTTGGCCTCGACCTGCTTCTCATAGCCGGGATACACCTGGTCCCACGTGCGGTCCCAGTCGTCGCTGTCGGGGTCGATGCCGCGCTTCTGAAGCTCGAGCGTCGTCAGGTGCTCGGGGTTGCCGCCGAGCTTGATGTCGACGCCGCGGCCCGCCATGTTCGTGGCGATGGTGACCGTGCCGGGCTGGCCCGCCTCCGCGACGATCTCACCCTCCCGCGCCGCGTGCTCGGGCTTCGCGTTCAGGACCGTGTGCGGGATGCCCCGCTGCTTGAGGCGCTCGGACAGCATCTCCGAGACCTCGACCGAGATCGTGCCGACCAGGACGGGTTGGCCCTGCTCGTGGCGCGCCTGGATCTCCCTCACCACCGCCATCCACTTGCCATCCTTGGTCTTGTAGATCTGGTCGTTCTGATCCTTGCGGACCATCGGCATGTTCGTGGGGACCTCGACGACCTGAAGCTTGTAGATCTTCATGAACTCGGTCGCCTCGGTCAGCGCGGTACCGGTCATGCCCGCGAGCTTGTCGTAGCGGCGGAAGTAGTTCTGGTAGGTGATCGTCGCGACCGTCTGGTTCTCCTCCTGAATCGCGACGCCCTCCTTGGCCTCGACGGCCTGGTGAAGGCCCTCCGACCAGCGCCGGCCCTCCAGGATGCGGCCGGTGAACTCGTCGATGATCTTGGCCTCGCCGTCGATCACCTCGTACTCGACGCCGCGCTTGTAGAGCGACTCCGCCTTCAGCGCCTGAATTAGGTGGTTGACGAGGTTGCCGTGCTCGGCGAGGAACATGTTCTCGATGCCGAGGAACTTCTCGGCCTTCTCGACGCCGCGCTCGGTGATCGCCACGGTCTTGTGCTTCTCGTCGGGCTCGTAGTCGAAGTCGGCGACGTACTCCTTCGACTTCGCCTCGAGCCCCTCGGGCTTCTTGCCCGGCTCGAGCATCGGGGCGAGCTTCGCGAACTTGTAGTAGAGGTCGGCCGCCTGCTCGGGAGCGCCGGAGATGATCAGCGGCGTGCGCGCCTCGTCGATGAGGATGTTGTCGACCTCGTCCACGATCGCGAACGGGTGGCCGCGCTGGACCTTGTCCTCGAGCTGGATCGCCAGGTTGTCGCGCAGGTAGTCGAACCCGAACTCGGAGTTCGTGCCGTAGGTGACGTCGGCGGCGTACTGGGCGCGCTTCTCGGCCGGGACTCGGTCGTCCGACTGGAGGATGCCGACGCTCGTGCCGAGCGCGTCGTAGATCGGCTTCATCCACTCCGCGTCGCGGCGGGCCAGGTAGTCGTTGACGGTGACCAGGTGGACGGCGTCCCCGGCGAGCGTGTTCAACACGACCGCGAGCGTGGCCGTGAGCGTCTTGCCCTCGCCGGTCCTCATCTCGGCGATCGACCCGTCGTGCAGGACCATGCCGCCGATCAGCTGCACGTCGAAGTGACGCATGCCGAGCGTGCGCCTGCCCGCCTCTCGGGTCAGCGCGAAGCTCTCGAAGAGCAGGTCGTTGAGCGGCTCGCCGTTGCGGCCGCGCTCGCGGAGCTTGTCCGCCGCCTCACGCAGCTCTGCGTCCGTGTAGAGCTCGAACTCCGGCTCGTAGTCGTTGATCCGGGCGACGTTCTTCTCGAACGCCTTGAACTTCTTCCCCTCGCCAACGCGCAGCGCGCGATCGATTAGCGACATGGGTCCCGAGGATAGCCCCCTGGTGCGGGGCTATCCCTCGGCCGGGCGGGGCTCCACGCGCGTGGACTCCCGCCTGCCGCGGCGCTTGTCACGGTGGCGCTTCACCTGGCGGGCGAGCTCGTCGGCCACCAGGTTCACCGTGTGGCCCATCGACTCGGACGAGTCGCGCGCCCGCAGGGTCGTGCCCTTCAGGAACAGGGTGGCCTCTGCGACGCACTTGTCGCGGATGGAGGGGTTGCGCTCCTCGGACAGCTCGATCTCGAGTGTCGCCAGCTCCGAGACCTGCTTTGCGACCTTCTCGAAGCGCTTCTCGATCTTCGCGCGGATGTCGTCGGTGACGGCGAAGTTCCGGCCCTTCACGTCGATCTTCATTGCGAACCCTTCTGCCGGTCGGCTTCACGAGCGTCCGAGCTCGCGCTGTCACGGTCGATTATCTCACCGGAGTGCGGGCATACGCGAGCGCGTGCTCGCAGCGCCACCCTGCGGCGGCGAGCGCCCGGGCGCACGCCGCCAGGGTCGCGCCCGTGGTCGCGACGTCATCGACCAGTACGACTTCCTCCGCCTCCGCCCGCAGCGCGCGAAAGCGCGGCGGCGCGCGCATCCGCTGGCGGCGGGGACGGCCGACCTGGCGGGCGTGACCGCCGACGCGCTCGAGCAGGGGCAGGACGGGGACCCCGGTGTGGGCCGCGAGTGCGCGGGCGATCAGCTCAGCGTGGCAGTAGCCGCGCCGGCGCCTGCGACCCACCGGCGAGGGCACGGGTACCAGCGGGCGCCCGCGGACGGGCGACGGCGCTCCGGCGGCGATCGCGGCCGCCATGTGCTCCGCCAGCCGCACCGCACCGCCGAACTTGAGCCGCCGGATCAGCTCGCGGCCGGGGCCGGCGTAGGCGACCGGCGCCCAGACCCCGAGGCCCGCCAGCGCGACTGCGCCGCTCGGCAGGCGCTCGAGCGCGGCGTCGCAGGCCGGACAGAGCGGCTCGCCCGCGGGGGCGGGCCGCCGACAGGCCGCGCAGAAGGGCGGCGCGATCGCGGCGAGCAGGCGCACGCGCCCAGCTTGGGTGCGCCGGGCAGACAGCAGGGTTACCGCTGCGACAATCCCCGCGCGTGCACCCGCATCTGCACTGGAACCTGTCCGTCACCGTCCTCCTGACGCTCGGGCTGTACGCCGGCATCTACGTCTGGCGCTGGCGGGCTGCGCGCCGCGAGGAGGGCGGGCGCGGTGCCGGCTGGCTCCAACTCCTGTCCTTCGCGGTCGCGATGGCGGCGCTCACGGCCGCCCTCGTCTCGCCGATCGACGGCCTGGGTGAGGACTACCTGTTCTGCATGCACATGCTCCAGCACATCCTGCTGGGCGACATCGCGCCGGTCTTCCTGCTGCTCGCGCTGTCGCGCGTGATCATGCGCCCGGCCACGCGGCGGCTGGTGGCCGTTGAGCGGGCGCTCGGCCGGTTCGCGCATCCGCTGACCGGGCTCTTCCTCTGGTTCGGCCTGATCTATTTCTGGCACATCCCGGCGCTCTACGACGCCGCGATCGAGTCGTCGATCGTGCATGCGCTCGAGCACGCCTCGTTCTTCACCGCCGGGGTCGCGCTCTGGTGGCCGCTGATCCAGCCGGTGCCGATGCGGCGGCGGATGAAGGGCATGTGGCCCTTCGCGTACATCGCGACCGCGAAGGCGGGGCTCGCGGGGCTCGGCCTCTACCTGACGTGGTCCAAGACCGTCGCGTACGAGCACTACGAGAGCGTCCCGCGGATCTGGGGCCTGACCGCAGTCGAGGACCAGAATGTGGGCGGCGCGATGATGATGCTCGAGCAGTCCGTAGTGCTGCTCATCGCCTTCGTCGTGCTGTTCGTCCAGATGCTTACCCAGTCGGAGTTGGACGAGCAGCGGCGCGAGCGGCTGGAGCGAACGGCGGCCGCTTGAGCGCTCTGCTCGACCGGCTGGGCGTCGAGCTGCCGGTCGTGCAGGCCGGGATGGGCGGCGGGCTTGCGCGCGCCGGGCTCGCGGCGGCCGTCTCCGAGGCGGGCGGCCTGGGCACGATCGGGTTTGTGGCCGCGGATGGGTTGCGCTCAGAGATCGCCGCGGCGCGCGAGCGAACCGGGCGGCCGGTCGCGGTGAACCTCCTGCTGCCGTTCGCGCGGCGCGAGCATTGGGACGCCGCGGCGGAAGCCGACGTCGTCGTCACGTTCTGGGGCAAGCCGCGGCGGCGCACGGACAGGCCGTGGGTTCACCAGGTCGGCTCGGAGCGCGAGGCGCGCGCCGCGGTCGCCGCCGGAGCCGACGGCGTCATCGCCCAGGGCGTCGAGGCCGGCGGTCACGTGAGAGGGGTGGTCCCGGCGCTCGAGCTGCTCGCGCTCCTTCGGCGCGCGCTTCCCGCGGGCTACCCGGTGCTTGCGGCAGGCGGGATCGCCGACCGCGCCGACGTGGCGCGCGTGTTGGACGCCGGAGCGGACGCGGCGGTGCTCGGCACCCGCTTTGTGATGAGCGACGAGGCGGGCGCGTCGGCCGCTTACAAGCAGCGGCTGATGGAGTCGCGCGAGACCGCCCTCACACGGCTGTTCGGGATGGGCTGGCCGGCGCCCCACCGCGTGATCTGGAACGAGGCGACCGAGCGCTGGCTGGATCGCGACGGGCGGATACCGCGCTGGCTCGACGCGTCCCAGCGCCTCTCGGGGCCGCTCCTCGCCCGGCTCCGGATGAGCGCGCAGGCGCGGGTGGCGGCCACGCAGCAGGTGGCGCGGCCGTTCTTCGGCCCGTTCGCGCCCACCACCGACGGGCCGCGGAACCTGCTCGACGCGGGTGCGCTGTACGCCGGCGAATCGGTCGCCAGGATCCACGACATCCGGCCCGCCGCGGAGATCGTGCGGGACCTGGCGCGGGCCGCGTGAGGCGGCGGGCCGCGCTCGCGGCGGCGGGCGCGCTGGTCGTGCTCGCCGCCGTCACCATCGCCGTCGCGCTGCTGCGCGAGGGCGATCCGCCGCCACCGCCCGAGAAGCCGGCGACGAAACCCAAGCCGGACGCGCCGCCCTACGACGCGGCTGGGTTCCGGCCGCTCGCGTACCAAGACGGGTTCGCCACCGATTTCCTGGCCCGCGGGAGCCGCGGGATGGCGCACATCGTCTACGCGCTCAGTCCCGGCGGCGTCGAGCGGAGCGTCGCCCGCACGACGCGCTGGCGGGAGGAGGTGGAGCGGGCCGCGGCCGGGTCCGGCGTCGATCCCAACGACCTCGAGTCCATGGTCTTCCTCGAGAGCGCGGGACGGCCGACGGTGATGGCCGACGGCACGCCGAACAGCGCGACCGGGCTCATGCAGATCCTGCCCTCCACCGCCAGCACGCTTCTGGGCATGCGGGTGGACCTCGCGCGCAGCCTCGAGATCAACCGCGAGCTGCCGCGGGCACGCCTGCGCGCCGAGATCGCGCGGAAGCGGAAGCGGCGCCGGGAGGCGCGGCGGCTGGCCGCCCGGCTCGTGCGCGAGCGCCGGCGGGTGGACGAGCGCTTCGACCCGCAGAAGGCGCTCGCGGGCGCCGTCCGCTACCTGACCGCAGCCGAGCGGCGCTTCGGCCGGCGCGACCTGGCGATCGCCTCCTACCACATGGGAATCGGGAACCTCGAGAGCGTGATCGAGCGATACGTGGCGCCACGGCGACCGGCGCGGACCACGCGGGCGACCGTCGCGCGGTATGGCCTGTCGTGGGCGCAGCTCTACTACGACTCGTCGCCCACGCGGAACCCACGGACCTGGCGGCTCCTCACCGAGCTGGGCGACGAGACGCGCCACTACCTGTTCAAGGTGCTCGCCGCGCGCGAGATCCTGCGCCTCGCGCGGGAGGACCCCGAAGAGCTCGAGCGCGTGATCGCCCTGCAGACGGAGAAGGCGAGCGCCGAGGAGCTGCTTCGGCCCGAGTCGCGCCACCCGCCGTACGAGGACGGGCGCGACCTGCGCGAGGCCTACGAGGACGAGGAGCTCGTACCACTGCCGGACGAGCCGCGCCGCTTCGGCTATCGGATCGGGGCCGGGATGGGGTCGCTCGCGCGGCGGGTGGACCAGCCGCGGATCCTCTATCGCGGCCTTCGGCGCGAGGCGCTCGCCTGCCTGCTCTACATCGCGAAGGAGTACCGCCTGATCGCGGGGAAGGCGTGGCGCCCGCTGAAGGTCACGAGCACGGTGCGCGACCTCCCCTACCAGCAGGAGCTGATCGCGACAAACGTGCAGGCCACGCGCGAGTTCTCGCTGCACACCACCGGCTTCGCCATCGACATCGCGAAACCGCGCGCCGCCGACGGGCTGCGTTTCCTCCTGGAGCGCCTGCAGGCGCTCGACGTGATCGCGTGGGTCGAGGAGCCGGGCGCGTTCCACCTGACCGCCGGCCGCGAGGCGCGGGCGTTCCTGCCGCTGTACGAGGCGCTGGTCGAAGACCGCCGCCCCCTGCTGCACCCCTAACGCCCGGGGCGACTCCCGCCCATCGATGCCTTTTAGGGGTCATGGCCCCCAAAATCGATCGATCGCGGGACGTCTGGCGGTTGGTGCGGCGGCAGCACGGGGTCGTGACGAGGGCGCAACTGCTCGCGCTCGGGTACACGGCGGAGGCGATCCGCCACCGGCTCGCCGACGGGCGCCTGCACCGAGTCCACCAAGGTGTCTATGCCGTGGGGCGGCCGGAGCTGACGCAGTTGGGCCGGTGGATGGCCGCGGTCCTGGCGTGCGGGCCGTCCGCGGCGCTGAGCCACGCGAGCGCCGCGGAACTTTGGGGCATCCGCGCGAAACCCGGGCGCCCCATCCACGTGTCAGTGACCTCAGATACTCCGCGATGCGCGGAGGGCGTCGCCGTGCACCGCCGCCGCGCGCTGGGCGCAGCCGACATCACGAAGCAGGACGGCATCCTCGTAACCCGCCCGATACCGACGCTGATCGACCTGGCCGCCGCGATCGGAAAGAGAACCCTCGAGGCTGCCGTCAACGAAGCCGACCGCCTCGGCCTGACCGACCCGGACAAGCTCCGCGCGGCGCTTGACGAGACCCCACCGCGCCCGGGCGTCGGAGTGCTCCGCAAGGTGCTCGATCGCGAGACCTTCACCTTCACCCGCTCGGAACTCGAACGCCGCTTCAAGCGCCTCGCGCGCGAGGCCGGTCTGCCCGAGCCGCAGACCTGCGCAGAGGTGAACGGTTTCGAAGTGGACTTCTACTGGCCCGAAATCCCGCTGATCGTGGAAACGGACGGCCTGACCTACCACCGCACCCCCACCCAGCAGAAGAAGGATCGCGTGCGCGATCAGGCTCACACCGCCGCGGGCATCCCCCACCTCCGCTTCACCCATGCGCAGGTACGCGACGAGCCCGGGCACGTGCGCCGCACAGTCATCCGTGCTGTTTCGCGCCTTGCCGCGTAGTCCTCATTGATGGACGGACGCCGGCTCACGGTGGGCGTGGTCACGACACTCGCCCTCTTCCTGCCGCCGTGCGACCGCGGTGGCGACCACGGGGTCGCGCTGAGCCTCGACCGCGGCGTCGCGAGCCCTGGGCAGACGCTCGAGCTGACGATCGAGAACCGGACCCGCTGGCGGCTCGAGTACGGCGTCTCGTACAAGCTCGAGCGCCGGGAGGACGGCCGCTGGCGCTGGGTCAACCGCGACCAGGCCTTCATCCTGCTGCTCAAGTTCATCGAACCCGGTGAGCGCGAGCGCGAGGAGATCCGCCTCGCACGCGACCTGCGCCCCGGTGACTACCGGGTCGTGAAGTTCTTCACCGCGCCCGCGCCCGACCGCGAGCTCCGCGCCGGCGTCGAGTTCCGCGTGATCTAGAGCCTGCGCAGGCTCTCGGTGATGCCCACGTGGCCCGCGATGGCGTCGATCAGGATCGTTCCGGCCGCCAGCTCCGTGCCGGGGAACACGATCGAGCCGCGGAGCGCCGAGGTGTCGCCGATCCGGCAGCCGTCGCCGATCACGAGCGGCCCCATCAGGCGCGTGCCGGTGCCGATCTCCACGTCCTGGCCGATCCAGACGGGCGGGGCGACGAAGGTCACGTCGTCGATCGCAGTGCCCTCACCCACGTGGAGGCCTTCGTCGAGCTCCGTGCCGCTCCGCTCGAGCCGCAGCTTGCCCTCGAGCGCGTCGAACGTGCCGGAGCGGAGCTCGTGCAGGGAGCCGACGTCGTTCCAGTACTCGTCTATCTCATGGACGTAGAACGGCACGTCGTTCTCGAGCAGCGCCGGGAAGACGTCCTGGGCCCAATCGGCGAACGGCCGGTCGGGGAAGTAGTCGAAGATCTCCGGACTGAAGACGTAGATGCCGCAGTTGCCGAGGTCCGAAAGCGCCTCGGCGGGGTCCGGCTTCTCCTGGAAGCCCTGGATGCGGCCCTCCGAGTCGTGGATCACGACGCCGTACTCGCGCGTGTCCGGCACCCGCCTCACCGTCAGCGTGGCGATGCCGCCGGCCGAGTGGTGACGCTCGACGAGCTTGCGCAGGTCGATGTCGGTGAGCGCGTCGCCCGAGATGACCACGACCGGGTCGTCGCCGAAGAAGTCGGCCACGTTGCGCACCCCGCCCGCGGTGCCGAGGAGCTCCTCCTCGTGGCTGTAGGTCAGCCGGTCGCCGAAGTAGTTCTTGATCGAGTTCGGGAAGTAGTGGAGGTTGGCGATGAGGTCGTCGAACCCCTGACCGTTCAGGAGGTTCACGATGTGCGCCATCACGGGACGATCGAGTACCGGCACCATCGGCTTCGGAATCTCGAACGTGATCGGCTTGAGCCGAGTGCCGAGCCCGGCTGCGAGGACCATTGCCTTCATGCGGCGGTGAACCTAGCGCAGCCAGCTGGACAGGTAGGCGCGCTGCTCGGCGGTCAGGTCGTCGATGGCGACACCCAGCGCTTCGAGCTTGAGCCGGGCGACCTCGCGGTCGATCTCGGCGGGCACCGCGACGACCGCCGCCTCGAGGGTCTCCTCGCCCGTGACGAGCCATTCGACCGCCAATGCCTGGAGCGCGAACGAGATGTCCATCACCTCGGCCGGGTGGCCCTGTGCCGCGGCCAGGTTGACCACGCGCCCGCCCGCGAGCAGGTAGAGCCGCCGGTCGCCGAGGTCGTAGCGCTGCACGAGCGGCAGGACGTCCTCGGGCGGGCCCGTCGCCGCCTCCCCCAGCCCGGCCAGGTCGATCTCGACGTCGAAGTGGCCCGCGTTCGAGATGACCGCGCCGTCCTTCATCCGCGCGAAGTGCTCGCGCCGCAGCACGCTCCGGTTCCCGGTCACGGTGATGAAGAGGTCGCCGAACTCCGCCGCGTCGAGCGCCTGGAGGACCTCATAGCCCTCCATCCGCGCCTCGAGCGCGCGCAGCGGGTCGACCTCGCATACGACGACCCAGGCGCCGGCGCCGCGCGCGCGCAGCGCGATGCCGCGGCCCGTGTAGCCGTAGCCCAGGACCACGACGGTCCGCCCGGCTAGAAGGAGGTTGGTCGCGCGCAGGATCCCGTCGAGCGTCGACTGGCCGGTGCCGTAGCGATCGTTGAACGCCCGCTCCGTCGCGGCCTCGTTCAGCGCGAGCACGGGGCAGGCGAGCTTGCCCTCGGCCGCGAGCGCGCGCAGGCGGACGAGCCCGATCGTGGTCTCCTCGGTGGCGCCGACGAACCCCTCGGGAATCCCCGCGTCGTGGAGTGCGACCACGAGATCGCCCCCGTCGTCGATCGCGGCCCGCGGGTTCGCCGCGGCCGCCGCCGCGATCGCCTCCGCCGGATCATCCCCGCGGCGGGCGTCGACGCCGAGCGTCTCGGCGACATCGTCCTGGGTGGACAGCGGGTTCGAGGCGACGAGGTCGACCTCCGCCCCACCGGCCTCGAGCGCGCGCACGAGGTTCGCCGTCTCGGCGGTCACGTGGAGGCAGGCGGCGACCCGAAGGCCATCGAGCGGCCGGTCGCGCGCGAACCGCTCGGCGATCGAGCGGACGACGGGCATCTGCCCCGCCGCCCACTCGATGCGCGCCTCACCGCTCATGGCTCAGCCCGACCAGCGACGAGCGACCAGCTAGTACCGATAGTGCTCGGCCTTGTAGGGACCCTCGACCGGCACCCCGATGTAGGCGGCCTGCTCGGGCGTCAGCTCGGTGAGCCTCACCCCGAGCGCGTCGAGGTGCAGCCGCGCGACCTTCTCGTCGAGGTGCTTCGGCAGCACGTAGACCTTCTTCTCGTAGTCGGCGTTCTTCGTGAACAGCTCGATCTGGGCGATCGTCTGGTTCGTGAAGGAGTTCGACATCACGAATGACGGGTGGCCGGTGGCGTTGCCCAGGTTCAGCAGGCGCCCCTCCGAGAGCAGGATCACCGAGTGGCCGTCCGCGAACCGCCACTCGTCGACCTGCGGCTTGATGTTGATGCGCTCGATGCCGGGAACGTTCTCGAGCCCGGCCACGTCGATCTCGTTGTCGAAGTGGCCGATGTTCCCGACGATCGCCTGGTGCTTCATCCGCGCCATGTGGTCGGCGGTGATGATGTCCTTGTTCCCGGTGGCGGTGATGAAGATGTCCGCCGTCTCGATGACGTCCTCCAGGGTCTTCACGTCGTAGCCGTGCATGGCCGCCTGGAGCGCGCAGATCGGGTCGATCTCGGTGACGATCACGCGCGCGCCTTGGCCGCGCAGCGACTCGGCGCAACCCTTGCCGACGTCGCCGTAACCGCAGATCACGGCGACCTTCCCGCCGATCATCACGTCGGTGCCGCGGTTGATCCCGTCGATCAGCGAGTGGCGGCAGCCGTAGAGGTTGTCGAACTTCGACTTGGTCACCGAGTCGTTGACGTTGATGGCCGGGAAGAGCAGGTCGCCCGTCTCCTGCATCTGGTAGAGCCGCATCACGCCGGTCGTGGTCTCCTCGGTCACGCCCTGGATGCCCTGGCCGATCTTCGTCCAGCGGTCCGGGTCCTCCTCGAGCGAGCGCTGCAGCACGGTGAGGATCACGCGCAGCTCCTCCGAGTCGGCCGAGGCCGGGTCCGGCACGGCGCCCGCCTTCTCGAACTCGGTGCCCTTGTGCACGAGCAGGGTCGCGTCGCCGCCGTCGTCGAGGATCATGTTGGGGCCACCGCCGTCCGGCCAGCGGAGCACCTGCTCGGTGCACCACCAGTACTCCTCGAGCGTCTCGCCCTTCCACGCGTAGACGGGGACGCCGGCCGCGGCGATGGCCGCCGCAGCGTGGTCCTGAGTCGAGAAGATGTTGCAGCTCGCCCAGCGCACCTCGGCGCCGAGCGCGACGAGCGTCTCGATCAGGACCGCCGTCTGCACGGTCATGTGAAGCGAGCCGGTGATGCGCGCGCCCTTCAGCGGCTGCCTGTCGGCGAACTCCTCGCGCGTCCTCATCAGGCCCGGCATCTCGTGCTCGGCGAGCCGGATCTCCTTGCGGCCGAACTCGGCAAGCGAGATGTCGGCGACCTTGTAGTCCTCGGTCCTGGTGGTGGTGGCGGCTTCCATTCTTCTCCTAGGTCGTGGTGGCGAGCAGGAGCCGCTCGTGCTTCTCCTGCTCCCAGCGGAGCCATTCCCCGGGGTCGATCTCCGCGGGGCGCTCCGGCGTTTCCTCGAACCAGCGCTCGAGCGCGTCGCTCAGCTCGCTCTCCTCGCGCATCCGCTTAGCGAACGCGATGTCGGAGAGCCCGCAGTCGAACCGGCCCAGCAGCTCGCGCAGCGTCCGCAGGCGCTGCAGCTCGGCCGGTCCGAAGATGCGGTAGCCCGACGCCGTCCTGGCCGGCTCGATCAGGCCCACCCGCTCGAGGTAGCGGAGCATTCGCGGCGACCAGCCGGTCGTGTCCGCGGCCTCGTTGATGGTGAGCCCATCCATCGCGGCAACCTTACCACGACTGTGTCAAGGTTCGCCACGCCTCACGAACCGGTCCCGGGCCGCGTTCAACCCACATGATCAACGCCGTCAGGACAACCAGGATCTACTGCCGGCCGAGCTGCAGCGCGCGGCCGAAGCCCGAGAACGTGACCACCTATCCCTCCCGCGCCGCCGCCGAGCGCGCGGGGTATCGCGCCTGCAGGCGCTGCCGCCCGGAACTAGGCGAGGAGCTGCGGTTCGCCACCGCGCGGACGCCGTTCGGGACCGCGCTCGTCGCGGCGGGCGAGGTGAACAGGGGGCCAGGCCCCGTGTTCAGTGTGCGCGAGGTCCTGTTCGGCGACTCCGCGGCGCACGCGGAGGCGGAGCTGCGCGCCGCTCATCCCGGCGCTTTCATCCGCCGCGATCGGTCGCTCCGCGCCGTCGCGGCGGCGATCCTCGACTCGCCGCGCGTCCAGCTCGACATGCGCGGCACCTCGTTCCAGCGCGAGGTGTGGCGGAAGCTCCTCGAGATCCCGCGCGGCGAGACGCGCACGTACAGCCAGCTGGCCGCCGAGCTCGGCCGGCCGCGGTCCGCCCGCGCCGTGGCGCGAGCGTGCGCCACGAACCGGATCGGGGTGCTCGCCCCCTGCCATCGCGTCGTCGGCGCGGACGGCGGCCTTACCGGCTACCGCTGGGGCGTGGATCGCAAGCGCGCTCTCCTCAGAGCGGAAGGAGCCGAAGTTCGAGCGTCTCCGGCGCCGCGGCCGCGAGCGCGGCCTGCATCTCGCGCTCGTCGGTGAAGCGGCCGCCCAGCCGGCGCGCCTCGCAGCAAACCGTCAGCGACGACTCCGCGAACGGCCAGGGCGCCACCCGCGGTCCGTCCACGCGGAGGCCCTCGACCTCGCCCGCCCAGCCGAGCAGCGCGGCGAGCGACAGGTAATCCCAGATCCACACGAGCGTCGAGCCGGGCTCGAGCTCCGAGCGCTCGAACCCGAGCGAGCGCCGGAACTCCTCCTGCGCGTCGAAGAGCGAAGCAACCTCGGGCGTCCGCTCGCGCAGCTCGTACAGGCGGGTCCCGTGCAGCGACACCAGCGCCGCCGCGTACACCGACGTGGTGACCAGCCGCTGCGGCGCATCGAGCCACAGCGCGGCATGGGTGGAGACCGGCATCTCCGTGAACGAGTGCGGCAACCCGGTCTCGGCGTTCAACGTCGGCGCCCGGTCCCACTCCGCCATCCCGACGTCGTGCTGCTCGGCGGCGAGGCACACCGCCTCGTAGGGCTCGAACGGTTGCGCCCACGCGCGCGCCATCTGGCCGGATATCCAGGCGTGCGAGGCCTGGCCGATGCACAGGACGTCGTCGCCGTCCGGCCGCAGCAGCATGCGCCCGAGAGTACCCTCCGTCCATGGCGCTTCCGCCTCCCGTGCGGCTCCCCGCGGCGGTGCAGACCGCGGCCTTCATGGTCGCCCCGGCGGAATTCCTCGAACGCTGCCGGAGCCGCTACGGCGACGTCTTCGAGGCGCGCTTCCTCGGAATGGGCCGGTTCGTCTACGTGTGCGACCCGCGCCTGATCAAGCAGGTCTTCGCCGCCGACCGCGACATCGGGCTCGCCGGCGAGGCGCGGCGGCCGTTCATGGAGGCCGTGCTCGGGTCGGAGTCGCTGCTCACAACCGACGGCGAGCAGTGGGAGCGCCAGCGCAAGCTGATCGGCCCGCCCTTCCACGGCGAGCTGATCGAGGGCTATCGCGACCAGATCGAGGAGATCGCGGCCGCCGAGGTCGAGCGCTGGCCGCGCGGGATGGCGATCCCGCTCCGCCCGCGCATGCAGGCGGTGACACTCGAGGTGATCCTGCGGCTCGTCTTCGGCATCGACGACGCGGCCCGGCTCGAGCGGCTGCGCAACCTCCTCACGGAATTCACCGAGAAGGGCCACTGGATGTTCTGGATGCCGGGGTTCGTCAAGGACCTGATCGACCGCACCGCCCGCGCCGGGGGAACGGTCGCCCGGCTCAGTCCGTGGACGGGCGTGCAGCAGCGCCTCGACGAGATCGACACGCTGCTCTACGACGAGATCGCCCGCCGGCGCGCCGACCCGGAGCTCGAGGGCCGGGCGGACATCCTGTCGCTGTTGATCCGGAGCGGCGAGGCCACCGACGTCGAGCTCCGCGACGAGCTGATGACCCTTCTGATGGCGGGCCACGAGACGACCGCGACCAGCCTGGCGTGGGCGTTCGAGCGCCTGGCACGCCATCCGCAGGTCGTCGAGCGCCTGCGCGCCGAGATCGCGGCGGGCGAGACCGACGAGTACCTGGACGCCGTCGCGAAGGAGACCCTCCGCATCCGGCCGGTGATCACGGACGTCATCCGCGCCCTGCGCGAGCCGATGCAGCTGGACGAATGGGAGATCCCGACGGACCGCTTCGTCGCCCCGGCGATCATCACGGTTCACCGGCGCGGCGACATCCACCAGGACCGGCTCGCGTTCCGGCCGGAGCGGTTCCTCGACGGCCGCCGCGAGACCTTCTCCGGCTGGATCCCCTTCGGCGGTGGACGCCGCCGCTGCGTCGGCTCGCACATGGCGCTGCTCGAGATGAAGACGGTCATCCGCACGGTCGTCGAGCGCGTCGACCTCGAGGCACCCGACGCACGGGATGAGCGCGCCCGGCTCCACCACGTGACCATGATCCCGGCGCGCGGAGCGCTGCTGACGGTTCGGCCACGATCCGCCCCGGGCACGAACGGCGCATGGAAGACGCGATCCGCTTCGCACTCGAACGGGGCACCTGGGCAGTCGTCGGCTGCTCCCCCTCGCCCCGTCGCGCACTAGCTGTAGAACCTGACCAGTTGTTCCCCGATTCCGCGTGGCGATGCGGATGGGACAAGCTGGGTGGTGAGGGAGTCCGAGTTCGCGGATCCGCGGTGAACGTCGAAAGTTCAACGCTGTAGGGCCAACTTTCGACGTTCGCCCGAAATACCACGCACGCCGAGTGGAACGACCTCCCCAGGTCTTACAGCGAGCGCTGGCGCGCGGCTATCCGCCGCTCAGCCCGCCGCTTCGCAGCATCCGGGATGAGCTTGCCGAGGCGCGCCCGGTTCCGCGCGACGAGCCAGTAGCCGCGGCCGGCGAGCCGGGGAAAGCGCTCCAGCCCCGGGATCAGCTCCGCCAGGCCGTCGCCCGCCGAGTGCACGGTCCCGTCGGCCGCGACGATGTGGAACGACTCCATCCGCTTCGCGGGCGCCATGCCGGGGAGCAACTCCGCCGCGCGTGGGTCCTGCAGCGCCAGCGGGCGGTACCTCCCACGGTCGAGCGCGAGGATCCCGGCCAGGACGATCTTGCAGACGCCGCAGTCGGCGTCATAGAGGATCCAGGGCTTCTCAGCCGAGGCGCTTCTTGAAGTCATCGATCCGGGTCACCGGGGTCGGATCCACCCCGCCCAGGACGGCGAGGTACACCGACACCAGATCGCCCAGCAGCACCAGCGAGAGGACACGCTCGACCCGCGTCTCGCCCCGCGACCGCACGCGCTCGACGGGCGACCCCGCGGCCGCGACCACCTCGGCGGTCAGCTCGATCCGGCGCCGGACACGCGGGTGCTGCTCCTCGTCCTCCAAGAAGATCGCCGTGAACGTCGGCTGACCCCAACCGCAGATCTCGTTGTGATCCATCTCCGGGAGCACGCCGTCGAACGCGGGGATCTCGGCGTTCTCGTTCAGCTGGGAGCGCCAGCGCACGCTGGGCGCTGCGGTCAGCTCCGCGCCGTACACGACGGGCACGTGATTCTGGAGCCGCTGCGCGAGCCCCTTCGGCTCTGCGTCCGGCGCGCCGTCAGGACCCCACTCCTCGACGAGCGCGCGCAGACCGGGAACGCTCGCCTCGATCTCGCCGCGCAGCGCGTCGGTGACGCCCGCCGCCGCCGCGACTTCGAGCGCTCCCACCGTCATGTAGGCGACCGCGGCGCGCGGCTGCATGCCCGACGGCACGCCGATCACCGGCACGCCGTCGGCCCGGGCGGCATCGGCCAGCGCCCCGCCCGTCGTCAGGACGACGCGCTGCGCGCCGCGGTCCCCGGCCGCCGCGTAGGCCGCCAGCGTCTCCTCGGTGTCGCCCGAATAACTCGAGCAGAGCACGACCGTCCCCTCGCCGACCCACGGCGGAGGCGTGTAGCCGCGCGAGACGACGAGCGGCACCCGCGCGCGATCACCGATCGCCGCAACGGCGAGGTCGCCTCCGATCGCCGACCCGCCCATGCCGCATATGACCACCCCGGCGGCCGCCTCGAGGTGCCCGATCGCCGCTGACTCGACCCGCCACAGGGCGTCCTCGAGCTGGTGCGGCTGCCCGAGCACGTCGTCCAGCATCGCGCGCGTGTCCACCGCCGCCACCGTGGCGCGGTCGAACTCGGTCATCCGATCTCCTCCCCGGGCTGCACCCGCGCATCCTCCTCGACCACGGCGCCCGGCCCGATCCGCGCGCCGGCGCCCACCACCGCGCCGCGCCGCAGCTCGGCCCCGTCTCCGACCCGCACGCCGTCGGCCACGATGCACTCGCGCAGCGTGCAGTCCGCCCCGACCGCGACGCGGTCGTGGAGCACGGCGCGCTCGACGCTCGAGTCCGCCCCCACGCGGCAGTGACGCCCGACCACCGCCTGCGGCCCGATGTGCGCGCCCACCGTCAGGCCACCCTCGTAGACGAGCGAGCCGGTCTCGTCGCGCTCGGGCAAGTTGCTGTCGATCACTCCCGCGAGCAGGTCCCAGGTCCCCTCGAGGTAGCGCTGCGGCGTCCCCACGTCCAGCCAGTACCCGGCCGCCATGTAGCCGAACAGGCCGTCTCCGACGAGCTCAGGGAAGACCTCCCGCTCGATCGAGACGGCGCGCCCCGCGGGGATCCGCTCGATCACGTCGCGTTCGAGCAGATACGCGCCGGCGTTTATCCGGTTGGTCGGAGCCGGGCCGGGCGACTTTTCGAGGAACTCCTCGACCTCACCGCCGGCGGCCGTTGGCACGACTCCGTAGCTCGCGGTGTCCTCCACGGCGACGAGGCACAGGGTCGCGCGCGCGCCGGTGCGCTCGTGCTGCTCGCGCTCGGCCGTGATGTCCGCGTCGGTGAGGACGTCCCCGTTGAGGACGAACAGCCGCTCATCCTGGAGGGCGCCGGTATCGAGCGCGAGCCGCAGCGGCCCGGCGGTCCCGAGCGGCTCGTCCTCGTGCACATACCGAAGCCGGATGCCGTTGTAGATGTCCCCCAGGACGTGCTCGACGGCGTCGGACATGAAGCCGCACGAGAGGATCACGTCGTCCACTCCGTGGCTGCCGAGCCAGTCCAGCATGAACGTGAGGAACGGACGCCCGGCGAAGGGCATGACCGGCTTGGGCGTGGTGAGCGTCAGGGGGCGCAGCCTCGTGCCCTCGCCCCCGGCGAGGACGATTGCCTGCACGCGTCAGGCCTCTACGGCGGACGCCGTCGACCGGCCGATCCCCTCATAGGTGTAGCCGGCGGCGCGCAGCGCCTCGTCGTCCAGGAAGTTCCTTCCGTCCACCACCAGCGGGTTCCGCATCGAATCCTTGATCGCGCCCGTCCAGTCGAGCTCGCGGTACTCGGGCCACTCGGTCACCAGGACGGCGGCGTCGGCGCCGTCGAGCGCCTCCTCGGCCGTCCGGCACAGCCTGGTCGCGCCGAGCAGCTCGCTCGCACGGTCGAGCGCGACCGGATCGTGGATGCGCACCGAGGCGCCCTCTCCGATCAGCCGGTGGGCCAGCACGAGCGCGGTGGCCTCTCGGACGTCGTCGGTGTTCGGCTTGAACGCGACGCCGAGGAGGGCGATCTCGCGATCGACCAGCGAGCCGAGGTGCTTCTGGAGCTTGCCGATCGTGCGGCGCTTCTGGAGCTCGTTGACCTCGATGACCGATGAGAGGAGCTGGAAGTGGTAGCCGGAGTTTCCGGCGAGCTGCTTGAGCGCCGAGACGTCCTTTGGAAAACACGACCCGCCATAGCCGATGCCCGCGCGCAGGAAGTGCGGCCCGATCCGCTCGTCGAGGCCCATCCCGCGCGCGACTTCCTCGACGTCGGCGCCGAGCTCCTCGGACACGTTCGCGATCTCGTTGATGAACGAGATCTTGGTGGCGAGGAAAGCGTTCGAGGCCAGCTTGATCATCTCGGCCGAAGCGACGTCCGTGCGCACAATCGGCGCGCTCAGCGGCTCGTACAGCTTCTCGACCCGGTCGCCGAACTCGGCCGAGTCGGGCCGCGCGCCGACGACGACACGGTCGGGCTTCATGAAGTCCGCGACCGCGGCGCCCTCCTTGAGGAACTCGGGGCAGGACACGTAGCCCACGTCGGAGCGCAACCGCTGGATCCAGCGGCCGGTTCCGACCGGCACCGTGCTCTTCATGACGAGCGCGTGGTCGGTCGACTCGCCGAGTTCCTCGACGACACGCTCGACGCGCGAGAGGTCGGCATCGCCCGAGTACGTCGGGGGCGTATCGACGCAGCAGAAGAGGAGCTGGGCGTTCTGGATCACCTCGCCCATGTCGGTCGTGAAGTGGATCCGCTCGCGGTTCTTCTCGAGGAGCTCGGGCAGCCCCGGCTCGTGGATCGGCACCTCCCCTCGGCTCAGCGCGTCGACCTTGTCCTGAAGGATGTCGCGCGCGTACACCTGGTGGCCGAGCTCGGCGAAGCCGGCCGCGGTGACCAACCCCACCCAGCCGACGCCGATGACGCCGATCGGTTCGCGCTCACTCATGGCCGGCGGAATCTAGCGGTCAGAGGGTTCTGGTCGACCTGGCGATGGCGAGCATCTGCTGTTCGCTCAGCGTCTGGAGCAGTGTGTTGTGCACCCAGTAGACGGCCTTGTCGGTGCGCCAGGCGACCATCCGCAGGCGGTCGCCGTCGTAGTGCAGCTCGAACTCGCGCTTGCCGATCTGGCGCGTCTCGGAGGGGTCGCGCAGGATCGGCGGCTCCTTCCAGGTGGTGCCCTGGATGCCGTAGTACTCGCCGATCAGGCCCTTCTTGATGACCATGCGGTACGACGGGTAGAACTTGCGATCGCCCTTCGGTCCGACCGGGATCCGGTAGAAGCGCGGCGGGCCGGCGTAGAGCCCGCCGTAGGTGCGGAGCGTCGGGTAGAAGGCGGGGAACTTCTGCCCCTGCCCGGCGAGCTGGAGCGCCTGGTCCTTGCCGGCCACGCTCCCATCCTCCAGCCCGGTGACGGGCTCCTTCCGCTTGTTCCGCTTGGCCTGCTTCCGGTCGGCGCGCTCGGGCTTGAGGCGCCCGCGCGGGCCCGCGGTGGCCTTCAGGCCCAGGAAGTCCTCGCGGAGGTTCTTCATCACGGACGAGCTGGCCGTCACGTAGCTGGCGCCGAGCGAGCCCGTGAAGTGGATCTCGCGGATCGGGTGCTGCGCCGAGGCCAGCGCGAGCTTGAGGAGGCGCAGCACGTTCGCGCGGCCGCGGATGTCGGAGTCGGTGTAGCGGCCGAAGATCTCCAGGAGGTCGGCGCGCCGCTCGAACAGCTTCGTCAGGCCGATCTGCTGCTTGACCTGCCGCAGGAACTCCTGCTGGCGCGCGGCGCGGACGATGTCGGTGTCCTCGTGGCGGTAGCGCACGTAGTCGAGCGCGTCGCCGCCGCAGACCTGCTGGTACCCGGGCTTCAGGTCGATCGTCGCGTAGTCCGGCTCGTAGCCCGAGTTGTCGTTGAAGTAGCGCCGGTCGATGTCCACGTACGGGCACCCGAGCGCTCTCACCGCATCCTTGAAACCGGTGAAGTTGATGTTCACGACGTGGTTCACGGGGATGCCCGTCACCTTCGTGACGGTGCGCAGCGTGAGCTCCGGCCCGCCCACCGAGTACGCCGCGTTCAGCTTGTCGGTGCCGTAGCCCGGGATCTGGACCTTCAGGTCGCGCGGCAGGGAGAGGAGCGCGGTAGCGCGCTGCGACGGGTCGAGCCGCACGAGCATCACGGTGTCGGAGCGGGCGCCGCCGCCGCCGTCGATCGCCGACTTGTGGCGCTTGTCGGAGCCGATCAGCATGATCGTCTGCGGCTCACCCGACTCGGCCTGCTCGAGGTAACGCTGGAGCTTCAGCTCCTTGCCCTGCTCGAACGCGTCGACCAGCCGGTCCACCTCGTTCCAGCCGGCGACGGAGGTGACGCCCGCGGCGAGGACCACGAGCGTCAGGGACCCGGCGAGCAGCCGCTTCCAGTAGTTGCCGGGTCTCTCGAACTGGTCAAGCAATGCGCAGGTGGGTGGTCTCGGTACCGCGGGCGGCGAGCCCGACGAAGTTCACGAGCGCCTGCCGGTAGCGCCCGAGCGAGGAGATTGATACCCACTCCTCCGGACCGTGGTGCCCGGCCCCGACCGGGCCGAACTCGACGGCGGGCACGCCGGCCTCGAGGAAGCTGATGGCGTCGGACGTGCCGTCGCGCCCCACGGAGATCTTCTCGGCGGGCGTGCCCTCCTCGATCGCCTGCGCGAGAAGCTGCACGTAGGGGTTCGAGGCCTCGACCAGGATCGGGGAGCGGTGAAAGACCTTGCGCACCTCGACATCGGGGAGGGACGCGATCTCTTCCTGGATCCGGCCCGGCTCCTGGCCGGGCAGGTAGCGCAGGTCGAGGTCGATGACGCACCTGTCGGGCACCTTGTTGATGGCGTCGCCCCCGACGATCCGTCCGAGGTTGACCGAGGCGCGCGGGAAGAGCTCGGAGGACTCCTGCGCCCACGCCATCTGCTCGATCCGCCGGAATCCGTGGAGCGCCTTGAGCACCGCGTTGTCGCCCTGCCACGGGGTCGAGCCGTGCGCGGCGCGGCCGTGGAACGTGAGCCGGAGCGCCAGCACGCCCTTCGCCTGCACGCCGATGAGCAGGTCGGTGGGCTCGCCGGTGATGGCGAAGTCCCCGAGGTAGCCGTGCTTCACGAGCCAGTCCGAGGCGCGCAGCTCGGTCTCGTCGGACTCCTCGTCGGCGACGCACACGAAGTGGACGCGGGCGTCGGTCCGCTCGGCCACGTCGCGCGTGGCGATCATCATCGCCGCGAGCCCGCCCTTCATGTCGTAGGCGCCGCGGCCGTACAGCCGGTCGCCGTCGATCCGCGGGTCGAACTGCTCGGCATGCGCCGGAACCACGTCCAGGTGCCCGTGCAGGACGATCGTGGGCATCCCCTCGGGGCCGACGGTCGCGGCCAGGACCGGCCGGCCGTTGAAGACCGCGTCCTTCACCTCGATGTCGCGCGCCTCGAGCCAGCCCTTGATGAAGCCGGCGCACGAGCGGACGCCCTCCGGATTCGAGGTGTCCCACGCCATCAGGCGCTTCGCGAGCGCGCACTCGTCCACGGCGACCTAGGGTAACGGCGGCCCAAAGCCGCCATGGACACGCGCGCCGAACGATTCCCGCTCTTCGACTCGCTTCGCGCGATCGGCTGTCTGGGCGTCATCGTCGGCCACTGCGCGGCCTTCGGCGACATGGTGTCGCCGGAGGCGGCCGTCAAGCCGTACGTCGATCAGATCGCGGTCGTGCTGACGCTCTTCTTCCTCGTCTCCGGGTTCCTCCTGTACCGCCCCTTCGTCGCCGCTCGGCTGGACGGGCGACCACGGCCATCGCTCCGCGCCTACGGGTGGCGCCGCACCCTGCGCCTCATCCCGGCGTACTGGGTCGCACTCACGCTGATCACGATCTGGCTGGGATCGAGCCCGCACATCGTCTCGGAACCGAAGCCGACCGAGGTCTTCTCGCTCGAGGGGATCTTCCTCTACTACGGGTTCGCGCAGACCTACACGATCGACAGCCTCTCCGGCGGGTTGCCGCAGGCCTGGACCCTGAACGTGGAGGGGCTCTACTACCTCCTGCTGCCCGCCTTCGTCGCGTTCATGGCGTGGTGGACACCGCGGCGCACGGGCAAGACGACCGTCGGCCGCGAGCTGTTCGCGATCGGCCTGCTGGTCCTGTCGACCTACGTCTACATCTGGATCATCCTGGCTGCGGGTGCCGGGCCGGGCACCGGCAGCCTCCCTTTCCTCACCTGGCTCCCAGGCTTCATCGACCACATCGCCCTGGGGATGGGCCTCGCCGTGTTGAGCGTCGCGACGGCGCGCCGCGCGGGCGGACCGACCCGCGCGGAGCGGGTCATCGACCGCTGGCCCGGCGCCACCTGGCTCGTCGCGCTCGTGGCGTTCTGGATCGTGTCGACCCAGGTCCAGGGGACGCCGGCCGATCCCGTGACCACGGCCGACGGCCTTCTCCGGCACGCGCTCTATGCCGTGGCCGGCGTGGCGCTCGTGCTGCCCGCGGTCTTCGGCGACCCGCAACGCGGCCTGGTGCGCCGGCTCCTCGCGAACCGCGCGCTCGTCCACTTCGGGCTCGTCTCGTACGGCGTGTACGTCTGGCACGTGGCGATCATCGTCCAGCTGGATCGGTGGAATTGGGGCGACCACGTGCTCGTCCACCCCTACCTCCACTGGATGGTCCCGGTCGTCCTGCTCGCGTGGCTCGCCGGCAGCATCTCCTACTACGCGCTCGAGCGGCCAGTCCTCTCGCTCAAGCGGCTCGTCCCCGCGCGGCCCGCCCAGCCCGACCAGCCCGGCGCGGTGAGCGCACCCGCGCGGCCGCCGGCGGTTTGAGGGGTGTGCACCCGACCCATGGCCCTACCCTGACCCGCGTGCCGCCGGAGCCCCTCCACATCCTCGTCCTGACCGACCGTGACTGGACGCACCCCCAGGGTGGCGGCACGGGGACGAACCTCTACGGGCAGATATCGCGCTGGGTCGCATGGGGGCACCGCGTCAGCGTGATCGCCTGCTCGTATCCCGGGGCGCTCCCCCACGAGCGCCTCTCCGATCGCCTCGAGGTGCACCGCATGGGCGGCCGCTCGACCATCTTCCCGCGCGCCATCTGGAAGCAGTGGCGCGGGCTGGTGCCCGACGCCGACGTCGTGCTCGAGGTGATCAACGGCGTCACCTTCCTCACACCGCTCTGGCTGCGCAAGCCGCGCGCCGCGCTGGTGCACCACGTCCACCGCCAGCACTACGTCGAGGAGATGGGCCCGAAGGGAAGGCTCGCCGCGCTCCTGCTCGAGACGGCGCCGCTGTCGCTCCTCTACCGCGGGACCCGCTTCCTCACGATCTCGGAGGCCACGGCGGAGGAGATCGCCGCCCACGGGATCCCACGCGATCGCGTCGAGGTGGACTACATCGGCGTCGAGCTCGACCGCTACCGGCCCGGCCCCCGGAACCCCCACCCGACGCTCCTCTTCCTCGGCCGCCTCAAGCGCTACAAGCGGATCGAGGCCGTCCTCGACGTCCTCGACGGCATCCCTGACGCCGTCCTCGACATCGCGGGGGACGGCGATCACCGGGAGCCGCTCGAAGCGGAGATCGCGCGCCGCGGCCTCGGCGACCGCGTCCGCATGCACGGGCACGTTGGCGAGGAGAAGAAGCTCGACCTGCTCCAGCGCGCGTGGGTCAACCTGACCGCGTCGTCGGCGGAGGGCTGGTGCCTGACCGTGATGGAGGCGGCCGCGTGCGGGACCCCGAGCGCGGCGCTGGCCGTGGGCGGCCTGCCCGAGTCGATCGAGCACGAGCGCACCGGCCTCCTGGCCGACTCGCCCGAGGAGCTCGTGGGTGCGACCCGGCGTCTCGTCGAGGATGAGGAGCTCCGCGAGCGCCTGGGCCGCCAGGCGCACGAGCGCGCGCGGGAGTTCACCTGGGAGCGCACCGCCCAGAGCACCCTCGACCGCCTGCGCGAGGCGCAGCGGGCGGGCGCGCGCGAGCGGCCCCTGCGCGAGCAGCTCATGAAGAGCGACACGGGGCGCGCGGCCGGGCTGGCGGCCGCGGTCATGGCCAGCAACGTGCTCGCCCTCCTCTTCACGATCGCCTTCGCGCGCATCCTCGGATCGGACGGCTACGGGTCGCTCGCGCGGCTCGTGTCGACGTTCCTCATCCTCGCCGTGCTCGGGTCGGCGCTCCAGATCACGGTCGCGCGCGAGGTGAGCCAGGCGACGGCGGGCGGCGCCGCCCAGCCGGGCGCGGGCGTCAGGCGATGGCTGCGGCACGTGCTGCTCGGCAGCGTGGCGGTGACGTTGGCGGCCTTCGTCCTGCGGGAGCCGCTCGCCGACCTGATCCACGTGGACGAGGCGTGGGCGGCGGCAGCGACCGTGCCGACCGGCTGCGCATGGCTTGCGCTCTCGATCGAACGCGGCGCGCTCCAGGGCTTCCAGGCGTACAGGATCGTCGGCTGGAGCATCGTCGGCGAGGCCGGCGCCCGGCTGGTGTTCGGTCTCGTGCTGGTCGCGTTCGGCACCGGCGTGACCGGCGCCTTCCTCGGCACCGGCGTGTCGGTGGTGGCGATGGGGATCCTGCTGGGCGTGCCACTCCACCGGCGGCTGGCCCAGGACGAGGGGGGCCGGCCGGCTCACGTGCGGCGCCTGCGTGACCTACTCGGACGCGCGTGGGCGCCGGTCGCGGCGCTTGCCCTGATCGCGATCCTGCAGAACATCGACGTGATCGTGGTGGCGCACTCGCTGAGCGAGGACGAGGCCAGCTCGTACGCCGTGGCCGCCGTCGCCGCCAAGGCCATGATCTGGATCGCGATCGGCCTGGGCCTCTACCTCCTGCCGGAGGCGGCGCGCCGCGCCAAGGAGGGCATCGACCCGCGCCCGATACTGATGCGCACGCTGGCGCTGATCGGCACGATCGCGCTCCCGATGCTGCTCGTCTACGCGGTCGCGGCCGAGCCCCTGCTGGCCGCCGTGTTCGGTCCCGACCTGACGGACGCGGCGGCCGCGCTTCCCTGGCTCGCGCTCGCGATGACGCTGCTCGCATGCGCATACGTCGGCGTGCAGTACCTGCTCGCGCTCGACGAGTGGCGCTTCCTCCCGGTGCTGGCCGCGGCCGCCGTCCTCGAGCCGATCCTGCTGCTCGGGATCGGCGGCGAGCTGACCGGCATCGCGCTCGGCCTGCTCGGACTCCAGCTCGTGGTCGCGACCACCGTGGTCGCCATCTCGCTCCGGCGCCGGGTCGGGACCGCGCCCACCGCGCTGGCGGCGTGAGCGCGGTCGGCGACGCCACGCTGCCGCGCGGGCCCGCGCGCTACCGGACGCTGTGGCGGCTCTGGCGGCGCGAGCGCGAGGACCCGGAGCCGTTCTACCGCGTGCTCGCGGCCGAGGCCGCGCGCGACCTCGACCGCCGCCACGGCCCCCTCGCCGGCCAGCGGATCGTCGACCTCGGGTGCGGCAACGGCCTCTACACGGTCGCACTCCGCGAGCGCGGCGCCGAGGTCATCCCGGTCGACAACGACCCCGCCGAGCTCGAGGTGGCCGGCCCGCCCGTGGCGGGCGCGGTGATCGCGGATGCGGGCGACCTGCCGCTCGAGGCCGCGTCGATCGACGGCGCGTTCTGCTCGAACCTGCTCGAACACACGCCGGACACGGAGGCGGTCATCCGCGAGATCGAGCGCGTCCTGCGCCCGGGCGGGTGGGGCTACATCTCCTGGACGAACTGGTACTCCCCGTGGGGCGGGCACGACATGTCGCCCTACCACTTCCTCGGCCCCCGCCTCGGGCCGCGGCTCTACGAGCGCCGTCACGGGCCGCCGCGCAAGAACCCCTATGGCGCGGGGCTGTGGGCGGTCCACATCGGCCCCACCCTGCGCCTCGTCCGCTCGCACCCGCGGCTTCGGATCGACCGCGTCGAGCCGCGCTACTGGCCCTGGGCGCGCGCCGTCATGCACGTGCCGGGGCTGCGCGAGCTGGTCAGCTGGAACTGCGTCATCCGCGTGACGAAGCTCTGACCCGCCTGATCGCGACCGCGGCGAGAAGCGCGGCCGCGCCCATCAGGAGCACGACGCCGTCGGCGACCCAGTGCGCGCCCATCGTGTCCGAGGCGAACTCGAACGAGTAGCCGCCCTTGTCCTCTGCCGGGAAGGCGAGGTAGAGCACGGGGAGAGCGGCGGCTCCGACCGCGGCGAGCCCGGCCAGCCGCCGGACGCTGACCCCCCAGCGCAGCAGCGCGAACGCGGCGAGCGCCGCCACCGGGCCGCTTCGCAGCGCGAACAGCGCGGCGCTGACGGCGCCCACGGCCAGCGCCGCCGCGACCGCGCCGGGAAGCGCCGGCCGAAGGACCGGGTCGGCGGGGCGCGCGGCACGGAGCTCCGGCGCGCGCGCCCGGCGCGGGCGACGCAACGAGACGAGCAGGAGCGCCAGCACGGCGGCGAGCCCGACCGCCGAGAACGCATACGACAGGTCGGCCGCGCGCTGGGGTGCGAACGCGAAGTCCGCATGCGCGCACGCGCGCGCGAGTCGCCAGCCGTTCGCGAACCCGTCGATCGGGACCGGCTCGCCGAGGTCGAACGTCTCGCCGTCGGGGCCGCGGCACTCGGCCCGCCAGCCCTCCGAGTAGCCCTCGCCGAGCACGAGCCAGGTGCCGGCGGGCGCGTCGAGGCGAGCGCCCTCGCGCTCACCGCCCGAGCCCGACCCCTGGTCGAGGACCGCACCGGCTGCGGGGCCCGCGGCCGGCCGCTGCGCCGGCGAGCGAAGCCGCAGATGGTCCGGGCGCATGACCGCGCCGGGCGGAGCGCTCAGCGCGACCCGCCCCGCGGGCAGCGCGAGCTCGCCACATCCGGCGAGCGCGAGCGGCTCCCCCGCGTCGAGGCTGCCGAGCGTGCCCCGGACGCGCACGCCGGCCGTGACCCCGCCCGTCTCCACGCGCAGCGCGTCGCAGCCGGTTCGCACCGGACCGCTCCTGCGCGGCACGGGCGGGCGCAGGCCGGGAACCTCGACCTCGCCGATCGCGACCGCGGCGAGCCCCTGGTCGCGGCGGGCCGGCGCGGCCTCGACGACGTCGACGCGAATTGATCGGGTCCTCACCGGGCGCGGCAGCCGGATGCCGCCCGACGGCGGCACCGCGCGCGTCACGTCGAGCCCGCCCGCGCGGACGCGCACGCGCGCCGGGGCCGGGAACTCGTCCGGGCCCGGCAGCAGCCGCAGCGCGCGCAGCTCGAATGCGGTCGGCGCCTCGACGCGGATCCAGGGCCGCGCCCCGGGCTCGGTGTCGCCCGCCCAGTACGTCGCCGGGTCGCGGTCGAAGGCGGACGAGGCACGACGGCCCGGAACACCCTCGAACCGGCTCGACGAGCTCATGGTGAAACCCGGCGCGACGCCGGCCAGCCGGTCGATCTGCGCGTCGTCCGCGTCCGGGCGCACCGACGCCCAGCCGTCCACCGCATACCGGCGGGCGACGGGCAGCTCCAGGCTGCGCTCGATTCCCGGCTCGGCGTCGCGCGCGTGGACCGGGTTCCCGTCGAGCGGGGTGCCGCGGTCGGCACCGGCGCGGAAGGGGAAGTCCGCGGTCGTGCGCTCGAGTACCACGGCGACGTCGTTGCCCGCCAGCGAGAGACCGGCCGCCGCCCGCGTGGCGACGGTTGGGAGGCGCAGGCGCTCCTCGATCGCGAGCCCGGGGATCTCCACCTCGGCCAGCGCATCGGCGCGTTCGTCCTCGTCGGCGCCCTCGCCGCCGCGCGCGTAGATCCGCAGGCTGGACAGCTCCCCGCCCGGGATCGGCACCGTGCTCCAGCCCCGAGCGAGCGGGTACACGCGCTCGCCGCCGCCGTCCACCGATACCCCCACGGCCTGCGTGCGGCCCTCGGGGTCGGCGTGCGGCAGGACGCGGATCGCGTCCGCGCGATGCGGGCGCGGCAGCGCGAGCTCGACGTACTGCTCGTCCTCGGCGAGGTTCTCGTCCGCGATCCAGGACGTCTCGAGGCGGCCGTCGAAGGCAGCGTAGGGACGCGTCTCCGGGAACAGCTCCAGCCCGGCCGAGTGCGGCGCCCGCAGGTAGCGCAGGCCCTCGTACTCGGCGAGCGTCTGAGCGGCGGTGCCGTGCTCCGAGAAAATGTCGTAGAAGGGCATCTGGGGCGTCAGCTCGTCGGCCGCGGTGAGCGTCGGCCCGCGGTTCGTGCGCACGCGGCTGGGCGCGATCAGGCGCCTGCGCGCGCTGTCGGTCAGGACGAGCGCCGCGCCCCGCTCGAGCATCGCGCGCAGCTCGTCGCGCTCCAGGTCGCCCGCGTAGAAGATGGCGTCGTCGGGCCGCAGCTCGCCGGTGGCGGCCAGCGCCACCAGCCCGTCGGCATCGCCGTCGACGATCGTCTCCTCCCCCTTCACCCGCACCAGGCCGAGCGGCGCGCGCGGCGGCTCGTAGGCGCGGACCGCGGGCAGCGCCGCCCCCGCCGCCGTCCGGCCGGCCGTGGCGCCGAATTCGCGGACGTCACCCCATCGCGCTCGCGGAGCCTCGAAGCCTCCCGCGCGCTCGAGCGCGGCGGCGGCGAGCGCCGGCCCGGTGGTGCCGCTCTGCACGCCGCGCCCGTCGGTCGCCACGAGCACGTCGCCCACGCCGGTGAGCTCGAGCAACGGCGCGAGCTGCCCGGGCACGGCGCGACCCTGCTGGATCAGGTCGTCGATGCCCGCGAGCAGCTGGCTCGCCCGCGGATCGGCGTAGCGGACCACGGTGCGCTCCATCACCGGCCGGTCGGCGATCGCGGGCACGATCGAGTCGTTCGTCTCGCCCCAGCGGTAGATCGCGAAGAGCTCGCCGGGCAGCACCGCGATCCGTTCGCCCTCGCGTGTCGCGGCCTCGGCGTCGGCGATCGCCGCCCGCCAGTACGAGGGGACCTCGTCGTATGACAGCTCGTCGTCGATCGCGCGGCCGGTGAAGAGCGGAAGCCCGGCGAGCACGATCACCGCCGCCGCGGCGGCCGGGACCAGGAGCCGCGCCCGGCGAGCGCCGGCCAGGCGCCGCCACACGTCGGCGGCGGCGATGCCGGCGAGCGTCGCCGTCGCCAGCACGAGGAGCGGTGCGGCCTTGTACGTGGTGCGCAGGAAGCGCAGCGCTTCGACCTGGTCGTAGGTCTCGTGCAGCGCGCGCCGCAGCGGAGCGCCCTCCGGGTACCCGGCGAACATCGCGACGAGCCCGGCGAACGCGAGCAGTGCGAGGAAGGGGACATACGGCCGCGGCCAGTTCGAGCGGAGCCCGGCGATCGCCGCGAGCGGCACGGCGAACGTCGCGATCACGACGGCGGGTTCGAACAGGTAGGCGGCGGCGACGTCCATCGCGGGCTCGATCTGACCGAAGCCGACGCCCAGGTAGACGACCCAGAAGCCAAGCCCGCGCAGGGACTCGGCCATGCTCGTCGTGCCCCAGATCGTTCCCGGCGCCTCGGTGAAGGCTAGGAAGTCGGCGCCGTAGAGCGCCTGGATCAGCACCGGCACGACCCACCAGAGCGAGACGGCGGCGGTGCAGACCGCCGCCCGCAGGGCGAAGCCCAGCGCGGGCCGCCGCGGCGTCCGCAGGGCGACCACCTCGTACACGAGAAGCACCGCGGGCGCGGCCAGCACCCAGAACAGCACCGCGGCATTCACGCCGCCGCCGGTCGACGTGACCGCCAGCGCGAACGCGGCCGGCCACAGCCAGCCGCGCGGCTCGTGCAGGCCGCGGTGCGCGATCACGAGCAGCCAGGGCAGCGCCGCGTACCCGAGCAGGGTGAACGAGCCGCGGCTCGCGTAGATCACGACGTACGGGCTGAGCATGTAGAGGAGCGCGGCTACGAGATGGGCCATGCCGCGCTCGCGCGTGTGGATCCGGTCCAGCAGCGCGACCACGCCCCAGGCGGCGAGCGCGAGGAGCAGCCCGAGCCAGAGCCGCTGGGAGACCCACATCGGCACGCCGAGCCAGTCGCCGAGCGCGAACCACGGCCCCATCGGCCACAGGTAGCCCACGAATTGCCCGCTCTGGACGTGCCCGAGGTCGCCGGTCGAGCTCCACACGTTCGCGACGCGGTCGAGGAACGCCCCCGGGTCCGTCGACAGCTCGATTCGCGTGTCGAAGTAAGCCTCCCCCGGCCGCTGGAGGAAGGCCAGCGCGAAGCCGAGCGCGGCGACGCCGACGGGGATGCTCATGCGGCCGCGCACGAGGGAGGTCACGCGGGGCCACGCTATCTTGCCGCCCGGTGACAGCCGCGACGCCCCGGGCCGCCCCGATGCGCACGGGGGCGGTCGCGCTCCTCCTGGCCGCGCCCATGATCCTGGCGTTCCACTCGGGCGGGTTCTTCGCGGAGGCGACCCTCTGGGCCGGCCTCGCCGCATGGGTGGCGACCGCGGCGGTGCTGCTGCTGGTCCCGGCGCCGCTCCCGTCGGGGCGCGCCGCGCGCGTCTGCCTCGCTTCGCTCGCCGGCCTGGCGGCGTGGACGGCGGTCTCGATCGCGTGGTCGCCGCTCAAGGACCAGGCGCTGCGGGACGCGGAGCACGTGTGGCTCTACCTGGCCCTCCTGCTCACCGGGATCGCGCTGCTTCGCACGCGCCGCCTCCTGGCGATGGTCGAGCCCGGCCTCGCGCTCGGCGCCGCGATCGCCGGCGCCTACGCGCTCGCCGCGCGGCTCCTCTCCGGGATCGTCGATCCCGACCCGACGGCGGCTGCGGGAGCGCGGCTCGACCAGCCGCTCACGTACTGGAACGCGGTCGGGCTGCTGATGGCCTTCGGCGTCGTGCTGTGCGTGCGGATCGCGGCCGACGAGGGGCGCCGGGCGGCGATGCGCATCGCCGCGTCGGCAGCGGCGCCGGCACTCGCGCTCGCGCTTTACCTGACGCTCTCGCGCGGCGCGCTCGCCGCGCTGGCGCTCGGAGCCGTCGTCCTCGTCGTCGCCACGCGCCGGAGGGCGCAGGCAGACGCGGTCGCGGTCGCCACGGTGTGCGGCGCCACGCTCGTGGCGGTGGCCTCGCGCTTCGACGCCGTCGACTCGCTGACGGGCGACGCCGGGGACCTCGAGCGCCAGGGGCTCATCGTGCTGGGGCTGACCATCCTCGCCTGCGCCGTCGCCGGGCTCACCACGGCTGGGCTCATGCGGCTCGAGGCGGCGGGCTCGACGTGGACCGCGCGCCTGCCGCGGCGTCGCGCCCCTGTGATCGCGGCCGCCGTGGGCTTCGCGGTCGCCCTCGGCGTCGTCGCCTTCGGTCCGCGCGACGATGCGACGCCGCGCGAGGCCACGCCCGCTCCCGCCGGCGTCCCGACCGATCCCAGCCGGCTGCGCTCGCTCGAGAGCGACCGCTACGAGTACTGGGACGTGGCCGTCGCGGGGCTCTCCGAGGAGCCCCTGCGCGGCCTGGGGAGCGGCGGCTTCGGCGTGCTGTGGCTGGCCGAGCGGGACATCGAGGTGCGCGCGAAGGACGCGCACTCGCTGTACCTCGAGACCGCGCTCGAACTGGGCGTCCCCGGACTCCTGCTGCTCTTCGGCTTTCTCGGCGCCGCCGGCGTCCTGACGGTCCGCCAGGCCGCTCGGTATCCGGGGCTCGCGGCCGTCGTGGCCATGTGGGTGATGCACGCGAGCTGGGACTGGGACTGGGAGATGCCGGCCGTCACGGCGCCGTTCGTCATCGCCGTCGCCGCGCTCGCGGCCGCGGACGAGGAGGGTTCCTAGGCTCATGCCGATGCAGACCGACCCGGGATTCGACGCCGCGCTCGCGAGCGTGGCGAACGTCGAGGGCTGGATGACGGACGCCCAGGCGCGGCGGCTCTGGGAGCGCGCCCGCGACGTGGCCGCGCCCGGCCAGATCGTCGAGATCGGCAGCTACCGCGGGCGCTCGGCGGTCGTCCTGGCGAAGGCGGCGCCCGAGGGCGTGACCGTGACCGCCATCGACCCGCACGCGGGGAACGACCGCGGGCCGCAGCAGATCCACGGTGACGCCGCCGAGGGCCAGGGCGACCACGTCGCATTCATGGCCAACCTGGAGCGCGCGGGCGTCGGCGAGCGCGTACGCCACATCCGCCTGCCGTCGCAGGACGCGCTCGGCGAGGTCGCCGGCGGCGTGGCGCTCGCGTACGTCGACGGCGCGCACCGCTACCGGCCCGCGCGTGACGACATCGCGAAGTGGGGCGCGCGAGTCGAGCCGGACGGCACGCTGCTGATCCATGACTCGTTCTCCTCGATCGGCGTGACGCTCGCGATCGCGCGCCTGCTCTTCCTCGGGCGCGACTTCCGCTACGCCGGGCGGACCGGGTCGCTCGCGGAGTACCGGCGCGAGCCGGTCAGGGGGCGGGACCGGGCGCTGAACGCGGCCCGCCAGGTGGCCGAGATCCCCTGGTTCGCGCGGAACGTGCTGGTCAAGGTCGCGCTGGTCACGCGGCTGCGGCCGCTCGCCCGGCTGCTCGGGCACCGCAGCGGCGACTGGCCGTACTGATGGAGGCGACCGCCGCCCGCGCGCCCGCGCCGCCCGCCTTCCAGCCGCCACCCGGCAATCCGCGCTTCCCGCTGATCGACGGCCTGCGCGCGATCGCGGCGCTCAGCATCGTCGCCTTCCACGCCGGCCACCTGACCGGCTCGGACCTCACGTGGTGGGGGGCGTACGTCTCGCGCCTCGACGTGGGCGTGACGATCTTCTTCGTCGTGTCGGGCTTCCTGCTCTACCGCCCGTTCGTGGCGGCCCGGCTCGAGGGACGGCCGCGGCCCGGCATCCCCCAGTACGCCGCGCGCCGCGCGCTCCGCATCGTCCCCGCCTACTGGGTCGCGATCACGCTGCTCGCCGTGTACCCGGGGATCAGCGGCATCTTCACGGGCGACTGGTGGATCTACTACGGCCTCCTCCAGACCTACTTCGGCGAACACGTGCTCGGGGGGATCCAGGTCGCGTGGACGCTGGTCGTCGAGGTGTCGTTCTACGCCGTCCTCCCGCTGCTGGCGCTCGCGTTGACGCTGCCGGCGGCGGGCCGCACCCGGGCGGGCCGGCTCCGCGCGGAGCTGGCCCTCCTCGCGCTCCTGTTCGCGATCCCGTGGACGCTTCGCATCGTCACTGCGGCGGAGGGCGACACGCCGAAGCGAATCGTCCACCTGGCTCTCTCGGGATCGCTGGACTGGTTCGCGTGGGGCATGGCGCTCGCGGTCGCGAGCGTCGCCCTCCACGGCCGGGAGCGGAGCGTCGCCGCCATCCGGCTGGTCCACGACCACGCCTGGATCTGCTGGGCTGCCGCGGCGGCGATGCTCGTCGTGATGGTGGAGCTGCTCGACTTCCGCTACGCGCAGCTCGAGCCCACGGACTGGCTCTGGCACCACCTGCTGTACGGCCTGCTCGCGGTGGCGCTCGTCCTCCCAGCGGTCTTCGGAACGGCGGGGCAGGGCGTCGTGCGCCGCATCCTCGGCCACCCCGTGGCGGCCTGGCTCGGACTCGTCTCCTACGGCATCTTCCTCTACCACCTGCCCGTTGTGGGCGAGCTGGCCGGCGGCGCGGTGGGCGAGTGGGCGGGGCGGTACGGCTTCCCGGTGGTGCTGGGGCTCGCGGCGCCGATCGCGATCGCGCTCGGGGCGGCCAGCTACTACGCCGTCGAGCGCCCGTTCCTGCGTCTGAAGCCGGGCGTCCGGGTCAACGGCCCGCGCCGAGCGGATCGAGCGCCTGGACCCGATCCTGCGCCAGCCGGCGCTCCGCCTCGTCAGGGCTGACGGTGGCGAGCGCCTTCCAGGCCGCGGCGTTCTCCGGCTCGCGCCCGGTCGCCCGGCGCGCGAGCGCGTAGGCGGCCGCCTCGTCACGGGCGCGGATCTCGAGCGCCACGTGCAGCAGCATCGCGGTCGTCCCCGGCCGCACCGACTGGGCGCGCTCCAGCCGGTCGCGCGTCTCCTCGACCTCGTCCGCGGCAGCCGCAGCGAACGGGGTCCCGGCGTCCTCGAGCACGAAGTCGTCCGTGGCCTGGTAGTCGCGCTCCGCCCGCAGCTCGACGGCCATCGCGGCGGCCACGGCGAGCGACGCGACGGCTAGAGCGATGCGGCCGACCATCTCTGGCATATTGCCAGCGTGCCTGCCCGCCTGGCCTCGCGCGACGCCCGAATCGTGCTTGGCCTGACGGCCGTCGCGCTGCTCGCGCGTGTCGCCTTCGTGCTGGCAATCGACCGCGACAGCTTCGGCTTCGCCGACCCCGCCTTCTACCACTACGCGGCCTCCACGCTCGCGTCCGGCGACGGCTACCTCGACCTCGGCGGCGCGCCGTCCGCCCGCTGGCCCCCGGGCTACCCGTTCTTCCTGGCGCCGTTCTACGCCGTCTTCGGAAGCGACGCGCTGGTGGGTGAGCTCGTGAACGCGGTCCTGGGCGCGGCGTCAGTGCCCCTTCTCTTCCTGCTCGCGCGGCGGCTCTTCGGGCGGCGGGAGGCGCTGATCGCGGCGGCGGTGCTGGCCCTCTTCCCCGGCCAGATCCTCTACGCCGACCTGCTGCTCGCGGAGACGCTGTACGGCTTCTGGCTGCTGCTGTTCTTCCTGCTGCTCTCGGCGGTCCCACCGGAGCGACGCTGGCCCGCCCTCGCCGTCGGGGCGGCGATCGGCGTGCTCGCGCTCACGCGCAGCGAGGGTGTCTTCCTCGCGATCCCCGCACTTGCCGTCTGGTGGCCCCAGCTCGCGCGGCCGGTGCTGCTGCGCCGTGCGGCGCTGCTCGCCGCCGGGATGGCGCTGGTGATCGGGTCGTGGACCGTCCGGAACGCGATCCAGCTCGACGCGTTCATCCCGATCGCACACAACGGCGGGCAGACGCTGTGGTCGGGCCACAACCCGGGCGCCACCGGCGGACCGACCTACCCCACCCACGGCTACCTGCCGCAGACCGACGACCCGGAGAGCCCCGAGGCCGCGCAGGAGATCGACCGGTTCCTGCGCAACGAGGCGCTCGAGTTCATCGTGGAGCACCCGCGCCGGGAGCTCGAGCTGATCCCGCTGAAGCTCATCCACCTGAACCGCGGTGACGGCGCGATCGTCCAGCCGTGGCTGAACAACGTGGCCGCCGGCGACGAGCGGCCCGTCCGTGGCAACGCATACGTCGTGCTGACCACGATCCTCGACGCGGCGTACTACGTGCTGCTGGCGCTCACCCTGATCGCGGTCGTCCTGTTCCGCCGCGCGATGTGGGCGCAACCCGTCCTGCGCGGCGTCCTCGTGCTCGGCATCGTCGCGATGGTCCTCTACGGGTTGGTCTTCTTCGGGAACCCGCGCTACCGGGCACCGCTCGAACCGCTGATGATCATGCTGGCGGCGCCGCTGCTCGCCGCGCTGCCGGAGCTGCCCGGCCGGCGCCCGGCGAGGTGACCCCGCGCGTCCAGTACGCGCTCGTCTTCGCCGGCGCGGCTCTCGTGGCCGGGTTCTCCATCCGGCGCGGGATCGACCCGTTCGACGAGGGCCTCGCGCTGCACGCGGCGGCGCGCGTGGGCGACGGCCAGCTTCCCTACGCGGACTTCACCTGGGCGTATGGGCCCGGCCAGCCGTACCTGATCGCCGCGCTGAACGAGCTGTTCTCGCCGTCGCTGATCGCGTGGCGGATCGTGCGGGTGCTGGTGGACGCCGCCGTGGCGACGCTCGTATACGCCCTCGTGTGCCGGCATGCGCCGCGCTGGCTGGCGGTCGTCGGCGCGCTAATCGCCGCGTGCGCGATGGCGCAGCCGCTGAGCGCCAACCCGTTCCCGATCGCCCTGCTCGCCGGCCTCGGCGCGCTCGCGGTGATCACGGTCGAACCGCACTCGCCCCGGCGGGCCGCCGCCGCGGGGGCGCTGTGTGGCGTGGCCGCGGCCTGGCGGCTCGACTTCGGGCTGTATGCGGCGGCGGCGGTCGCCGTCGCCATCCTCCTGCGCCCGGCGCCGGGGCGCGAGCGCGCCCGGGCGGCCGCGTGGGCGGCGGGCGGCGCCGTCGCGGTCGGGCTCCTCGCCTACGGGCCGTTTCTCGTGGCGGCGGGACCGGCCGACCTCTGGGACGCGCTCGTGGCGACGTCGCTGCGCGACCGCGACTACTGGACGCTGCCGTTCGACTGGACCTATGACGGCGGCCTCGAGCTGTGGCCGCCGTCGGCGCTCGCGGCGGACGGGAAGGACCTGCTCGACCACTACCTGCCGGTCGTGCTCTGGGCCGCGGCGGCCAGCGCGCTCGCGGCCGCGGCGTTCGCCTGGCGGCGCGCGGGCACCGCGCCGTGGCGGTGGCTGGCGGTGCTCGCCTTCGCGGCCGGCGCCGCGCTCTACCTCAGCTCGCGGACCGACGCGTTCCACGAGACGCCACTGATCGTGGCGCTCGCCGTCCTCCTCCCGTGGCTCGTGGCGTGGGGCCTTCGCGAGCGCCTCCACGCAGCCGCGGCTATGGCGGGCGTCGCGCTCGCGCTGGTGGCCGCGGCGGGGGTGGCGGATCGCGTCTCCGCCCTCTTCGACCCGCCGCGGCTCGAGCCGCTCGACCTGGCGATCGCCGACGGTGTGCGCGCGCGCCCTGTCGACGCCGCCGCGCTACCCGCCGTGGTCGAGACGATCCACGCGGAGGTCCCGCCCGGCGAACCGATCTACGTCGCGCCGCGGCGCTCCGACCTGGCCCGGATCGGCAATCCGCTCCTGTACGTGATGGCCGACCGGCCGAACGCCCTGCGCGACGATTTCCCCCTCCTCGCGCGGCGGTCGGTCCACGACGACGTGGTCGAGGCGCTGGCGGACGCGCGGCCGCGGATCGTCGTCCGCTGGACGGACCCCGAGTCCTCGCGCCGCGAGCCGAACCTGCGCGGGGAGCCGAGCGGCTACCGCGCGCTGGACGAGCTGCTCGCGTCCGACTACGAGCGGCTACGCGCATTCGGCCACTACGAGGTGCTGCGACTCCGCGACGGGTAGCCCCACATCGTGGGGACTAGCCGAGGCGGCGCACCAGCCCACCGCGGCGGCGCTCGCGGGCGGGGCGGATCACGGGGCGCTCGAGGTTCCCCTCGCGCGACGCGCGCATCGCGCGCTCGACCTCGCGCGGGAGGACCCGGCGGAAGTGCGAGACGTCGTAGCGGCGGGCGTTCTCGACGCACACGTCCGGGTCCACGGCCGCGTCGTCGAACTCGGCGACCGTGCGCACGAGGTCGTCCACGCTGCCGTCGAAGAACGCCCCGGTGACGCCGGGCTTCACGGTTTCGAGCGCACCGCCCGCCCCGATCGAGATCACGGGCCGCCCCGCGGCCTGCGCCTCCACCGCGGCGATCCCGAACTCCTCGACGGCCGTCGCCACGAACGCGCGGCAGCCCGACAGGAGCCGCGCCGCCTCCTCGTCGGGAACCCGGCCGGCGAACTTGATCGTCGGCCCGGCGTGGCGGCGCAGGCGCCGCGCGTCCGGCCCGTCCCCCGCGATCACGAGCGGCAGCTTCAGCCGGTTGAAGGCCTCGACGGCCACGTCGATCCCCTTGTGGCGCATCAGCTCGGAGAGGATCAGGTAGTAGTCGCCGACCGGCCCCGGCGCGAACCGCTCCGTCTCGACCGGCGGGTGGACGATCTTCGAGTCGCGGCCCCAGTACGACTGGATGCGCGCCTGAGCGGTGCGCGAGATCGTCAGGTACCGGTCCACCCGCTGCGCGGCGATCCAGTCCCACTGCCGCCAGCGACGCAAGAGGCCGCGCAGCAGGGCGCGGCTGACCGGGTCGGGGCACGTCGCGAGTGTGCGCTCGCGGTCGTTCCACGCGTACCGAAACGGGTTGTAGCAATAGGACACGTGCGCGGTGGGCGGGTCGCAGATGACCGCGTGGGCCCAGGCGCTCGAGCTCGAGACGACCATGTCGAAGCTCGAGACGTCAAGCGACTCCACGGCCGCCGGATAGAGCGGCAGAAGCGTCCGGAACGTCTGCGCCGTCGGGCGCAGGCGCTGGAGGAAGGACGCGTGGACCTCGCGCCCTGCAAAGCGGCCCTCGGTGCCCTCCTCGTCGTAGATGGCGGTGAACACGGGCGCCTCCGGCCAGATGTCGCACATCGCGAGGAACACCCGGTCGGCTCCGCGCAGATCGACGAGGAAATCGTGGACCAGCGCGACGCGCGGCGTCCGCTGCGGCGGGAAGGGCGACTCCATCCGGCCGAGTCTATGAAACGCCCTCCGACCGAGCCGCGACCGTGGCGGGGCGTCTGCCACTATCTCCGCCGATGAGACGACCCACCACGAAAATCGCCGCGCTCGCCACCACCGCGCTCCTCGCGGCCGCGCCCGCCGCGATCGCGCAGGGCGCCGCCGACGAGCAGTACCGCGACCCGTTCGCCGGTCAGAACGACGGGGACACCCCGTCCGAGCAGCCCGCCGAGGAGCCTGCGCCGACCGGCGGCGAAGCGCCCGCCCCCACCGCGCCCGCACCGACCACCACGGCGCCCGCCCCGACGACCGGCGCGGAGCCGGTCGCGACCACCGCGGGCGAGCTGCCCCGGACCGGCCTTCCCGCCATCGGGACCGTCGCGCTCGGCGTCGTGATGCTCGCGGGCGGGTTCGCGCTCAGGCGCCGCGCCGACTGACGGCCGCCGCTCAGCTCGCCTCCCGCGGCACGAAGGGCTGTCCCCTCCGCAGGCTCGCGCGCAGCTCGCGCAGCAGCGGGCGCTCGAGGGCGTAGGTCGCCGCGGCGGTCGCCGCGACCCAGACGGCGATTTCGGCGCCGGCCTGCCAGCCCTCGCGCGCGCCGTCCCAGCTCAGCCGCAGGGCGAGCGCGGCGGCCACCCCGAGAAGGACCGGGGCCGCAGCGCGCAGCGCCAGCAGAGGCAGGCTGACGCCCGGGAGCAGCCGCCGGACGTACACGCCCCGGACGAGCAGGACCGGCAGCACCGCGACCACGCGCGCCCACGCGAATTCCTCCGCGCCCCAGACGAACAGCGCGGGCACCGCGAGCACGGCGAAGGCGGCGACCATCACGGCGGATTCGACCGCCTGCGGCCGCGAGTCGCCCCGGGCGCGGTAGAAGGCGAACCATGAGTAGCCGATCTGCTGCAGCGCCGCCGCGACGGCCAGCCCCTGGATCAGGATGACCGCGGGCTCCCACTCGTCCCCGACGACGAACTCGACCAGGTCGGGCGCGAACAGGACGAGGCCGGCGCAGAACGTGCCGACCCACATCAGCGTGAGCCGGCCCGATTTGACGAACAGGTCCTCGAGCGTCGGCACCCGGTCGCGGATCGCGCAGATCGCCGGGTAGATCGTCGTCGTGACGACCTGGTCAGCCCGGTCGGCGTAACGGGTCAGCAGGAGCGCCAGCGTGATGAACCCGACGGCCTCGAGCCCGCCCTCGATGTCGAACGCCAGGAGCTGCCCCTGCTGCACCGCGAGCAACGCAGCCGAGCTGACGAAGATCGGCCAGGAGAACCTCGCGTAGCGGCCGACCGCTTCCCGGTCGAAGCGGATCGCGAGCGGGTACGGCGACATCCTGATCGCGACGACGACGGCGACCACGCTCGCCACGAACGGGCCGATCACGAGGCTCCATACGCCCACGTCCGCGACGAGCAGCGGCACCGCGACGACGAACGACACGACCGGCACGATCGCCTGGAGCGTCCGCACGCGGAGGAAGTCCATCCTGCGGAAGAACACCCAGCCCGGCGCCTGGAGGGCGAACGCGACCGGCAGGTAGGCGACGGCGAGGGTGAGCGCGAACAGGCGCCAGTCGCCGTAGGCCCACGCGACGATCGGGGCGAGCAGCGCGATCACCGCCGCCGCGATTCCCGCCAGCATGAGCTCGACCGTGAACGCCTTCTGGAACTCGGCCTCCTGGTCGGCCTCCGTCTGCTGCACGAAGCCCTCGTCGACGCCGATGCGCTTCAGCTCGACGACACTCATCGCGGTGATCGAGACGACGCCGTAGAGACCGATCCCGGCCGGGCCGAGGATCGCGGTCGCGATCAGGCCCTGGGCGAGCGCGAGCAGCTGCGTGCCGCCCATGAAGACCCCGTTCAGGACCGCGCCGCGCGCGGTACGGCCGCGCAGCTCGGTCTCGGGGAACCCGAGGCGCTGCGGCGGAGTGGTGGTCTCGCCCAAGGCGGGCGTCACGCTAGCGTGCGCGCCGGTGCTCGCCCTGCTGACGGTCACGCACGATTCCCGGCCGGAGCTCGAGGCCCTGCTGCGGTCGGTGGACGAGCACCTGCCGGGCGCCGAGGTCGTGGTGGCCGACTCGGGCTCGACGGACGGGTCGGCCGACGCCGCGCGTGCGTGGAGCGGCGGGGCGCGCGTCGTCGAGCTGGGCGAGAACGTCGGCTTCGGCCGCGCGAACAACGCCGGCCTGGCCGAGGTGCGCCAGCCGGTCACGGTGCTCGTGAACCCCGACGTGGAGCTCGTGGACGACTCGCTGCGGGCGCTCGCAGACGAGGCGCAGGCCGGCCCCGAGCGGCTGCTCGCGCCGACCGTGCTCCTACCCGGTGGACGGCTCCAGGACTCGGTGCAGCTCGATCCGCGCTCGCCGCTCCGGCTTCCGCAGGTGGTCCTGCCGGGCCGGCTGCTCCCCGCGGCCGTCCAGCCGTGGAAGGCGACGGAGCCTCGCCGCGTCGGGTGGGCGGTGGGCTGCTGCATCGCCGCGCGGACCGAGGTGCTGCGCGCCCTCGGCCCGTTCGCCGACGACGTCTTCCTGTACGGCGAGGACCTCGACCTCGGTCTGCGCGCTGCCGAGCGCGGCATCGACACCTGGTTCTGGCCGCAGGCCCGCGTGCTGCACCGGCGCGCCCACACGACGGCGCGCGCGTTCGGCGGCGAGCCGTACGACCTGCTCGCGCGGCGGCGGCTCGAGGTGGTCGAGAAGCGGCGCGGTCGCCGCGCCGCCCTGCTCGACGCCGCCGTGCTGGCGGCGACCCACGCGATCCGCGCACCGTTCTCGCGGCGGGACCGCGCCCACCTCGCCGCGACCGTCCGGGCGGCCCGCGCGTCGCGTACGCCATGAGCGGCACGGTCCTCTTCGTGTCCTACACGGGCGACGCCTGGGGCTCCGACCGGCTGCTCGGCGACTTCGCCACCGGTCTCGCGCCCCCGGTGGCGGTCGCCTGCCCCGACGGCCCGCTGGCCGAACGCCTCCGCGCCGCCGGTGTCGAGCACGTCCCCGTCGCGCGGCGGCCGCTCGACATGCGCGCGAGCGCGCGCGACCGGGCGGCGACCCCGCTCCGGATCGCCGGCCTCGCGCGCGAGGCGCGGCGGGCGGCGCGCCGGCTTCGGCCCGCCGTCGTGGTCGGCTGGAACTCGCGCGGGCTGCTCGCGGCGGCCCCCGCCGCCCGCGGCAGCCGTCTCGTCCTCCACCAGAACGAGATGCCGCGCGGGCTGTTCGTCCGCCGAGCGGTGCACGCGGTGGCCCGCCGGTGTGACCTCGCCGTGGCGCTCTCCCAGACGATCGCCGCCGACCTGAGCGTGCCCGCGTCGGTCGTGCGTGGTGGAGTCGACCTCGCCCGGTACACCGCGGAGTGGCCGCGGCCGGGACCCCCGACGGCGCTGTTCCTGGCAGCGCTCGTCCCGTGGAAGCGGCCGGACCTCGCGCTGGAGGCGGTCGCGCTCGCGGCCCGCGACGTGCCCGACCTGCGGCTCGTCGTCGCCGGCGAGCCGATCGGCGCCCAGGAGGAGCTGGTCGAGCAGCTCACCCGCCGCGCATCCGCACCAGACCTCGCCGGGCGGGTCGAATTCGCCGGCCGCGTGGAGGACCCCCGCCCTCTGCTGGCCCAGTCTCACTGCCTCCTCCATGCCGCCGACAAGGAGCCGTACGGAATGGCGATGGTGGAGGCGCTCGCCGCCGGCCTGCCCGTGGTCGCGCCCGCGGCGGGCGGCCCGACCGAGATTTACCAGGGGGCCTGGCCCCCTGGTAAATCCTCGCCTGTTCGCCTCTACCCGCCCGGTGACGCTGATGCGGCCGCCGCTGCGCTCGTCGCGGTGCTGGCGGATCCGGAGCCGCTCGGGCGGGCGGGGCGCGCGGTCGCCGAGCGCAGCCACACGCTCGCGGCCGCTCAGGCGCGCTACCGGGAGCTGATCGACCCGCTCAGGTGAGGCCGGCGAGCGCGCGGCTGTGGCGCTCGAGCCACGCCTCGACGCCGAAGTGCGCCCGCACTCGCTCGCGCCCGGACGCGCCGAGCCGCGCGGCGAGCGCGGGCTCGCGCACGAGCCGGAGGACCGCCTCGGCGGCGGCGGTCGCCGACCCCGGCGGGTAGAGCAGCCCGTCCACGCCGTCGCGCACCAGCTCCGGCGTGCCCCCGGATGCCGGCGCGACCACCGGCAGGCCGGCCGCCATCGCCTCCATGATCACCGTTGCGAACGGCTCGTCCGGGCGGCAGTGGAGCAGCATCCCGCTGCCCGCGAGCGCGGTCTCGATCGGCACGTGGCCGAGGAACGAGATCCCCTCGCCGGCCACCCGCGCCAGGGCCGCCGCGTACTCGCGGTTGCGCGCGTGGTACTGGGGCATGCCGGCGACGGCCAGCTCGAAGCGCGGCTCGGCCTCCTGCACGATCCCCGCCACCTCGAGCGCGAGCTCGACCCGCTTCTCCGGGATCAGCGACCCGGCGATCACGGCCCGCGGGGCGCCCGGCTCGGCCGCCACGTCGGCGAGCCGCTCGTGGCGAATGCCCGGGTGCACCACCACGGTGCGTGCGCGCAGCGCGCCCGACCCGCGGGTGAAGCTCTGCGCGGTCCACTCCGAGCACGCGACGGCGAGGTCGCAGCGCGCCCGGGCGACCGCCCGTACGGCCGCCCCGGCCGCCCCGGCCGGGGTCGGGTCCCAGAGCCCCCACACCACGGTGCGGCCCAGCCCGGCGGCCGCCAGCGACGCCTGCACGCCGGCGCGCACCGAGGTCCCGTAGACCACGCGCGCGTCGGGATGGCGGGCAAGCACCCGGCGCAGGTCGCGCGCCGCCGTGAAAGCGCCGGCCGCCGATCGCACCGGTCGGTCGCGTGTGACCGCGCGGAACGGAATCGGGTCAACGTCGAGGCCGCGCTGGCGCAGGAGCGCCTCCACCGGCGTGCCGCTCGAACAGCAGGCGACCGCGCCGGGGGCCGCGGCGATCAGCTCGGCGGAGAAGAGCTCAGCGCCGCTGTACTCAGCGGGATAGAGCCGAAAGAGGATGCGGGCGTGGGCTGTGTCCACGCCCGCATCCTGACGGGCCTAGTCCCTTGGGTCGTCCAGCACCAGCTCCACGTTGCGGTCGATCCGCTGGCCGCGCGGATCGCCCTCGTCGTCGGCCTGGTAGTCGTTCGCCGCCAGGCGCCGCGCGAGCGACCCGAGCTGCGTGTCGGAGAACACCGTCCCCTGCGCCCCCGGCGCGAGCGTCGCGACCGGCGCGGCGTGGTCCAGGAGCGTCCCGAAGATCGAGAGCGATCCGTCGCCGTTGTCCATGACCTCGATCACGCGGGCCTGCTGCGGCCAGTCCGTGTGCGCCGCGGTGTTGATCTCCCAGAACCCGCGCTTCTTGCCCTTCTTGTGCGGGATCACGTCGTTCTCGTGCGTGTGCCCGGTGACGTACGCGATCACGTGCGGGTTCTTCAGGAAGAGCGCACGGAGCGACTTCTTGCCCGCGTCGCCGCGATGGAGCGGCGTGCTCTTGCGCGGGTCGTAGTCGCACCCGGCCTCGCCGCCCACGCATTCCTCCGCATCCTCGTCGGGATTCCGGTTGGTCATCGTCCCGATCGTGTGGTGCGCGTACGGGATGACGAGCTGGTCACGCTTCTTCGCCTTCGCCAGCTCCTTCACGAGCCACTGGTACTGCGGGTTGTCGATGTTCCCCGTCTCGCCCCCGCCCTCGGCGACCGAGTCGAGCGCGACGAATCGGATGCCGTCACGCGTGAAGGCGTAGTAGGCGGCGCTGCCGTTCGACTTCTTGTTCTCGCTCTTCTTCACGAAGCCGTAGCCGTGCGAGTTGTCGCCACCGGCGTGCTCGGCCTTGTACTCCTTCGGCGGGATGTTCCGCCGGTCGGGATCGGGCGGGACGAACTCGGCGCCCGCGAGGAGCGCCGCCACGACCTCGGGGTTACCGATGTCGGCGAACAGGTCCTCGAGGTTGTCGTACTTCTCCGGGTCGAGCTCCTCGCTCGGGAAGACCTTCTGACAACCGACGACGATCGCGCGCAGGAGCCCGTTCGCGATCACGGTGCCCTGAAGCAGGCCGTCGTGGTTACCGCGTGCGGTGAACCACGGCATCTTCAGGCCGGCGGCCTTGAACGGCTGCTGCGCACGCTCCATCAGCCCCAGATGGCGCGGGAAGTCCGCGAACGGCGAGCCGGCGCCGGGCGGCGCCTGCTCGGGATCCCAGAAATCGTCATAGCGGTCGGCGGGCCGCCCGGGCCAGTCGCCGTAGTCCTGGATCCCCGTGTAGCGCCGGGCCGCCACGTCGGCGTTCATCCGGTCGATGTCGGCCTGCTCGGCTGACGGGCACTGCTCGCTCGTCACGGGCTTGCCGGAGAACGGATCGACGGTGCCGCCCTCGAGGATCTGCACGACCCAGCGCGTCTCATTGAGCTGCTGCGAGTCGGCGAGGTCGCCGGTCGTGATTGCGAACTTCACCTTCGCGCGCTTGCCGTTCCCCTGCTTGACGGGACTCTTGCGGTTCGCGTTCATGTTCCGGACCGTCTGGTCGAAGATCTGCCCGCCCATCGCCTCCCACGGCCGCTGCGCCGAGCTGATCAGCCGGTCCACGGCCTCGAGCCGGCCGGGCGACATCTCGTCCGCGAGCTGCGGGTCGGTGAACTGGCCGAAGAACGTGATCGTCCGGCGCGTGTCCGTCCGGGTCTTCCGCGGCTTCGCGGTGAGCCGGCGGACCTTGTAGCCCTCCCCGGGACCCTCCTCGAGCTCCGCATACGGGCCGGAGCCCTTCTTGATCGTTTCGTCGAGCGTGGTGTTCCCCGCGGGGTCGCCAAACGCGACGGCGGTCGTGATGGCTAGCGAGATGACCACGCAGAGCGCGATCGGGGAGAGACGGCGAGTCAAGTTCATCCTCCTGATAGGGGCCAGGCGTTCAAACCCACCGTAAGCGCTAATGGAGCGGTCCGCCAGTACGGTGGGCACGTGATCCGCGCAATCACGCTCGTAGGCGCGCTGGCGCTCGTGCCCGCGGCCGAAGCCGCGGTCCCGGCGGTCCAGGCGCATCGCGGCGGCCCGGTGCTCGCCGGCGTGCCGACCTTCCCGGAGGAGACGCTGCCCGCGTTCAGATACGCGGCACGGGAGCTCGGCGTGGTTCTGGAGCTAGACGCGAAGCTGACCTCAGATGGCGTGCCGGTCGTGATTCACGACGCGACGCTCGATCGGACGACGAACTGCGATGGCCAGGTCGCCGAGCGCACGCTCGAGGAGCTCGAGCCCTGCATGGCGGACGTGCTCGGGGCGCCGGGCAACGGCCTGGAGACCGCGCCCGCGCCGCGGCCCGTCCCCATCGCGACGCTCGCCGAGGTGCTCGCCTTCGCGACGACCGAGGGAATCGGGATCAACCTCGAGATCAAGAACTATCCGACCGACCCCGACTGGGACCCGACGCCGGCGTTCGCGAACCGGATCATGGACGTGGTGGTCGAGTCGGGGATCCCGGCGAAGCAGGTGATCATGCAGAGCTTCCTGCCCGACAACCTCCTGGTGGCGGAAAGCCGCCTGCCCGACGCGGAGTTCGCGCTGCTGGCGCTGGCGGGCTTCGAGGACGCGGCGCTGGGCGCCGCCGCCGCGCGCGGATGGGACTGGGTCTCGCCGTCGTGGCCGGTGGATGCGGACTACGTGGGCCAGGCACACGAAAGCGGCCTGCGCGTGGTGCCGTACACGCTCAACCGCAAGCGCGATGTGGCCGACGCCGCCGCGGCGGGCGTCGACGCCCTGATCACGGACGACCCGCTGATGGCGCTGCAGACGCTCGACCCCGACCCGCCCGCGGTCGAGCTGAAACCGCTGTCGAAGAAGCTCGCGAAGGTCAGGCGCAAGCGCAAGTTGCGCGTCCGCCTGACGAGCGACGAGCCCGCGACCGTCACGCTGACGGCTCGGCGAGGCGGCAAGCGGCTCGGCCGCCTCGAGCTGGTTTTCGAGGAGCCCGGCACGCGCAAGGTCAGCGTGCCGGTGCGGCGCGGCCCGCTGACCGGCCGCGACAGCGCGAAGGTGAAGCTCGCAGCGCGCGCGAGTGACCGGGCGCAGAACCGCACCACCGCCCGCGCGACGGCCAGGCTCCGCTAGCGGCAGCGGCCCTTCGCCGTCTTGCGGCAGCCCTGGTCGCGCCGAGCGCTCTCGCGGTAGCGGCGCAACGCGGGCTTCGGCTTCAGCCGGCCGTCCACGAAGCGGTTCAGGCCGGCGAAGCGGAAGATGCCCGCCCCGCGCTCGTACGACGACGACCACGTGTACCAGTAGGCGCGATCCAGACGGATGTCCTTCCGGTCGTGATCGCGCGCGAGGAAGCGGTAGGCGCGCTTCAGGAACTTCGCCATCCCGCGGTCGGTCGTCCGCAGCGTCCGCTGGTAGCTCGGGGCCTTCGTACGGCCCTTCGACGCCGTGATCCCGAACTCCGTCATCCACAGCGGCTTCTCCCCGTCGCCGTTGCGCTTCATCACGCGGCGGAAGAGGCGCACCCCCTCCACGACGTTCGCGGGCTTGCGCGTGTAGAGGTGCAACGCGGCGATGTCGAAGTGCCCCTTGATGCCGCCGTTCTTGTACTGCTGGCGGAGCACGTCCCACGGCGCGCGGTGCGGCTCGCCGGTCAGGCCCGAGAGCACGACCTTCGCGCGCCGGTCCGCGTCCTTGATCGCGTCGTGTGCGACGCGCAGGACCGGGCCGTAGTGCTCGCTGGTGCCGGGCTCGTTGAAGATCTGCCAGTGGCGCAGCGGCCGTCGCGGCAGGCCCGGGTTCTCGGCCCAGAAGTCGCCGCCACGGCCGTAGCGCTCGACCAGCGCGCCCGCGTACCGGGCATAGTCCCGAGCGCGCTGGGGCCACCAGTTGCCCCGCTCCTCACGCGCCCACACGGGTGTGTCCATCACGATCGGCAGCAGCTGCACGCCGTGCTTCGCGGCGTCGCGCACGACGCGGTCGCTGCGTGAGAAGTCGAACGCCTGGTCCTTCGTCAACTGGGCCCACGCCCAGGAGAAGACGGCGCGCGCGGACTCGACGCCGTTCTTCGCCATCAGCCCCCATGCCCGATCCTGGTACCCGGCCGACGCATCGCGGAGCTCGCCGTCGTAGGTGATGCCGTAGAAGCCCGGCGGCACCTTGCGGGCAGCCTCGGCCGGCGCGGCGAGCGCGAGGGTCGCGATCAGGACGGTGAGGAGACGCACGAGCATCCTTCAACCCCGCAACCTAGGTGGTGTTGCGAGAATGCTCGAAATGGAGCGCGTATGCGTGATCGGCGCGGGGTCCTCGGGCATCGCGTCCTGCCAGGTCCTCCACGCTCGCGGGATCCCCTTCGACTGTTTCGAGAAGGGCTCGGGCGTCGGCGGCAACTGGCGCTACGGCAACGACAACGAGATGTCGTCGGCGTACGAGTCGCTTCACATCAACACGTCGCGCCCGATGATGGAGTACGCCACCTACCCGATGCCGGACGAGTACCCGGACTTCCCGAACCACCGGCAGATCGCGGCGTACTTCGACGCCTACGTGGACCACTTCGGCTTCCGCGACCGGATCGCGTTCAACACCGAGGTGACGAACGTCGAGTCCGCGCCCGACGGCGGATGGGACGTGACGCTCCGCGACGGCAGAACGGAGCGCTACGGCGCGGTGCTGGTCGCGAACGGCCACCACTGGGACCCGCGCTACCCCGAGCCGCCGTTCCCGGGCGAGTTCCATGGCGAGGCGGTGCACGCCCACCACTACCGGACCCCCGCGGGCTACGAGGGCAAGAACGTGCTCGTCCTGGGATTCGGCAACTCGGCGATGGACATCGCGGTGGAGACGTCCCGCGTGGCGAACATGACGTTCCTGGCGGTCCGGCGCGGCTTCCACGTGATCCCGAAATATCTGGGCGGGAAGCCGCTCGACCAGCTCTCGAACCCGGTCACGCGGCGGCTCCCCTTCATGTGGACCTCGGGCCTGTATGCGCGTGCGGTCGCGAAGGGATGGGGCAACCCGGAGGACTACGGCCTGCCGAAGCCCGACCACAAGATCGGGCAGGCCCACCCGACGGTCTCGTCGGACATCCTCACCCGAATCGGCCACGGCGACATCACCGTCAAGCCGAACGTCGAGCGGCTCGAGGGCGACCGCGTGCGCTTCGTGGACGGCTCGGTCGAGCAGGTCGACCGGATCGTGTGGTGCACGGGCTACAAGATCACGTTCCCGTTCCTCGACGACCATCTCGTGCCGACGCGCGACAACGAGGTCAGGCTCTACAGGCGCGTCGTGCACCCGGACCTGCCCGGCCTCTACTTCATCGGCCTGATCCAGCCACTCGGCGCGATCATGCCGATCGCCGAGGCTCAGTCGGAGTGGATCGCCGACGTGATCGAGGGGAACGCGGGACTGCCCTCACCGGAGAGCATGCACGCGTCGATCGACAAGGACGCGCGCAAGCTCAGGAAGCGCTACGTGGCCTCGAAGCGACACACGATCCAGGTGGACTTCTTCGAATACATGCGCGAGGTCCGGCGCGAGCGCCGGCGCCGCGCCCCCGCCCATGCAGCCACCGGCTGAGGTCGCCGAGCTCCGCGACCGCGTCCGCGCGTTCGTGGACGAGCGGGTCATCCCGGCTGAGCCCAAGCTGGACGCCGGCGACCGCGAGCTCATGCGCTCGCTTCAGCAGCAGGCGAAGGACGAGGGGCTGTGGGCGCTTGGCCTGCCCGAGGAGATCGGGGGCGGCGGGCTCGGCTTCATGCCCTACGTGTACGTGAACGAGGTCGTGGGGCGCTCGGAGCACGCGATGATCGCCCTCGGCACCCACTCGGCGCAGGACGCGACCATGCTCCACCTGTTCGGGACGGAGGAGCAGAAGGAGCAGTGGCTGCGCCCGCTCGTCGCCGGCGAGATCTACCCGTCGATCGGCATGACCGAGCCGGAGGTGGCGGGGTCGGACCCGACTGGCGTGCGCGCGACCGCGGTCCTCGACGAGGACGAGTGGGTCGTGAACGCCCACAAGTGGTTCACGACGGGGGCGTCCATGGCCGCGTTCACGACGGTCTTCGCCGTGACCGAGCCGGACGCGCCGCCGCACGCGCGCGCCTCGATGATCATCGTGCCGACGGACTCGCCCGGCTACGAGATCGTGCGCGAGATCCCGACGATGGGCGACACGTCGGGCGCACACTGCGAGATCCGGCTGACCGACGTCCGGGTGCCCGCCGGCAACCTGCTCGGTCCGCGCGGACAGGCGTTCAAGATCGCCCAGGCACGGCTCGGCCCCGGCCGCATCTACCACTGCATGCGCTGGCTCGGGCAGGCCCAGCGGGCGTTCGACCTGATGTGCGAGCGGGCGCTCGCCCGCGAGTCGTTCGGCTCGCCGCTCGCGGAGAAGCAGACGGTGCAGAACTGGATCGCCGACTCGGCGGCCGAGATCCAGGCGGCCCGGCTGATGACTCTGGACGCCGCGCAGCGGATCGACGCGGGCGAGGATGCGCGCGTCGAGATCGCGCTGATCAAGTTCTTCGGCGCGAAGGTCCTGCACGACGTGATCGACCGCGCCATCCAGGTCCACGGCGCGCTCGGCGTCTCCGGCGACACGCCGCTCGAGCGCATGTACCGCCACGCGCGCTACGCGCGGATCTACGACGGGCCCGACGAGGTGCACCGGATGACCGTCGCCCGCCGCATCCTGCGGCGGTACGCCGATTAGCGGTTGAAGGCCTCCTCGGCCTGCTCGCGCGTGTTGTACATCTCCATCCGAACGGCCTTGCCGTCGCGCAGCCACCAGACCATGTAGAGGTCGCCCTCGATCTCCACGGTGCTTCCGCCGGCGCGGGCGTACTGCTTCATCGCGTGGAGCACGCGATCGCCCTCTTCCCGCATCTCGGTGGTCTCGACGCGCAGTGAGTCGAATTGGTCGCTCCAGTTCCCCAGCGCGGCGAGCGCCGCGTCGATCCCGCTCACCACGTGGCGGCCGATCGTGTCCGGCGGTTCGCTCCATTCGATGGCGGGGTCGAAGTACTCGGGGGCCGTGTCAAGCCGCCCTTCGGCCCACAGCGCTACGAGGCGCTCGATAATCGCGGCGTTTCCCATTGACGGGCTATTGTGCCCGGCGTGCAGGCTCCCGGCACGCAGGCCCAGAAGGACAGCGCTCACATCGACCGCAACTGGGTCGTCGCGCGCGACCTGATCGAGGGCGTAACGACCCACGAGGTCCGAAGCGTCGTGACCGCGAACGGCGTCACGACGGAGGCCTACCGGCCGGACTGGGGCATCGTCGAGGGCGAGGTAAGACAGGTGATCCACGTCTCGCTGCGCGGCGGGGCGATCAGCGCCTGGCACCAGCACCGCGACCGCTGGGACTACATCATGTGCGTCGGCGGCCACCTGCGGATCGTCCTCCACGATCCGCGCGAGGACTCCCCGACGAACGGACAGGTCGACATCTTCCACCTCGGCCCCAACCGCCCTCTCGTGCTGGCGATCCCCCCGTGGATCTGGCACGGCGTCCAGAACCTGTCGAACGAGCCCTCCTCGTTCGTGAACATGTTCAACAAGCCGTATGACTACGAAGATCCGGATGAATGGCGCCTCCCCCGCGACACGCCTGAGATCCCGTACTCGTTCAACTGACGATCTCGTCCTCACGCTGTGGACCGCGGATCCCGACCGCGCGCGCACAGCCGACGCCGCCGGGATCGACCGGATCGGCGTGGACCTCGAGCGCCTCGGCAAGGAGAAGCGTCAGCGCGGCCTGGGGACGTGGATCTCGCCGCACAGCCTGGACGACCTCGAGCGGGTCGGCGCGGAGCTGTCGAATGCGGCGCTCTACGCCCGGCTCGACCCCTTTCACGACGGGACCGGCGCGCAGGTAGAGGCGGTCCTCGCCCGCGGCGCGAAGGTCGTGATGCTGCCGATGGTGGCCTCGGCTGCCGAGGCCTCGGGGTTCGCGGAACTGGTCGGGAAGGCGGCGGAGGTCGTGCTGCTGGTCGAGACGATCGACGCGGTCCGCCGGCTGCCGGAGCTGGTGGCAGTCGAGGGAGTGGACGAGGTTCACCTCGGCCTGAACGACCTGGCGCTGTCGCTCGGGCTGCGAAACCGGTGGCTCGTGCTGGCCGACGACCTCGCGGTCGACGCCGGCCGGGTCATCCGCGCGGCCGGGAAGGCGTTCGGGCTCGGCGGCGTCGGCCGGCCCGACAGCAAGGTGCCGATATCGCCGGATCTGATCTACGCGGAATACGCGCGCACGGGCGCCACCGGGGCGCTCGTCTCGCGGAGCTTCTTCCGCGGCGGCGAGGCCGACGACCTCGCGGCCACCGTCGCGCTCGTCCGCGATCGGATCGCGGAATGGCGGCGGCGAAGCCCTGAGGAGCTCGCGAGCGCCCACGCCGAGCTGGGGCGCCGAGCCCGGGGCCTGAGCGAGTTCTGACCCGCCCGGACGGCTCACCACTCGGGCTCGGGGATGGATGCCTCCTCGGGGATCGGCGTCGTGCGCTCCCACGCACGCGCCGGGTAGTAGTCGTAGACGATCTCGTCGACCATCCCGAAGCGCACGCCGATCCGCATCATCGTCTCGGCGCGGAACCAGTCGTTGGGGTGGCCGAACGCCGCGGCGACGGAGTCGCGGCCGAGGAAGCGCAGCCCGCCGTGGACAGCGGCACCCTGCCAGCTGAACTGATGGCCGGCCGGCGGGAAGCGGCCGATCACCTCGGTCCGATCGTCCGCCTCGTGCTTGAGGAGCTTCCCGTAGACGACCTCCAGTCGCTCCTCACGGGCCTTCGTCAACACGGACTCGATGGCATGCGGACGCATCTCGTCGTCGTCGTCGAAGTCCACGATCCAGGCGCCCCGCGCGTGCTCGTAGCCGGCGTTCCGACCAGGAACGCTGCCCACGAGCCAGTGCCGCTCGGGGTCCGTGAAGGCGTGGCGGTGGGTGAGGTTGACGAAGCGGACGCGCTCGTCGCGGATCCGCTCGACGGCCTCGGCGACGCGGGGCGGCGACCTGTCCCCGACGACGAGCACGTCGAGATTCGGATAGGTCTGGGCGAGCACCGACGGGAGCGCCCGCTCGGTCAGGAGCTCGACGCGATCGTGGGTCGGAATCGACACCGTGACCAGCGGATCCGGCTCGTCAAACGACCGCGCGTAGTCGGGCGCTCGCCGGAGCTGCTCGAGCCGGCGGCGGTTGGCCGCCTCCTCCGTGACGAGCGCCCGCAGCACGGTCGGGACCTGGTCGTACAGCTCGGCGAGCTGCCGTTCCATCCGGTCGGCGCGCTCGCGCTCGGCCGCCTGTCGTTCCCGCGCGCCGACGACCTCCACCGCCACGTCGTGCAGCGCCGTCCGGACGTCGGCCACGGCGGCCTGAACCTCGGCCAGAAGCTCGATGAACGCCTGCGGTATGTCGGGTTCGCGCTGCGTTCGGTAATTCTCCCAGGCGTGCACGATCACGCGCCCACGTGCTTCATGCACGTGCCGAAGAGCGCCGGCACGAGCTTTCGCATCGCGCTGGCGGCGGCACTGCCTCCCGGATCGCTCTCGCCGAAGCAGATGGAGCCGTCGTCGTTCCACTCGTTTCGCGCCTTCGACCGGCTCGGGCCCGACGCACGCGCGGTCGTCGCCGCGAACGACGAGGAGATTCGCGCGCTCGCCGACCACCCCGCAGTGTTCGGCCACTTCTCACTCGCGACGCTCGCCGCCTTGACGCCCCCCTCCAGGATCGGCACCGTCGTGCGTGAGCCGCGAGCGCGCTTGCTCTCGCACTACCTATACCTGCGGCTCAGCGTCTCGCTCCGAACCACGTGGGCGGCGTACGGCATCCACACGGCAGCCGAGCAGCCGCTGACCGCGTTCCTCACGGAGCCTCGGGTCGCGCCGGCCACCGACAACAGCACGTGCCGAATGCTGCTGCACGGCGACCCGCGCATCCGCGACGCACACTTCATCCCCGAGGCCGAGCTCGCTTCGGTGGCGGAGGCGGCGTGGGAGCGACTGGACGAGCTCGGATTCGTCGGGATGCTCGAGGCTCCCGACGCGGCGTGGCGCGGTCTGGGCGCGCTCTTCGGCGTCGATCTGAGCCCGGCGCGGCAAAACGTGATCGGGGAGGGCGAGATCCAGCCCGAGATGCTGCCCGTGCCGAGCCTCGGCGGGGCGGAAGCACTCGAGCTGGTCGAGCGGCGAACGGCGGCGGACGCGGTCCTCTACGAGCGCATCGCGAGGCGCTTCGCGGGCGGCGAGGAGGCCGCCCGCCGGCTCGCGGACGCGGCGTTCGCCGAGCAGCTCGTTCGATACGGATCGTTCACTTGCACCAAGTGATGAATCTTGATTCACTTCTTGGGTGGCCTACCGGCGCACCGAGCGGACGGAGGCGCGTCTAGCCGAGGCGCGCGAGCGGATCGTCGCGGCCGCGCTCGAGCAGGTGGCCGAGGGCGGCTATGCCTCCGCGAGCGTGCAGGCGGTGGCGGCACGCGCCGGCGTCGCCACCGGCAGCGTGTACCGGCACTTCCCGTCGAAGGCCGAGCTCTTCGGCGAGGTCTTCCGCCGCCAGGCCAACCAGGAGCTTGGCGTCCTCGAGAAGATCGCCACGCACGAGTCGCCGGCGCTGGAGCGGCTCGCCGAGGCCACGGAGGTCCTCGCGCGCCGCGCGCTCGCCTCCCCCACCCTCGCCTACGCACAGATCGCCGAGCCCGTCGAGCAGGCGGTCGAGGCGGAGCGACTGATACTGCGTCGCGGCTACCGCGACGCGTTCGCCCGCATCCTCGACGACGGGATCGAGCGTGGCGAGCTCGAGCCTCACGACACGCAGACATACGGCGCGGCGATCCTGGGAGCGGTCAGCGAGGCGCTCGTGGGCCCACTCGGAGAGCCGTACCCACAGGACAGCGAGGCGCTGACCGCGAGCCTCGTCCAATTCGTCACGGGGAGGGTCAGTGCTCTCAGCGCCACCGCATGACGTCGTGAACCAGGCGCCGCCGCTGGTCGACTTCAACGCCTTCGAGGCCTATCCCGCGCTGGCCGAGGCGCTCCACCGGGAGGGCGGCGCCTGGGCGGAGACACGGGTGCACGAGCTCGGCGCCCGGGTCGGCTCCGCCGAGGCCGTCGAGCACTCGCGCCGCGCGCTTCGCAACATCCCGCGGCTCATCACCCACGACCGACATGGGAACCGCGTCGATCGGGTCGAGTCCGACCCGTCGTGGCACTGGCTGATGCGGCTCGGCGTCGGAAGCGGCGTCCACTCCCTCCCTTGGCGCGATCCGCAGCCGGGCGCACAGGTGGCGCACACGGCGATGTTCCTGCTCCTGAACGGGCTCGACACCGCCCCGTGCTGCCCGATCGGCGTGAACTACGCCGCCGTTCCGATGCTTCGCCAGGCGCCCGCGCTGGCCGCCGAGTGGGAGCAGCGCGTCACCTCCACCGACTACGACGGGGACTACGCGCAGGGCGGAATGGCGATGACCGAAAAGCAGGGCGGCTCCGACCTGCGTGCGAACACGACGCGCGCCGAGCCGAATGGCGACGGCACGTACTCGATCGTCGGCCACAAGTGGTTCTGCACGATCGTCATGTGCGACTTCTTCCTCACGCTCGCGCAAGCGCCGGGTGGGCTGTCGTGCTTCCTGATGCTGCGCGACGAGAACTTCCGCATCCAGCGGCTCAAGGACAAGCTCGGTGGGCGCGCGCTCGCCTCCTCCGAAGTCGAGTTCCACGGGTGCCGTGCCTGGATGATCGGCGAGGAGGGCCGCGGCGTGCCGACCATCGCGGCGCAGGTCAACTACACGCGCCTGGGGACGGTCACCGGCACCGCGGGCATCCTGCGCCGCGCGGTGGGCGAGGCGATCCACCACGCGCGCCACCGGCACGCCTTCGGCCGCGCCCTGGCCGATCAGCCGCTCATGCGAAACGTCCTCGCCGACCTTGCCGTGGAGAGCGAGGCGATGACGACAGTGGCGATGCGCCTGGCCCGCGCCTACGAGGACCCGGCGCAGGCCGCCTTCCGGCGGCTCGCCACAGCGGTCCAGAAGTATTGGGTCACGAAGCGCGCCGCTCCCGCGGCCGTCGAGGCGCTCGAATGCCTCGGCGGCAACGGGTACGTGGAGGAGTCGATGATGCCGCAGCTCTACCGCGACATCGGGCTGATGTCCGTGTGGGAGGGCGCCGGCAACGTCGCCGCGCTCGACGTGCTGCGCGTCATCGCGAAGGAGCCCGACGCGCTGCCCGCCTTGCTCGCGGAGTGCGACCTGGCGCTGGGCGGCAACACGCACTTCGACGCCCACATGCGGCGCGTGCGCAACGAACGGGGTCCGTCCCCGTTTGTTGCGCGGCGGGTCGTCGAGGACCTCGGCGTCGCGCTCCAGGCGAGCCTTCTCATCCAGCACGCCCCGCCGGCGGTGGCGGACGCGTACTGCGCAAGCCGGCTGGGCCGCGACGCGGGCCTGGCGTACGGCACACTTCCACCAGCGACCGACACAGAAGGGATCCTTCAGCGCGCATGGCGACAGTAGACCGAGCAACGAGCAACGAGCAACGCGGAACGACCCACGAGGTCTTCAACCAAGCTCAGCCCCTCGAGCCGTACAACCTCTTCGACGCCGACACCCCGCTGCAGGAGGCGCTCGAGCGCGAGAACGCAGGCTGGGGCGTCGACCGCGTGCGCGACATCGGCGAGGTCGCCGGCAGCGTTGAGGCGCGCGACCACGCCGACCGTTGCGAGCGCAACGAACCGCGCCTCGTCACCCACGACCGCTACGGCAACCGGATCGACCAGGTCGACCTCGACCCGTCCTGGCACTGGCTGCTCAGAACGGCGGTCGAGCGCGAGATTCCGTCGCTTCCCTGGCGTGACCCGCAACCCGGCGCCCACGTCGTGCGCGGAGCGCTGATGTACACGTTCGGCCAGGTCAACGGCGGCGTGATGTGCCCCGTGTCGATGACCTACGCCGTCATCCCCGCGCTGCGCCAGCAGCCCGACCTCGCCTCCGAGTGGGAGCCGCGGCTGACGAAGCCGGACTACTCCGACGGCGCGCTCGCCGGCATGGCGATGACCGAGAAGCAGGGCGGCTCCGACGTGCGCGCCAACACCACTACGGCCGAGCCCGTCGGCGACGGCGTCTACGAGCTGACCGGCCACAAGTGGTTCTGCTCGTACCCCCCGTGCGACGTGTTCCTGACCCTCGCGCAGGCGCCGGCGGGCCTGTCGTGCTTCCTGTTCGAGTCGAGCGACCCGGGCTTCCGCATCCAGCGCCTCAAGGACAAGCTCGGCACGCGTTCCCTCCCCTCCTCCGAGGTGGAGTACCACGGGCTCCGCGCACGGCTGGTCGGCGAGGAGGGCCGCGGCGTGCAGACGATCATCCGCATGGTCAACCACACCCGGCTCGACTGCCTGATCGGCTCGGCGGCCAGCATGCGCACGGGCACCGTCCACGCGCTCCACCACGCGCGGCATCGCTCCGCTTTCGGCAAGCTGCTGGCCGAACAGCCGCTGATGCAGAACGTGCTGGCCGACCTCGCACTCGACTCGGAGGCCGCGACGGTCACGGCGATGCGCATCGCGCGCTCCTACGACGAGGGCAAGTCCGCCTCGGCGTTCCGCCGTTTCGCCACCGCCGTGGAGAAGTACTGGGTCTGCAAGCGTGCACCGCAGCACGCGATCGAGGCGCTCGAATGCCTCGGCGGCAATGGCTACGTGGAGGAGTCGCGCATGCCGCGGCTCTACCGCGACTCCCCGCTCAACTCGATCTGGGAGGGCTCCGGCAACGTCGCCGCGCTCGACGTCCTGCGCGCGATGGTCAAGGAGCCGGACGGCCTGCCCGCATTCCTCGAGGAGTGCGAGCTGGCGCGGGGCTCAGACAAGCACCTCGACGCCCATCTCGACTCGGTCACGGCGGAGATCGCCGGGCTCGTGGACGCCGGCGACACCCAGACGCAGGCCCGGCGCGTCGTCGAGCGGCTCGCGCTGGCGCTCCAAGGCTCACTCCTCGTGCGCAACGCGCCGGCGGCGGTGTCGGACGCCTTCTGCGCCGCGCGCCTCGGCGGCGAAGGGGGCCGCGCCTACGGCACGCTGCCGACCGGAGTCGCCACGGAGGCGATCCTGGAGCGCGCGCTGCCCGCGTGAACACGCTCCGCTACGAGCGCGACGGCCGGATCGGTCGCATCACGCTGGACCGGCCCGAGCGCGGCAACGGGATCACGCGCGAGATGCCGCAGGAGCTGGCGCAGGCGGTCGAGCAGGCGAACCTCGACCCCGAGATCCACGTCATCGCGCTCGCCGGCGAGGGCAAGGGCTTCTGCGGCGGCTACGACCTGGTGTGGTCGGCCGAGCAGACACTGCCGAACCACGACCCGGGCGAGGTCTGGGACCCGGTCTTCGACTGGCAGATGATGAGCCGCAACGTGCGTGGCTTCATGAGCCTCTTCCACTCGGACAAGCCGGTGATCTGCAGGGTGCACGGGTTCTGCGTGGCCGGGGGCACCGACATGGCGCTCTGCTCGGACCTGCTGGTCATCGCCGACGACGCTCGCATCGGCTACCCGCCCGCACGGGTCTGGGGCGTGCCGACGACGATGCTGTGGGCGCACCGGATCGGGCCGGAGAAGGCCAAGCGGATGCTCTTCACCGGCGACCTGATCACGGGCGCCGAGGCGCACGAGATGGGCCTGGCGATCGAGGCACCGCCGGCGGCGGAGCTCGACGAGCGGTTCGAGCGCCTCGTCGGGCGGATCGCGAAGGTGCCCGTCAACCAGCTCGTGATGATGAAGCTGCTCGTCAACCAGGCGCTCTACTCACAGGGCCTCCAGGCCACGCAGGCGCTCGGCACGTTCTTCGACGGCATCGCGCGGCACACGAAGGAGGGCTACGCGTTCCAGCAGCGCGCCGCCGAGGTGGGGTTCAAGCAGGCGGTCCGCGAGCGCGACGAGCCGTTCGCGGAATAGCATCGCCCCCATGTCTACGACAAGCAGCGCTTCGACGATCTGGGAGGGCGACCTCGCCCACGGCTCCGGCACCACCACCCCGAGCAGCGGGGCGTTCGACACCGTCGACGTCAGCTGGGCGTCGCGCACCGAGCGCGCCGCCGGGAAGACGAGCCCCGAGGAGCTCCTCGCCGCCGCGCACGCGTCCTGCTACTGCATGGCGCTCTCGCACGAGCTCGCCGAGGCGGACACCCCGCCCGATCGGCTCGAGGCCGAGGCGAGCGTCGACTTCGTGCCGGGCGAGGGCGTCAAGTCCTCGCACATAACGGTCCGCGGGCGCGTTCCCGGAATCGACCAGGAGACCTTTACGAAAGCGGCGATCAGCGCCGGCCAGAACTGCCCGATCTCGGGCGCCCTCGCGGGCAACATCGACATCTCGGTCGAGGCGACGCTCGACAGCTAGTCGAGCGTCGCGAGCCAGTCCGCGAGCCGCGGCGAGAACGTGATCGGCCGGAAGTCGCCGTCGTCGCGGATGGCCTCCGCCGCCTCGGCCATCGCGGCGACCGCCACGAAGGCCAGACTCGAGCCGACGCTCACGCGCTGCGCGCCGGCCTCGACGAGCTCGGCCAGCGACAGCTTGGGGCGCGCGATCGCGTTGACGGGCTTGGATGTGGCCTCGCAGACCGCGCGGATCTCGTCCACGGTCCGCAGCCCCGGCGCGTACAGGACGTCTGCGCCGGCGCCCTCGAACGCCTGGAGCCGCGCGATCGTGTCCTCGATGTCCGGGTTGCCGCGGAAGTGGTTCTCCGCCCGCGCGGTGAGGATGAACGGGAAGTCGAGCCGGCGCGCGGCCTCGACTGCGGCGCTCACCCGCTCGACGGCCTCGGCCAGCTCGTAGATCCGGGCGGCCCGCGGGTCGTAGTCCTCGATCGACCCCCCGACGGCGCCGCCTCGGCGACGCGCTCAATCGCCCGGGCCGCGTCCTCGGCGTTCGGGCCGTGACCGTTCTCGAGGTCGACCGAGATCGGAAGCTCGACCGCCTCGGACAGCGTGCGCGTGTGCTCGACGACCTCGTCGAGCGTCACGTTCCCGTCCTGCTTGCCGAGCGTGAAGGCGAACCCGCCGCTCGTCGTCGCGAGCGCGTCGAAGCCGAGCCCCGCCAGCACCCTCGCCGAGCCGGCGTCCCACGGGTTGGGGATCACGAATGGCTCGCCCTCGTGGAGCGCCTGGAAGCGCTCGCCCTTCTTACGCTGTGAGACCGCCATCACACAAGTATCGCCGGGCCCGGCTACGGTCGCCCCACGTGAGCAACGCAGGCGTTCGCGCCGTAACGCTGCTGTGATCGTCTCCGTCCACATCGCGGAGAACGGCATTCGCCGCGCGCTGGCGCTGCTCAGGAAGGGCAGGCGGCCGCTGGCCGCCCCCGGCCTTCGTTACTCGGAGGCGGCCGGGCTCGTGCCGCTCGCGGGCAAGGGGCCGCCGCTACCGCCGCGCGGGACCCTCCTCATCTCGTCATGGGACGATGACGACGCGCTCGACGCCTTCCTCGCCCGGAACCCCGTCGAGGGCTACCACGTGCGCATGCGGCCGACGCGCATCGTCGGCGCGTGGCCGGACATGCCCGGCCTGCCCGCAGAGGAGATCGCGATGGAGCCCGACGAGCCGGCGACCGTGCTGACGCTCGGCCGGCCACGGGTCCCCCACCTCCTGCGCTTTGCACGCACGAGCCGCGGGGCGGAGCGGCTCGCCGTCGGGCACGCCGGCATGGTCGCGGGCACGGCGGCCGCGCGGCTGCCGCGGTTCGTCGCGACGTTCTCGGTCTGGCGGTCCGTCGGCGAGATGCGCGACTACGCCCTCGGCCGACCCGACGCCCGGCACCTCGACGCGATCAAGGCCGACCGCGCGACGCCGTTCCATCACCAAGCGGCGTTCGTCCGCTTTCGGCCGTATGTGTCGTCGGGCAAATGGGGCGGCCGCGATCCGCTGTCGGAGCTCAGCGATGAGTTCCCGGCGAAGATCCGGTCATAGTTCGAAACGATCGAGGAGGATCAGATGAGCTACGTCGACGGATTCGTGCTGCCGGTCCCGAAGGACAAGGTCGAGGACTACATCCAGATCGCGACCAAGGCGGGCGAGGTCTGGCGCGAGCACGGCGCGCTCGAGTACCGGGAGTGCGTCGCGGAGGACGTCAAGTCCGGAGAGCTGACGTCGTTCCCGCAGAGCGTCATCGCCAAGGACGACGAGACCGTGATCTTCGCCTGGATCGTCTACGAGTCGCGCGCGGAGCGGGACCGGATCAACGCCAAGGTGATGGAGGACCCGCGGATCAAGGACACCGAGGAGGACATGATGCCCTTCGACCACAAGCGCATGATCTTCGGCGGCTTCGAGGTCGCCGTGGAGGCCTGACCGCGGGGCTATCGCCTAGAGCGGGCGTGTGCTCACCAGATCGTGAATCGGCCCTGTCTCGAAGCCAAGCCGCTCGTAGAAGCGGATGGTGTCCACGTTGGTCGCCACGACCGCTAGTCGCATCTCCTCGACGCCCGACTCCTGCCACAGCCGCTTCACGAGCGCCTCGCCGATCCCCTTGCCCCGATGCTCGGGAAGCACGACGAGGTCATGGACCCAGCAGATCTTCTCCGGATGGCGCCAGGTCATGGAGCCGGCATCGATGGTCGCGACGGCGTGCCCGGCCACTCCGCCGTCCTCCCGCGCCACGAGCACGATCGCGTCCTCACCCTCGATCAGCTTCTCGTAGAACGAGCGCCGCTTGACCCAGCTCTCCTCCTCAGACCACAGCTCGCCGAGATGCGGTGCGACCTCGCCGTGATGCCTGCGCAGCGCGAGGAAGAGGGGCTTCAGCTCGTCGAGAGCCTCGGTGCCGACAGGGGTCAGAGTGAACAAGGGGCCAATTGAACAAGGGGCCAGGCCCCTTGTTCACTCGTCGAGGACGCTGAGGAAGGCCTCGTAGCGGCGTACGTCGCGCTCGGAGCGGGCGCGCGCCTCCGAGCCCTCCTCGGCCTCGTCGATCCCGCGCTTCGCCTCGTCGAGCTTCGACTCGATCGCCGAACGGTCGATCTGGTCCGGCGGGACCGCCTCCTCGACGAGGAGCAGAACGCGGTTGTCGGCCACCTGCAGGTAGCCCTCGGCCTGCGCGAACCGCTCGGCGTTCTGGCGGTTCGCGTTCAGGCCGTCGTCCTTGTTCTCGTACAGCGCCAGCTCGGTCGGCTCGAGCATCGCCATGAGCGGCGCGTGGTTCGCCAGGATGCCGAGCGAGCCGGTCTTCGTGCGGGTCGAGACCATCGCGACCTCGCCGTCGAAGACCTGCCCCTCCGGGGTCAGGACCTCGACGCGGACCTTGTGCTCGTCGGCCATCGGCTACTCGTCGTCCTTGTCCTTGGACTCGTTCTCGGACTCCTCGTTCTCGGACTCCTCGTTCTCGTCCTCGTTGCTCTCATCGCCTTCGGCTTCCTCGGACTTCTCTGCTTCCTCGTCCTCGGCCTTCGGCTGGTCCTGCTTCTTCCCCGAGCCCTTGAGCTCCTCGAGCACCTCGTCGATCGTGCCCTTCATGTAGAAGGCGCGCTCGGGCACGTCGTCGTGCTCGCCGTCGACGATCTCCTTGAACGAGCGGACGGTGTCGGCGATCGACACGTACTTGCCCGGCGTGCCTGTGAACTGCTCCGCGACGAAGAACGGCTGCGACAGAAAGCGCTCGACCTTGCGCGCGCGCTGGACGATCAGCTTGTCCTCGTCCGACAGCTCGTCGATACCGAGGATCGCGATGATGTCCTGCAGCTCCTTGTAGCGCTGGAGGATCTCCTTGACCCGCGTTGCGACGTCGTAGTGCTCGTCGCCGAGCACTGCCGCCTTGAGGATCGTCGAGGTCGAGTCGAGCGGGTCGACCGCCGGGTAGATCCCCTTCTCCGAGATCGAGCGCGAGAGAGTGGTCGTGGCGTTCAGGTGGGCGAACACCGAGGCGGGCGCCGGGTCGGTCAGGTCGTCCGCCGGTACGTAGATGGCCTGGATCGAAGTGACCGAGCCCTGGCGGGTTGACGTGATCCGCTCCTGGAGCTGGCCCATCTCGGTCTCGAGCGTGGGCTGATAGCCCACCTGGGAGGGCATCCGGCCGAGCAGCGCCGACACCTCGGAGCCCGCCTGGACGAACCGGAAGATGTTGTCGATGAAGAGCAGCACGTCCTGGCCGCCCTGCTCGCGGAAGTACTCCGCCATCGTCAGGCCCGACAGCGCCACGCGCATACGCGCGCCCGGCGGCTCGTTCATCTGCCCGAACACGAGCATCGTGTTCTTGAGCACGCCCGACTCCTTCATCTCCAGCCAGAGGTCGTTGCCCTCGCGCGAGCGCTCGCCCACGCCGCAGAACGCCGACAGGCCCTCGTGCTCCTCCGCGATGTTGCGGATCAGCTCCTGGATCAGCACGGTCTTGCCCACACCGGCGCCGCCGAACAGGCCGACCTTGCCGCCCTTGGCGTACGGCGCGAGCAGGTCCACGACCTTGATCCCCGTCTCGAGGATCTCCTGGCTCGGAGTCAGATCCTCGACGTCGGGCGCGTCGCGGTGGATCGGCCAGCGCTCATCCGTCTTGACCTCGCCCTCGTTGTCGATCGGCTCGCCGAGGAGGTTGAAGATGCGACCGAGCGTGCCTTCGCCGACCGGCACCGTGATCGGCCCGCCGGTGTCGCGGATCTCGGTGCCGCGCGCAAGGCCATCCGTCGCGTCCATCGCCACGGCGCGCACGCGGTCGTCGCCGAGATGCTGCTGCACCTCGCAGACGAGCGTCTGCTTCTCGCCGTCGCGCTCGATGTCGACCTCAAGGGCGTTGTAGATGTCGGGCAGGTCGTCGGTCGAGAACTGGGCGTCGATGACGACGCCCTTGATCTCCTCGATCTGGCCTGCGGCGGACTTGGTGCTTGCTTCCACGTTCGTTGTCTCCTTTAGGTGAGGCCCTCGGCCCCAGCGACGACTTCCATGATCTCCTGGGTGATCTCGGCCTGGCGCTGGCGGTTCATCTCGAGCGTCAGGTCATCGATCATCTCGCTCGCGTTCTCCTGGGCGTTGCGCATCGCGGTCATGCGCGCCCCGTGCTCGGATGCGGTCGATTCGAGCAGTGCTCTGTAGATGCTGATCTCGACGTAGTCGGGGATCAGTCGTTGAAGGATCTCCTCCGGCTCCGGCTCGTAGAGCCACGACGCACTCTGACGGTCCTCGTCGTCCGGCTCATCGTCCTCCTCGCCCTCCTGCTCGGTCAGGGCGTCGATCTGCTGGAGCGGCAGGAGCGTCTCGTGCGAGACCTCCTGGGTGAGCGCGGATACGTAGTGGTTGTAGAACACCTCGACGCGATCGAGGTCGTTGTCGATGTAGTGCTGGACGAGGTCGTCGGCGATCTCGCGCGCGTTGGCGTACGCCGGGCGGTCGGTGAAGCCCGTGTACGCACCGGTCACGTCGTGGCCGCGGAACTGGAGCGAGGAGACGCCGCGGCGCCCTGACGCGAACCACACGACCTGCTTGCCATCGGCCTCCAACTCGGCCGCGCGCCGGTTCCCGGCGCGGATGATCTGCGAGTTGAACGGGCCCGCCAGGCCGCGATCGCCGGTCACGAGCAGGAGCCCGACCTTGTTGATCTGGTCGTGCTCCTCGAGGATCGGCATCGAGGGGATGTTCTCGACGGCCTCGACCACCCGCCTCGTCATGCGCCGAATCGCGCCGGCGTAGGGCCGCATCGCCTCGATGCGCTGCTCCGCGCGGCGGAGCCGCGCGGCGGCGACCATCTCCATCGCGCGCGTGATCTTCTGGATGTTCTTGACCGAAGAGATTCGGTTCTTGACGTCCTTCTGAGAAGCCATCGGCTTAGGCGGTAGCGCCCGCCTCCTCGCGCTCCTCGTCATCGCTGTCGGACTTCTCGTCCGCGTCGTCGTCGGAGCCGTTCTGGGAGGCGGTGCGTCCTTCCTTCTTGCGCTCCTCCTCATCCTTGATGCGATCCGACTCGCCCTCCTCGAGCGGGTTGCCCTCTTCGTCGAAGTCGGGCCCGAAGTCGTCGAGCGCCTCGGCGATCGCATTGCCGAGCTGCTCCTCCATCGAGTCGTCCCACTCGCCCTTCGAGATCTTCTCGAGCAGCTCCCCCTCCTCGGAGCGGAGGCGCTGGAGCATCTGCTCGTGGAAGTCGCGGATGCGCTCCGTCTTGATCCGGTCGAGGTAGCCGCCGGTGCCGGAGTAGATCGCCGCCACCTGGTCCTCGAGCTTCCACGGCTTGAGCTCGACCTGGTTGAGCGTCTCGACCAGACGCTCGCCGCGCGCGAGCGTGGCCTGCGTCTCGGGGTCGAGCTCCGAGCCGAACTGGGCGAACGCCTCCAGCTCGCGGAACTGCGACAGCTCGAGCCGCAGCTTGCCGGCCACCTTCTTCATCGGCTTGGTCTGCGCGTTGCCGCCCACGCGGGACACCGAGATGCCCACGTTGATCGCCGGCCGCACGCCCGAGCGGAACAGGTCGCCCTCGAGGAAGATCTGCCCGTCGGTGATCGAGATGACGTTCGTCGGGATGTAGGCCGACACGTCGGAGGCCTGCGTCTCGATGATCGGCAGCGCAGTCAGCGAGCCGCCGCCGAGGTCGTCGTTCAGCTTCACCGCGCGCTCGAGCAGGCGTGAGTGGAGGTAGAAGACGTCGCCGGGGTAGGCCTCGCGGCCCGGCGGGCGGCGCAGCAGCAGCGACATCTGGCGATACGCGTAGGCGTGCTTCGTCAGGTCGTCGTAGATGCAGAGGGCGTGCTGGCCGTTGTAGAGGAAGTGCTCGCCCATCGCGCAGCCCGCGTACGGCGCCATGTACTTGATCGGCGCGGCCTCATCCGCGGACGCGGCGACGATGATCGTCCTGTCGAGCGCGTTGTGCTCGCGCAGCGTCTCGGCGATCTGCACCACGGTGGACATGCGCTGACCGATCGCGACGTAGACGCAGATCAGGTCCTTGTCCTGGTTGTTGATGATCGTGTCGAGCGCGATCGCCGTCTTGCCCGTCTGGCGGTCGCCGATGATCAGCTCGCGCTGGCCGCGGCCGATCGGGATCATCGAGTCGATCGCCTTGATGCCGGTCTGCATCGGCTCCTCGACCGGCTGGCGCTGGACGACGCCCGGGGCCTTGAATTCGGCCGGACGGGTTTCCGAGGTCTTCACGTCGCCCTTGCCGTCGAGCGGGTTGCCGAGCGGGTCGACGATGCGGCCCAGCAGCTCCTCGCCGACCGGGATCTCGAGCAGGCGGCCCGTGCGCTTGACGGTGTTGCCCTCCTCGATCTTGTCCCACTCGCCGAACAGCACGGCGCCGACGTTGTCGGACTCGAGGTTCAGCGCGAGGCCGGTCACGTCGTTCGGCAGCTCGAGCATCTCGAGCGACTCGCAGTTCTCGAGCCCGTGGACGCGCGCGATGCCGTCGCCGATCGAGAGGACGGTCCCGACCTCGGACAGGTCGGCGCCGCCGTCCTCCATGCCCTCGATGCGCTGCTTGAGGATGCTCGTGATCTCGTCTGGCTTGATCTGCACTCTGGTGTCTCCTTACGCCGCTTTCGCGACCTGCTTGCGAAGCTGTTCAAGTCTGTTGCGGATGCTCGCGTCGAGCACCATGTTCCCCACCTGGAGCACGAGCCCGCCGAGCACGTCGGCGTCCACCCGGCTCGTGAGCTCGACCTTCTTGCCGGTCTGCTCCTCGATCCGCTTGCCCAGGCCCTCGATCAACCCCTCATCCAATTCCACCGCACTCGTGACGGTCACCGGCAGCAACTTGTTCTCCTCGCGCCACAGTGCGTCGTAGGCGCGCCGGATACGAAAGATGGCAGGCATTCGGTGGCGCTCTGCCAACAGCTCCAGGAAGTTGAGGAACCGTTCGTCGGCGCCGTCGACGATCTTCCCGATGCCCTCCTTCTTCTCCTGGGACGAGAAGTAGGGCGAGAACAGGAAGATCTGGAGCTCGCGGTTCTGGTCGAGTTCGTCCGCGAACTGGCCGAGCTGTTCACGCACGTCGTCAGTCACGTCGTTCTCCGACGCGACCTCGAACAGAGCGTTCGCGTAGACCTGGGCCAGTTCTTCCATCAGCTCTTGGCGAGCGCGGAGAAGTCGACCTCGGACAGCGCCTCCTCGACCAGGCGCTTCTGGTCCTCGGCGTCGAGCGACTTGCGCATGACCTTCTCGGTCGCGGCAATCGTCAGGTCCGCCACCTCGCGCCGGATCTCGCCGAGCGCGCGCTGCGTCTCCTGGTCGATGTCGCGCCGGGTCTGCTCCATCATCTCCTCGCGCTGGCGCTTCGCCTCGGTCTTGGACTCCTCGGCGAACCGCTCGGAGTTCTGCCGCGCGCGCGCGACGATGTCGTCGGCCTGCTCACGCGCCTCGCGCAGGCGCTCGCGGTACTCCTGGAGGATCTCGTCGGCCTCCTCGCGCGTGCGCTTCGCGGCGTCGAGCGACTCCGCCACCGCGTTAGCACGCTTCTCGAGCGCCTCCTGGATCTTCGGGAACGCCATCCGCTTGAGGATGAAGAACGTGCCGAGGAACGCGATCAGCGTCCAGATCATCAGCCCGAGGCCGGGCGAGACCAGGAAGCTGCCGCCCCCCTCCTCCTCGGTGGCCGCGAGCAGCAGTGTGTTCGTGAGCTCGCCCAAGGCCTAGAGGAAGAACGCGATCAGGCCGAAGATGAACGTGTAGAACGCGACCGCCTCGCAGAGCGCGAAGCCGAGCCAGCGAATCGACTGAAGCTCGTCGCGCATCTCCGGCTGGCGGGCGACCGACTCGATCTCCTTGCCGAAGATGATGCCGATGCCGATGCCGGCGCCGATCGAGCCGAGCCCGGCGCCCACGCCGAGCGCGATCGCCTTTCCGGCGTCGGTCACGCCGGCGTCTGTCACACCGCTGCTCTCCTGAGCTAGCTGGAAAAGGAATCCGAGATCCACGGGTGCCTCCTTAGTGGCCTTCGGCGGTCGCGCCGCCGATGTAGATGGACGTGAGGGTGGCGAAGATGAACGCCTGCAAGGTGGCCACAAGGCCGACCTCGAAGAGGAAGAAGGGGATGGCCATGCCGAGCGTCAGGACGCCGAGCGCCGAGAGCCCGAGCAGAACGGCCAGGCCGCCCGCCATGAACAGGATCAGCAGGTGGCCGGCGAGGATGTTCGCGAACAGTCGCACCGAGAGCGAGATGATCCGGACGAGGTGCGAGATGACCTCGATGACGAAGAGCGGGATGGCGGCGAAGCCGGTGATCCCGCCGGGAACGAACGTCTTCAGGTACCCGATGAAGCCGTGCTTGCGGACGCCCTCGATGTTGTAGGCGAACCACACGACGAGGGTCAGGACGAGCGGGATCGAGATGTTGGCCGTGGCCGCGTAGATCGCGAACGACGGCACCTCGACGCCGAAGATGTCGATCGTCTCGTGGGTGTTCGTGGGCAGCGGGATGTAGCCGAGCATGTTCGAGAACCAGATGAAGAAGAAGAGCGTCGCGATGAACGAGAACCATCGGGTGGCGAGCTTCTGGTCGGCCAGGTTTCCGCGCGTGATGTTGTTCTTCGTGAGGTCGTAGGCCAGCTCGACGGCCATCTGAGTCTTGCCCGGCTTCTCGGCCATCCGATTCGCGATGCGGGTCATGACCCAGCAGGTGAGCGCGGCCGCGAGGAAGAGGTAGAAGACAGCCCGGTTGATCGACATGTCGATGCCGGCGATGTCGATCTCGATCCACGGCTCGAGCCGGAACTCCTCCTGGGGCTGGAACGCCTCGTTCTTCCCGTCGGAGCCGAAGACCGCAAGCAGCAGGAAGAAGAGCGAGAAGAAGCCCGTGACGCCGAGCAGGACCTTTACCCGCATCGTCATCGCTGCGCCTCCTCGAGCGGCTTGACGATGAAGAGGGTGGCGAAGTACACGGTGAAGGTCACGACCGCGAGCACGCCGGCGGCGAGGCCCGCCTCGCGCTCGATGATCCCGGCGGCCAGGACCATCAGGCCGACCGTGTAGAGGCGGCCGATAAGACTGGCCGCGCGAGCGCCCATCGCGACGCGGCGGTCGCCCGAGGCGGCGGCGCGGCGCTGCCCGTACACGTCGATGCCCTTGGCGATCAGCCAGGCGAGCGTGGTCGCGCCCCAGCCGAGGAGCGGCAGGTCGGCCGCGATGAAGATGGGCAGCGCGAGCGCCAGGACCGCCAGGTCCAGATTGCGGAGGACGCGCAGCCCCACCGGCGCCTCAGACGTGCTTAAAGCGTGTGTAGACAAGCTTGAACCCCACCCCGAAGCCGACGAACACCCCGGCGATCGCGAGCAGCGGGACGGAGCCGACGAGCGCCCCTATCCCCGCACCGATCGCCGCGCAGAAGAGGACCGCCGCGAGCAACGTGAACCCTGCCGTCACCGCTGGCGGGCGTGGGGGGTCGCTCATTCTCGTGGTCGTTCTGCATTCTGTAAGAGATACGCGCGGGGCTGTACGGCGGCGTGAAAGAGCGCCCCGCGGGGCCGGAGACCTTACAAGAGCTATACCCCCTGGGGGTATATACTGCGCGCATGCATCACGACCACGCCCATCACGAGGATCACGACCACGGCCACCATGGCCATCACCACGGCCCCCTGCCCACCAGTGGCCGCGCCCTCGATCTGGTGGCCTTCAGCGCCACCCTGCACTGCCTGACCGGGTGCGCGATCGGCGAGGTCACCGGCATGGTGCTGGGCACGGCGCTCGGCTTCTCCGAGTGGGGCACGGTCGCGCTGGCGGTCGCGCTCGCCTTCCTGTTCGGCTACACGCTCACGAGCCTCCCGCTGCTTCGCGCGGGACTCGCCGTGGCGGCGGTCATCCCGATCGCGCTTGCCACCGACACGGTCTCGATCGCGATCATGGAGGTCGTCGACAACGCGATCATGCTGGCGATCCCCGGCGCGATGGAGGCCGGGCTGACGAACGTGCTCTTCTGGGGCAGCCTGTCGGTCGCGCTGGTCATCGCGGGAGCGGCGGCGTACCCCGTGAACCGGCGCCTGATCGCGCGCGGGAAGGGCCACGCGGTGCTGCACGAGACCGGCATCCACGGCGGGCCCTCGCCCGCGACGGTGGGATGGATCGCGGCGGTGGCGGGAACGTTCGGCATGGCGGTCCTGCTGGCCGAGGTGCTCGACGCCGACGACTTCGACCGGATGGGCGGCTGGCTCGCGCTGGGGCTGTACCTGCTCTACATGGCGCTCGCGTTCGGACTGCGGACATGGCTCCAGGTCCGCCGCACGGGCGAGTCCGGTTTTAAGGGGGTCAGCGGACGACCGGGGTCGCTCGAGTGGATCGCCGGCGTCCTCTTCGTGGTCGCGATCGCGATCGGCGTGGCCGCCCCGATTCTCGACGTGACCGACGTGCTCGAGCCGCTCGACGCGCTCGACTCGGCCGGCCTGCGCGCGACCGGGATCGCGATCTTCGTCGCCGGCCTGGTCGCGACGCTCTACGCCCAGATCGCGATGGGCGAGTCGTGGCGGATCGGGGTGGACGAGGAAGAGCGGACCGACCTGGTCACGACCGGCCCGTTCGCGCGGGTCCGGAACCCGATCTTCGCGGCGATGCTGCCCACGTCGCTCGGGCTGACGCTGCTCGTGCCGAACGCCGTGGCGCTGGCCGGCCTGGCCGCACTGTGGATCGCCCTCGAGATCCAGGTGCGGCTGGTCGAGGAGCCCTACCTGCTGCGCACCCACGGCGAGGCCTATGGCCAATACGCCGCACGTGTGGGAAGGTTCGTCCCGGGACTCGGCCGGCTCCAGCATGATCTTTCGCCAGATCACTCACGATGACCTCGGATGCGCCTCCTATCTCGTAGGTGACGAGGACGCGGGTGTCGCGGCGGTCGTCGACCCCAAGCTCGACATCGACGGGTACCTGCGGCTCGCGCGCTACCTCGGGGTGCACATCGAGCACATCCTCGAGACGCATAACCACGCCGATCACGTGTCGGGCCACGGCCGGCTCGCCGCGGCGACGGGCGCGACGATCCATGTCTACCGCGATGCCTCGCCCGACTACGACCACGGGCCCTTCGACGATGGCTGGGAGCTCGAGCTGGGCGCGGTGCGAGTGCGTGCGATCCACACGCCCGGGCACCGGCCCGAGCACACGGCGTTCGCCCTGATCGACACGGAGCGTGGCGAGGAGCCGTGGGCGGTCCTGACGGGCGACACGCTCTTCGTGGGCGACATCGCGCGCCCCGACCTGGCCGTCGACAAGAGCGAGGGCGCGCACGACATCTTCCGCTCGCTGCACGAGAAGCTGCTTCGGCTGCCGGACACATGCGAGGTCTGGCCCGGGCATCTGGGCGGGTCGCTCTGCGGCGGGCCTGGAATGGACCTGAAGATCTCGTCGACGATCGGCTTCGAGCGCGCGCACTCCCCCATGCTCCAGATCACCGAGCAGGACGCGTTCGTCGAGAAGGCGATCGCGGGTCTGCCTCCACAGCCGCCGAACTTCGAGAACATCGTCGCGCGCAACCGCGGGGCGCTCGAGGTCGTGACGGTGGACGTCCACCCGCTGACGCCGCGCCAGGTCGAGCAGGGGCAAACGGACGGCGCGCTCGTCGTGGACATCCGCACCGAGCTGCAGTACGACGACGCGCACGTCCCTCGCTCCGTGTGCATCACCGCGCTCCGAGCCGGCTTCGGCTCGAAGCTGGCCTGGCTCGCCGACCCCGCGCAGCCGGTCATCCTGGTCGGCCGCGACGACTCCGACGCGCACCAGGCGGCCGAACTCGCCGCGGCGGTCGGCATCACGAACCTGGGCGGCTATCTCGCGGGCGGCTTCACGAGTTGGCGCGAAGAGCAGCTACCCGTCGCGCGCATCCCGCGGCTGACGGTCGAGGAGCTTCACGACCAGCACGACTCGGTGCAGGTGCTTGACGTGCGCGAGGAGGCGGAATGGGACGCCGGTCACATCCCCGGCTCAGTGCACACGCCCTACCACGACATCGACTCCGTGCCCGACGGGCTCGATGCTCGTCAGCCGATCGCGACGATCTGCGGCTCGGGCCAGCGCGCGGCGGTGGCGGTCGGCCTGCTAGAGCTGCGCGGGGCGAAGAACCCCGTCCACGTGGTCGACGGCGGCGTCGGCACGTGGAAGAGGAACGGCTGGCCGGTGGAGCCGAGCTAGTCCACGCGCGCCCGGCCGCCCAGCACCGTGAGCGCGACCAGGCGGGAGACGAGCATCACGACATAGCCGAGGCCCGCGAGCTGCTCGATCATCACGACGCTCCGCGCGAATGGCTCGATGGGCCCTACGTCGCTCAGGCCCGTGCTGGTGAGGTTCGTGAAGCTCAGGTAGAGCAGCTCCATCCAGGAGCGGTCGCCGGCCGGGTCGATCGCGGCGGTGAAGCTGCCCGGCTCGATCGCCTGCACCACGATGAACGTGTAGGCGAAGCCCCACGCGACCAGCGTGAACGTGGCACCGACCGCGAACAGCTCGTCACGCGTGATCTCGTGGTCGGCCAGCATGTACGCGATGAGCGCCCCGGCGGCGTAGAAGTAGAGGACGGCCTCGAACGCCGACGAGTAAGGGAGGAGGTCGTCGCTCCCGCTGACCGCCTGGATCAGGAGGAGGCACGTGGCCGGCAACCCCAGCAGCACGGCCACCCACGTGTGCGCCGGCGAGTGGCGCACGGCGAGCAGGACGAGCCCCAGCACGAGGATGCCGAACACGCTGAACAGCGCGCGGCCGGCGTCGGTCGTCTCCATGAAGGGGTACAGCAGGACCCCGGCGAGCTGTGCGACGAGCAGGAGCGCGGACGGCTGTCGGCGGACCCATGCGAGCACGACCGCAAGCTAGCCCCGCCACCGGTCGGTCAGGCGTCGCTGAACCCGAGCCGGCTGTGGAGCCGGCGGAGCGGCGCCGGCGCCCACCAGTTCCAGCGCCCGAGCATCTCCATCAGCGACGGCACGAGCAGCGCGCGCACGATCGTCGCGTCGATCAGCACGGCCAGCGCGGTCCCGAGCCCGAGCTCCTTGATGAAGACGATCTCGGACGTCACGAACGCGCCGATCGCGACGGCGAAGAGGACGGCAGCGGCCGTGGCGATCCGGCCGACGCGCTCCAGCCCGATGGCGACCGCGTCGCGGTCCGAGGCGCCGCCGTCGTGCGCCTCCTTGATGCGCGACAGCAGGAAGACGCCGTAGTCGGTCGACAACCCGAACGCGACCGCGAACAGGAAGAGCGGCTGCGTGGCGTCGAGCCCGCCGTGCGCGGTGAATCCGAGGAGGCTCTCCAACCGGCCCTCCTGGAACACCACGACGAGGATCCCGAATACGGCGCTCAACCCCAGCAGGTTCATGACGATCTGCTTCAGCGGCAGCACGATCGAGCCGGTGAAGAGGAAAAGGACGACCATCGTCACCGCGATCACGATCGCGATCATGAGCGGCACGTGGTCGGCGAGGCTGTCCTTCAGGTCGACGAAGCTGGCCGTCGAGCCGTTCGTCAGCGCGCCGCCCTCGAGCGCGCGGATGTCGGCGACGACGCGCTCGCTGTCCGCGCTGAGCGGCGGACTGTCCGAGATGACCTCGACCACGTAACCCCGGTCGAGCCTCACCGGCGCCCGCACGTCCGCCACCCCGTCGACCCGCGCCGCCGCCCGCGCGACCCGCCGGGCCTCCGCGCCATCCCCTTCCACCGCCAGCCGGATCGGCGTCGCGCGGAAGGGCGGGAAGTCCGCGCGCAGCCGGTCGTCGACGCGGTGGGCGCTCGCGCTCTCCGGCAGCACCTGCGCGTCCACGGTCGTGAACTTGATGGCGAAGAACGGCAGCCCGAGGGCGACGAGGAACGCCGCCGAGGCGAGCGCGATCCGGCCGGGCACCCGCATCACTAGCCGCGACAGCCGGAACCAGAACCCCTGCTCGGCGGGACGCGCATCGCGCTCGGCGCGCAGCCGGAGCGCGGCCGGCGCCAACGCGTTCACGCGCTCGCCCAGCAGCGCCAGGATGGCCGGCAGGACGGTGAGCGACACCAGCCCGGCGATCAGCGCCGTCAGGGAGCCGCCGACGCCCATCGAGAACAGGAAGTTCTGCGGGAAGACGAGCAGCGACGCGATCGCCCCGGCCACCGTCAGGGCGCTGAAGAACACCGTCCGCCCGGCGGTCGCCATCGTGCGGCGCATCGCCTCGAGGCCCGGACCGGTCTTGGCGATCTCTTCGCGGTAGCGCGAGACGACGAACAGGCTGTAGTCGATCGCGAGGCCCAGCCCCAGGCCGATCACGAGGTTGAGCGCGAAGATCGAGAGCGTGCCGACCTCGCTCGCGACGCTCAGGCCGAACATCGTGAACGTGATCGTCAAGCCGCCGACGACCAGCGGCAGCGCGGCCGCCACCAGGCTGCGGAAGAAGAGCAGCGAGAGCACGAAAAGGATCGGGAACGCGTACAGCTCGGCGGTGCGCAGGTCGCTCTCGACCTGCTCGTTCGCCTGCCGCTCCGCGATGGCGCTGCCGCCGACCGCGACGCCCCGCTCGTCCGCGAGCGCGTGGGCGATCCGCTCCCCCGTGTCATGCAGATCGCCCTCGTCGGTGGGTGCGAGCCGGACGGCGAGGTAGGTGGAGGTGCCGTCGCGCGAGACGAATTCGCGCGAGCGGGTCGTGTGGAAGCCGGCGACCTCGACGACGTCCGGATCCGCGGCCACCTCGCGAGCGAGGCCCTCGGCGCGCACGACCCCGTCGACGAGGACGATGAGACTGGCGTCGCGATAGCCGGCCTCCTCCAGGCGATCGGCGGCCCGCACGCTCTCCGTGTCGGGATCGTCGGCCTCGTACGGGCCGAGGCGATCGGCGACGCCGGCGCCGATCCCACCGGCGGCGACCGCCGCGAGGACGGCCACGGTCACGACGAGCCGGCCACGGGCCTGGGCGAGTTGCGCGAGCCGGTCGAACCTGTCCGTGGCGGCAGTCAGCGCTGCTGTTTTGTCGGCCGCACGAGAATCTCGTTGATCGCGACGTGCTCGGGCTGCGACACGGCGTAGAGGATCGCCTGCGCGATGTCACCCGCCTCCAGCACCTTGCCGATCTGCTCGACCATCTTCCGGGTGGCGTCCACGACCATCGGGTTCGTGTTGTGGCCCTGGAGCTCGGTCTCGACGAAGCCCGGCTCGATACAGGTCACGCGCACGTTCACGTGGATGCCCTCCTGGCGAAGCGCCTCCGAGAAACCCGTCACGCCCCACTTGGTCATGTTGTAGACGGCGGACCCGAGCGCGGCGATGCGGCCGGCGACCGACGAGACGTTGATGATGTGGCCGCCGCCCTGCTCGGTCATCACCTTGAGCGCCTCGTGCGAGCAGTAGAGGAGGCCGAGCTGGTTCACCTCGATCATCCGGCGCCAGTCGTTCGACTCCTGCATCAGCAGAAGCCCAAGCAGCATCACACCGGCGTTGTTGACGAGGACGTCCACCGACCCGAGCTCGTCCTTTGTGCGCTGGATGAACGCCCGCGCCTGCTCCTCGTCCGTGATGTCGGTCTCGATGGCGAGCGCGCGATCTGACCCGATCTGCTCGACGAGCGCGTCGAGCCGGTCGGCCCGGCGCGCGCCGAGCGAGACGCGCGCACCGGCCTCCGCGAGTGCGATCGCGGTCGCCTCGCCGATGCCCGAGGACGCACCCGTGATCGCCACGACCTTCCCCTCCAGTGGCGCCATAACGCCACCCTATCCGCGCTCGTCCGCGCGCGTTACAGTCGCCTGCGTGGACGACGCGCGCGTCATCGCCGCCCTGCGGACGGGCGACGAGGCGGCCTTCGCGGAGCTGGTCGACCGGCTCCACCCGTCACTGGTGCGGGTGGCCCGGCTCTACGTCTCGAGCCAGGCCGTCGCCGAGGAGGTCGCGCAGGAGACGTGGCTCGGCGTGCTCAACGGGCTCGACCGGTTCGAGGAGCGCTCGTCCCTCAAGACCTGGATCTTCCGGATCCTGGCCAACATCGCCAAGACGCGCGGGACGCGCGAGGGTCGCACCGTGCCCTTCTCGTCGGTCGCCGGCGAGGAAGAGGGTCACGCGGTGGACCCGGACCGGTTCATCCCGCCCGAGGCGGAACGGGCGCCGCGGCACTGGGCGATTCCGCCGTGCGTGTGGAGCACGGAGCCGGACGAGCGCCTGCTGGCCGGCGAGGTGCGCGAGCTGATCTTCCGCACGATCGAGACGCTGCCGCCCAACCAGCGGGCAGCGATCGTGCTGCGGGACGTCGAGGGCTGGAGCAGCGAGGACGTGCGTAACGAGTTGGGCGTCGGGGATACCAACCAGAGGGTGCTTCTTCACCGCGCGCGCTCGAGGGTGCGACAGGCGCTCGAGGATTACTTCAGGGACGAGGACTCATGAACCAGCAGCTGCCAGAGATGCCGTGCCAAGAGCTCGTCGAGGTGATCACCGATTACCTCGAGGGCGCGCTGCCCGAGCGCGACCGGATCCGGTTCGAGGAGCACCTGGACGCATGCGGGAAGTGCCGCGAGTACGTGACCCAGTTCGAGCGCACGATCAGGGCGGTCGGCGTCGTGCGCGAGCAGGAGCTCGACCCCGAGGTCCGCGAGGGCCTGATGGAGGCCTTCCGCGGATGGTCTGGATCCAGCGCACCCTGACCCTCGAGCCGCGCCCGCGCGGCTTCCACCTCGTGACTCACGAGATCGAGCAGGCCGTCCCCGAGCTGGGCGACCTCGCCGTCGGCCTCGCGCACGTCTTCATCCAGCACACGTCGGCGTCGCTGACGCTGAACGAGAACGCCTCGCCCGACGTGCGCCGCGACTTCGAGTCGTGGGCGAACGAGGCCGTGCCCGAGTCGGCGGCCTACTGGAGTCACGTCCTGGAGGGCTCCGACGACATGCCGGCCCACGTGAAGGCGTCCTTGTTCGGGCCGTCCTTGACCCTGCCGATCGCCGACGGCCGCTTCGCGCTCGGCACCTGGCAGGGGATCTACCTGTGTGAGCACCGCGACCGCGGTGGGTCGCGCCGGGTGGTCGTGACTGCGTTCGGGGACGCCAGCACCTGAGCCGACCGTCCGCGCCATATGCGAACATGTGTTCGTGCGCTGGGACAACCTGAGAATCGACGATGAGGAGGAACGGAACCTCCCCGGCTACCGGGATCCCGCGCAGGTCCGCCGCTTCGACGCGCCCGAAGCTCTGAACACGAACTTCTACGAGGTCCGCGCGAAGTCGGCGCTGAACCGCGTGCCGAAGCAATCCCGCGTCCCGTTCAACTGGACGATCAATCCGTACCGCGGATGCACCCATGCTTGCGTCTGGTGCTTCGCCCGCCCCACCCACAACTACCTGGACTTCAACGCGCGCGAGGACTTCGATCGCCAGATCGTCGTCAAGGTCAACGCACCCGAGCTGGTGCGAGCCGAGACGCGCCGACCTTCATGGAAGCGCGAGCTGGTCGCCATCGGCACGAACACCGATCCGTACCAGTGGGTCGAGGGCCGTTACAAGCTCATGCCGGGCATCTGGGAGGCGCTGCGCGACTCGCGCACGCCGTGTTCGGTGCTCACGAAGTCACCGCTCGTCACCCGCGACGTCGCGCTGCTCAAGGAGATGAGCGACATGGGCCTCTTCAGCGCGGCGTTCTCGGTCCCCACGATCGACGAGAAGGCCTGGCGGGCCAGCGAGCCGCGCACGCCGAACCCCTACGCGCGGCTCGAGGCCGCGGCCGAGCTCAGCCGTAACGGGATCGCCGTCAGCATCCTCGTCGCACCGCTCATGCCGGGCATCAACGACGACCCGGCGCAGGTCGAGAAGATCCTCACGCTGGCCGCCGAGGCCGGCGTCGTGAACGTCAGCGGGATCCACCTGCACGTCCGCGGGGAGGTGCGCGACATCGTCATGGACTGGCTGCGTTCGTACCGGCCCGACCTGATCCCCCGATACGAGCAGCTGTACAGCCGCGGCGCATACGCACCGGCGCTGGAGAAGGAGCGGATCAGCTCGCTCGTCAGGGACACCTGGGCCAAGGTGGCGCCGGACCGCAGGCCGCCGCGCAGATGGGACCACGCAGCAGCCGAAGAAGCACCACATCGGGTGCGCGAAGCTGCGCAGGAAGACCTGCAGGCCTCGCTTTTCTAAGTACTCCGTAAGGCCCCGCGTTTAGCCACAAGCCGCGCGGGGAGCCGAAAAGCATGTATCCCACCCTGGTCCGGGAGCTGGGCTCGCATGCCCGCAACCGCGCGCGTCGCGCTCAGCGCGAGGCGTTCCTGATCCTGCCGCTGGTCGGCGGGGTCCTGCTGGCCTACCACTATCGGATGGATCTGTTCGGGCTCGACATCCCGGTGCGAATCGCCAGCGTGATCGCGCTCGTCATCCTCGGCTGGGCGCTGGCGCGCGACATCGGCCGCGCCCTCGGCCCGATCCTCTTCAAGCGGCTGGACCCGGGGACGGCGGGCACGCTCGGCTTCCTCATCCGCCTCTTCACGGTCATGCTCGCCGTCCTCGTCGCCCTCCGGATCGCGGGACTCAAGCCCGAGACGCTCGCCGTCGGTGGCGCCGTCACCGCGGTGCTGTTCGGACTCGCCGCTCAGCAGACGGTCGGCAACCTCATCGCCGGAACCGTTCTGCTGAGCGCCCGCCCGTTCCGCGTGGGCGACCGCATCCGGTTGCACTCCGGGATGGCGGCGGGCCGGATCGAGGGAACGGTCGCCGGCCTCGGCCTGCTCTACATGACCATGCGCCGCGGCGGCGACCCGATCATGGTCCCGAACAGCCTCGTGCTGAACTCGGCCATCGAGCCGCTCCACGAGCCCGCGAAGGTGGACCTGCTCGCGCGCTTCCCGCGCGACGTCAAGCCGAGCGCCGTGCAGGAGATCGTCCAGCAGCGGATCACCGTGCCGACGGTGGACGATCCGCACATCGAGCTCGAGGAGGTCGACGGCGACGAGGTGCTGGTGCGCATCGAGGCCGTCCCGCGCAGCGAGGCGGACGGCGCGCAGCTCGCGGACGAGGTGCTGGCCGCTGTCGCCGCGACCGGCCGCTAGCGGTCGAGACGCACGGCGGGGAACTCCCCCGTCTCCATCTCGCGCTCGATCTCCTCGTCGATCTCGGCCTGCGTGATGCCCTCCTGCTTCGCGAGCTGGCGCTGGCGGAATCGGCGGAACTTGAGGATCTCGAGCACGTACACGAGGTAGACGCTCGCCGCTACCGCGACCAGGCCGAACCCGATCATCACGGCGGTCCACCCTGTGTGGAAGTTCCCGCGGTCATCCGAGTACGGGATGAACCGCAGCGCAAGCGCCAGCGCGGCCAACGACAGCGTCCACAGGTAGAGGTAGATCACGGTCCTGCGCTGCGAGAACCCGATCCGCGCGAACCGGTGGTGGAAGTGCTCCGTGTCGGCCTCCCAGGCGGGCCGCCTGTACTTGAACCGCTTCGCCACCACGAACGCCGTGTCGAGGATCGGCACCGCCAGCACCACGAGCGGGAACACCAGGGCGACGACGGCGGCCGTCTTCAGCACGCCCTGGACGGCGACGCACGCCAGCATCAACCCGAGCAGGTTCGAGCCCGCGTCCCCCATGAAGACGCTCGCGGGATGGAAGTTGTGCCAGAGGAACCCGAGCGCCGCGCCCGCCGTGATCGCCGCCAGGATCCCCGCGTCCACGCGGTCGAGCGACAGCGCGATGACCGCGAACGTCACGCCCGAGATCGTGCAGACGCCGGCCGCGAGGCCGTCCACCCCGTCGGTGAAGTTGACGACGTTCATGACGGCGACCATCCCCACGCCGGTGAGGACCGCCCCCGCGGTCGCCCCGAGGTCGACCGACCCGAGGAACGGCAGCGTGAACACCTCCACCCTCACCCCGGCCGCGACCGGGAGCGCCGCCGCCGCGATCTGCCCCGCGAGCTTGACGGGCGGTGGGAGGTCGTAGAGGTCGTCGAGCGCTCCGACCACGCCGATCAGGAGCGCGCCGGCCAGGATCCCGCGCGTCTCGGTGTTCAGCGGCATGAACGCGATCGCGGAGACGAGGATCCCGAGCAGGATCGCGAGGCCGCCCAGCCGCGGCACCGGCGCCTCGTGCAGACTCCGCTCGCGCGGCAGGTCGATTGCCCCGACCTTGACCGCAAGCCGGCCGGTGAGGGGCGTTGCCACCAGCGTCACGACAGCCGCGATCGCGAAGGCGGCGACCGCCTCGATCTCGTTCATCCGGTCGTCAGCGTAAGCAGTGGGCGAGACTGACCGCGTGCACGACCATCACCACGACCATTTTCGCGCCGGCAACACGCGCCGCATGGCCGTGGCGCTCGCGATCAACCTGGCGATGTTCGCCGCCGCGGTCGCGGGGTGGCTGCTGTTCGACTCGGTCGCGCTGCTCGCCGACGCCGGTCATGTGCTGTCCGACATCGGGGCGATCGTCCTCGGGATCGCCGCCGCGTGGATCGCCTCGCGGCCCGTCCGCGGCCGGCACACCTTCGGCCTGCGCCGCGCGGAGATCATCGCGGCGTTCGCGAACGGCATCGGGCTGATCGCCGTGGCCGTCTGGGTGTTCGTCGAGGCCATCGGGCGCCTCTCGGACGCGCCTGACGTGAACGGTGCCGGCGTCGCCGTCGTCGGCGCCTTCGGCCTCGCGGGGAACCTTGCCGCGACATGGGTGCTGGCGCGCGGCGAGCGCGGCGACGTGAACCTCGAAGGCGTCCTGCGCCACTCGGCCGCGGACGCCCTCGGATCGCTGGGCGCGCTCGTAGCCGGTCTCGTCGTGCTGGCCGGCGGCCCGGACGAGGCCGATGCGGTCGCCGCGCTCATGATCGGCTGCCTGATCCTCCTCGGCTCGTGGCGTTTGGTGAGCGAGCCGCTCGACGTGCTGCTCGAGGCCGCGCCGCGCGGCATCGACCCGAGCGAGGTGGGCGACGCCATGTGCCGCGTCCCGGGCGTCCGGGAGGTCCACGACCTCCACGTCTGGACGGTCACCTCCGGCTTCCCCGCGCTCGCCGCCCACCTGCGCGTGGATCCCCACGCCGACATGGAGCACGTGCGCACGGAGGTGGAGGCGGTCGTGCGCGAGCGCTTCGGAATCTCGCACACGACCCTCCAGACCATGCCGGAGCGGCTGCTGTCTATCGAGGACCAGCGTCCCGGAGCTGATGAGCCGGGGTGAAGAACCCGCGGTAGCCGAGCCCCGTCGCGATCAGCGCCGACAGCGCCACGCTGCCCAGCAGCGACCAGAGCAGGATGAGCTGGAGCCGCACCGCGTCCACCGGCTCGGCACCCGCCACGAGCATCCCGGTCATCGCGCCCGGGAAGAAGACGATGCCGGTCGTCTTCGTCGAGTCGATGAGGGCGATCATCCCCGAGCGCAGGCTGCGGGTGACCGCCCCGGCTGCCGCCTGGCGTGCCGTGGCGCCGAGTGAGAGCGTCGCCTCGATCGCCGCCCGCGAGCCGCCGATCTCGTCGGCCAGGCGATTCAGCGCAACGGCGGCCGCGGTCATCGCGTTTCCGATGACCATGCCGCCGACCGGCACGAGGTAGCGCGGCTCCGGCTCGAAGACACCCAGGGCCAGGACGAGCCCGAGCGTTGTTGTGGCCGCAACGGTCAGCGCCAGCGCGACGGGGCCGAGCGCGCGCGGCACGTCCTTCGCCCGGCCGCGCGCGGTAAACGTCCCGAACGCGACCATCCCGGCGAGCAGGGCGACCACCAGGAGCAGGCTGTCGGAGTCGAAGATGGCCTGGATCGCGTAGCCGACCGCGGTCAGCTGGACGAACGATCGCAACACCGCCACGGCGAGGTCCTTCTCAAGCTCAGCGCGCCGCCAGCGCGAGACGACGGCGGCGATCACAACCAGCACGAGGGTGGCGGCGACCTCGACGAGCGTGACGTCGATGGAGCTCACGCGACCACGCGACCCTCGCGCAGCTCGATCACCTGGGACGCGATTCGCTCGGCCTGCCAGCGGTCGTGGGTCACGAGCACCATCGCCACGCCCTCCTCGGCAAGCTCCTCGAGCGTGCGCTCGACGCCATCGCGCGCCGCCTCGTCGAGGGCCGACGTCGGCTCGTCCAGCAGGAGCACCTCGGGCCCAAGCGCCAGCGCCCGCGCGAGCATCACGCGCTGCTGCTCCCCGACCGAGAGCTCGGCGGCGTCGCGCGTGGCGTAGGTGCGCGCGAGGCCCGCACGCCCGAGGCACGCGTTGACATCGGCCTCGCGCTCGCACAGGGACGGCCCGTAGCGCACGTTGTCGGCCACCGTCCCGGGGAGCGGTGCGGGGAGCTGTGGCACGAGCACGGCGCGCCGGCGCAGATCGAGGACGTCGAACGTGCGCACGTCCTTGCCCTTGAAGTGGACGGTTCCGAGGTCGGGATCGCTCAGGCGGTTGAGCATCCGCAGCAGGCTCGACTTGCCGGAGCCCGACGGCCCGAGCACGGCGGTCGTCCCCTGGGGCATCCGCGCGCTGACGTCATCCAGAACGAGCCGGGCCCCGCGGGACGCGGAGACACAGTGGAGGTCGAACAGACCGCTCAGACTGGAGTGGGCGCGCCGCTGTAAGAGACGTGCGGGTACAGCGGGTAGCGCTCGGCGATCGCACGCACGCGCTCGGAGAGCTCGCCCTTGAGCGACGTGTCCCAGTCGGCGCTCAGCGCCGTACCCATGATCGCGCCCACCTCGCTGAAGTCGTCTTCCTGGAGCCCGCGGGTGGCGAGCGCCGGCGATCCGACGCGCAGGCCGGACGACACGGCCGGGGGCCGCGGGTCGAACGGCACCGCGTTGCGGTTCACCGTGATGCCGATCTCGTGAAGCCGGTCCTCGGCCTGCTGGCCGTCGAGGTCCGACTCGCGCAGGTCCACGAGCACCAGGTGCACGTCGGTGCCGCCGGTCAGGACGTTCACTCCCGCGCTGAGCAGCCGCTCCCCGACGACCCGCGCGCCCGTCCGCGTGCGCTGCTGGCGCTCGCGGAAGACCTCGGACGAGGCGATCTTCAGCGCGACCGCCTTACCGGCCACCACATGCATGAGCGGCCCGCCCTGCTGACCCGGGAAGACCGCCGAGTTGATCTTCTTCGCCCACTCCTCCTTGCAGAGGATCATGCCGCCGCGCGCACCGCCGATCGTCTTGTGGATCGTGGTCGAGACGACGTCCGCGTACGGCACCGGGTTGGGGTGCTCGCCGGCGGCGACCAGCCCGGCGAAGTGCGCCATGTCGACGAAGAGGTACGCGCCCACCTCGTCGCAGATGTCGCGGAAGCGCTGGAAGTCGAGCTCGCGCGGGTAGGCCGACCAGCCGGCGAGGATCACCTTCGGCCGGTGCTCCTTGGCGAGTCGCTCCAGCTCGTCGTAGTCGAGGAACGAGTCCTCCTCGCGCACTCCGTAGGCGACGATGTCGTACAGCCGGCCGGAGAAGTTGATCTTCATGCCGTGCGTGAGGTGGCCGCCGTGGTCGAGCTTCATGCCGAGCACGGTGTCGCCGGGCTGGCAGAGCGCGTGGTAGACGGCGGCGTTCGCCTGCGCGCCCGCGTGCGGCTGGACGTTGGCGTGCTCGGCGCCGAACAGCGCCCGGGCGCGGTCGATCGCGAGCCGCTCGATGACGTCGACGTGCTCGCACCCGCCGTAGTAGCGCTTGCCGGGGTATCCCTCGGCGTACTTGTTCGTCAGCACCGACCCCTGGCAGTCCAGGACAGCCTGCGGGACGAAGTTCTCCGAGGCGATCATCTCGAGCGTGGACTCCTGCCGCTGGAGCTCCGCCTCCATGGCGTCCGCCACCTCCGGATCGACCTCCGCGACGGGCTTCGAGAAGTAGTCGGGCGCCAGCTCGCTCATCTCCGAGCCAAGTTACCAGCGGCTACCGCTGGAGCAAGGCCCGTATCCATTCGGCGGACATGGCGCCTTCCCGCACGATCCGTACCTCCTCGCCGCTCAGGTCGACGACAGTCGAGGGCGTACCCGGCAGCTCGCCCCCGTCGATCTCGAGATCGACACCCGCCCGGATTGCTGGGTCCACGTCCTCGAGCCGGCGCGGGTCGGGGCCGCCGGACGGGTTTGCGCTCGTCTGGAGCACGGGGATCCCGACACCCGCGAGCAGCGGCTGGTCGGGCACGCGGATCCCGCGCCCGTCGGCGAGGATCACCGTGATCGGGCCGGGGAGCAGCTTCCGCGCGCGGTCCGGCAGGTCCGGAACGGCGTCGATGAGGAAGTACATGAGGGCGGACTTCTTCTCCCGCGGCCTGCCCTTCAGCCGGTACATCCGCTCGATCGCGTCCTCATTCTCCGGATCGACCGCCAAGCCGTACACCGTGTCGGCCGGGAACAGCGCGATCCCGCCCGAGCGAACGCAGTCTTCGAACGTCACGACCGGCCGATGGTGACGCGGTCGCGGCCGGCGAGGTCCGGGCGGGTTTCGGCGTCGGCGAGCATCCCCCTCACTGACTCCGCCTGACCCGGCGCGTGCTCGAGCGCGACGAGCGAGCCCGCCGGAACCGCCGCGACCAGCGCGCGGATCTCCTCCAAGCCGTCCTCTCCGGCGATGAGCGCCTCGCGCGGCTCGTAACCCTGGATCTCGGGTGGAAGCGCGGCCCACTCGTCGAGTCGCACGTACGGCAAATTCGCCACCACGAGGTCGTACTCCCCGGGCGGGAGGCCGCCGCCCCCCGAGATCTCGACGTCGAGCCCGAGCCGCTCCGCGTTCCTGCGCGCGACGTCGACGGCCGACGCGGACCGGTCGGACGCGGTGACGGTCAGGTCCGGCCGCTCGTCCTTCACCGCAAGCGCGATCGCACCCGACCCCGTCCCCACGTCGTGCACCTGGCCGCCGGGTGGGGCCAGTTCGATCGCGACCTCCACGAGCAGCTCCGTCTCGGGCCGCGGGATCAGCACGCGCGAATCGACCGCCACCTCGATCCGGCGGAAGGCCCGCCGGCCGATGATGTAGGCCACCGGCTCGCGCCGGGTGCGCCTCCGCACCCAGCCCATGAGGGTCCGGGAGGCGGTGGCGTCGAGGCCGAGCTCCGGCTGGGCGATCAGCTCCAGCCGGTCCACCCCCGCCGCGGCCGCAGTCAGCACCTCCGCGTCGAGGCGCGGCGTCTCCACGCCCACCGCAGCGAGCGAGTCTGCCGCCGCCGCGACCGCATCGCGGGCGAGCGCGACCGAGGCGCTCACGCCGCCGCGCTCGCCTCGAGCTTCCGCCGCTTCTCGTCCGCCTCGAGTGCGGCCGTGAATTCCTCGAGGTCTCCCTGGAGCACCCCGGCGAGGTTCCCCTTGGTCAGGTTCACGCGGTGGTCTGTCACACGGTCCTGCCCGAAGTTGTAGGTGCGGATCTTCTCGGCGCGCTCGCCAGTCCCGACCTGGGACCGCCGCTCTGCCGACAGCTCGGCCTGCTGCGCCGCCAGCTCCTGCTCGTAGAGGCGCGCGCGCAGCACGCGCATCGCCTTGTCACGGTTCTGGAGCTGCGACTTCTCGTCCTGCATCGCCACGACGAGACCCGTCGGCTTGTGCGTAATCCGGACGGCGCTGTCGGTCGTGTTGACCGACTGGCCGCCGGGCCCCGACGAGCGATACACGTCGACCTGGAGGTCGCTCGGGTCGATCTGCACCTCGACCTCCTCGGCCTCCGGGAGGATCGCCACGGTGGCCGTCGAGGTGTGGATCCGCCCCTGCGACTCGGTCTCCGGCACGCGCTGCACGCGGTGCGTGCCGCCCTCGTACTTGAAGACCGAGTACACGCCCTGCCCTCGGATCGCAAACGTGTAGTCGCCGTCGGCGAGGGAGAGCGGCTCGTGCTTGAAGCCGCGCCGTTCCGCGTAGCGGGTGAGCATCCGATAGAGGTCGCCGGCCCAGATGCCGGCCTCGTCGCCGCCCGCGCCCGCGCGCACCTCCACGATCACGTCCTTCTCGTCGTTCGGGTCGCGCTCCACCATCGCCAGGCGGATCTCCTCCTCGAGCTCGGCCAGGCGCGCCTCGGAGGTCGCGAGCAGCTGACGCGTCTCCTCGTCCTCACCCTCGGCGAGAAGCTCGCGGGCGCCCTCGGCGTCGCTCGTGCGCAGACGCCACTCCTTCGCGAGCTCGCGCGCGGGCTCGAGCGCGCGGTACTGGCGCCCCACCTCGGCGTACCGCTCCCGGTCGCCGATCACGTCCGGGTCCGTCATCTGCGTCTGCAGCTCGTCGAACCGCGCCTCGATTTGCTCTACAAGGCGCTCAAGCAACGACTTCCATCCCGACCTTGTCCTCTTCCGAGGCCTCGGCGGGATTCTCCACGGCAAGCACCGCCTCGAGCGCCGCGATCGCGACCGCGAGCTGCGTGAGGTCCGGCTCGCGCGTCGTCAGCTTCTGGAGCTGCATGCCGGGCGCCATCAGGATCCGGGCCCAGCGCTTCGTGCGGTTTCGGCCGAACCACTTGATGACCTCGAACGCGAGGCCGGCGACCAGCGGAATGCCGATGATGCGCGACGCGAACAGCCAGTACCACTCGGGCGTGCCGAGCGGCGCGAACACGAAGATCGCGACGATCATGACGATCAGCAGGAAGCTCGTGCCGCATCGCGGATGGAGGCGCGAGAACTTCTGCGCATTCTCGGGCGTGAGGTCGAGCCCGGCCTCGTAGCACGAGATCGTCTTGTGCTCGGCGCCGTGGTATTCGAACACGCGCTGCAGGTCGCGCATCCGCGAGATCAGCCAGAGGTAGCCGAGGAAGATCGAGATCCGGATGAGCTTCTCGATCACCACGAAGACGAACGAGTTCGGGATCTCGTCCTTGAAGATGTTCGTCAGGCCGGCCGGCAGCAGAAAGAAGAGCCCGACGGCGAGCAGGAGCGAGAAGGCGATCGTGCCTGCCCAGGCGGCGCCGCCGATCTCCTGCTGCTCACCCTTGTCGTTCTCGGTCAGCTGCGCGTTCGCGGAGATGCCGAGTGCCTTGAACCCGATCTTGAGCGACTCGCCGAGCGCGACGACGCCGCGGATGACGGGCAGCCGGTAGGCGCGGTGGCGCTTGGTCCACGACACGAGCGGCTCGGAGACGGTCTCGATCTCGCCGTCGGGAATTTCGACCCGCTCGCCGGCCTTGATCGCCTCGACCTGTGCCTCGGACGGCTTGCGAACGGCGACGGCCCACGTCGAGACGCCGCGCATCATCACGCCCTCCAGCACCGCCTGGCCGCCGACCGGCGCATCGCGCACGGCGCTGATGCCGCCGTCGGCTTCGATCTGCGGTTCCGTCACCGCAGGGATGCTAGAGGCAGGTCGCGCGTCTGATGTTGTCTCCCTCGCGCGACTCCTCGATCTGGCGCTTGGGATCGACCACGACGCGCACCCGCTTCCGACAGACCGGGCCGTTGAATGTGAGGGTGCGCGACTCGTTCGGCTCGAGCAGCTCGATGGGCTCCGCCTGGTCCACCACCTCGCCGTCGACCCGGAGGACCACACCGATGTCACGCGCGCTGCCGGAGCCGCGGTTCACGACCGTCACCTTGTACAGAGCCGTGCCTTCCACGTCGCCGGACCGGACCTCGATGCCGCTCACGCGCAGGTTCGGCAGCCCGCCGGGCTGGACGCAGCGCGGCGACCGCCGCCGCTTCCGCTCGATCCTGTTGTCGGCCGAGTCGTGCCACCTGTAGCGAACGACCGCTCGATAGACGCCGCCCTGGCGAAGGCCCCGGACGCGCTGCTCGTACCGGAACTGCGGAGCGTCGGCGCGCGAGCGGCGCCATACGTCCAGCCCCTCGGCCGAGACGTGCTCGAAGTGGCCGTCGGCGAGCTTCTCGTACAGGGAGATCCGCAGCGACATGCGCGCGGTCCCCGGGAGCGCGTGCATGCGTGCCGCGTAAGTCACCGAACCACCCTCGCTCTCCTCCCACGGCACACACGAGAGCATGCGTATGCCGGCCGGCGAGCGCGCCTCGGCGGGCGCAGCCCACAGGGCAGCGATGGCCACGGCGAGCAGTGCGAGTCGAACAGGCATGGGTTGATGGAACCCCGCGCGGGATGCGCGGTTGCGGCCTTAGCGGCGGCTCTTGGCCGCGCGGCGCTGGAAGCGCTCGACCCGCCCGCCCGTGTCAACCAGCTTCTGGCGACCCGTGTAGAACGGATGGCAGTTGGAGCAGATCTCCACGTGCAGCTCGGACTTCACCGAGCGCGTCATGAACTCGTTGCCGCACGTGCACCACACGCGCGCCTCCACGTACTCCGGGTGAATCGCTTCCTTCACGACCCCGAGTGTAGGGACTTCTGGACGGACGTCCGATGTAGGGATCCCGCAGGGTGCCGATGGGTAGCGGCACTCGATGGCAGAGGCCACCGCCCCCACCTTCAGCGGACTCCCGGCCAAGGCTCGCACGTACATCGCAGCTGTGATCGCAGCCTCCGCGGCCGCGGTCGTAGCGGCTACGGCGTGGAGCGCCGGTCCGACCGAACTCGACATCGCGCTGCTCGTCGCAGCGGTCGTGGTGTGCGCCGCTGGGAACTTCTTCGAAGTTTTCGCGCCTGCCCACTTCTCTTTCCAGCCGAACCTCGCGTTCTTCTTCGCCGCCGCGCTCCTCCTGCCGCCCTGGGCGGTGGCCGCGCTGGCGGTCGTCTGCTTCGCGCCCGGCTGGGTCCTGCACCGCGTGCGCTGGTACATGGCCACGTTCAACATCGCGAACTACGTGCTCGCCGGGCTGGCGGCACGTGAGGTCGCCGCCGCAGGCGACGCCCTGTCCGGCGGAGCGCCCGACCTGGCCGGCGTCATCGCCCTGGCGGCGGCCGCGGTCACGTTCGTCGTCGTCAACCACCTCCTGATCGTGGTGGCGGTCACCCTCTCCCGGGGCGTGCCGCTCAGGAAGACCCTCGACGAGATGCTGGCCTGTCTACCCGTGGACACCGCACTCGCGACGACGGGCGGATGCCTGGCGGTGCTCTGGGCCGCGAACCCTCCGCTCGCTGCTCTCGCAGCCGGACCGATGGCCCTGATCCACCGGGCGCTCTGGGTACCGCTCCTCGAGCACAAGTCACGCACGGATTCGAAGACGGGCCTGTACAACTCGGAGCACTTCACCCGAGAGCTCGACGAGGGGCTGGCCCGGGCCGACCGCCGTGGACTCCCACTCTCGATGCTGATGATCGATCTCGATCGCCTTCGAGCCGTGAACAACGTCCACGGCCACCTCGCCGGCGACCGGCTCATCCGCGGGGTCGCGGAGCTCGTGGCCCGGCTCGGGGGTCACAGCGGCGTGGCGGCGCGGTTCGGCGGTGACGAGCTCAGCCTGCTCCTCCCGGACACGGACCTGGACGCGGCGCGGGCCGTGGCGGAGAACATCCGCCGCGGCGTGCAGGCGCTCGAGATCCCCGCGGACGGCAACCACGCCACGATGCGCAGCAGCGTGAGCGTGGGCATCGCCACGTTCCCCGAGCACGGCGCGAACGCGGATGCCCTGCTCAAGTCGGCAGACGCCGCCGTCTACGACGCGAAGCTCGGCGGACGTAACCGGATCCGCATCGCGCTGCCGCCCGCAGCCCGGGCGGCGTTCGAGCTGGAGTCCCCGTCGGGCCAGGACGAGACGCCCAACGTGGCCAACATGGTCTTGCCCGACGAGGAGGCGCTCATGGCGGAGCTGCCCGCGGAGGGACCCACCGACGCACATACGCCGCCGGCTGAGCGCTCTGCCCGATGGCGGCGGCTGATCCCGTGGTACGTCGGCGGCCTGTGCTTGGCGACGCTGGCCGTCGCGGCCTTGTCGGACCACGTCGCCATCGGAAGCGACCTGACGCTTTTCGGTCTTCTCGTGCTCTCCGTGGTCGTGCTCGACGTGCTTCGCCTGGACGTCTTCGAACGGGCCACGATCTCACCTGCGACCGTCCCGAACCTCGCGCTGGCCGCTTTCTTCGGGCCGCTCGGGCCGATCGCCGCCGAGGTCTGTGCCGCAGGCACGAACGTCGTTCGTCGCAAGCCGTCCGTGAAGACGCTGTTCGACTTCGGCGCGCTCTCGCTCGCGGGGGCGGCGGCGGCCGTCACGTTCGACGCGGTCCCGACGGACACCCGGCTCGGGATCCTCGCGGCGAGCGCGGCCGCGGGCTTCGTGTACTACCTGGTCAACATCCCGCTCCTCGCCGTGGTGATGGGCCTCGAGGAGGGCACCCACCCGAAGGTCCCGTTCAAGGAGGGCCTGGCATGGCTCTGGCCCCAGTACCCGGTTTTCGGCGTCGTGGCGGGCACCTTCGTGATTTCCGAGACCAGCCTCGGGCTCTTCGCGTTCTTCGTGTTCGGGCTGCCGGTCGCGATGCTGTGGGTGGCCGAGAAGCAGTACCTCGCGCGCGCCCGGTCGAGCGTCGCCGAGCTCCGGAGCAGCCACGGCGAGCTGGAGCAGACCAATGCCCAGCTCATGGAGGCGTTGGACGAGAACCAGCGCCTGCTCGGTCGGATGCACCGGTCCTACCTGTCCACGATCACGTCGCTCGCTCGCACGATCGAAGCGAAGGACCCGTACACCGGGGATCACACCGAGCGGGTCGCCGAGCTCGCGCTGCTACTCGCAGAGGAGCTCGGGTTCGTCGAGCCCGACCTGCGGGCGATCCGGGTGGGCGCCCTCGTGCACGACATCGGCAAGATCGGCGTGCCCGACAGCGTGCTCCTCAAGCCCGGCGTGCTCAACCAGGACGAGCTACTCGAGATCAAGCGGCATCCCGAGATCTCGAGCTACATCCTCGCCGAGCTCGAGCTGCCGCCGATCGTGAAGCAGATGGTCAGGAGCCATCACGAGCGGTGGGACGGCGCCGGCTATCCGGACCAGCTGGAGGGCGACGAGATCCCGTTGGCTGCGCGCATCCTCTCGGTGGCGGATGCCCTCGACGCCATGACGAGCGACCGTCCGTACCGGAAGGCAATGCCGCTCCCGGCCGCCCTGGACGAAATCTGCGAACAGGCCGGCGCGCAGTTCTGCCCGCAGGTCGCCGCCGCACTCGAGCGCTGTCTCGAGCGCCGCATGGAGACGCACGGCTGGCATCTCTGGCTGGACGACGTCCACGCGCCGTCGCTCAGCGGCGCCGTCTGAGCGGCTGTCTCGATCAAACGTCCAGTTAGCGGCGCTGCGGGGCTCGATTCCCCCTCTGCGCTCGACGGATGTCCATCTTCAGCGGCCGCCGCTCCGGCCGATGGAATGAGCCGTGACTGCCGCCACACATATCCACTTCGCGAGCTGGCGCTGGATGGCCGCCGCGACCGCCCTGCTGATCGCATCCCTGACCGCCGCGGTGGGAGCTCGTGCACCCGAGCTCCCACTCCCGGCGTCTGCTTCCCCCTCCTCCGTGGCGGCACCCGACCCGCTCACCCCGGCGGTCGCGCGGATCGCGTGGCGCGACCCGCGCCAGCGGATCGAGACGATCGTGCGCTTCAAGCCGGGCGTCGATCCGGAGAGCGCCCGCACGCTCGTCCGGGCGGAGGGTGCACGGATCGTGGGCGAGGTCGGGTTGATCAACGCGCTCGCCGTTCGCTCGAGCGCAGGCGATGCCGCGAACGTCGCCCGCGTACCCGGCGTGCACGCCGTTTCGCTTAACGCGCGGATCCGGACGGACGCCGTAGCGATCGACCCCAGCACGCTGCGGACGGCCTACAACCAGTCGGTCCGCTCGCCGAAGGTCTGGTACAGCGGCTCCTATCCCGCCACGGGCAAGGGGGTCGGCGTGGCGGTGGTCGACACCGGGATCCAGGGCGGCCTGCCCGACTTCCAGGTGTCGGCCTCCGACAACAGCTCACGCGTGATCGCGAGCGCCACCACCCACCCGAATCCCGGCGGTCACGGCGACGGGTACGGGCACGGCACGCACGTCGCCGGCGTGATCGCGGGCGACGGGACGAACCGCAGCGACGATCTGGTCGGCAGGTATGCGGGCGTCGCCCCCGAGGCGAACCTGATCTCGGTCAAGGTGTCCGACGACTCCGGCGACGCGACGCTGCTCGACGTGATCTATGGGCTCCAGTTCGTCGTGGAGCACAAGGACGAGTACGGGATTCGCATCGCGAACCTGTCGCTCAACTCGACTGTGGCCGAGTCCTACCGGACCGACCCGCTCGCGGCAGCGGTCGAGGAGGCGTGGTTCAACGGCATCGTGGTCGTCGCCGCGGCGGGCAACCGCGGCACGGACGCCGACGCCGTTCACTACGCGCCCGGCAACGACCCCTACGTGGTCTCCGTCGGGGCCGTCGACGACATGGGGACGAAGGCCACCACTGACGATCACCTCGCCGACTGGTCGAGCCGCGGGGCTACGCAGGACGACTTCGCCAAGCCGGAGGTCCTCGCCCCCGGGGCGCACATCGTTTCGAACCTCTCGCCGAACAGTGAGATCTCGCGACTCTGTCCTGAATGCGCTCGCGGCGACGGGGCGTACTTCCAGATGGGAGGCACGTCGATGGCGGCCGCTGTGGTGTCCGGCATCGCAGCGCTGCTGCTGGAGGACCACCCGGAGTGGACGCCCGACGAGGTGAAGGGGGCAATGGAGAACCGGCTGCGGAACACGTCGGGCGAAGGCGGCGAGACCGCGGTCGACAAGGCGATCACGGCCAGCACCCCGAAGCTCGTCGCGAACGCCGGCCTCACGCCGAACGAGTACTTGGACGCGGCGACCGGACAGGTCGACTGGGAGCGGGCACGCTGGAGCCGCGCCCGCTGGAGCACGGAGGTCGATCCGGATCGGGCCCGGTGGAGCCGCGCCCGGTGGAGCCTGCATCCCGACACGATCGCCGAGAGCGCGACCGAGGCCACCGACGCCGAGGTCGATCCCGACCGCGCGCGCTGGAGCCGCGCCCGGTGGTCGCGCGCGCGCTGGTCGATGAGCTTCTACAAGTAGCCCGTCAGCGGCGGCGGCGGAACCGGGCCACGAGCCGCCGCCACCAGGACCTGACCCCGCCGAAGCGCGCCGGCTCCGGCTGCGCCGCGCGGACCAGGCTCACCCAGTCCTCCAGCGGCAGCTCCCCCGCGATCAACCGTGAGAGTGCCGCGGTGACGGGAGCCCGGACCCCGGCGGACTCGATCGCGTGCGCGAGCAGCGGCACCGTCTCGAGCGCCTCGACCGCCTGCCCCAGCCGCGCCGGAATCTCCGCGGCGGGCACACCCTGGCTGAGCAACTCGCCGGCGCTGCGATTGCGCGAGGTCGGCGCGAGGGCCGTCGCCACGAGGTCGCCCGTGCCCGCTCGGCCGAGGAACGTGCGCACCTGCCCGCCGCGGCGCTCCGCCAGCGCGGCGACCTCGCTGAAGATGTCCGACGCCGCCATGCCGGCCGCGTTCAGGCCCTGGGCCTCGGTGGCGCCGACGGCGACGGCGGCCGCGTTCTTCGCGCACCCGGCCAGCTCGACCCCGACCGGGTCGTCCGACACCTCACACACGACACCGGCGCGCTGGAACAGGTTCGCGCAGCGGTGCGCGAGCCGCTCCGAGTGGGACGCGCAGACGAGCCCCGCGCCCTCGATCGCCATCTCGCGCGCGTGCGCGGGGCCGCCGATGCACGCCACGCGGTCCTGCCCGAACGCCGCCTCGAGGGCGAGTGTCGGCGGGACGCCGTGCGGCGGCACGAGACCCTTCGCCAGCGAGACGATCCCCGCACCGCTCGCCACGCCCTGCCGCTCGAGCTCGATCAGCGCGTCCGCGAGGCCCTTCGACGGCACCGCCAGGAAGACCAGGTCCACGCGGTGGAACTGCTCGTCATGACCCCCGAACTGGCGCACCTTGAGCTCGCGCGGGAAGGGCACGTCGGGCAGGTAGCGGGGGTTCTCCCGCCGTTCGTTCAGGTCCGCAGCTTGCTCCGCCGAGCGGCACAGGAGCGTGGTCCGCGCTCCTGCCCGCACGAGGAGCAGCGCAACTGCAGTCCCGAACGACCCGGCTCCCACGACCGATGCGCGCACCGCGCCAAGGTATCCATCTGACGCGTCGTTAAGCTGCCCCGAAATGCGCTCACTTCAGAAGAACCGCATCGCGTACACGCTCGCCCTGGCCGCGATGGCACTCGTAATCGGGTGTGGCGGCGACGACGACAGCGACAGCAACAACGCCGACCGCTACGAGGGCACCGAGGCGGAGGTCGCGGCCGTCGTCGACGACTTCGTGCAGGCCGGCCGCGATGGTGACATCGCGAAGATCTGCGAGGAAATCTTCGCCGAGCAGCTCAAGAGCAACATCGAGCGGGCTTCGCAGCAGAGCTGCCAGAGCGAGGTCGAGGGCAACATCCCCGAGGACGACTTCGAGCTCGAGATCAACAGCCTTCAGCTCGACGGCGAGAACGCCGCGACGGTGAACGTGACCGACCACGAGGACGTCGACAGCACGCTCCACATCGAGCGCGTCGAGGGCACTTGGCGCATCGCCGCCGTCACGGACGGCTAGCTCACTCGGCTTTCCGCTAGCCTCGATCGCCGTGCGACGCCTCCCGGTCGCGACCGCTCTACTCCTCCTGATCGCGTGTGTTCCGCTCGCGCACGCGAAGGACTACGCCGCGCCCGGCTCGGCGTACAGCATTTTGCTCCCGGGGCAGAGCGGGAACGTCCCAACGGACGAGAACTCGACCGATCAGGCCGACATGTACGACGCGCTCACGCCGCAGCTCGGCAACGTGTCGGCGGGCGATTTGGCCGACACGTTCAAACCGAACGTCTTCGGAGTGCGCGGGCAGAAACCCGTCCGGCGCGAGCAGACACCGAACGAGGGCGTGAATATCCGCGTGGATCGGTGGGGCGTTCCGCACATCACGGCCAAGAAGCGGAACGACGTCTTCTACGGCCTCGGCTGGATGGTCGCGAAGGAGCGCCACCTGCTGCTGGAGCTGGCGCGCCCGCTCGGCCGCCTGGCCATCCTCGATCCACCGGGCATCAACGCGTTCGGCCTGGTCACCTCGCTCCGCCAGTTCACCCCGAGCGCGGAGGCGAACGCCATCGTGAAACGCCAGGTCGGCGTCCTCCGCCGTGCCGGCAAGAAGGGCCGCCGGATGCTGAAGGACATCAAGGCCTACATCCGCGGGCTCAACGCGCAGTACAAGGACGCCGAGCGCACGCACAAGCCGTGGAACATGGTGGACTTCATCTCGGTCGCCGGCTTCATCGGCTCGATCTTCGGACGCGGTGGCGGAGACGAGGCGCGCCGCTCGATGTTCCTCGACGCGCTGCGGATGGAGCTCGGCGAGGGCCGCGGCACCGAGGTCTGGAACGACCTGCGGAACTTCCAGGACCCGGAGACGCGCGTCTCCCTGACGAAGAGCGCCGGCTGGGGGCAGATCCCGCAGCAGAATCCCGGCAACGCGGTCATCGACGACGGCTCGTTCGAGCCCGTCGCTTACTCCGGCGCTCGGCCGGCGGCGGCGCGCCCGGAGCCCCCGACCATGTCGAACGCGCTGCTCGCATCCGCGGGACGCTCGAAGAACGGCCATCCGCTGTTCGTCGCGGGCCCGCAGCTCGGCACCTACTACCCCGCGCTCGTGTACGAGGTGGACCTGCATGGCGGCGGGATCGACGCGCGCGGCATCACGAGCACGGGCGCCGGCCCGTATGTGTTCATCGGCCGCAACCAGGACTTTGCGTGGAGTCTGACCTCCGCGAACAACGACATCGTCGACACGTTCGTCGAGACGCTTTGCGACGGCAGCGACACGAAGTACATGTACAAGGGCGAGTGCCGCGATATGACGGTGGTCGACGCGGGGCTCCTGAAGGGCAACAGCGAGACGCCCGACCAGCGCCTGCGCTGGCACGAGACCGAGCACGGCCCGGTGCTCGGCTACGCGACGGTCGACGGCACGCGGGTGGCGATCTCGCAGGCGCGCTCGACCCGCGGCCGCGAGGTCCTCAGCCTGCGCTTCTTCCACGACCTGAACTCGGCGAAGATCAAGACCGCCAAGCAGTTCACGCGCGCGGCGAACCAGCTCGAGCACACGTTCAACACCTTCTTCGCGGACGAGGAGGACATCGCGATGTTCTCCAGCTGCCGCTGCCCCACCCGGGCGCCGGGTGTGGATCCGGGGCTGCCCACACGCGGGGATGGCTCGCGTGAATGGCGTGGGTTCCTCTCCCGGCAGAACCACCCGCAGGCGATCAACCCCCGGCGCGGGCTGATCCTCAACTGGAACAACAAGCCCTCGAAGGACTGGGGCGCCGCCGACGACCAGTGGAGCTACGGGGCAATCCACCGCGTCGAGCTGTTCGACGAGCCGATCAGCCGGCGGAAGGAGCACACGCTCGCGAGCGTCGTCGGCGTGATGAACGAGGCCGCGACGCAGGATCTGCGCGCCGAGCTCGGCCTGTTCGCGCCGATCGAGGTGCTCGAGACGGGCGTGGCCCCCTCGCCGCGCGCTGCGCAGATGCTCGAGCTGCTGAAGGACTGGCGCGCAAAGAACTCCAGCCGGATCGACTCCGACCTCGACGGGCTGGTCGACCATCCCGGGGCGGCGATCCTGGACGAGTGGTGGCCGCTTCTCGGCGACGCGGTGATGTCGCCGGTTCTCGGCGACCTCACCGACCGGCTGGCGGACGTCAACTCACGCGGCGGCCCGCCCCCGGGCAACGGCAACGCGTTCGGCGGCGGCTGGATCAGCTACATCGACAAGGACCTGCGCACGCTGCTCGGCCGCGAGGTCCGCGGCAAGTACAACGAGCAGTACTGCGGCGACGGCGTCCTGGCGGCCTGCGCGACGGCACTGTGGGCGTCACTCGAGGCGGCCGGCGACACGCTGGCGGCCGAGCAGGGTGCCGACCCCGCCGCGTGGCGAAAGAGCACGGAGACCGAGCGGACGAAGTTCGCGCCGGGCCTGATCGACAAGACGATCCAGTTCTCGAACCGGCCGACCTTCCAGCAGGCGATCACCTTCCGCGGCGGGCGGAAGGACTAGCGCCAGTCCAACGTTCGGGCGATCAGCGCGTCCATGCGCCGGTCGCCGACGAGTGCCTTGACCTTCAGACGCATCTTCGCGTCCCTTCCCACCACGTAGCGGAGCTTCGGGCGCGAGTCAGTGAGGGCGTGCTCGATGGCTTTGGCTACTTCGTCGGGGTGCACGCCGCGGTCGGGGATCTTCTCCGTCTCGGCGCGGATGCGGTCGGCGAGCTTTCCGTAGAGCTGGCGGCCGCGTTCGCCCATATTGGCCTCGACCCGATCCGCGGTTGCGCGGCCCTTCTCCCAGATGGGCGTGACCACGGCGCCCGGCTCGATCAGCGAGACATGGAGCCCCCAGGGTCGGAGCTCACGGCGCAGTGAGTCGCTGACCGCCTCGAGCGCATACTTCGACGCCGCGTAGGGGCCGACGAGCGGGAGGGCCATCCGCCCGCCGATCGAGCTGACGTTGACGATCCGGCCGCGCGCCTCGCGGATGTTCGGCATGAAGGCCTGGATGACCGCGACCTGGCCGACGAGGTTGACCTCGAGCTGCTGGCGGAGGTCGTCCAGCGGGACGAGCTCGATCGGCGCGCTGACCGCGACGCCGGCGTTGTTCACGAGGCCGTTCAGCCCGCGCTCGTCGAGCTGCACCCGCGCCGCCTGAATGGACTCGGCGTCGGTCACGTCGAGCCGCACGGAGTGCAGGCCCGCGTCACGCAGCCGCGCGAGGTCCTCGTCGCTGCGCGCGGCCGCGAAGACGTCCCAGCCGGCGCGCTTCATCCGAAGCGCGGTCGCCTCCCCGATCCCCGTAGAGGCCCCCGTGACGAGCACACTGGGCACGCCCCGACCCTATAGGCCGGGGCGAACCCCTCGCGATCGATGCATTCACCCCGTGATGACGGGGTCAATCGAACACTCGCGCCGCGCATGGGCGCTCGCACGCCGACAACACTGGGTGATCACGCGCACGCAGCTGCTGGACCTGGGCTTCACCGACAAAGCCATCGAGTGGCGCGTGCGCGAGGGGCGGCTGCATGTGACCTGGCGCGGCGTTTACGCGGTCGGCCGGCCGGAGTTGACACGGCACGGCTGGCTGATGGCGGCGGTGTTGGCGTGCGGCGAGGGTGCTGTGCTTAGCCACGACAGCGCCGCAGAGCTGTGGGACATCCGCATTCCGCGGAATCAGCTGATTCACGTGTCAGTGACGAGGAGCTCGCCTGTGCGCCGGCGAGGGATCCAGACGTACCGGCGGCCGAGCCTGGCAGCCGAGGATGTCGCGACCCAGCACGGCATCCCGACGACGACTCCGACGCGGACTCTCATGGACCTGACCCTGCACCCGCGCGAGCTCGAAGCCGCCGTCAACGAGGCCGACAAGCTCGATCTGATCGACCCGGAGAGCCTGCGCGAAGCGCTCGAAGCGTCCGCCGGGCAACCCGGCGTCAAGAGCCTGCGCAAGCTCCTCGACCGCCACACCCTCCTCCTCACTGACTCAGAGCTGGAAAGACGCTTCGTCCCGATAGCGAACCGCGCCGGCCTGCCCCCACCACAGACGCAGGCAAGCCTTCACGGCTTCCGGGTGGACTTCTACTGGCCGACGCTCGACCTCGTCGTCGAAACCGACGGCCTCCGCTACCACCGAACGCCCACTCAACAGGCACGTGACCGCGTCCGCGACCAGGCGCTAACCGCGGCCGGGCTGACCGTCCTGCGCTTCACTCACGCGCAGGTCCGCTATGAGCCCGGCTACGTCGAGCGGATCCTCAGGTCTGCTGGTAGTTCGGGCCCTCGCCGCCCTCGGGCGGCGTGAGCCTGCCGCCCTTCGCGGTGATGGCCCCGCACTGGACGCAGTTCGACGGCGCGACCTGGAGGTCGACGATCTGCTTCGGGTCGAGTTCCTCCTCGCCCTTCTGAAGCTTCTCGAGGATCTCCTCGGGCACCTCGTAGACCTGCGCCGGGCACATCTGCTGCCACATCAGCGCGAGCTCGAGCGGCACCTTCTTCTGGATGCGGATGTGCGACGGCGCGTCGTCGCGCGACTGGTTGCCGGTCGCGAAGACCGACGACAGCTTGTCGAACGTGTACTTGCCATCCGGCTTCGGATACTTCTTCCAGCGGTTGCCGATGAACACCGGCTGGTTCGCGTCGTCGTGCGTGGCGAACCGCCCGCCGGGGAACCGCCCGCCGGTGATCTCCATCGCGTTCGCGAGCGCGCCGCCGACGAGGAAGCCCCTGCCGAACACCTGGCGCATGTTGCGCGAGCGGTGGATGTCCTTCTCGATCACGGACCCCTCCACCTTCTCCTGATAGTTCGAGAGGTCGTGGCAGTCAGCCCCCTGCGAGAGCTTCTCGTAAATCGCCTCGGCGGCGAACATGCCGGCGTGCATCGCCAGGTGGACGCCCTTCAGCTTGGGAATGTTCACCATCGACGCCGAGTCGCCCGCGATCGCCATGCCGGGCGCCCACATCTGCCGCGGCATCGCCCAGTAGCCGCCCGACGGGATCGTCTTCGCGCCCCAGGCCACGCGCTTCCCGCCCTCGAGGATCTTCCGCACGAGCGGGTGCGTCTTGAACATCTGCAGGGTGTCGTGGACCGAGAACGTCGCGTCGCGGTAGTCGAGCCCGGCCACGAACCCGATCGAGACCTTGTCCTCGCCCATCGGGTAGATGAAGCAGCCGCCGAACTCGCGGTACTTCGCCCCGAGCCGCAGCGGCCACCCCATCGAGTGGATCACGCGGTCGAGCGGCTTCTGGACCTCCCAGACCTCCTTGACGCCGAGCTCCCACTGGGGCGGGTCGTCGGAGGCCAGATCGAAGTGCGAGATCGCCGCGCCGGCCAGGTGACCGGCGGTCCCCTCGGCGAGCACCGTCGCCTGGGCGATCAGGTCTGAGCCCGGCTCGAAGTTGCCGAGCTCCTCACCCTCGCGCCCGCGGCCCTTGTCGCCCGAGCGGATGCCGCGGACGACGCCGTCCTCGACCAACAGCTTGTAGGCCGACGTCTCGGGGAGGATGTACACGCCCGCCTCCTCGGCCTTCTCGCCGAGGAACCGCCCGAGCTGGGCGACCGAGGTGACGTGATTGCCGTGGTTGCGGAACGGCGGCGGCGTGGGCACCAGCGGGATGGCCCGCTTCGACGTCATGAAGTAGACCGTGTCCTTCGGCACCGTGCCGTAGGTGGGCCACTCCTCCTCGGGAAGGTCCGGGAAGAGCTTCTTCATGGCCGACGGGTCCATCATCGCCCCGGACATCAGATGCGAGCCGGGGCCCTTGCCCTTCTCGACGAGCGCAACGGGAACGTCACCGAGGCGCTCCATGAGCTTCTCGTCCTCGGAGACCAGCTGCATCAGCCGGATCGCGCACGACAGCCCGGCCGGGCCGCCGCCCACGATCACGACACCTACCTCGATGCGCTCGTCCTCAGGGTCGGTGGGCTGGGTGACGAACTCCTTGCCCGACTCGACGCCGGGCAGGAACTCCGCTGGTGCCGTGGCCATCCCGAGCCTCAGCCGCCCTTCTTGGCCTTGATCGCCTCGGTCAGCTTGGGGACGATCTTGTGCAGGTCGCCCACGATGCCGAGGTCGGAGAACTCGAAGATCGGCGCGTTCGGGTCCTTGTTGATCGCGACGATGTTCTCCGACGACTGCAT
>Ga0190275_10000108_pt1 | contig 99788 bp, 70 predicted proteins | sample Popmic550T_FD_133745 | JGI IMG/M metagenome (GOLD analysis project Ga0190275, IMG submission 133745) | Populus adjacent soil microbial communities from riparian zone of Yellowstone River, Montana, USA - 550 T | ecosystem: Environmental > Terrestrial > Soil > Riparian zone > Trees stand | place... | reverse complement strand
GGGGGGGGGGGGGGGGGGGGGGGGGGGGGGGGGGGGGGGGGGGGGGGGGGGGGGGGGGGGGGGGGGGGGGGGGGGGGGGGGGCTCGACGCGGGTGTCGACGTGCTGGCCGTAGTAGCTGTAGGGCCAGCCGTAGAAGCCGCCGTCGCGGACGGAGGTCATGTAGTCGGGAACCAGGTCGCTCCCGAGCTCGTCGCGCTCGTTGACCGAGACCCAGAGCGCGCCGCTTTGCGGCTGCCAGGCGATGCCGACCGGGTTGCGCAGGCCGGAGCCGAAGACGCGGGTGTTGCCGGTGGCGGGGTCGATTTCGAGGACGGCGGCGCGGTTCTCTTCCTCGGCCATGCCGTGCTCGGCGACGTTGCTGTTGGAGCCGACGCCGACGTAGAGGCGGGAGCCGTCGCGGCTGGCGAGGAGGCTTTTCGTCCAGTGATGGTTGCGGCCGGCCGGGAGGTCAACGACTTTCGTGGCGGCGGCGGTGATGCGGGTATCGCCGGTCCGGTAGGGGAAGTGGACGAGGGCGTCGGCATTGGCGACGTAGAAGGTGTCGCCGACGAGGGCCATGCCGAAGGGGGAGAAGAGGTTTTCGAGGAAGGCCGTGCGCGTCTCGGCTACGCCATCGCCGTCACTGTCGCGGAGGAGGGAGATGCGGTTCGCGCTCGGGACGGCCGCTCCCGCTTTCTTCATGAACATGGCCATGAAGCGCGCCTTGATCCCTTTCGGTTTCGGCTTCGGCGGGGAGGCGGTCTCGGCGACGAGGACGTCGCCGTTTGGGAGGACGTAGAGCCAGCGCGGATGGTCGAGGCCGGAGGCGAAGGCGTTGACGGCGAAGCCGGCGGCAGGGGTGGGGGTGACGTTGGCGGGCCACCCTTTGGCGGGGGCAATCTTCACGGTCGGGATCAGGGTCTTGTTCGGCTCGACGAGCTGCGGGTTCGGGCCCATGGCGGCTTCGACGGGAAGGCGGGCGGACTCGCAGGCGGCGAGGAGAATCCCCAGAACGAGCAGGATCGCGGCGGCAAGAGCAATTCCGGCTTTGCGCATGGCGGAAATGGCGTTCATGAAACGAGCCGGATCGGATGGCGACCCATCGGGTAGGGAAACTCCTTTCCGCTGTCTCTCCTAATGCGACACCATCGCGGAAGGCTGGCGCGGGCAGGGAAGGCCGCGCCGGCGCGGAAGAAGACGACGCGCAAGCGGCGATGATCGTCATTCTTGTCATCCTGAGCCCGCAGGCGTTTCCCAAGAACGGAACGCATGGCGGCGAAGGACCTGTGCGGGTGGGGGCACGCAGCGCTCCCCCTCCCGCCCAGGTCCTTCGCCGCCATGCTCTCTGCTTATGGAATCAATCCTGCGGCTCAGGATGACAGGTGGGGTTAGGCTCCACCCTACTACCTCAACCTCCGCAACATCTCCTTCGCCTCCGTCCCGTGGGGGTTGAGCGCGAGCACTTTTTCGTAGGCGGCGATGGCTTTGGGGCGGTCGCCGAGGGCGGCGTGGGCTTCGCCGGTGCGGGCGTGGAGGGCGGGCTCGTCGGGGTGGGCTTCGAGGGCGGCGGCGAGGAGGGTGAGGGCGTCCTGGAGCTTGCGGTGCTGCATGAGGCGGTTGACGAGGGTGCCGAGCTGGCCGAGGCCGAAGTTGTAGTCGTTGGGCTTGGACTGCCTGAGGTCGCGGTACTGCGCGGCCGCGGCGGCGCCGCCGCTGGTCTCGACGGTCTTCTGCAGCACTTCGCCGATGGAGGGCTTCTCTTTGGACTGGTAGCTCCAGCGGTCGTAGTTGGGGCGGCTGCCGAGGAGGTCGATCTCGACGTCGATGGTGTCGGAGAGCGACTTGCTCCAGAACTCGGGTCCTTCGACGCCGAAGTCGCGGCGGTTGATGGTCACGGCGCCGGTGCCGCCGATGCGGATGTTGCCCCAGCCGCTGTCGGGACCGCGCGGGACGGTGCGCACCAACGGGATGGCGACCGGTTTGGTGACGCCTTTCATCGTCAGGTCGCCGTGGACGAGGTACTGGTTCTTTCCCTTCGCCTCGATCTTCCGGCTCTGGAAGGTGATCTTCGGATGGTTCGCGCTGTCGAGCCACGGCGCGGCCTGGAGGTCGCGGTCGCGTCCTTCGTTGTGGGTGTCGATCGACGCGGCGTCGATGAGCAGCGTCACCGAGGAACGCTCCGGGTGGACGTCGTCGTAGAGGATCGTGGCGGTGAAGTCGTTGAAGGTGCCGCGGACCTTGGTCATGCCGAGGAAGCCAATGGAGAAGCCGAGGTGCGAGTGGGAGCGGTCGATGCCGAAGATCTCGGCGCCGATCAGGTCGATGCGCGCGCTTTCCTGGGCGCGCGCGGGGGCGGCCATGAAGAAGATGAGGGCGGCGAGGGCGGTGAGCAGTCGTTCGATTCGCATGATGGTCAGGGTAGGGAGGGCGGCGGCGCGGCAGGCGGGGAGGGCGCAAGCGAATTGTCAGGATTCGGTCAGGAGCGTTGCGCGCGCGTCCCGCTTGCCTGATTCTTCACTCCGATGCGCGAGCGGACACGAACGGCTTTTCTGGTTGCGCTGCTCGTGGCGACGTTCCTCCTCACCGCGTTCATGGCGTTGCGCGCGCAGATGGCGGCGACGTATCACCGGGCCACTGCGGAGAAAGTGATCCGCGACTGGACGCGCGTTGCGGCGGACGAGCTGGCTCGGCGCGCGGAGGCGCAGGCGGGGTTTTACGGGACGTATCCCGTGCTGCAGCGGATGCTGGCGATGGAGCGGGTGCCGCTGCGCGCGGAGCTGGGGGATCCGACGGTCATTTGCACGTTCCGGTATTCAGCGGGACAGGTGATTGCGCCGGAGTGTCCGGCAGAGGTGCGGGCGTGGCTGGAGCCTCGGCTTGCCGCACTCCTCGCCGCTCCTCCGAAGCCGGCCGACCGCGAGCCGCTGCATTTCGGTGCGCGCACGTTTGTCTATGCGCTGCCGCAGGACAACGGCAGCATCAGCGGGTTCGAGGTCGAGCTCGGGGCGCTGGTGCGGTTCTTCGGGAGCGTGCTGGAGACGCGGCCGCTCATCCCGCCGTCCGTGGCCGAGGGACGGATCACGAATGAGGTGATCCGGGTGCGCGTGCGCGACGGTGCGCGAACGGTCTTCGAGACGACCAGGAAAGTGGACGAGACGTTGAGCGTACGGCTGCCGGTGGAAGAGGGGCTGCTGCGCGGGATGACCGTCGAGATCTCGATCGACCCGTACGTCGCGCCGCTGCTCGTCTTCGGCGGAATCCCGCGGCCGCTCCCGATCTACATGGTCATCCTCGCGCTGACCGGCATCCTGCTCTTCACCGCCCTGCTGCAGGTGCGGAAAGAGCGGGCCCTGGGGCGGCTGCGATCCGATTTCGTCGCCAGCGTCTCGCACGAGCTGCGCACGCCGCTGACGCAGATCCGGATGTTCGCCGAGACGCTGCTGCTCGACCGGGTCCGCTCGGACGAGGAGCGGCTCCGCGCGCTGCGGGTGATCGACCAGGAGACGCGGCGTCTGGCGCAGCTCGTCGAGAACGTCCTGCAATTCTCGCGCGGCGAGCGGGGGACGCTGCGGCTGGTGCGCGAGCGGATCGACGTGGCGGCGCTGGTCGCCGAGACGGTGGAGCTGTTCCTGCCGATCGCGGCGGCGCGGGACGTGAGCATCGTGACGGCGCTCGGGCGCGACGCCGTCGCTTCCGTCGACCGCGATGCGGTGCGGCAGGTCGTGCTCAACCTGCTCGACAACGCCGTCAAGTACGGGCCGGCGGGGCAGGAGGTGCAGGTGGCGGCGGAGCGCGTGGCGGGGATGGTCCGGATCACCGTCGACGACGCCGGGCCGGGAGTTCCGGCGGCCGACCGGAAGCGGATCTGGCGGCGTTACGAGCGTCTGGAGCGCGACCGCGAGCGCGCCGTTGCCGGGGCGGGGATCGGGCTGGCGCTGGTGCGCGACCTGGTGAAACTGCACGGCGGCGAAGCGCGGGTCGAGGAAGGCGCGCGCGGCGGCTCGAGGTTTGTCGTGGAGCTGCCGTCATGACCCGCGTGCTGATCGTCGAGGACAACGCCGATCTTGCGTACGGACTGCGCAACAACCTGGAGATCGAAGGCTACGAGGTCGAAGTCGCTGCCGACGGCGCACGCGGTCTCGAACGCGCCCGCGCCGCGCGCCCCGACCTGGTGATCCTCGACCTGATGCTGCCGGAGCTGGACGGCTTCCGCGTGCTGCGGGCCCTGCGCGCGGAGTCGCTGGCGATGCCGGTGCTGATCCTCACGGCGCGCGGCGAGGAGAGCGACAAGGTGCGCGGCCTCAAGCTCGGTGCGGACGATTACGTGACCAAGCCGTTCGGGCTGCTGGAGCTGCTGGCGCGGGTGGAGGTGCTGCTGCGGCGCAACGCGCCGAAGGTCACCGACAGCTTCGGCGACGTCGAGATCGACCGCACCACGCGCATGGTGTCGCGCGGCGGAGCTCCGGTCGAGCTCGCGCCGAAGGAGTACGAGCTCCTGCTGGCGCTCTTCGACCGCGACGGCGCGGTCGTCTCCCGTCTCGAGCTGATGCGCCGCGTCTGGGGCTACTCGGACGCGGTGATCACGCGCACCATCGACACGCACGTCGCCGAGCTGCGGCGGAAGCTGGAGGACGACCCGGCCACGCCAAGGCACATTTTGACGGTGAGGAAGGTGGGTTATCGGCTGAAGCGGTGAAGGGTGTTACTGATTGCTGGTTGCTTGGGTGTTACGGGCTTGCGGGAGCCGTCCTCAGCCTAACCCCCGCGGAAGCCGCCGAAGGCGGCGAAAGATCTGTAGGCCCGGCCTTCAGGCCGGGTACAACGCGCACCCGTGAGGTAAGCCCGCGTAGCGGGCGACAGAAAAGACCGTCCGCACGTTTCTCGCCTGTCGCCCGCTACGCGGGCTCGAAGAGCCATCCACGCTTTACCCGGCCTGAAGGCCGGGCCTACAGATCTTTAGCTGCCTACGGCAGCAGAGAGGCAGGGTGCGATTGCGGTGGCTTTCGGAATGCGCCTGCGTGGTCATTCGCCGCGTTTCGCCCAAGCGCTCCCTCCCAAGCAACCAGCAACCAATCACCCGGCTCGAACAGTGCATGCTCGCCGTGAGTGTTGAAAAGGAGCGTTCTCATGCCTTCCTCCATTCGTGTTCTTTCCCTCGCGGTTCTTCTTCTCCTGGCCACGGTTTCCTTTGCCCAGCCGGCTACGGTCACGCTGACGGCCGCGCTCAATGGGGCCAATGAGCGGCCCAATCCGGGCGATGCCGACGGGGTCGGCTTTGCGGTGGTGACGTTCGACCGGGTGGCGAACACTGTCACCTACTCCCTCGTCTCGCAGGGGATCGCGGCGCCGGTTGCGGCGCACATCCATCGCGGGACGGCGGATGTGGCCGGTCCGGTAATCATCGATTTCGCGCCGACGTTCACGAACGGCGCGGCGACCGGGTCGGTCGGCGCCACGAACGCGCTGATCAATGAGGTGATCTCCAATCCGGGCGCGTTTTACGTCAACATCCACACTCCCGAGTTCCCCGGCGGGGCGATCCGCGGACAGCTCGGCGGGCCCGGCAGCAGCGCGGTGGTCTTCGGGGCGACGCTGAACGGCGCCAACGAGCGGCCGACCGCGGGCGATCCGGATGGGAGCGGCTTCGCCATCGTCCGCTTCGACCGTAACAGCAATACCGTCCACTACGCCCTCGTCTCGCAGGACATCGGCGCGCCGGTCGCAGCGCACATCCATCGCGGGACGGCGGACGTGGCCGGCCCGGTGGTGGTCGATTTCCATCCGACCTTCGTGGCCGGCGCCGCTTCCGGCTCCGTCACGGCCGATTCGGCGATCATCACGGAGATTCTCGGCAATCCGGCCGGCTTCTACGTCAACATCCACAACGCCGAGTACCCAGGGGGGGCCATCCGCGGACAGCTCGTCGGTGTTTCCGGCGGGGCGACCGACGTGGTGATCCCGATCGCCGGCCGCGCGCCGGGCGCCAACGGGACGTTCTATCGCACCGACCTGGCGCTGTTGAACACGTCGGCCGTAGCCGTGCCGGTGGTGCTGGAGTGGTATCCGACCGGTTCGAGCGGCGCCCCGGCAGCGAGCGGCACTCTGGTCGTTGCGGCAGGGGAGGAAGCGAATCTCTTCGGCGACCAGTTGCAGAACACCCTCGGCGTCGGGAACGGCATCGGCGCGATCCGCATCGTGGCCACGCGCGCTGTCGCGGCCGTCGCGCGCATCTACAATGACCAGCGGACGGCGGACGGCGGCACGTTCTCGCAGTTCGTGGCAGGACAGAGCTCCGAAGACAATCGCACCACCGGCTCGCTACCGATGCTGGCCAACCAGGCTGCCTCCTCCGGAAGCGGCTACCGGACCAACATCGGCTGGTTCAACGGCTCGGGCAGTACGGCCTCGGCGACGTTCCGGGTGCACGGTCCGGACGGGACGGTCCTGGAGACCGCGACGCGCGACGTTCCGGCGGGCGAGCAGTTGCAGTTGACGCTGAACGGGCTGTTCCCGACCCTCGCGGCGCTCGACTCGGTGTACGTGACGTTCTCGACGACCGGCAGCCAGCTCTACGTCTACGCCTCGGTGGTGGACAACGTGAACGGCGACGCGATCTTCATCCCCGCGCAGGAGCGGTAACGGTTTCTGTCTCATTTCGTCCCATTCGTCCCATTTGTCCTATGGGACGAATGGGACTGATGGGACCTATGGGACCCATCGATTAAGACACCTGGAATTTCCCATCATCAGGCGCGTTTCCTCTGTCTCCAACCCCGTTTATCCACCGACAACCCGAGGAGCGCCTAGATGAACGTCCGCCGTACCCTCGTCCTGCTGTTGCTCTGCTTCATTTCCGTCGCGAACATCGCCTATGCCGCGTCTCCGAACGTGGTGATCAGCCAGGTGTCCGGCGGGGGCGGCAACAGCGGCGCTCAATACCGAAATGACTTCATCGAGCTGTTCAACCGGGGAACCGCGCCGGTCAGCCTCGCCGGCTGGTCGGTCCAGTACGCCAGCGCCGCCGGGACGACCTGGGCGGTGACTCCGCTGAGCGGCACGCTTGCGCCGGGACAGTATTACCTGGTGCAGGAAGCAGTCGGAGCTGGCTCGCAGCCGCTCCTCCCCACGCCGGACGCCAGCGGCACCATCGCCATGAGCGCCACGGCCGGCAAGGTCGCGCTCGTCGCCTCCACGGCGGCGCTGACCGGCACCTGCCCGGCCGGAGTGGTCGACTTCGTCGGCTTCGGCACCACGGCCAACTGTTTCGAAGGCGCTCCGACGGCGAACCTGTCGAACACCACGGCCGCGCGCCGCGCTGCCAACGGCTGCACCGACACCGACCAGAACAACGCCGACTTCACCATCGGCGCCCCGACGCCGCGCAATACCGCGGTCACAATCCCCTCCTGCGGCGGCGGCAACAACGCCCCGGCCATCACGGCGCCGGCCAACCCGATCGCCACCGTCACCGAGGGAGCCGCACCCTTCACCGTCGGCCTCACGGGGACTGACGACGGCGGCATCTACAACTGGTCCGCCACTGCCGGCACCGGCGTCGCCACCGTCACCGTCACCGGCGGACAGGGCACGGCGAACGTGACCTACACCGTCACGCTGCAGGGCGGCTTCTCCGGGACGGCGAGTTTCGTCGCCTCCCTCTCCGACAATGTCAACCCCGCGGTGACCAGCACGGTCAACGTCTCCGTCACCCCGCTCGTCGCGAATGACCCGCCGACGATCAACGGCTTCGCCAACCCGGTAGCCACCGTGGCCCAGGACGCGGCGCCGTTCACCGTGAGCTTCTCGGGTCTCGACGACAACGGCATCTTCAACTGGTCGGCCGTCACGGGCTCGGGCGTTTCGTCCGTCGCCGTCACGGGCGGACAGGGGACTGCCAACGTCACCTACACCGTGACGCTGCAGCCCGGCTTCTCCGGCACGGCGAGCTTCACCGCCCGCCTCTCCGACAACGTCAACCCGCAGGTGACCGCGGCCGTGACCATCACCGTCACGCCGGCGCCGCCGCCGCCGCTCGACCACGTCGTCATCAGCCAGGTTTACGGCGGTGGCGGCAACTCCGGCGCGGCCTTCAAGAACGACTTCGTCGAGCTCTACAACGCCAGCACGGTCGCCTTCGACCTGTCCGGCTGGACGATCCAGTATGGCTCGGCCACCGGCACCACCTGGCAGGTGCAGCCGATCGGCGGCACGATCCTGCCGGGCGAGTACTACCTGGTGAAGCTGGCCACGAACGGCGCCGTCGGCGCTGACGTCCCGGCCGCCAATGTCGACGGCTCGCTCAACCTGAGCGGCACCAACGGCAAGGTGGCCCTGGTCAGCAACGGCGACGCGCTCGACGGCTGCGTCGTCGTGGCGCCGGTGGTCGACCTGGTCGGCTACGGCTCGACCGCCAACTGCCGCGAAGGGGCGGGCAACGCGCCGACGCCGAGCAACGCGCTGGCCGTGTTCCGCAAGAACGGCGGCTTCACCGACACCAACGTCAACAGCGCCGACTTCGTCACCGGCACGCCGAACCCGCGCCGCACCGCTCCGATCGTCGAGATCGGGCCGGCGGTGCTGAACACCGACCCGCGCAACAACAGCACCACCGCGCCGCGCGACGCCAGCCTGACCATCACGTTCACCGAGCCGGTGACCGTCGATGCCGGGTGGTACACCATCAACTGCGCCACCACCGGCGCGCACAACGACGCCACCATCGCCGTCGGCGGCCCGAACGCCTGGATCATCACCCCGAACGTGACCTTCCTGGCGGGCGAGCTGTGCACCGCCACGATCGTCAAGGACTTCGTTCACGACGTCGACCTCGACGACAGCGGCGTCAATGCCGACAGCCCGGGCAACAACTACACCTTCAGCTTCAGCATCGCCACCGGCGCCGCGCCGTCGTACCCGGCCGACGTCCACCTGACGTTCGGCAATCCGTCCGGCGCCACGGCCGACCTCTTCAACCCGAACAACTACCTGATGGAGAAGCCGGAGTTCGCGCTCTCCTACAACCGCGACCGCGGCACGCCGAACTGGGTGAGCTGGCACCTTGCGGATGAGTGGATCGGCAGCCTCGTGCGCGTCGACACGTTCCGTCCCGACCCGGCCATCCCGGCCGACTGGTACCGCGTCACCCACGCCGATTACTTCGGCTCCGGCTTCGACCGCGGCCACATGGTCCCGAACGCCGACCGCGATCCCGAGACCTCGATGCCGATCAATCAGGCGACGTTCCTGATGACCAACATGATCCCCCAGGCTCCGGACAACAACCAGGGCCCGTGGGCGAACATGGAGAACTATCTCCGCACGCTTCTCCCGGCCAACGAGGTCTACATCATCGCCGGCGGCTCGGGCACGGGCGGCAGCGGCAGCAGCGGCTTCATGAGCACGTTCGCCAACGGCAATGTGACCGTTCCGGCAGTGACCTGGAAGGTAGCCCTGGTGATCCCGAAGGCTTCGGGCGACGACATCGCCCGCGTCACCGCCGGGACCCGCACGATCTCCGTGATCATGCCCAACACCCAGGGCATCCGCACCGTCGACTGGATGACGTACCTCACCACGGTCGACGCGGTGGAAGCGCTCACCGGCTACGACCTCTACGCCAACATCTCCGACGCGATCGAGAACGCGGTCGAGGCGGGCGTCAACGGCACCAATCCTCCGGGCGTCGCCGACCAGACGGTCAACGCCGACGAGGACATCGCCGAGACGTTCACCCTCGAGGCGGCCGCCGCGAACAGCAACTCCCTCACCTACACCATCGTCAGCAGCCCGTCGAACGGCACGCTGAGCGGGACCGGCGCGTCGCAGACGTACACCCCGGCGCCCGACTTCCACGGCACCGACAGCTTCACCTTCCGCGTCTCCGACGGCTCGCTGCAGTCGAATGTCGCCACGGTCACGATCACGGTTTACGAAGTGAACGATGCCCCGACCGCGGCCGACGACAGCCGCAACACGGACGAAGACACGGCGCTCCAGTTCGCGGCCTCGGAGCTGACGTCGAACGACAGCGCCGGCCCGGCCGATGAGAGCAGCCAGACCCTGACCGTCTCCAGCGTGAGCGGCGCGGTGAACGGTTCGGTCGTCCTCGACGCCGGCACCATCACCTTCACCCCGGCCCCGAACTTCCACGGTTCTGCGAGCTTCACCTACGAGGTCTGCGACAGCTCGCTCTGCGCGACCGCGACGGTGAACGTCGCCGTGGCCTCGGTCAACGACGTTCCGGCCGCCGAGGTCTCCGCGCCGTCGACCGGTGTCGAGGGCAGCGCCGTCTCGGCCTCGGTCTCGGTGACCGATCTCGACGCCGGTGACTCCTATACCGCCACCTGGAGCGTCACGAAGAACGGTGCGCCGTACGCCAGCAGCAACAGCTTCACCCCGGATGACAACGGCGAGTACGTCGTCTCCGTGACCGTCACCGATGACGCCGGTGCCACCGCCACCGCATCGGCCACCGTCACCGTCGCCAACGCCGCCCCGGCCATCGGCACCGTCACCGGTCCTACGGGCCAGCTCGCCGCCGGCACGCCGGCCACGGTCAGCGTCACCTACACCGACGCCGGTTCGGCCGACACGCACACTGCGACTTTCACCTGGAGCGACGGCGCCACGTCGACCGTTGCCTGCGCCGCCGGCACCTGCACCTCGACGCGGACCTTCGCTGCCGCCGGCATCTACACCGCCACGATCGTCGTATCCGACGACGACGGCGGCACCGCCTCGGCGACGTTCAGCTCCGCCGTCGTCTACGACGCCAACGCCGGCTTCATCACCGGCGGAGGCTGGTTCGGGAACAAGGCCAACTTCAACGTCAACGCGAAGTACCACAAGGGCGCAACGACGCCGACCGGCAGCACGAAGTTCGAGCTCTCGGGCGCCACGCTCCAGAGCACGTCCTATGACTGGCTCGTCGTCACCGGCAACACCGCCCAGCTCCGCGGCACCGCCACGGTCAACGGCACCGGCAGCTACGCCTTCGTCGTGACCGTCGTCGACGGGAACCCCGACACCTTCCGCATCCAGGTGTGGGACAGCAGCAACGCCGCCATCTACGACAGCGCCACCCAGGCCGTCACCGGCGGCAACATCACGGTCCACAACAAGTAACCCGCCCTCTCCGACTCTCCGGCCCCTCTCGTTTCGAGAGGGGCCGGAGTTTTCTTACTCAGCGCGCCGGTCTCCCGGAGCGCCGGTCTTCGACCGGCCGGTCCGCCGGCTTTCAGCCGGCAGTCTCTCGGGAGATCCCCCGCCAGTGCTTCCGCATCCCGAGTGCGGCCCGGACTAAAAGTCCGGGCCACATATAGGCCCCGGCTCCCGCATCTGACCCCCTACCTGTGGGCCGGCCTTTTAGTCCGGCCGCCCTCGGGAGTAGTTGCGTCGCGAGAGACTGCCGACCGAAGGTCGGCGGACCGGCCGGTCGAAGACCGGCGCTCCCAGGGAGCGCGCGAAGGTCTCAGTCCCCAGCCACGAAGGCAGTCATCTTCCACTGGCCGTTCATCTTGTTGAAGCCGGCGCGGTAGCCGACCGGGCTGTGGACGTCCGACGTATGGACCCAACCCTCCTGTCCGTCGGCTGTCTTCACGTGCAGCCAGTTGCGGGTGGAGGGGGGAGTGTCGGCGGGGAGCAACTCGAGGATCGCCCAGTCGGCCGTTCCGACCGTGTGTGCGGCGGCGGCCGGGGTAGTCCGGAGGAACACACCCTTGCGGATGGCCGCAACGTACTGGAAGGGGTCGATCGACTCGGGCCAGTTCGAATAGACGTAGGGAGCCCAGAACGACGCCTGCTCCCCTTCGCCGCGGAAACTGCCGCCGAGACTGAGGACCTTCTCGAGGACCGTCCAGGATGAACCTTCGGTGCGGGACAGGGAGCTCTTGAAGTCGTCGATCCCGCCGCCGTCGCCGAAGCTCGTCCGGATGGCGGGATCGATCAGCGGCAGCAGCTTCGCTTCATCGCGCTGCTGTACGGCGGCTCGAAGCTGCTGCCGGTAGGCGTCGAAAGATGGATCTTTTGCCGCGTCGTCGACGGGACAGAGACGGTTCGGCGCGGGAGCACAGGCTTCCGGCGCGGGCGGCACCGAGGAGGCGGAGGAATCGGATGCGGTGACCGTCGCCGCGGTATCGGGAGCGGGCGCCGGTGTATCCGCCGGAGCAGGTGGAGTTTCATTGCGACAGGAGAGCGACAGGGCGAGAGCAGCGATGCAGAAAAAGCGTTTCACGCGCCGGACCGATGCGAAATCGCAACCATATCGAAGCCTCTCCCAGCAACGTTCCGGCAGAATACGCGCCTATGCGAACAGTCGCGACGACGGTAGGTCTCCTGGTGCTGTCCAACATCTTCATGACCATTGCCTGGTACGGCCACCTGAAGAACCTCGCATCCAAACCGTGGTACATCGCCGCGCTGATCAGCTGGGGTGTCGCGCTCTTCGAATACCTGGTGCAGGTCCCCGCAAACCGGATCGGCTTCACGAGGATGTCCCTCCCGCAGTTGAAGATCCTGCAGGAGGTCATCACGCTCGCGGTCTTCGTCCCGTTCTCGATCTTCTACATGCGCCAACCGCTCAACATGAACTTCGTCTGGGCCTCACTCTGCATGGTGGGGGCGGTGTACTTCATGTTCCGGTGAACCGTTCGACTACCTGCTTCCCGGCATCTTCCATCCCAGCCGCACGTAATACGACGCGCCGTTGATGCCCATCTGGACGTTTTCCCAGAGGGCCCCGTTTTCGGTTTCGGCGGGGTCCTGGGCGGTGGGCATTTCATCGAAGATGTTGGTGCCGCCGACGGTCAGCGATACGTTGTTCACCAGGTCGAGGCCGAAGTGGAGGTCGGTGGTGAGGCGGGGGTCGTAGTGCTGGGCGGGGGCGGTGGGGTCGTCGAGGTGGGTCCAGGTGCCGGCTTCGAGTGAGCCGAAGTAGTTGAGGCGGACGCCGGTGTTCCAGCGGTTTTTGCGGAGGTCGGCGCTGAGCATGCCCTTGGTCTTCGGCGCGGAGCCTTCGACGAAGAGGCGCTCGCGGGTGTTGAAGTAGGTGTCTTCTTTGCCGGCCAGTCCGGGGGCGGTGTTGATGCGCTCGACTTCGGTCTCGTTGAGGTTGAGGGCGGCCGCGGTGGTGAGCTCGCCCCACGCGAGGGTGCTGCCCCGGGAGACGCTGACGTCGATGCCGCGGGTCCGGGTGTCGATGGCGTTGGTGAAGAAGCGGGCTTCGGCGAGGTTCTGGGCTTCGATGATGTGGCCGATGTCGGCGTCGTCGGGGGTGAAGCCGCCGGTGATGACGATGCGGTCGTCGATGGTGATCTGGTAGGCGTCGAAGGTGATGGAGACCCGGTCTTTCGGGTTCCAGGTCAGGCCGAGGGAGAAGTTGAGCGACTCCTCTTCCTTGAGCGACGGGATGCCGACGAGGCGGGCCAGCTCGCTGTCATTGCGGGCCAGTTTCACGTCGGCCGCTTCACCGGCGATGAAGTCGGTGAAGGTGGAGCTGAAGTAGCGCTGGTGCAGCGACGGGGCGCGGAAGCCGGTGCTGGCGGAGCCGCGGAGGTTGAGTAGCGGCGTGGCGGCGAAGGCGAAGGAGACTTTGCCGTTCACGGTGTTGCCGAAGTCGTTGTAGTCCTCGCCGCGGATGGCGGTGGTGAGCAGGAGCCGCGGCGTGGTGCGGAATTCGAGGTCGATGTACGCGGCCTTGCTGTTGCGGCTCGCGTCGACTTCGTCGACCGGCTGGAAACCGGGGAAGCCCTGCGAGCCGGCGTTGCCGCCGCCCGGGCCGTCGAAGTCGGCGTAGGAGCCGGCCTCGCCGGCGAAGATCTCGTAGGTCTCGCGGCGGTACTCGAGGCCGGCCGCGACGCTGACGCCGTGCAACCAGTCGCGGTAGTAACGGGAGATGTCGAAGTTGGTGGTGTGCTGGGTGAACTCGAAGCCGCCGGCGTCGAAGCGGGTGGGGGAGATGCCGTTGTTCGTGGTGGCGATCGACGCGTTGAGTGTCCTGCTGATGATGTACTCCATCTTGTTGGAGCCGTAGTTGGTGCTGATGTCGGCGGACCAGTTGCCGAAGACGAGCGTCCGGTAACCGAAGGCCGCAGACAGGTCGCGGATGTCGCTGCCGATGTCGGGGACGAAGCCGCCCGGGTACATCTGCGCGGAGTTGCGCGAGGGGATGTCGTCGGTGCCGACGCCGCCGCGATACCACGCGCCGGCCAGGCCGTCGCGGCCGTTGTAGCCGCCGTGGCCGTAGAAGGTGGAGGTGTCGCCGGCCGGCATGTCGAGGTTGTAGAAGAAGGTGAGGTTCTCGGTCGCGGAGTCGCCGATGACCCGCGGTTCCTCGGGGGTGGCGCGGTTGGTCTTGTCGCGGTTGAGCATCTCGGCGGTGAGGCTGAGGGTGCCGCGCTGGCCGAGCGGGAGGCCGTAGTTGACGGCGATCTGTTCGTTCTGGCCGTCACCCGCGGTGTAGGCGCCGCCGGAGAGGAGGACGTTCAGGCCGGTGTCTTTGCGGAGGACGATGTTGATCACGCCGGCGATGGCGTCGGAGCCGTACTGTGCAGCGGCGCCGTCGCGCAGGATCTCGATCCGCTCGATGGCGCTGACGGGGATGGAGTTCAGGTCCGTCCCGACGTTTCCGCGTCCGCGCGTGCCGAAGATGTAGACGAGCGAGGAGGTGTGCCGCCGCTTGCCGTTGATCAGGACGAGCACCTGGTCGGGACCGAGGCCGCGCAGCGTGGCGGCGTCGATGTGATCGCTGCCGTCGGAGCCGGACTGGCGGTTGGAGTTGAACGACGGCGCGACGAACTGGAGCAACTGCCCGAGGTCGAGCTGGCCGCTCTCGTCGGCGATCTCCTCGACCGGGACGACGTCGACCGGCACGGGTGTGTCGGTGCGGGAGCGCTCGGGGCTCCGGCTGCCGACTTCGATGACCATCGTGTGCGGTTCGACGACGGAGTCTTCCTTCTGCTCCTCTTCGGGAGGTGGAGGAGTGTCCTGGGCGAAGACCGCGGGGGCGAGAAGAAGAAGGAGCGTCGCGAAGAGATTCTTCGGCAATGTCATGGCTGTCCTCCGAGATACCAGTATTGGGGACCGGGGCCGATGGGACGATTTGCCGGAATGATGGCCGAGGAGGGTGGGGGAATGCAATCGGGGGGGCGGGTGGGCGTGGGGGTGATAGGACCTATAGGACGAATAGGACTGATAGGGCCTATGAGGGGCGGGGGGCTATAGGTCCTATCAGTCCCATAGGTCCTATAGGTCCTATCAATCCTAGCGACCGCTACACCGGTGGCTTGCCGTCCGCCCCGGAAACCACTACTTCGGCGTCGTCGATGCCCGCGCCTTCGGCGTAGCCATCGTCGATTGCCGTGGCGGCCTGGGCGCGGCGCTGTTCTTCTTCCGCGCGAGCGGTCGCTTTCTTCTGGTCCTCGCCGCGCTGTTGCTGTCTCGCCTTGGCCTGGTTCTCGGCGTGGACCATTTCGGGGGTGGGAGCCGGCGGCGGGCCGGGCGGCAACAGGATCGGCGCCTGGCTCGCGGTGGTGCTGACGTGCGCGTTCCCGCCGCTTCGCGAGAGCGTGGCGTTCGTGATCACCGGCCCGGTCGGCTTGCGGCCGAGCCGGTTGGCGAGCTTGGCGGCGCGGACGAGCGGGGAGTCGGTCGCGGCGATGGGGGCGGCCTGTGGAACGGCAGCCGCGGGCGGCTTCGGTACAACCTTCTTCTTCGGTTCGTCTGCGACCAGCGGGAGCGTCGCGAACGCCAGCGAGAGCAGCCAAGTGCGTTTCATGGGTATCTCCATCCGTTGTTAATGCACCTTAGCGGGCCACAATTTCTTCAGAATCTGGCGGCGGTGGTGACGAAGCCCTGCTGCGACTCGTACGACTTCGCGGCGTAGTGGGACATGAGGACGACACGGGTCATCACCTGGCGGTTGCCCGAGGGGCCGGAGATCTTGATCTCGAAGCCGCTCGGGAAACCGGGGCGGCCGGCGACGACCGGGGCGAAGAGGCGGATCGGAATCCGCAGCGGATACGGCGTCGCGGGCGGGGTCGGGACGAAGCCGACGGAGTAGGTCATCTTCCCGGAGATCCGGCCGCCACGGAGGCCGGGCAGCAGGCTCTTCGCGCTGCCGAGCTCGATGCGCGGATTGCCGAGCGGCGCGTCGAACGTGCCGTCGGTGGCGCCGGAGAGGGCGTAGAACGCCTGGGCGAGCGGTTGGCCGGGATCCCAGGCGCGCGCCAGGCCCGCAGCGGTGAGCTTCGGGACGATGCGCGAGACCGCCGTCGAGCCGAGGGAGACGAGCTGAAAGTAGTCGGCGTACTGCACGCTCGTGGTCATGACGAGGTCGAGCGAGCGGCCGCTGCGCGCGAACGCCGGATTGGACGTCGAGGTGAGGTAGATGTACTCGAACACGTACCGGTCGGCGACGAACTCGATCTCGGGTGTGGCGCCGTTTCCGTCATGGTTGTACGTGATTCGGAGCGGGGCGAGCTGGCGCGCCAGCAGGGCGGAGTTGCCGGTATGGCGGGGACTCGTGTCGGGTGCGATCCCGACGGCCGGCTGGATCACCGGCATCAGCGAATCGGTCCAGACCGGGTAAATCGACGGGAGATTGAGGGCCCCCCGGTACGACGAGCCGAGGGTGTTTTCTTCGAAGACCATCTTGGTCTGGATCACCTCGGCCTGCAGCGCGTTGACGGCCTTCTGGGAGATGACGGCGAGGTCGTTGTGACTCTCGGCGAACATCGTCGTCCGGACGGTCTGTTCGATCAGGCCGAAGACCATGATCATCATCACGGTGACGATCGCCAGCACGACCGTCACTTCCATCAGGGAGAAGCCTGCCTCTTTGTTTCGCATCGCTTACCTCTTCACGAATGCCCGGTATTGGTGGAAGGCGTAGTGCCGCGGGATCTCGTCGCGGTACGCCTCGATGCGGATCAGGTAATTGCCTTTCGGGAACGTGGCCCGCGGCGTCGGCCAGTTGTATGTCGTCGCCGTCTGCAGATGGGCGTTGTCGGGACGGGTGCCGGGAGTGGCCAGCGTATCGTCGCTCATGTGGAGCCAGGTGCGGCCGTTGTCGCGGCTGTAGAGGACCGCGAAACGGATGGTCGTGTCTTCGGTGAAGTTGTTCGCGTAGGAAGGTGTGTACCGGAGTCCGTCCCAGCGCCGCCATTGCGCGGTCCAGATCACCTGGACGCTGTTCGGGTCGTTGAGATCGATGTTGTCGTTCGGCTGGGTGATGACGACGCGGGGCAGCTCGCGGACGCGCGCCAGATCGGGGTTGCCGCCGGTGGTGTAGGTGCCGGCTTCGAGGAAGCTCTGGATGAGGCTCAGGAACGACCAGCGCGAGATGAATGCGACGCCGGACTCGCCGGCCGGCGAGAGGCCGTTCACCACGACGAACGCGGCGTCGTTGCCGCTGCGCATGGCGAGGAGCGCGCTGCCGTAGATGCCGCTGGTATGACGGTAGAACTCCGCGAGCGGCTGCAGCGTCGTCGCGGCCCCGTAGGGCTGCTGCAGGAAGTGGTTCGGGATCATGCCGTCGTCGTCGACGTTGATGCCGAACGGACGGCTGTTCGCCATCGTGTCGGGCATCGGCAGCTTGTACGTGTCGGCGATGGCGGTGCCGTCGGGCGACTGGAGCGCCGCGGTCGTGTTGTCGGCAGGCTGGTGATGGAACGTCGAGTCGGCGCTGCCAGACCAGAAGAACGTGGTGCACCCTTCTTCGTGCGTACGGCGCACCGTGTTCAGCAGGGTCGTTCCCGCAGGAGGAGGCAGGAGCGTGCTGGTGTTGACGTTCGCCCGGAGGGCGCGCGAGAACGTCGACGTGCCGGTGCCGGTCGGGAGATTGCCGGTCGCGGCCCACGTGTCCCACATCGCGTCGGGGGCGAGCTCGCCGAGCCAGCTCATCGACCACCAGAAAGCCGTGCTGCTGCCGGTCGTGTTCTGCCGGATGTACTTGACGCCGCCGTCGACGTTGTTGATGCGCGCGTCGGTGATCGACTGCTCGTAGCGCGACCCCGTGCCGCCGGTGAATGGCTTCGCGGAGATGGGGATGCTGTTGGTGAAGCCGTTGGAGGCGTCGTAGCCGATCTCGCCGCCGATGCCGACGTAGTAGTAGGAGAAGCCGGTCATGGTGGTGTAGACCGAGTGCGTCCGCATCACGGACGTGCGGAGCATCTGGTAGATGCGCGGGATGTCGACTTCGAGATGGCCGCTCCCCGAGTCCCAGCCGTCGTTGTGGTTGTCGTTGTCGTTCTTGACGCCATAGCGCGTGCTGCCGATCGGAGCGCGATAGTTCCAGCCCGGCCACGTGGCGGACGCGTTCGAGGAGTCGTTCTGGAAGTCGTCGAAGTAACGGTTGTAGCCCATCCCGAGCGGGTCGGCATTGGCGCGTCCGGAGCCGGCGTGCGGAAGCTTGAGGTCGGCGTAGGGGCAATGACGCGGGTCGCCGAGGATCTGGAAACGCTCGCTGAGCGGGAGATTGCCGTCCACCGTCGCGCTGCCGAATTTCCAGAGGTCCGATCCGCGCCAGACGTAGGTGCGCGACAGGTTCGAGGGCTGGTGGTCGATCGCGCCGGTGGTCAGGTCGTCGCCGATGCGGGTCTGGAAGGCGTAGCTGCGATCCGAGGTGAGGGCGGAGGCGGGGATGGTGATGACCCAGCGGGCCGTGTTCTTGGCGACGTTCCCCTGGGTGGCGAGGTCGATGGAGAACGGGATCGGCACGCCGAGGTCGGGGAGATCCTCGACCGGCGAGGGGACATACTCGAGCGCATAGAGACGCTTCGACGTATGCACACCGCAGCTGTTGCTGCAGTTGTTGTTCGGCGTGCAGGGCGTTTTCAGCGGCGAGTTGTAGAGGCGGAGGATCGTGTCGTCGCCGACGATCTGGGCCGAGTACCACATGGCCGTGTTGGTGGGCGTCGTCCCGGCGTTCTGGCGCGCGTACGAATCGCGGACTCCGTTCCCGTCGAGATCGATCCCGCCCGCGACAGCGACGATGGCATTCGCCGCGGACGGGATCCACTGGATGTCCTCGAGCACGATCGAGATCGGGACCGTCAGCTTGTCGGGCACGGTGGCCGCGTCGACGAGGTTGTTGTGGTACGAGTAGACCCGCAGCCGGACGGCGTCCCCGTTGTTGTAGGTAATGCGCTCCGGGTGGGTGACCACGCGGGTGTACGGATACGACGGCGGGTGTTTCGCCGCGTCGGAGTAATTGCGCACGGGCGGGAAGGGGAACAGCTCGCCGTGCAGGTTGATGATGATGGCGTTCCGGTAGTCGTTGGGGTTGAGGTTCATGTCGTCGAGCAGCAGCCGCAGGGTCGGCGCGTCGGCGGTCTCGAGGCCCGCGGCGACACGCTGCTGGAACAGCGCGAGCTCGTCCGGATGGCGCAGGGCGTGGTTGAACTGGTCGGCGAAGGAGTAGGCGGGGCTCGCGTCGTTGACCGGATTGGCGTCGAGCCGCATCTGTCCCCGCATGGCCGTGGTCGGGTAGTAGTTCTCGACCGGCGATCCGTCGGCCAGCCTGCCGGGATAGAAGTAGACGCGGTCGATCGATTGCTCGGCGTCGGCCTGGTCGTTGACGAAGGGGCGGTAGAGCAGGTCCCGGCCGTAGGCGAGCTTGCGGATCCAGTGCTTGCGGAACTGCAGCCCCGGGTGCCGGGACTCGAGGTCCTGCATCGCGTTCTCGACGAACGGGACGATGTTGTCCATGTAGACCCACCAGCCGGGGACGTTCTCGATCGCGATGAGATAGACGTCGTACACCTGCGTCGGCGGCATGTTCTGGCCGATCGTGCTGAGCACGCCGGCGACCTCGGCGAGCAGGCGCGGGCTGCCGTGGTCGCGCACGAACACCTTCACGTTGACGATGCGCAGGTCGTTCGCGCCGGGGACCCGCTGGACGGTGATGCGGCGCTCGTACAGCCAGTTCCCGGCGGCGCGGACGTTGCCGCTCGAGGCTGCGGCCGGATCGGTGACGCCGAGCTGCGTAGTCAGGAGAGGCTGGTTCGTCGTGCCGTCGTCGTAGTTGTCGAGCACGATGGTCGTGGTGCCGGACTGGGTCTGGATCAGGGCCCGCAGCTCCTCGAGCATCGAGATCGCCTTCTGCGTGGCGAACTGCTTGTTGACGTTGTCGCGCGTCCCTCGCATCGCCATGTTGGTCATGCGGGCGGAGAACCCGACGATGACCGCGAGGATGGCCAGTGCCACCAGGACTTCGATGAGAGACATGCCTCGTTCCGTGCGTCTCATTGGCTGCACTCCTGTGCCGGACGGGCCACGATCCACGGGCTGCGGCTGAAGAGGTAGTTGCCCATCTGCTGGCGGATCTGGGCGATGATCGCCGGGTCGTAGTTGATCTCCGCGACCTCGTTGCCGCCGGAGAGGTGGGCGTTGCCGTTCGCCACCACCGCGCCGTTGACGATGCCGGGCGGAGACATGTTGAAGTTGCCGCCGACCCAGATCACGCCGCTGTAGAAGGCATCCGAGTTCGGGTTGAGGATCAGGTTGCCCAGCACCACCAGGATGCCGCTGCCGGTGAATTTCTTCGTGGCGTTGAAGGTGGCGTTGCCGCGGATGACGATGAGCGCCATGTCGGGCATCGGCGTCGGAAGCTGCGACTCGTCGTCGACCACCATGTCGGCCATGGCCAGCAGCTCGCTCTGGGTGACGCCGAAGATCTGCTGGATGGAGAAGCCGTCGGCGGTCGTCGTGCGCGAGGGGTTGCCGCTGATCGTTCCGTTGCCGTTCGGCGTGCCGGTGGACGGCGGGTAGACGGCGCCGATTCCGGTGGAGCCTCCCTGCACGCGGGAGGGGCGGATGACGTTGATGTTGTTGCCGCGCACCGCGGCGAGCGCCGCCGTCGAGCCTGGGAGGGCCAGGCCGAGGCGCTGGATGTCGACAGCCATCGTGCGGCGGGCCAGCACGACGTTCGGACGGACGTCCGGGCCGACGCTGGCGTTGTTACGGACGTACACGAACCCTTCGGAGGCGAGCCGCCAGATCATTCCCGCCTGAGTCTTGCCGCGGCGCAGGCTGATGTCGACGACCGGACAGGGGACGACGCCGTTCACGCGCCGGACTTCATACCGTGCCCACACCCGTCCCGGACCCGAGATCTCGAACGACCGGACGATCCCGAGGGCCGGCTCTTCGGACTCGAAGACCGGCGGGGCGTGCGGCGGGATGTGGGTGCAGACTCCTCCCGCGTCGATCTTGGGGTCGAAGGCGACGACCGGCTGCTGCGGCTGGTGGACGAACCACGACACCGCCTCGTTCAATCCGGCCGACGCGGCGCTCATGGCCTGCCCCTGCGCCTGCAACTGCCGCGCGAGGATGCGCCGCGACGTGCCGGTCATCACCAGCGTGGTCATCAGCAGCAGGAGAACGAGCGTGCACGCGAAGATGACGATCACGAGTGCCACCCCTCGCTCGCTGTTGCGCGACTTCCTCATGAGACAGACCTCCCCCGCACGCCCCATGGGCGTTTTTTTTCGACGGCTTGTGTGAAGACAGGAGCAGTGATGCAGGACGGAAAACGCCCCTCGCTCCGGAAAATAAAAAAGGGGCGTTACGCCCCTTGGTTGGTGTCGAGGACACCGCGGTGACTTCGTCTGTTAGGTCACAAAGTAGTCCCCAGCATCGTGTCATCCGTCGCGTACGGTGTCAGAAATGTGTGAAAACAATAAGGGTGGAATCAGACAGTTCTGGTAACAGGGGGTCGATAGGACCGATGGACCTATGGGACCTATGGGACGAATAGGACCGATGAGAGTCCTCTCGGTCCCATCCCCGTCAGCGAATCACTTCGAGGTAACTCACGTGGATCGTGGCCTCGAATTCTTCGAGAGCGAGCTCGGTGTCGCTGCCGCTCGCTTTCCATCGCTGAGGAAGCCAGCGCACCCGGACGATCTGGATCGGTTCGGCCGGATCGATTCTCGTATAGACGGTGCTCTGCCGCCGTTCCCCTCGCACCACCACGCCGATCTGTCCTCGACCGGCCGCGACTTCGACTCCCGCGCCGGTGTCCTCCGGCTTGAAGGTGCCGGCCCACTTCGTGATCCGCACACGGTCGCCCGGTCGAAGGGTCCAGCCCCGCCACATCACGGCCGATCCGCCGGCGGTTGCAGTGCGCTCCCCTCGTTCCTGCGCCCGGAACCGGGCCGCCTGGTCCGAGAAGCTTTGCTTCAGCCGGTCCGCCGCCCGCCGCTCGGCGACGATGCTCGCGATTCCAACGACTCCGATGAAGATTCCGAACCAGCCGAGCAGTGTTCTGGCGTGGCGGTGCCAAGAGGGACGTGCTGCTCCCGGCAGGCGGGGTCTTCCCTGCTCGCTGTCGCCGCTCATTGGTCCACTATACCGGCGCTCTTCACTCGCCATCATCCGCGACCGCCCCCTCCGTCATCCTGAGCGGCGGGTGGGGGGGCGTGAGGGAGCGACAGGATCTGGGCGACGAAAAGTGAGATTCGTGCGTGGTGCGGCCGGAGTCGAGCGTCATTGGAGCGCTTTTCGTCGTACAGATCCTTTCGCTCCCTCACACCCACCCGCCCTTCGCTCAGGATGACGGAGGGCAAGTGCTCGGCTTGCGGGGTGAGGGTCTGTCACGCGCGGTCCGCGCGAGAGCGGTCCACGACGACGTGGGCAAGGTCCGGGGTGGCGGGTGAGGAGAACAGGCAATGCCTGTCCTCCTCACAGGAGGACCCTTACTTCAACTTCATCGTCGGGTCGCCGAAGAGGATCCAGGTCTTCCGCACGTCCGGGTCGCCGGTGGCGCGTTTGGCTTGGAGGACGGCGTCGCCGATGGTGATCGGGGCGGCGCCGAAGAGCTGGCGGTTGAGTTCCAGCGTGGCGGTGAGCTGGCCGTTGACGCCGCTGAGCGCCGAGGAGGCCCAGACGGCGATGGCGCCGCCGTTCGGGTTGCGGATCAGTGCCTCGGCGAGGCTGTTGGTGAAGAGGTCGTGGTAGTAGCCGTTGAGGCAGTTCATGGCCACGACGAACGGCTGGCGGTCGCTGTTGGTCAGGCCGGCTGCGGTGTCGGAGCTGAAGTAGCCGTTGCTCCAGAGCTCGACCGAGCCGTGACCGATGTAGGTGGTCAGGAGCGAGCCGCGGTTGAAGGCGTTGATGATGGCCGCCGGGGCGGAGGGGGTGGTGGTGAAGGAGATGCGGTTGACGTTGAAGCCGGCCGGCACGGTCGCCGCGATCTGGCCGGCGGCGCGGTCGAACGGATAGCCGTTCGGCGCGTCGTTGACGATGTCGACATTGGTGGTCCACGAGCCGGACGGCGCGTTGCCGCGCGCGATCAGCTTGTTGACCACCGCGGTGGCCTGCTCCGCCGTCCGCACCGGGATGCGGCCGATGGCGAGCGAGGGGAGGCCGGTGCCGTCGAAGTCGGCGAACCAGTCGTCGGACGCGGTCTTGATGAACGTCGAGGCGACCATCTTCGTCGGGACGAAGTCGTAGCTGCCGAAGCCCATGTAGTTGCGCGGGTCGATGCTGGAGTCGCCGACGAGGATCACGTAGTGCGGCTTGGTCTTCCACGACTGCGTGCGGAGGAGGAAGTCGCGGATGGCGTGCGGGGAGTGGTGGCCGTACGAGAACTCGTCGTAGACGTTCTGCACGTCGACCACGGCGGTGGTGATGCCCTGGGCCTGGCGGGCCGTCTTCAGCGCGTTGGCGGCGCTGACGAAGGCGCGGTTGGTGAGGATGACCAGGTTCGCGCCGTTGGTGGCGGCGTTCCACGACGACGGCTCGTTCCAGGCGATCTGCGCTGGCGCGAGCACGCGGCCCTCGGTGAAGGCGAAGTAAGTCCGCTTGCCGCTGCCGGTGGACGCGAACGACACCATCTTGCTGCCGTCCGGCGCGTTGCCGGTGTTGGCGTCGACGAGCGCCGGGTTGGCCGGGTCGGTGACGTCGAGGACGCGGATCGCGGTGGTGGTGAAGCCTTTCACCGAGACCGCCGTGCCGGCGGAGGCGGTGAAGGTCAGGGCGTCGTTGTCGGCGCGGTAGGTGTGCGGGTAGACGAGGCGCAGCAACTCGAGGACGCTGACGTCTTCGCCGCCGTTCAGGCCGGTGAAGGTGAGGGTGTTGTCGCCGGCGGCGAGCAGTCCGATCGGGACCGCGAGCCTGCCGACGTGCCGCACGCGGCCGTCGAAGCGGACGTCGCCGATCGACGTGCCGTTCAGCTGCACGCCGATCACGTGCTGCATGTTCGCGGTCGCGCCGTGCACGGCCACTTCGAGCTCCGCCGTGCCGCTGCTGTCGCGGTTGGAGACCGTCATGACCTGCGTGGCCGGCCAGCTGCTGATGACCGGACCGTAGAAGTTCTCGCGCTCGCCGTTGGTCACGAGCGACGAGAAGAAGACCGTCCGTTCGTAACGCTCGAAGGTGTAAGGGAAGCTCGCCGGCGGAGTCGAGCCGCTGTTGCCGCGGCCGCCGGTGGTCTTCACCCGCAGGCCGGAGCCTTTGCGTGCGGTGATGTAGTAGACGCGGCCGCCGGTGCTGCCGGTGTCGATGCCGCGGCCGAAGAATTCGATCGAGTCGGCGGCGTCGAACTTTCCTTCGTTCTTCGCGTTGACGAGGACCGGGATCTCGGTGCCTTCGCTGAAGACCGAGAGGACCTTGCCGTTGGTGCCCGGGTCGAAGCCGGCGGCGACGAGGTCGCTCTTCTTCACGCGGTACCAGCCGGGCGTGGTGACGATGACTTTGACGGCCGGGACGCCGGCGAGCTGCCACTGCTCGGCGAGCTGCGCGGCGGCCGGCTCGGCCGGGGCCGGGATCTTCACGCCCATGCCGGCGGCGGTGGTGAAGCGTCCGCCGGCGGAGCCGAGCGTCGGATCGGGCTCGGTGGTGACGGCGCCGTCGCTGTCGTCATTCGACAGGTGCGGCGTGACCGGGCCGTTCATGGTGCGGGTGCCGTCGAGGTCGACGTCTTCGATGTAGTACTGCACGAAGCCGGCGACCGGCTTGCGGTCGACGAAGCGGTAGCTGCGCGGGCCGACGGTATTGCGGCCGGTCATGAACGCGGAGCCGGTGATGATGTGCTCGTTCAGCTTCTCGCGCACGCCGCCGATCTCGCGGTAGACGTGGAAGCCAAGGTTGTCGACCTCCGACTCAGTCTTCCAGGTGAGGGTCACGTGCTTCTTCCCCTGCGCCGCGTCCATCGACATCATCTCGACCTTGGTGGGCGAGACGGTCATCGGGAAGAGGTAGTCCTCGACCTCGCCGTTCATCCGCTGGAAGTTCGAGTCGAGGCCGGGGCCGGTGCTGGCCACGATCTGCGGACGCGACGGGTAGATGCGGAAGCGGCCGAAGAAGTCGGTCAGCCCGTTCGGGATGGTGGTCGGGACGTAGAAGAAGACGACGTTGTTGCCGGAGACGACGGCCTGGTCGAGGATCATCTCGTCCGCGTCGTCGAAGTCGCCGTCTCCGTTGAAGTCGATCCACCCTGCCAGCCAGCCGGCGGCGGAGGTGACGACGTTGATGTAGGCCCCGCCACCCATGCCGAAGGTGGTCGAGATCATGGTGATGCCGTTGTCGGCGGTGTCGCCGGAGGCGTCGGCGGTCGGGATGCCGTCGTTCTCCGTCGTGACCGCGGGGCCGAGGTAGATGCTGCCGGGGAGGACGCGGTGCTGTGCGCCGCTGTTGGCGAGGAGCGTGTTCGCATAACCCGCCGGCAGGTCGCCGTAGTCGTAGGCGATGTTGCCGTTGAGGGTCGGGTCGAACGCGTAATCGACGTCCTGGATGTTGTTGTCGGTGTCGGGGCCGATGCTCAGCGCCTGGCGGCCGACGACCGTGACGGTGTTCCCTTCATAAGTGGTCGTGCCCTCGTAGAACGACCGCTTCAGCACGTTCGCGTCCTCGACGCTCGAGTTGCCGTCCGTGGTGGTGAGGCGGAGGTTCTGGGTCTCGGAGACGCTGAAGACCAGGACCACGTTGTCCGGCAGGTTGGCGAACGAGTAGTCGCCGCTCGCGTTGGTCGGGGCGGTGCCGAGCAACTGGAACGTATCGCCGGCATCGAGGACGCCCGCGACGGACCAGGCGGTATCGTCGCCGTCATCGGTCCAGCGGTAGGCCGTGACCTGGACGCCTTCCAGCGCCGACTCCCCGGTGGTGACGCCAGAGTAGGTCGTCGCGGTCGCGCCGCAGTAGCCGTTCTTCGTCGCGTCGTCGCTGCAGACGGTGCCGCTGAGGGCATTGGTGCCGGCGTAGCGGTAGCCGAAGTCGACGTTCAGGTTGCAGCTCGAGCAGGTGTCGGTCGTGGCGGGGTCGCCGTCGACGATGCTGCTGACCGCGCCGCCGGAGACGACCACCTGGACGGCGTTGTTGCGGCTGGCCGTGTTCCCGCTGCGCACCTCGAACGTCGGGGTGGTGGCGAGGCCGGCCGGCCAGTCGGGGTCGGTGGTCAGGACCTTGAGGTTGTAGGTGCCGTTGGCGACGGAGGTAAAGGCATAGAAGCCGTCGGTGTCGCTGGTCGTCCACTGCTCGCCTTCACCCGTATCCCAGACGTTGTTGCCGTTGCCGTCGGTCCAGTCGAGGACGCCGTCGTTGTCGGTGTCGAGCCAGACCGAGATCGCCGGGATGCCCTGCTCGCCGGAGTCGCGCGTGCCGTCGCTGTCGGTGTCGATCCAGAGCTGGTCGCCGATGGTGGCGAAGCCGGAGCCGTTGACGCGGTAGCCGAAGTCGGCGCCGAGGTAGTTGTTGCCCGGGAGGAAGCCGAAGATGAGCTGCTGGCTGTCGCAGACGGACGGCGGCGGGAAGTCGTCGCCGATGACGTCGGGCGTCGGGAGCAGCGTGCAGGGGAAGCCGTCGGTGTCGGGATCGGCGATCAGCGTGTGGCTGGCGCCGGGGAGGGTGGTCGTGTCGACCTCGACGAGGTACTGGTGGCCCGAGGCCAGCGTGGCGACATTGGAGAAGAGGTAGGTCCCTCCCTCGTTGGCCGTCGTCAGCGGGTTATCGGCGATGGTCGAGGTGGTGGCCACCAGCGTGCGGGTGCCCTCGCCGCTCTCGAACAGGCCGTTGTTGTTGGTGTCGCTCCAGACCGCGTCGTAGAGGCGGACGGTGACGCCGGCGAAGCCCGGCTCGCCGATGTCCTGGCTGGCGTTCTCGTTGACGTCCCAGTAGACCGAGTCGCCGATCGAGCCGAGGAAGCGCTTGTAGCCGAAGTCCTGCAGCAGGTTAGCGTGCACGCCGTCGACGGAGACCGAGCTCTGGTCGTCGGCGGTCGTCTCGGTGGAGGTCTGGTAGATGATGTTCAGGTTCGGGAACGTCTGCGCGGCCGAGAGGAAGATCGTGCTGTAGCGCGTGCCCAGCGTGTCGACCGACTCGATGGCGTAGTTGCCGATGAAGATGCCGGTGAACGAGTACGTTCCGTCGGCCGCGGTAGCGGTCGTGGCGACGATGTTGCCGTTCTCGTCCATCAGGTTGACCGTCGTGCCGTTGCGCGCTTCCCCGAGGTCGTAGGCGAGGTCGCCGTCCGCGTCCTGGAAGATGCGGCCGGTGATCGAGCCGGTCGGCGTCGAGCCGGCGCCGGTGAAGCGGTAGCCGAAGTCGATGTTGGTCCGGTCGACGCCGGCTACGGTGATGACCCGCGGGTCGGTGGTGCCGGTGGTGACGGTGAAGTCGCGCGGGAAGTCGACGTCCGTGTCGTCGACGTTGACGGTGAACGTGCCGTTGGTCAGGCCGGTCACGATCCAGAAGCCGTCGGCGTCGGTGGTGACGCGGCAGCCGGCGCCGGCGCAGCCGGTTCCGGTGCCGTTGGTGACGACGACGTCGACGAAGGGGATGCCCGGCTCGCCCGGGTCCTGCACGCCGTCGTTGTCGACGTCGTGCCAGAGGCGGTTGCCGATGGAGAAGTTCGCGGCAAGGCTGTAGCCCGCGTCGGCCAGGAGGTAGCTCTGGGAGTTGCTGGTCAGGGCGATCATCGTCGCCGACGGGTTGCCGGTGGTGACGGCGAGCAGGCTGCTCGGCAGCGTCGCGTCGTCGACGTCGATGAAGTAGTTGCCGGCGGAGAGGCCGGTGAAGAGGTAGTTGCCGTTGACGTTGGTGATGGTCGAGGCCACCAGCGAGTCGCCGCCGCTCAGCGTGCCGCTGCCGTCGTCGTCGCTGTAGAGGTTGACCACCACGCCGGAGATGCCGTCTTCACCGGCATCGCGCACGGCGTCGCCGTCGGCGTCGAGCCAGATCAGGTCTCCGATGCTGGAGGCGGTGAGATCCGGGTCGCCGGTGGCGGTGACTTCGGTCGGGAAGTCGGGGTCCGTGGTGTCGACCTTCACGATGTAGCTGCCGGCCGGCAGGTTCTGGAAGAGGTAGGCGCCGGAGGCGTCGGAGGAAGTGGTCTGGATGATCTCGTCGACGCCGGGGTCGATGGTGCCGTCGCGGTCGACGTCTTCGTACAGGTCGATGGTGACGTTCGGGATCCCGGCCTCGGTGGCGTCCTGGATGCCGTCGCCGTCAAAGTCGTAGTAGATCGAGTCGCCGATGTCGGCGGTGTCGGACTGGGTGTAGCCGAAGTCGTGGGAGCCGGAGATGGCGCCGGCGACGACGGTGATCGGGATCTGGTTGTTGAGGCTTCCGGTGCCGCCCGTCGATTCGACGGTCTCGACCCACGCCTTGTTCAGCAGGGTCGGCGGGACGACCTGGATGACGTACGAGCCGGCAACGAGGCCGCTGAAGCTGTAGTTGCCGTTCGCGTCGGTGGTGGTCGTCGCCTGGAGGGAGCCGTCGGCCGGATCGCCGTCGCCGTTCGGGTCGGAGTAACGCTGCACCGTGAAACCGGAGAGGTCGCCCTCACCCGCGTTCTGCGCGGCGTTGCCGTTGATGTCCCACCAGATGTTGCCGTAGATGACGGCGCTGGGGATGTTGTAGCCGAAGTTGATGCCGCCGATGATCTCCTCGGCGGTCGGGTTGTTGATGAGGTTCAGGGCGTTCGTGTTCGCCGCCGGGTTGCCCCAGGTGTTGTTGCAGCCGCCGGCGCAGACGCCGTTCGTGCCGGTGGCGCTGCCCGCCGCTGCGGCCTGCGAGTCGTTCGGCTCCGCGGTCTGCGTCCCTCCGAACGGGGAGGTGTTACCCGTGCCCGGGATGCCGTTGTTGTCGCCGACTTCGATCAGGTAGAAGCCTGTGTCGAGGCCGATGAACTCGTAGGCGCCGCTGCTGCTGGTCGTGGTGGTGTTGAGCGCCTTCCAGAAGTTGCCACCGGTGACGTTCTCGCAGGTCTTGTTGGTGGAGTTGGTCTCCATCGTCACGCCGTCTTCCTGGACACAGCCCCAGAGGGTGACGACGACGTTCGGCAGCGCCGGCTCGCCGTCGTTGTTCGGCCAGCCGTCGACGTTGGTGTCTTTCCAGATCGTGCCGCGCAGCTCGCCCTTCCCCTGGAGGGTGACGGCGATGTTGTCGCTGGCGTCATTGGCCTGGCGGCCGTCGGCGTAGTCGACGTTGTTGCCGCCCCACGCCGTCTCGGCCCAGTTGCAAGTGCTGTTGGTGGTCGGCGGCGAGGAGCCGCCGCAGGTGCCGACGCGCGAGCCGGCGAGGTTGAGGGCCTGCATCGTGACCGTCACGGTCGTCGTCGATCCCGGAAGGATCGGGCCGACGTCGTTCCACTGGAGGACGCCGGTGCCGGTGTTCACCGAGTCGGGCGACGGACTGGCGGAGACGAAGGCGAAGCTGCCGGTGTCATAGCTGTCCTGCAGCGGCACCGGGCGGAGGGTGGTCGAAGTGCCGGCCTCGCAATCCTGGTCGGTGGTGATGCGCAGGCCGATGGCGTCGAGGAAGAACGTCTTCTGGTCGGCCGCCGAGGACTTGCTCGGGTTGATCTCCAGACGCAGCGTCGACCAGGCATCGGCGAAGGTCCAGGCGCCGCCGCCCGGCCGGACCGAGGTGACGTCCCAGCTCACCGCGCTGTTCGGATCGAGATCCGCCGGCTCACCGACATAGCTGTCGATCAGCGCCGTGCCGAGCGTCGTGGTGGTGTTCCCGGCGCCGGTGGTGAGCTTCAGCGACAGCGAGTCGTCGGTCAGCGTCGAGCCGAAGTAGCCGAAGTAGAGCGCCTCGACCTTGGTGATGTTCCCCGCCTGCGTCCGGACCGTGAAGCCGCTGCCGTCCATGAGGCGGTTGCCGCCGCCGGTGACCAGTGCCGAAGCGACCGTCCGGTTCGGGCCGTCCCAGGCGTTCGCCGGGTTCGTGAACTCCTTGCTCGCGGGCGAGCCGTTGACGCCGGTCGACGCCCACATCGTGTACTGGCAACCGGTCGGGCCCTGCTTGCCGACGCTCGGCAGGCGGTTCTCGAGGTTGATCGTGTAGTTGACGACGTCGCCCTCGTCGACCGCCGTGTCGGCGCGGCCGTCGTTGTTCAGGTCGGCGTTGCCGGCGACGCCCTTGGTCAGGCGCAGCGGCGGGGCGAAGCCGAAGTTGACGTTGCCGAGGATCGGGGCGTTCAAGGGAGTCTGGCCTGTGGGATTGCTCTTCGCCAGATCGATATTCACCGCCAGGGTGACCGTGGTCGTGTCCTCGGCGGACTGCAGGACGCCCTGGTTCGTGGTGAGCGGCAACTGCGGGTTGGTGGTGGTGTTCCCCCAGCCGGTGGTGCCGAAGCCGGAGTCGGTAGCGGCGTTGTTGGTGACGTCCGGGGTCGGGCCGTCGTACTTTTTCACCACGACGAGGTACGGCCCGTCGGGGAGCGTGGTGAAGGTGAAGGCGCCGGAGGCATTGGTGGTGGTCGAGCCGTAGACGATGTCGGCGCTGCCGACTTCGCCGTCGCCGTCGAGGTCGTAGTAGAGCGTGACGATCACGCCCATGCCGATCCCCGCCTCGGTGCCGTCCTTGGTGCCGTTGCCGTAGATGCCGCCGGCGACGCCGTCATCCTTGAAAACGTTGCCGCTCAGGGAGTTGTTGCCGGTGATGATCGTGCAGTCGGTGGCGGTCGTGGCCGCGGAGCTGCCGAAGCCGACCGAGCCGGTGTTGCAGACCACGGGACCGGCGCTGGCGTTCACCGTCACCTGGAAGCGCACCCGGAACTCCTTTCCGGGTGGAAGCGAGGTCTGGAGCGTGCCGTCGGACACACCGTTCGGCGCGACGCAGGCGGTGCCGTTATGGGAGCCGTCGAGATCGATCGTGGTCAGGAGCAGCCACTGGATGTCGGTGACCCCGACCGGCGCGGTGAGGGACCAGGTCGAGCCGCCGTTGTTCGAGTACATCACCACCCACTGCGAGCTGGCGATGCTGTAGTTGATGGTGCAGGAGTCCACGTTGCCGTCGATGTCGGTATGGTCTTCGGTATAGCTCCCGGTGCCGGTGGGCTCTTCGAGGTTGCTGGCGGGGGAGTCGTCGGCCGAGTCGGCGACGTAGGTGGTGCCGGCCGGGATGGTCTCGCGGACGATCAGCGGAACGCCGAACTCGGGGGCGCCGAGAGCCACGTCGGTGTCGTTCTGCGCGTGGAGGGTATAGGTCAGCGTGCTGCCGGTGGTCGTCGCGGAGACGCCGTCGTCCTTAGTGAACGTCAGGTCCGGTCCGAAGGTGCCGCTCGAGAGGCCGTTGCTGAGGCCGAAGTCGGCGCTGAACTTCTCGTTGTCGAAGCCCGACGCCGCCTCCTGGTAGGGAGTCATGGCCGCGCTGCAGCCTTGGTCGGTGGCGATGAACTGGTAATAGACGAGGCCGACCACGCCGGTGTTCTCCGGCAGATGCTCGAAATAGAGTTCGTTCTGGAAGGGCATGAGCAGCTCGCCGCCGCTCTTGAGCTTCACGATGATGATGCCGTAGACGTTGACCATCCGGAAGCAGCCGGCGTCGAACGCGCCGGCGTCGCCGACCGGCTGCAGCCAGGCGTTCTGGTCGGGAATCAGGTCGCCGTCGTTGTCGAAGCCGGCGCCCACGGTCCCGAGGTCGTACCAGATGCCCTGTGTGGTGATCACGCGCTGGCCCGGGTAGACCGGATTGCTCGCCGTCAGCGGCTGGCCGTCGGGACCGAGCGTGCCCCAGCCGATGAGGGCCTGGATAGCGGCCAGGTAGGCGTCGGGTACTTTAGAGGTGGTGTTGGGCCAGATCTTGTTGGCCGCCGCGGAGATCTCGTTGCGGAGGGTGAAGTCGCGGCGCTGGTTGACGGACGGCGCGGCGATGCCGGTCGTGGTCGTGGCCCAGACGTCGTAGTTCAGCGACAAGTCGTCGTCCGGCTTGATCCCGCCGGTGATGCTGGTGGCGCACGGAGGGGTGTCGGAGTTGCCGCCCACGTTGACGCAATGGGGGTAGGAGATCAGCCAGTACTGCATCCGGCACTCGCCGGCGGCGAGGCTGCCGATGTAGCGCGTGCCGTCGCTGAGGCCGAGGTCGCCTGACTCGAGAGTCAGGGAGTAATTGCCCGTGTTCGTGATCTGCGGGTGGACCAGGTCGCCCGTCGAGTTGTGCACCGGGAAGGTGCCGGGAGTCGAGCCGACGCCGGAGTTGTAGTTGCCGGTATAGGCGAAGACGTTCGACAGAGGCGCGTCGCCGGTGTTGCAGATCCTGGCGCCGATGTAGGCCGCCCCGGGACCGTAGGTCGACGGAGAGGTGACGTTCGAATCGACGACGAGGTTGTACCCGCTCGCGACCTCGACGCTCAACACCCCTGCGGCGGCCGCCGGAAGGGCTCCGGCAAGGAGACCCAGCAGGAGCACGGCGCACACAACCATTCCACGCGGACAGAGTTCACGGGCACTATTACTGAACATGGGTATCACTCCAGACAAATAACTGTCCGAAAAAAGTTCACGAGCAAGCGCCTGCGATGGCTTCCCCGGGCTGTATTGGACTTCGGACCTCACTCAGAATAACGGCAAAGTGCATCCTCTGACTAGTGCGCGGCGTACGAAATTGCGCTGCGGTGTCAGAGGATTGACGCCGGTTTGACGGAATCGGCGCAGCGGCCGGATGAATGGGTGTCACTCCCCTTACGGCGGGACGCCGTCCGCCGGCGAGACGCCGCCGGTCCAGCCGACGCGACGTCGGCGCTCCGGCGCATGACCGCGGTCCTCGCGAATCGACCGCCGCGTCTCGAAGAGCGGATGGCTTCATCCATCGCGAGCCGTGGCGTCCGTGCGTGGAGCGCCCGCGTCGCGCGGGCTGGCGCGGCGGCGTCTCGCCGGCGCACGGCGTCTCGCCGTAAGGGAAGTGCTGGGACCTGCGCCTCGTTCCGCCCGGTCAGCGCCGCTCTTCATTCTCGACGCCGAGCAGGAACGCCGCGCCGGCATTCGCCGCCAGCCGCTCCACGGCTTCGTCCAGCGACGCCCGCTCGGCCTTCCCGACCATTTCGTACGTGGCGCTGCATTCCTCGAGCGAGGAGGCGCCGAAGATCTTCATGATCGAGCCCGCGAGTTTCTCCTCCCTCCCGCGCTGCAGGACTTTCAGAATCGCTCGGGTGCGCTCAGGAGCCATCGGGAGCTCCTCCTTCGGGCGCTAACGTAGCACGCTGCCGTCCGGCGACGCAGAGTCAGCGCTCTTAGGAAGGAACGGCACCTGCGCGTCCCATCGAACGGGTCGGGCGGGGGCAACGCGCCGAAGGCCAGCTCCCGCCGAGAGCCTGCCCACGCGACGTGGGCGGACCGGCCGGCCAGAGCCCGGCGGTCCGGTGCCTTACGGCGAGACGCCGTCCGCGTCGAACGTCCGTGTCACGCGAAGCGACGGACCGCCGACGTCACGTCGGCAGGCTCTCGCGATACGTGTCCCCATCGAACGGTTGGTGGAGGAACGCGCCGACGGCCAGCCGCCGACGTTCGTCGAAACGTCACGCGCGTGCCGTCCGGTGCGCTTCCCACTCTGCCAGAATCGGCTCATGCCTCGATCCCTCGCCCTCGCGTTCCTGCTCCTGGCCGCGCTCTTCCTCGGCGCTGCGCCGAATCCGGCTCCGGTCAACCTCGACTTCGAGAGCGGGGCGCCGGGCGAAGTGCCGCCTGGGTGGATCTCGCCGACGACGTTGTGGGGGTACACGGGCGCGCTCTCGACGGACACACCGAAACAGGGAAAGCAGAGCGTCCGGGTGAGCGGCGCGCCGAAGAGCCAGGACGGGCGGCCGGTGTTCGGCAACGTCATGCAGACCATCGACGCGACGCCGTACCGCGGCAAGCGCATCCGGTACCGCGGTGCCGTGCGCGTGGAAGGGACGTCTGCCACCGCCGGCCTCTGGATGCGCGTCGACCGGACCGCGAAACAGATGGGTTTCTTCGAGAACATGCAGGACCGGCCCATCCGCTCGGCCGAATGGGCGTATTACGAGATCACCGGGGAAGTCGCGAGCGATGCCGAGACCCTGAACATCGGGATGATCCTGCTGCAGGAAGGCAGCGCGTGGCTCGACGACGTCACGATCGAAACGCTGGGGAAGGTGGAGCTGCGCTCCGGTCCGCCGCGCGCGATCACGCCGCGCGGGCTCGAGAACCTCGTCGCCTTCACGCGCCTCTTTGGAGTGGTCCGTCATTTCCACGCAAGCGATGAGGCAGCGGCCGCGGACTGGGACGCGGTGGCGGTGCATGGTGTGGACATCGTGGAGCGGGCGCAGAATCCGGCCGAGCTCGCGGCGCGCCTCGGCGAGGTCTTCCTGCCGCTCGCACCGTCGGTCCGCATCTATCCGACGAACGCACCGCCGAAGGAGAGTGCCGCGAAACCGGACGGTGCGCAGGAGATCGTGGAGTGGAAGCACACCGGCCTCGGTCAGGCGCGGGCGCCGGGGAAGATCTATTCGAGCGAGCGTGTGCGGCGCAGCCTCGTGAAAGCCGATGGAAGCCCCGAGCCGCTCGAGCCGCTTCAGCTCGACCTCGGCGGCGGCGTTTCGGCGTCGATTCCGCTCGCCGTCTACGCGAACGCGTCGCGCACGCTGCCGCCGTCGACGCACGAGCCGCTGGCCCGTTCGACTGCCTCCTACACGGGGAACGACCGTGCGACGCGGATCGGCGCCGTGGTACTCGTCTGGAACGCCCTCCAGCACTTCTATCCCTACTTCGACGTCGTCGACGCCGGCTGGCCCGCGGAGCTGCAGACCGCGCTGCGCGCCGCCGGCACCGATCGCGACGAGGCCGCATTCCTGCGCACGCTGCGGCGCATGATCGCCGCCCTCGACGACGGACATGGCTCCGTCATGCACGGCTCGGCGCAGGGGCAGGTGTCCCTTCCGATTCTCTGGCGAGTGGTGGGCAACGCTCTGGTCGTCACCACGGTCGACGCGGCGGTCACGGACCTGAAGGCGGGGGACGAAGTGGTCGCGATCGACGGCCAGCCCGCCCTGCAGGCGCTGCGGGAGACGGAGGCGCTGATCTCGGGAGCGACCCCGCAGTGGCGGCGTTGGACTGCGCTCAATCAGCTCGGATCCGGCAACGCCGGTACGGCGGCCGCGCTCACGATCCGCAACGCCGACGCCTCGACGCGCGTCGTGACCCTGACGTGCACGCCGCGCCCGGAACGTCTGCGCGAGAGGCGGCCGGAGCAGATCGCCGAGCTGAAGCCGGGCCTCTGGTACGTCGACCTCGACCGCGTCGACGACGCAGCCTTCGACGCCTCGCTCGAGAAGCTGGCCGCGGCGCGCGGGATCGTCTTCGACCTGCGCGGCTATCCGCATACCAGCAGCAAACCGCTCCGCCACCTGATCGACAGCGTCGCCGAGTCGGCGCGGTGGAACGTCCCGGTCCTCCGCCGGCCCGATTTCGCAGGGGTGGAGTGGTCGACGAGCGGCCGCTGGTCGCTGCAGCCGCTGCAGCGGCGCCTGACGAAGAACATCGTCTTTCTCACCGACGGCCGCGCCATCAGCTACGCCGAGTCGTGGATGGGCATCGTCGAGGCCTACAAGCTCGGCGAGATCGTGGGAGAGACCACCGCCGGCACGAACGGCAACATCAACATCCTGCAACTGCCCGGCGGCTACCGCGTCGTCTTCACCGGCATGAAAGTCCTCAAACACGACGGCTCCCGCCACCACGGCATCGGCATCGCCCCAACCGTCCCCGTGTCGCCAACCCTCGCCGGCATCCGCGCCGGGCGCGATGAGCAACTGGAGAAAGCGCTGGAGGTTCTGGAGAGGTAGGGAGTTGGCACCCCTCCGCATGCCTCTCTGCTGCCGTAGGCAGCTAAAGATCTGTAGGCCCGGCCTTCAGGCCGGGTTCAGCGTGGGTGCATCTTCGAGCCCGCGTAGCGGGCGACAGACGAGAAACGCGCGTCCGATCTTTTCTGTCGCCCGCTACGCGGGCTCACCTGGCGGCCGCTCGTTGTACCCGGCCTGAAGGCCGGGCCTACAGATCTTTCGCTGCCTACGGCAGCAGAGAGGCGAGCCGCGGAGAGCATCGGACGGCCGGTCTCTGGCCGGCCCCACTCACAGCCAAAGCTGCTCGTAGGACACAGCGGGGTACGAGAAGTTGACGTCGAATCCGCCAACCTCGGGTTGGGCAAAGCAATATGCGCTCTCGTGGAACAGAGGCAGGAGGATTGCCTCCTGCTGCAGAAGCTCTTCGATCTCCGCGTAGTCGTCGCGCCGGATGCGCGGGTCTGTCTCGGCGCGTGCGCGCTCGATGATCTCGTCGAGTTTCGGATCGCCACAGAGTTGCCCGTAGATCCCTCGATGCGAGTGGAGCAGCGTGTCGTTGAACGAATCGGCGTCCGGGTAATCGGCGTACCACCGTCCGGCGGCGAGATCGAGTGCCTCGAGTCGCGCGGGGGTGCGGTTCATCTGGTCGATCTCCACCATTTCGACGACGAGCCCGCGTGTCGTGAGCGCCTGCACGAGACGCTCGACCACGGCACGATGGTTGAGCAGGAAGCCCGAAAGCACGCCCAGCTTCACGGGGATCTTCGGAAAAAGGGCCGTCTTGGATGGCTGCGACGTATTGGCTGGCGACCGCACGTGGCCGATGAGGCCGGGCGGCGAAAGAGTATGCGCGCGGTGAATCAAGGGCGATTGCGACGCGCGGAGCACGGCTTCGACGTCGATGCCGAACACTTCCTTACGGAGCGTCCGATCGGCGAACGCTCCCCTCCGCCGGTTAGCGACGAGAAAGTAAGTCGAAAGCCGCGGTGACTCGGCGTACTGCGCCCGCAGCTCCGCGTCCCGGCGAAGGCTCCAGAAGTCGCCGTCCGAGAGATCGCGCGCAAGCGTCAGCTCGCGCGAACGGAACCGCTCGAGGATCTCAGAAGAGGAGAGACCCATGACGAACGCGAGGCGGCCCGTGCGTGGAAGCCCGTCGCGCCAGTAAAACGGGTTTGCCTCCAGCTCCAACCGCCGGTTCGGCTCGAAACGCGCCACCCGGTACGGACCGGTTCCGACGCACGTTTCTCTCCACGTCCCGGACATCGCGCCGGTTTCGGCCGGAATGACGCCTGCCCCTGCAAAGCTCGCAATGGCTGGGAACACGGCGACGGGGCCGGTGAGCTCGATCGTGAACTCGCGGTCGGAGTGACAGTGGAACCCTTCCAGCACATCGGTCGCTCCATCTGCGACGGCGTGAGCGCCTCGGATGGGTGCAAGAGACCACCGCGACGTGTTCGTGTGCTGGCGCAGAAACCGTGCATACGTGAACGCCACGTCGCCGGACGTGACGGTGCGGCCGTTGTGGAAGCGGAGGTCTTCGCGCAGGCGGAACCGGAACGCCGTCGAGTCCGCGTTCGCCTCGAACCGGGCCAGCCACGGAACGATTCGTCCGTCGACGGCGACGCGCGTCAGCGTCTCGAAGATCGAGGATACGATCTCGCTCTGCCATAACTGGTCCGTTTTGGAAGGATCGATCTCCGGCAGCGATCGCATCGAAGGGACCACGATCCTGCCGCCTCGCATTTCTGCCTTCGCCGAGGGGCGTGCGTCCTCACGCGAGAGACGGAGTGCATACGCATCGGCGGACGCCGTATTTCCGGTGACCGTGGCGATCTTCGCCGCGAGCGCTAGGATGTCGCGAACGGGCGCGGCGTCGTCTGCCTGCCCGGAGCCGGACAGGCCGCGGCGAATCCATCGTTCCGCGACGTCGACGCGCCGTGCCTCCCACGCCACCTGCGCGGCGGTTCGCGACAATCTCGTCAGCGCGTCGGGCGACGCCTCGAGCAGTGGCCGCAGCTCGTCGATCCGCGCCAGGGCGCGGTCGAAGTCGCCGAGCTGCACGTGGGCGCGGGCGAGGAGCTCCGTCGCTTCCAGCAGCGATCCGAGGTCGTCGCCGGCCGCCTCGACGACGATCTCGGCGACGTGGATGGCTTCCGCCGGCTGGACTCGTTCGAGATGCCGCAGAAGCGGCAGGCCGTACTCGACGACCTTCGCCGCAGTGCCGGCAGCCTGGAAGTGCCTCAGCAACCCGGCCGTGGCCGGACGGGCGCCGAGGAGCCGTTCTCCCTGTGCGGCGCAGGCGGAATGAATTTCCTTGCGGCGGCGGCGCGGGATTCGCTTGTAGAACGCTTCGCATTCGGATGCCGACGCGAAGCTGAACGTACCGCGACGCACGTCCTGCTCGACCAGGATGCCGCCCGCTACGAGCTCGTCCAGTCCGTCTTCGAGGATGTTGTGGTCGTCGAACAGATCCCGCAGCTCCCGGATCGAGACCGTGGTCCCGTTGACGGCGGCAACGTTCACCACCTCCCGTGCGGCTGGCGAGAGCTCGGCGGCGGGTTCACGTGGCCTTGGTCGCGCACTGGGAACCTCTCCCGTTCGTGCCGCGCGAAGCGCTGCCGCGACGTCCGACATCGTGGGGTAGCGGTCGTCCGGATGCTTCGCCAGGCACCGCTCTGCGATTTCCTGCAGCCGGTCCGCCGTGACGCCGCCGGGCCATTGCGGAGCGTGATGCGCGATCCGCTGCAACGTTTCGAGCGCGGAGTCCCCGAGGAACGGGAGCGTTCCGGTGAGCGCCTCGAACAGCATCGAGCCGAATGCGAACATGTCCGAGCGGCCGTCGACGCGGCCTCCCCGAGTCTGCTCCGGCGACATGTACGCAAATGTCCCGAGGAGCACGCCCTCGTGTGTTTCGAACTGCGAAGGGTCCATGGCCGCGGCGGTGAAGCTCTTGGCCAGGCCGAAGTCGACGATCTTCGCCACCCCGTCAGGACGGACGAGGACGTTTTCGGGCTTGAGGTCGCGATGGACGACACCGGCTTCGTGCGCCTTCGCGAGCGCGTCGGCGACCTGGACGAAAACCGGCAGCAGCTCTTCGATCGGCGTCCGGCCCATTTTCGGCCGCAGCGTGGAGCCGTCTAGGAACTCCATGGCGATGTAGTGCGTCGTGGCTCCCGGCGTAATCGCGATGCTGCCAGCATCGTAGATCGTGACGATGTTCGGGTGGTTAAGGGCGGACGCCGCGCGCGCCTCACGCAGGAACCGCTGCACCCGCTCCTCGTAGTCGTCGCCGCCTTCCGGGAGCACTTTCAGGGCAGCATGACGCCGCAGCACGATGTCGAGCGCCTTGTAAACCTCTCCCATCCCACCGCGGCCGACCAGTTCGACGATCTCGTACGAGCCGAGCCGAACACCAGCCGCAAGGAGGCGCATATGGCAATCTTATCCGAGCGTTCCGGTGCCGTCAGGTCACCGGGCCACTCGCGAGCCTGCCGGTCGAAGCCCGGCGCTTCCATCACGACCCGCTCCAAACTTCCCGACTGCCCCTAAACTGACAGCCTACAACCGACAACATCCCAGGGAATCCACGGTCCTCGATCACATCTGTCAGTGAGGAGAGAGCAATGTCCGACTGGACTCGACGGAAATTCATCACGGTCACCACGGTCGCCGGGGTGGCGGCCTCGGAGCTTGCGGCGCAGGCGCCGAAACGTCCGGGGAAGAAGGGGCCGACGCGCTACGCGGTTCATCCGGCGGTTGGGGTGGCCCGGCTCGGCAACAGTCCCGAGGAGTTTTACCTGGAACCGGAGACGATCGGCGGGCTGCCGATCGAGTGCTCCCCCGACGGGACGCCGCGCAGCGAGGGAGGCAAACCCGTCTTCGTGAAGAAGTTCAAGGACGCGGCGGGGCGGATCAAGCGGCAGGGGGCGCAGTTCCGCGTCTACGCCTTCGACTCGAACAATCCCGACGATCCCGGGCGCGAGGTCACGCTGAACGACTCCGACGTCGAGTCGATCGAGTGGACCGTCCACGTCGCGAACAAGAAGGCGGTCTGGTACAACAACGCCGGCTTCATCGGGAACGTCTATCTCGCCGGCGATCCGCATGCGGTCACCGAGAACGCGAACTACTATCCCAATCCCGACGATCCTCCGACGCCGCTCGACGACGCCAGCCTGCGCAACTGGTACATCCAGGGAGAGGCGGAGCGGCAGAAGCAGTTGATCATCGATCCCGGCCCGCGTACGGTCAGCCGGGCCGGCCAGAAGGCGTCGTTCTCGCGTACCACCATCCCGAACGACTATCCACACGGCTCCTTCCCGCCGATCGGCGACGACAACCGGCGCATCCCCTACGAGATCGACACCCTCGGTGACATGATGATGGCCCGCTCCGGCCGTCTGGTCGTCCTCGGCGGCTTCGGCCGCTCCGGCGGACAGGTGCCGATCGCGACGTACACCGGGCAGGACACCTGGTACGACGACATCGCCGACGGGCCGGTCTGGTGCCGCCTGAAGCTGAAGGGGCAGGCGGAGCCGGTCGTCCTCACCGCGTGGGCGCTGGTCGGCTCGCCGAAGTACGCCCCCCAGCTGCGCAACATCTCGACGCTCGACGACGTGATGTTCGACGTCGGGGTCCGCTACTACGACCTTGTCCCCGAGCTGTATCGCAACGGCGGCTACAACCCGAACTACCTGGCCAGCTACGAGCGCGACGTCGAGCCGATCCTCGAGCGGATCGGCGACTACATCTGGGTGGCGAACGTGCAGTCGATGGTGTCGTTCATCTCGCCGCGCTTCAACCCGCGCGATGCTTCCGAGGCGAACCGGAGGAACCGCGAGATCTTCTTCTCCTACTTCCGCGACTCGTCGAAGAACGAGCTCTCCGAGCCGCACCAGACCCTCTTCCACAACCGCGTGCCGATGGTGCCGCTCAACTCCGGCTCGAACTCCGTCACCAACGAGGACCAGGACAAGTACATGGGCCTCACCCGGACGCAGTACTTCCTGGTGGGCCAGTGGGCGAAGGGAAAGTTCACTTCCGGATCGGCGAAACGGTGGCCGAACCGCGTCCATCCGCTCGACCAGGCGTCGGTGGGCAACTGCGTCGGCCATCCGATGTCGCCCGGCATCGAGACCACCTGGACGATGCGCAATCCGGTGATCTACAGCGATCCGTACCGGATCAAGATCCACAAGGACGAAGCGTGGTACCGCGAGCATGGCCTCGGCACGCTCGGCGACGAGACCGGTACTTGGTACACGAAGTACCCGAAGGCCGGCGTCACGCCGCCGGCGTGGCTGGTCGCGCAGGACGGCTGCGAGCCGGGCGACCTCACCAAGCGGATGTCCGGACCGTGGGTGTCGGATTTCTATCAGTGCTCGGTGGAGTACACGAACTTCAGCGATCCGCCGCTGAAGCCGCAGCCGAACACCACTGCCATCACCGAGATCCCGTCGCCGCCGACGTATTACACGTACTGGTGGCCGCCGCAGGCTCCGATGCACGTGCTCACCGGACCGATGACGGCGAAGGAGCAGGCCGACGCGGGTGTGCCGGCCGGCTTCCAGGTCTATTACACGCGCGGCGCGAACAACATCGGGAACCTGGTGATCAGCTGGTCGTACATGGGCTTCATCGTCAACGAGAACGACTCCGCCGAGGGACGGCTGTACCCGTACTTCGTGGAGCAGGAGCGGAACCACGACCGCTTCGTCCCGGCAGCCGTTGCCGTCGGCAGTCCGATCAACCAGATGTCGGCGACGGGCAGCTATGGCCAGCCGACGAACTACTTCACGCTCGCCTGGTTCATGAAGGAAGAGCAGGCCATCGCGGAGTGCGACGGCGTGCCGCCGGATGACCCGAGGTGCGGGCAGCAGTGAGTGAGTTCGACAGTGATTTTGACGTCGCGATCGTCGGCGGCGGGCCGGCCGGGTCCGCCGCCGCACTGACGCTGCTGCGTTACTCGAAGCTGCGGACGGTGGTGATCGAACGGTCGAGCTACGACGGCTGGCGCGCCGGCGAGACGCTCTCTCCCGGCGTGCTGCCGCTCCTCGGCTACCTCGGCGCGGAGGGCGTGCTGTCCGAAGGACAGCGCCGCGCGTATGCAACCAGCGCGGCGTGGGGGAGCGCCGATGTCGTCTCGCGCGACTTTCTCTACACCGGAGGCGGCGACGCCTGGCACCTCGACCGGACCCGGTTCGACGCCGCGCTGGCCGGTCTCGTCGCCGATCGCGGCGGCACACTGCTCACCGGAGCCACGGTCGGGAAGGTCGAGCCGCGTTGGACTCTCGGCGTGAACGACAGCACCATCCAGGCGAAGTTCGTCATCGACGCCACGGGACGCCACGCGTCATTCGCGCGAACGCAAGGGGCGCACGCGACGGCGGACGATCACCTGACCGGACTGGTCGCGATCTTCGAAGGGGGCGACGACTCGCAGGCCGCGACGCTGGTCGAAGCGGTCGAAGACGGCTGGTGGTACTCGGCGCATCTCCCGTCGAACCGCACCGTGGTGGCGTTCATGACCGACGCCGACGTCGTCCGCGCCGGCCGCCTGCACGACCAGGAGGCCTGGCTGGAGCGCCTCGGCGACACGCGTCCCACACGCCTCCGCATCGTCAACGCGCAGCTCGTGCATGGCCCCATCGCCTGTCCCGCCCACTCGCAGATGCTCGACCCGGTCGCCGGCGAAGGGTGGCTCGCCGCCGGAGAAGCCGCCGCCGGCTTCGACCCGCTGTCGTCGATGGGCATCGGCTACGCCATCGCCTCGGGGATCCAGTCCGCTCGCGTCGCCGCCAGCACGCTGGGCGGCGACACCGAGCACCAGCAACTCTTCGCCAACGACGTCCGCCGCCACTACCAGTCCTACCTCGCCAAACGCCAGGCCTACTACCGGATGGAAAAGCGCTGGCCGGAATCGCCGTTCTGGGCGAGACGGCAGGCGTGATAGGGGGAGATAGGACCTATAGGACCTATGGGACAGATAGGACCTATGAGCTCCTATTGGTCCTATAGGTCCCATAGGTCCTATTAAACCTCTCATGCGATACTGCCCGGCCCCCACTTCAACAAAGGAGAACACGACCATGCGCAGAACCCACCACGAGGACCACTCCTTTTGAGCCGAGCAGCAAGCGCCGGAAGGGCTATCCGTCCGAGACGCGCGTAAAGCGCGGCCAGCGGATCGTCCACGGCGACAAAGAGCTGCTCGAGAAGCTCGGCCGCAATGATCTCTGCCCCTGCGGCTCCGGACGCCGGTTTCAAGAAATGCTGCATGCACAGCGGGCGCTATGACGGCGTACCGCGAGACCACTACTTTTAGATGAGCGCAATCGCGCGGTCCCCACGGGCCGCGCGATTCACCCCCGGTACGCCTCGTCCTGTTCGATGCGCGAGAGCACCCACGGAAATTCGCCGGTGGTGTTCTTGCCGCCGCAGTAGGTGCAGATGGCGGTCTGGCCTTCGGCGAGGGGGCCTCCGCAGTTGGGACAGATGCGGGCGTCGGCGGCGGCGCCGGCACGGCCCCGGATGAAGGTCCAGTACTCGCTCCAGGAGCGCGTCGTGGAGGGCGATCCGCCGATCACGGCTCCTCCCTCGTTGATCGTGTAGTCCTTGCCGGAGGCGAAGATACGCACGGTGACGGCGTCGTAGAAGGCGTCGCTCGTCACCTTCACGACGATGATCTCGCCGATCGCGAATTCGTCCACGATGTTGCGCTTCCGCTGGCGCAGGTATTCGTCGATCCAGTAGCGGTGGGTTTGGAATAGCGCGTCGGTTTCGAAGGGACGGGCGCGGTGCCAGTCGCGCGTCGTCCACGCGGTCTGCAGCTCGTGGTTGACGTGGCGCACGCGATCGAGGAATCCCTGCCAGGTGAAACCGCGGTGCTCCGAGAGGAACCTCTCGCGCCGCCGTTGGAGTGCGGCTTGGTAGACGGTCGGGAGGTTCGTGCCTGTCTCCTGGCCGGAGCCACCGATGGCCGGCGGTCGCTCGCTCTTCTCCAGGCTTCGGATCGAACGGACGAACCACTGGAACTTGCCATCCGTGATCGTCGTCCCGCAATGCAGGCAGGCACCATCGGTGTTCGTCTGCAGGGGTGCGCCGCAGCGCGGGCAATGCTCGGCCCGCGCATTCGCGGGAGCGGGGGAGAGGATGTCGCGCATCCGCTCCAGCGTCCATCGCTCCCGCACGTACCAGCGGCGCGCGGCCGTCGGCGTGTTCTCGACGTAATTCGCTTCGAATTCGAGCTCGGCTTCGACGTCGAGCCGATCGAGGCCGCGGAAGGCCACGACGGTCATGCTGCCGATGACGATCTCGGTCACGCTCGACAGCCCCGGCGTGGCATGGCGCTTCAGCCCCTGGCGCACGGCCATGTTGACGTACGGCGCGAGCTCGTCGACGCGTCCTCGTCCGAGGAAGTCGTACAGGCGCGCGAAGAGGTTGTAGCAAAAGTCGGTGAAGACGATCTCGGAGAAGTTCGGATCGTAGCGGCGCAGCCCTCCCATGTCGGCGGGGCCGCGGACGATCTCATTCGCCGAGGGCCCGACGCTGACGACCGGCACGACTCGCTCCTGCATCACGACAGCGATGAAGCCGAACAGGAAAATGACGCCGAAAAAGGTGCAGATCACGGCGACACCGCAGCCATCGAGCTCGACGGTCGTTCCGCCGCCGCCCGAACTGCCGGAAGAAGAAGGACGCGAATCGTCGTCGTCGCTCGACCTCGAATAGCTCGAGCCGGAATCGCGGTCGTCGTCTGAGCTCGACGAATGGGACGACGAGTCGCCCGACCCCGAGTATGAATCGCCGCCTCCGATGCGCGCGTACACCGCAACCGCCATCAGCAGCGACAGTACGAACAACGCGATTGCGAGCCGCACGCGCCTCATACCAGCGTGATCTCCGGCGCGTTCGGCAACTCGTCCGCGTTCGTCTCTCCCGCAGGAGCGGCGCGTTCCAGCATCACGCCGAGGGCGCGAATGTCCTCGACGATCGTTTCGGGATCGAGCACCCGCTCGACATGCAGCTTTGCCAGCAGCGCGTTCCAGTCGTTCGGCACGAGCTTGCGCAGCAGCCCGCGGTCCGCCAGCACTTCGATGCGCCGCTCCAGCAGCGACGCGTAAAACAGGACGCCGCTCTCTTCGCTCGTGTTCGCGATGGCGCGGTCGTGAAACAGCGCCGCGGCCTGCGTCCGCACCGCCTGGAGGCGCTCGTTCCTGCTGGTGCAGAGCCGGCGCAGCGCGGCGCTGCGTCCCGCGATCGCGAGGCCGAGGGCGTAGAAGGCGACCGGCGAGAGCAGCACGGTGATCGGCGGCACCACCAGCGGCATGAACACCAGCACTACCAGCGAGACCAGCGCGAGGAACGCCGCGAAACGGCCGTCCGCGTGCGCGTAAGAGCCGGAGCGGGCACGGATCTCCACGATCAGCTCCGCCGAGGAGCGGCTCTCGATCTCGCGGACCGCATCGGCGATCCGCTTCGCCGCCACGGCATCGAACGTTCGGGACATCTTTCGGGATTGTCGCATCTCTGGAGGGCAGAAGGCAGAAGGCAGAAAGCAGAAGTGGGGAGACACAGTTGTCGGTTTTCCTTCTGCCTTCTGCCTTCTGCTTTCTGCCTTCTGCCTTTCCCCGATATGCTCCGCCCGATGAAACGCCGCCGTCTTGGATCCCAGGGTCTCGAAGTCTCGCTCCTCGGGCTCGGCTGCATGGGCATGAGCCAGTCGTACGGCCCGGCCGACGAGCAGGAGTCGATCTCCACCATCCACCGCGCCATCGACCTCGGCATCGACTTCTTCGACACCGCCGAGGTCTACGGGCCCTTCACGAACGAAGAGCTGCTCGGGCGTGCGCTGCGCGGGCGGCGGAAGGAAGTCGTCATCGCCACGAAGTTCGGGTGGAAGATCGAGGAGGGGAAGTTCAATGGCGTCACCAGCCGGCCGGAGCACATCCGGCAGGCGGTCGACGGCTCGCTGCGCCGTCTCGGCGTCGAGATCATCGACCTCCTCTATCAACATCGCGTCGATCCCGACGTGCCGATCGAAGACGTCGCCGGCACGGTCTCCGATTTGATTCGCGCCGGAAAGGCGCGCTACTTCGGACTCTCCGAGGCGGGGGAGGCGACCATCCGCCGCGCGCATGCCGTCCATCCGGTGACGGCGCTGCAGAGCGAGTGGTCTCTGTGGGAGCGCAATCTCGAAGAGCGTATCGTCGCGGTGGTGCGCGAGCTGGGGATCGGCATCGTCCCGTTCAGTCCCCTCGGGCGCGGGTTCCTGGCCGGCAACGTGAAGCGCGCGGAGGAGTATCCGGAAGGCGACTACCGTCGCGGCGATCCCCGCTTCCAGGGAGAGAACTTCGACGCCAACATGCGTGCGGCGGCGGTGGTGCGGGCCGTTGCTTCGAAGTACGGAGTCACGCCGGCGCAGATCGCCCTCGCCTGGCTTTTGCAGAAGGGGGAGGACGTGGTGCCGATCCCCGGAACGAAGCGGCGCGCGTATCTCGAGGAGAACGCGGCGGCGAGCGAGATCGCGCTGGCGAAGGACGACGTCGCGCGGCTCGATGCGGCGCTCGGGCCGGACGCGATCGCCGGGGAGCGATACAACGAGAAGGCGATGAAGTGGGTGGACCGATGAGATACAAGATGCGGCAGAAGATGTTCTCGCTCGGCGAGGACTTCACGATCGAAGACGCGTCGGGCAATCCGGCGTACGAGGTCGACGGCAAGGTGATGAGCCTGCGCGAGACCTTCGAGCTGAAGGACCTCGACGGCAATGTCGTGGCGACGATCCGCGGCAAGCTGATGTCGATCCGCGCGAAGATGGACATCCTGCGCGACGACGAGGTGGTGGCGACGGTCACCAAGGCGTTCTTCTCGCCGTTCGGCGACAAGTTCCAGGTCGACATGGCGGAAGGAAGGACCTGAAGATCGACGGCTCGATCTTCGAGCACGAGTACACGATCGAGCGCGACGGCGACGCGGTCGCGCAGGTCTCGAAGCGCTGGTTCACCTTCACCGACACCTACGGCATCGACATCGCTTCAGGCGAAGACCAGGCGCTGATCCTGGCGATTGCCGTGGCGCTCGATGAGATGGCCCACGACAAGGATGAAGGGCGATAGAGGGTGTCCCTTCCTGTCATCCTGAGCCGCAGGAATCTCCGCAGGAACGGGAAAACATGGCGGCGAAGGACCTGGGCGGGAGGGGCACGCAGCGCTCCCCCTCCCGCCCAGGTCCTTCGCCGTCATGCTTTCGGCTTGTGGGAAGATCCTCTGGCTCAGGATGACAGGAAGTGCTCGAGTTGAGCTCACAGCACCACCCTCCATTCCTTTACGGGACGGCGTGGAAAGAAGACAGGACCGAGCGCCTGACGCGCCTCGCGCTCGACGCCGGCTTCCGCGGGATCGACACGGCCAATCAGCGCAAGCATTACTTCGAGGCGGGAGTCGGGGCGGCGGTAGCGGGAGCGATCGCGGACGGCGTGGTGCGGCGCGACGAGCTGTTCCTGCAGACGAAGTTCACCTATCGCGACGGCCAGGATCACCGCCTGCCGTACGACCCGAACGCCGATGCGGCGACGCAGGTGCGGCAGTCGTTTGCCAGCTCGCTGGAGCATCTGCAGGTCGAGACGATCGATTCGTACGTGCTGCACGGGCCGTCGCGGCGGCGCGGCCTTTCGGAGATCGACCGCGCGGTGTGGCGGACCATGGAGGAGCTGCACGCGACGGGGAAGACACGTTCGATCGGCGTGAGCAACATCGACCTCGATCAGCTCGATGAGCTCTGCCGCAACGCAAGCGAGCCGCCGGCATTCGTGCAGAACCGCTGCTATGCGAGCACGGGCTGGGACGCCGAGGTGCGGGCGCTCTGCCGCGCGAACGGCATCGTCTACCAGGGCTTCTCGCTGCTCACCGCGAATGCGGCGGAGCTGCGCAACGCGCGTTTTCGCGAGATCGTGAAGCGCGCGGGGAAGACGCCGGCGCAGGTGGTCTTCCGCTTCGCGATTCAGGTGGGGATGCTGCCGCTAACCGGCACGACCGACCCGGCGCACATGCGCGAGGATCTGGACGTCTTCGACTTCGAGCTGCCAGACGAAGACGTGCGGGCAATCGAGCGGATCGCGGCATGATCGCAGGGAGAAATGGGACCGATGGGACGAATGGGACGAATGGAAGCATCAGTCCCATCGGTCCCATTGGTCCCATCGCAAAGAAAAGACCGCCGCGGATCTCTCCGCGGCGGTCTCGAAAACTCACTACTGGGAACGAAACTTACGGGCAGACACCCACCGGGATCGTGAACGACTGGTTCACCGTCACCGTCGTGCCGCTGACCGTCGCCGAGGCGCCCTGGCCGACGCCGTAGTGGGCGAAGGCGGTCCAGACGAGGCAGTCGTTGGTGGTCGTCGCGGCGAGGATGCCGTCGCGCATCTGTTCGTACTTCGGCTGGGCCGGGGTGAAGATCATGCCCTGCACCATGTCGCGCAGGAGCTGCGTGGTGGTGAGGCCGTTGGCCAGATAGAGCTCGCGGAGCTTCCAGCCGATGGCGGCGTAAACCTCGCCGTCGAAGTGCACGCCGGTGCCGGCAACGTTGCCGTAGGTGCGCGGATAGTTCGTGTACGGGGCGGAGCGGATGCCGACCGGGTCGCTGGCCGAGTATTCGCCGACGCGGTCGTCGCCGTTGATGACGATGGCCAGGACGTCGCCCATGCCCTCGCCGATGGCGCCGGCAAGCGGGCCGCTCATGCTGCCGATCATGCGCCAGGTCAGGCCGTGGCCGTACTCGTGGTAGACGATGTCGGAGTCGAGGTCGCCGTCACGCTTCAGCGGCGCCGGGTTGCTCAGGCGGATCGTCGTCGAGCTGCCGGCGGCGGCCTTGATCGTCACGCCGTCGCCCTGACCGACGAACACCGACGGAATGGTGATGGTGGAGTCGGTGCCGCCCATCGACATGATGGTATTCCCGCCCGTGGCGTGGTTGGCCACGATGACGCCGATGGCGCCGGCGTTCTGGGCGTTCTTCACCTTGGTCACGAAGTCGCACGTGCCGCGGTCGATGACGGCGATCTTGCCGGTCAGCGACGCGAGCGCGGTGCAGCCTTCGGCCGGAACGGCGACGGCAATCGGGCCGGTGCGGCCGGTGGTGGTAAGCGCCGGGCCGAAGGCGGCGCCGGCAGCACCGTAGATCGACGATCCGATCACCACCTGGTGGGTCGGCTTGCCGTTCCAGAGGTACATCTGCATGCGCGGCTTCAGACCGTCGCCGGGCGTGGCGAAGTTGGCGTTGTCCAGCCCGCCGCCGTCCTGCGCCTCGGCGTTGACCGCGTCGAGGGGGAGGCCGCCGCGGCTGAAGTTGCTCGTCTGGAAGTTCCCCTCCGACTCGACGAAACCGGCGACGTAGAGGATGTCGTGGATGCGGTTGTTGAGGTAGAAGAGGTTCTGGACCGCGACGGCGCGGTTGGTGGTGGTGGACGGTTGGGTCGTGCTGCTGAAGACGCTCGTGAACGAGCCGCTCGTCACGTTGCTGCCGCCGGAGTCCGGCAGGTTGTTCGAGATCGCGTCGAGGTACGCCTTGACGTTGTTCCCGGTGATGTTGATCGTCTTGTGCGTGCCCGAGTTGAGCCAGCCCGCCGGTGACGGCGCGGTGCCGGCCGGAGTGACCGGTGCCGGGCCGCTGACCGTCGTCTGCGATCCCTTCGACGGGTCGATCGGGAAGACGAAGTAGGTGTCGGTGTTGGTCCGCTTCTCGACGTTCAGCACTTCGCCGGCGCCGGAGACGAGCGTGTAGTGGAGGAGGTTCTTCCTGTCGCTCCAGGTGGTGACGACGTAACCGTTCTCCAGCGAGCCGTCGGTCATCGGGATGAGCACCCGCTCGACGGTCGGCTCGACGTGGAAGAAAGCGTCGCGCATGAAGACGGTGGTCTCACCGCTGCGGCGCGCGAGCGCCGGCGTTTCTTCGAGCGCCGGATGGACCTCGGCGAGGGCGGCGCGGAGCGCTTCCTGCTCGCTGATTTTCGCGGCCGCCGGGGTGCCGGCCGGGACTTCGTAGACGTTCTCGATCAGGTGAACGAGCTCGCCCTGTTCGTCGATGGCGGCCTTGACGTACGCGCCATAGACAGTGCGGCCGTTGACTCGCTGTTCCATGCGGGTGTGCGTGAGGCCGGTGCGGGCGCGGCTCGGCGTGCTGCCGGTACCCAGCGCCCGGACCATCGGGCCCCTGCGGCTCTCGCCGGTGACGGCGAGCGAACCGAGGGTCGCGGCATTGCGGCCCTTGCCGGCGAGGAACTGCGCCACGACGGCAACATCGGATGCGTTGGAGGGGAGAGTGAGCGCCTCGCGGGCGCCCGCGCCATGGACCTGCGCGGCGCGGTCATTCCACGTCGGGCGGTTCTGGGCGGTGACAGGCACTACGGCTACCGAGATGCTGAGCAGGGTGAAGACTGCGAGTCGACGCAACTGAATCAACGAAACCTCCGGATGGGGTTGGGTAGGTAGGGTCAATAATGAACCCCTGGCGACGCGGACCGCGGCGGGTGGGGGCGGCTGAATTGTGCTGAAGCGACGCAAGGTTACGGCTCGCCTGAAAGAAATGCAAGGGATTTGGAAGGAATGCCGTGGGTCAGTCAAACACCCACTCTCTCTTGTGGAGGAGTGATGTAAGCAAATCCCTTCATCCATTCGGGCGCGTATCATCTCTTTCATGCCGACGAACAAAGATCCCGCGGCGCTGATCGACCGGGTCCGGACGATCGCGCTCGCGCTCCCGGATGCCACGGAGAAGTTGTCGCACGGCGAGCCGTCGTTCTTCGTGCGCGGGCGGATGTTCCTCACCATGGATAACAACCATCACGGCAGCGGGCACGTGGCGATCGTCTGCAATGCCCCGGGCGGCGTGCAGGAGTCGCTGGTCGCGGCGGAACCGAAGCACTTTTTCGTACCGCCGTACGTCGGGAAGAACGGCTGGCTCGGCGCCCGTCTCGACAGCGGTCTCGCGTGGCCGGTGATTTCCGACCTCGTCAAACAGGCCCACGCCACGACCGCTTCGCGCAGGAAATGACGTGAGGGCACGGAGGTTGCTCCTCAGGCTGCCATGAGTATTTTGATTTGGATCATCGTGGGACTCGTTGCCGGCGTCCTGGCCTCCATGGTCATGGGCGGCACCGGCTACGGCATCGTCGGCGACATCATCATCGGCATCCTGGGAGCATTCGTCGGAGGCTGGATCTTTTCCCAGACCGGCACCTCCGCTCCGGGAGGCCTCCTGGGCACGATCTTTGTCGCCTTCATAGGCGCCGTAGTCCTGCTTTTCATCCTGAGGCTGATCCGGGGCGGGGTACGAAGGTGAGGGCGGCGTAAACGTCTTCGAGGCCGGCTTGAATCAGGTCCGCTCCCGGGAGCAAGGTCAGGTCCACGCCGAGAGTAGCGCTCACGCCCGGCGTGCGATCCAGATGAGGTAGCGGGGGCCGCGGTCTTTTCCGTGGCCGCGCACGCGCACTTCGTCGACGGCGAAGCCGGCCTGCTGGAGGCGGCGGGTGAAGGCGGTGTCGGGGCCGGCGGACCAGACGGCGAGCAGGCCATCCGGCCTCAGCGCGGCGTGTGCGGCGCGCAGACCGGCGAGGGTGTAGAGACGGTCGTTGGCACGCGCGGTCAGCCCGGAGGGACCGTTGTCGACGTCGAGGAGGATGGCGTCGTACGCGGCGGGCTCGGTGCGGATGATCTGTGCGACGTCGACCTCGCGCACCGTCACCCGCGCATCGTCGAGCGCCTCGCCGGAGACCACGCGCAACGCGCCGCGATGCCACGCGACGACCGCCGGAACGAGCTCGGAGACCACCACCTCCGCGTCGCGGCCGAAATCCTTCAGCACCGCGGCGAGCGTGAAGCCCATCCCCAGCCCGCCGATCAGCACCCGCGCGCGTTTCCGCTCGCCGAGCCGCTCGCGCACGAGCGAGGAAAGCGCGTCCTCCGAGCCGTGCAGCCGGCTGTTCATCAGCTCATACGAGCCCACACGGATCGAGTACTCCGACCCGCGCTGATAAAGCCGCATCTCCCCGGCATCGCCAGGGATGGAGCTGGTGTCGAGGAGGATCCATGGCAGCATAATCGGTTGTCGGTTGTCAGTGATCCGCCACTTGCCGCCAGCTCCGAAACGGTTCGGACAACTGACAACCGATCACTGACAACCCGCTTCACTCGTTGTCCGTCCTCACCACCGCACTCCAATCCCCATCGCGGTCGCGCGACAGCTCGATCTGCCATGGCTGGCAACACACCGGGCAGTCCTGCACGTACGACTGGCGGCTCGCGCCGTCTTCCTCCACGTCGAGCTCCGCGGACTCGCCGCAGTAGGGACAGCTGATAGAGACAAAATCAGTCATCGAGAATTTTCGGACTCTACACCCCGTAGATAGCTCCGTTCCACATCGATGAACGCGTCAACGCCGGACGGTGTACCGGAGGAGGTTCTGCATGCATTTCCCTCGTAATACGTTCCTGCCCCTGCTCGTTTTGATCGCCGCTCCCGTGCTTTTCGCCGCTTCACCAGGAGACGTGGTGGTCTCCGAGATCGCCTGGATGGGCACGACCGGCAGCACTTCCAATGAATGGATCGAGTTGTACAACAACACCGGGAGCTCGGTCAGCCTCACCGGCTGGACGCTCACCGCGGCCGACGGCACGCCGAACATCAGCCTGACCGGCTCCATCGCAGCGCACGGCTACTACCTGTGCGAACGGACCGACGACAACTCGGTGCCCGGGATCACCGCCGACAAGATCTACACCGGCGCGATGGTCGACACGGGCGAGCAGCTTGTGCTGCGCGACGGCAGCAGCAACGTCATCGACACGGCCAACCAGAACGGGGCCTGGTTTGCCGGGACGACCACCGGGCGCGCCACGATGAGCCGCACCGATTCGGTCCTGTCCGGCACCTCCTCCAACAACTGGCACACCACACTCGCCTCGTACGGCATCGGCCTCGGGACGCCGCGCGCCGCGAACATCCGCGGCGGCACGTCGGACACCTGGTACGACCTCTATTTCACCGACCACCTCAACACGACCATGCCGGACTACGGGCCGAAGACCGTTGCCAACGCGCTGATCGCCGCCATCGACGCGTCGACCACCTCGATCGACTTTGCGGTCTACGGCTTCAACGGCAACGAAGACATCATCGCGGCGCTCGACGCGGCGCAGGGCCGCAGCGTCACGGTGCGCGGCGTCGTCGACTCGTACGCAAGCGGCTTCTACCCGTATCGCGCCACCGCCGACGTGGTCGAGAAGATCGGCACGGTCGTCGCCGACATGGACGACCGGATCATGCACAACAAGTTCTTCGTCATCGACGGCCGCTGGGTCTGGACCGGCTCGACCAACCTCTCCCGTCCGGAGATCGAGGCGGAGTACTACTCCGACGTCGCCATCATGATCGACTCGACCGCTCTCGCCACCGTGTACACGACGGAGTTCGAGGAGATGTACGGCGGCGACTTCCACGACGAGAAGAGCGACAACACGACCCACGTCCTGTCCACGCTCAGCGACGGCACGGTCATCGAGAGCTACTTCGCGCCGACCGACGACGCGGAGACGAACGCCATCGTCCGGGCCATCGACGCCGCCCAGACCAAAATCAACATGCGCACGTTCTTCCTCACCAGCGAGACCATCGTCGACGCGCTGAAGGCCGCCAAGGCCCGTGGCGTCGTCGTCCGGGTCATCCTCGACGCCGCCTCGGCGCACAACGAGTACAGCCTCCACGAAGAGCTGCGCACTGACGGCATCTCCGTGAAGGTCGAGTCGTGGGGCGGGACGGAGCACATCAAGGCCTTCTCCGCCGACGGCTACGTGGTCGTCCTCGGCTCGCAGAACTTCACCCTCTCCGGGAACACCCTCAGCGACGAGAACACGCTCTACATCCAGAACGGGCCGATGGCCACCGCCTACGATGCCGCGTTCGAGACCGCCTGGAGCTCGATCTCCTCGACTTGGCTGACCGCCGATCCCGATCCGGAGTCGTCCGACTCGCCCGGTTCGCTCTCGGATCTGATCGACAACGACCACGACGACCTCACCGACGAAGGGGCGGCGGAGTCGATCAACACCACCTCCACCGCGGACGGTGCGATCAACGTCTACTTCAACCGCCAGGCGGTACCCGCCGGCGCGACCATGGGCAACGTGGCCAATTACAACGTGAACCTCGAGGACAAGCTCACCGCCCGCATCGCCGGCGCCACGACCTCGGTCGACGTCGCCACCTACGAGCTCGAGCTGCCCGACGTCGTCGACGAGCTGATCGACCGCGCCGACAACGGCGTGACCGTGCGCCTCGTCGCCGACGCGAAGGATCCGCTCAACGAAGACACCTCCGAGGACTCGAGCTACAAGACCGCGCGGGTGTTCTACGAGAAGATCCTCCGCGGCGCCGACAACACCCTCGGCACCTCGGACGACGGTCACATCCTGGCCGACTCGATCATCTTCGCCGTCGAAGACTCGTCGTTCCGCACCAGCTACGGGCTCCCGTCGTCGCCGTCCGACCTGCCGTCGGTGACGGTGAAAGTCGGGACCGCCACCAAGAGCGGCTACCGGCTCGCGGACGGGGAGCTGAAGGACACCTCGGGAGGCATGAACAACTACTACTCCTGGGGCGACCAGATGCACAACAAGTTCGTGGTCGTCGACGGGACGTGGGTCTGGACCGGGAGCTGGAACTTCACCGTCAACGACACCTTCGGGTCGGAGGAGAACCGCACCGCCAACATCCGCTCCGGCCACACCAACCACGGCGTCGAGATCCGCTCCGCCGACCTCGCCGCCGAATACACCGGGGAGTTCGAGGAGATGTGGGGGAGCAGCACTGCCACACCGAGCATCACCGCGTCAAACTTCCACAGCCGGAAGAGCGACAACACCACCCATCAGGTCTACGTCGGCGGGAAGCTGGTCGAGGTCTATTTCTCCCCCTCGGAGGGCGCACTCGCCCGCGTCAACGAAGCGGTCGAGGAGGACGCCGACCTCTCCGCCCACTTCTGCATCTACGCCTTCTCCGACCAGGCCCTGACCGACAACCTCAAGCTGAAGTGGGAAGGCTCGGCCACGGAGCTGACCGGCACCCTGACCGGCTTCACCGTCCAGGGCGTCTTCGACAGCGGCTTCTGGGACCCGTACTGGTCCGCCTCGCTCGACATGACCTCCCGCGAGTCCTCGCCCAACGCCACCTACAGCGTTCGCTGGAACAACAAAGCCAAGGTCGGCTTCGACGGCGAAGACAAGCTCCTGCACCACAAATACATGATCGTCGACCAGGGGAGCGAGAGCGACCCCTTCGTCGTCACCGGCTCCATGAACTGGAGCGCCAACGGCGAAGACACGAACGACGAAAACACCCTCATCATCCACGACGCCGCCATCGCCAACCAGTTCTACCAGGAATTCGCGGCCCGGTACTACATGGCGTACGGGCTCGTGGACTTTTTGCAATAGTTACAGGGGGGGTAGGGATTTCGACACTTCCGTAACTCCTATGCAGAAGCGGTCCTTCTGCATAGGAGAAACGTGTGAACTTTCGTGTACGCCTGGTGTGCGTGGTTTCGGTGTTGGTGTTTGCAGTTTCCGCTTTGGCAGTCGACAAGCGTGTTCCCAGCGTGACGTCGATCTCTCCGCCGTCCGGGTCCATCAACGGCGGGCAGGACGTCATCATCCATGGTGCGTATTTTCAGCCCGGCGCGACCGTCGTGGTCGGAGCCGGCGGTCCGCTGACTAATGTCGTCGTGGTCGGCGAGGGCGTCATCACAGGCACCACGAGCGCGCGGGCCGCAGGTGTGGTCAATGTCGTCGTGACGAACCCTGACGGCGCGATCGGGAGGCTTCTCAAGGCGTTCACCTACACGGACGGCTCCTGTTGCCGCTATCCGAGCTTTTCGACCGTCGGGCTCACGGGAGCATCGAATCAGCCGCCGGCCTCCGTGATGGCGGGAAACTACAGCGGAGACGGACAGACCGATCTCGTCGCTCCGGCGAATGACTTCAACGCGTATTACGTCGGCAACGGCACACCTCAAATGGCACCCGTCCAGACGTTTGCATCGCTCGGCAATACAGCCGGAACTGAAGTGCTGGACCTGAACGGCGATAACATCGACGACGTCGCTCTGGCCGCCCTGGGCGGAGACGTCACGGTCTTTCTCGGCGACGCAACGATCCCGTTCGGCCAGCAGCGGACGATTCCGAGCACCGCGCACGCGTTCTCCCTCGAAAGCGCCGACTTTAATAGTGACGGCGTACGCGATCTCGTCATTCCCAACCATCTCAACGGTAACGTTACGATCTGTCTCGGCACGTTCGGCGGGGGCGGTTGCGCGGTGTCGAGCACGTACTCGATCGGCACGAGCGCGTCGGGCGTGGCGGCCGGCGACTTCAACGGCGACCACCATCTGGACATCGCGGCCAGCAACGACGACGCCGGCACGGTCACGATCCTCCTGGGGAACGGAACCGGTAGCTTCGCCGAGGGAGATACGATCGCCGCCGGTGCCTCTTCCACCGACGTGATGGGTCTGGCGATCGGCTATCTCGACGACGATGGCGTTCTCGATCTCGCCGTCTCGACCGGGGCCGTGCTTCTCGGCGATGGCGGCGGAGAGTTCACCGCGGCCGCGCCGCTCCCGATGAGCAACGGACGGCACGTGGCCATCTCCGATTTCAACGGTGACGGCAAGCGCGACATCGCGATCGATACTTCGTTGACAGCAGTCCACGTCATGCTGGGTGACGGCAACGGAGGCTTTGTCAGCGGCCCGACGATCGCCGTCCCGGGCGGACTCTATGACGCGTTTGCCGCACTCGACGTCGCTGCCGATGGGGTGATGGACCTCGCGATCGGCGGCTCGCCCGTCATCGCGTTCAACACCCTCATGACCTGTCCGACGATCACGGTCGGCCCGTCGACGCTTCTCGAAGGCGCCGTCGGCGACCAGTACAACGTTACGTTCACCGCGAACGGCGGTGCCGGAGTGACGACGTTCAAAGTCACCGCCGGTACGCTTCCGGCCGGGTTGTCGCTGGTCGGCGGGACGCTCAGCGGGACGCCGTCGCAGACCGGAGTCTTTCCGATCACCATTACCGCAACCGATGCGAACGGTTGCTCCGCGTCCAGGAGTTACAACCTTCAGATTTCGCTCTGCACGACCTGTCCGCCAGTCATCACCTCGGCGTTCGCGGACACTCTGTCGACCGTTCAACTGACCTGGACCGCGGTCGAAGGCGCGGACTGGTACGAAGTCACCCGCAGCACGCAAGGGAACCCGCCGACTCACGTCGCATCTCCGGCGGTGACAACGTACGTAGACTCAGCCGCATCGGGACAGATTTACATCTACCGCGTCCGCGCCGTACACAACAATCAGAATGGGCCCGACAGCGCGCCCGCCATCGCATCGACCATCGGCTTCGACGACGCGTTCACGCCTCAGGTGATGCCGATCAAGGCCTCCCATCTGACGGAGCTCCGCGCCGCGGTGAACGCCGTACGCGACGCCGCGAATCTCGCGCCGTACGCCTTCACGGACCCGAATCCCGTCGGCGTGACCGTCAAGGGTCTGCACGTTCAGGAACTGCGCACCGCGCTCAGCGCCGCGCGCGCCGCCATCGGCGTGCCTTCCCTCACTTTCACGAACACGTTGGCCGTCGGTACATGGATTCGCGCGATCGACTTTACGGAGATTCGCAACGGCCTCGAATGATCTCAAGCCGCGCCCGTCAGATCCTCGGCCTCGATCGAGCCCGTGACATACACCCCGTCCACCGGCACGGTGCAACGGAAGTGGACGGGGAAGATCTGCTCGTGCCCCGCGCCGAGGCGCTTCCACTGCGCGTCCAGCATCTCCTGCGACGGCGGCTCTTCGAAGTAAAAGTAGACCGGCCCCTGCGACGTCAGGATGACCGGCTGCAGGTAGTCGAGGCCCGAGTCGTCGACGGGCGAGCAGAAGCCGATGAACTGGGCCCCGTTCGCGAGCGCGAACTGCGTCCTGGCGATGAAGACGCCCTGCTCGGCGGCCGACAGGTGCGCGCGTTCCGTCGCCCGCACCGTTGCCACCTCATCGCTCTCCCCATCGTAATGCCACACCGCCGCACGCTCGAGGTCCGCCGGACAAAGGTCATGAAGGCGTTTCACGGAAGGAATCGTATCGCGGGGGAGGGTACGGGGTACGCCGGGCAGAAGACCAAGTGCCCGGCCGCTCTGGTCTGCGATTCGAAAGTCGTGGATGGTCACTCCGATGTCCTGCGAAAGCGGTCGACCTCCTTCGCCGTCTGCTGCCCGGAGCTCGCCGGCAAGGAGCATTCGCTCGCTGGTGACCCCGTTGGTCCGGACAACCATCCCGGGTTTGCGGCGAACGGCTCCCGGCTCCTCGAGGATGAATGCCGGCTCCTCGATGAAGGGTTCGCATGCCTCACCTCGGGCTGTCCGGTCGTCGACAACGGTTGCCGGCGCCTGGACAACGGCCGTCGGGTCCTCGACAACGGCTCACGGCTCGTCGAAATCCGCTGGCTGCACCTCAAAGCTCGGCAATCATGGTTGCCGGCTCCCCAATCATGGCTGCCGGCTCCCCAATCATATCTGAACAGCAGAGGTTGGCCGCTCGACTGTAGTGAATGACGGTCCGTAGCAACCGCCGAATCGCTTCCATCGAGCCGGTGCCGGTTGCCGGTCCGCGGTCAACGGCGACACGACAGCCAGCGTTCACCGCCAGGGAGCGGCCATCGGCTGGGATCCAGTGGCAGTTGAGGTGCTCGCAACGACGACGCACGCGCCGTCAGCGACGAATGACATCCTTCCCGCGAACAATTGGCGACAGTCCAGCGATTTTTGAGTGCGTCTCAGCAGCATTCGGCCGCGCTCGAGCAGTTTTTCGCACGGTCGAGCCGTATTTCCCCTCCGGGCAACCGTCTTTCCGGCTTCGGAAGCCGCTGTCGATGGTGATCGAGTGGCCATCGAGCACGAAGGAGCCGTCGTGCACCTCGCAGTCCGTCTCACTCGAGAGCGCGCAGTGCGGGGCCAGCGGGGGTCAGTGCGAGGCTTGCGTATCAGAGCTTCTCTTTTTCTTCGTTTGCGAAGAACGAAGGTGTGACCCCAGGGGGCCCTGCCCTCCCCAGGGGCCCAGCCCGTCAATTCCCACGGGACTCGCGGAATGCCTGGATGATGGTCTTCAGGGCGATGCCTTCGTTCGCCGGATAGGTTCCGGGCTCGTTATTGAGCTTGCGCATGTCCATCCCGCCGGCGTGGTGCAGCGCGACGAGCGACCAGATGCGATTGAAGACGGGGCTGCCGGAGCTTCCCGGGTCAGTCGGCGAGCGGTAGTGCACGAACCGTTCGTCGTAGTCGAGGAGGAGGTTGTCGTCGATGGAGAATGACAACGTGCCGCCGTGCGGGTGACCGATCACGTACAGCCGCGTCGGCGAGGCCTTGGTCGGTAGGGCCGGGGCGACTGGAGGCAGCGAGACGCCGTCGACCGGGCGGTCGAGCAGGGCGACGGTGGCGTCGAGCTGGTCGGGCGGCGAGCTGTAAAGGATCTCGGCGATGGTGTATGCCTGCTGGCCTCCGTCGAGCGACTCGAACGACACGATCGCGTCGTCCTGATGCAGCGTCTGCGCTCCGTTGGGGCTGAGCACGTGGGCATTCGTGATCAGAAGCTGCCGGCCTGCCTGCGACGCGTGGAAGGCTTCGCCGTGAACGAGAAAGCCCGTGCCGAGGCCTTTGGTCTGGTCGAGTCCCAGGCGTGCGACCGCGCGGGAGCGATCGAGGCCGGTCCGATACCAGTTGAGCGTCTGATACCGGTCGGCCCCGAGGACGCGCTGGAGCATGCTCTCGTCGACAGCGGTCGTCTCCTGCGGAGCGCTGGCCTGAACGTCGATGCGCCCACCCTCACGGGTGAGTAACGCCGAGCGCAGAACCTCGACGATTCCACGCGCTGCGTCGCCCCTCGTGTCGAGGCGCCAGACCTCGGTGAACTGCCGGAGCGTGCTGGCGACCTCGAACGCATCCGTGTTCCCGGACTGCAGGTACAGGTCGATCCACTCGACGGCGGCGGCCCAATGCCGTTTCGCATGGGCGGGATCATTCGAGAGCGCGAGGGCGATCGACGCCTCGGCGGCGACGGCGTAGTCCCAGTTTTCAGGCTGCTTCAGCTTCTCGATGTCGGTGAGAATCGCGGCTGCAATCTCGCCCGAGTCGGGCAATCCATGGACGGAGACGTTGTCCTCACTGGCGCGGGCGAGTAGCGCAACCACATTGATCCCCTGATAGAAAGCGCGCGGATTGGAGCGATAAACGGCGTAGTAGTGCCCGACGGCCTTTTCGAGCAGGCCCTGCCGCCGCGTCAGCGACATGCCGTGGCCATCGACGTAGGACTGCTTGTATGCACGGCCGAGGAGCGCGAGAGCTTCGTCATACTCGGTCGGGTGGTAGCGGCACTCTTTTTCCATCGACTGCAGAAAGGTCGTTGCCGCCGTGATGGCGCCGCGGTCGATGAGCGCCTGGGCGTAGAGCTTCCGCACGCTGGGAGCGGCCTGGCCGGCCTGGATGAGCGCGTCCGCCACCTGTTGCAGGAGGTCGAAATACCGCTTGTTGCGTAAGCTGCGAAGGGCGTCCTTCGCGTCCTTCTCAGGTACGGTATCGGCCGTTCGCGCGTGTTGCATGAGCGCGAGCGCATGTGCCTCGGCCGCGCGGCGGTCGTACCTCTCCGTGGCGTCCACCAGGCTGTCGACGATGCTGCGCGATGACATGAGTCAAATCCCCACCATCTCGGCGACGAGCTTCCGCAGGTTCGCTCCGCTGAGGTACTTGACGATGTCGTGGCGCCAGCGGCCGAAGTTCTGCTCGTTGTTGTCCTCGACGACGCGCTGCCCGTTCCGCTGGAAGTCGTTCGCGAACTGTGGGTCGAAGCCGACCACCGGATCGAAGCGGTCGTAGACGTTGCCCCACCGGCCGGTCACCTTCTCGGACGGAAAGCCGTCTTCGCGCGTCCATCCCGGACCGCCCGATTCCGACCGGAGCTTGTCCTGCACTTCGTCCAGGCCGAGCGGGCTGCCGATGGTGATGAAGCCGTCGAGACGCGGGCAGTCGGCGACGCGCTTGATGCAATCGTACGCGACCACGGTTCCCATGCTGTGGCTGATCACGATGTGGGGGCGTTGGGCTTCGGTGACCTTGTTCAGGGCGGAGATGAGGCGGCTGCGGATCTCGTCGCGGACGCGAAAGGTCGGACCGGCGGGACGTGGCTTGAACTCCACGTTGAAGAGGTAGTGGTGGACGTCCCGAAGGAGCATCTTCATCATCGGCTCCTTCATGAACCATGGAAGCGGGATGCGCTCGAAGGTAACGGACTCCTGCTTCGTCCCGTCGGCCTGCGTGGCGGTGACGGGAAGTGGCGTCACGGTCTCGGCTGCCGCCTTGGTCATGACCTCGGCGGTGACCTCGGTGACGAGCTTCGTCTCTTCCGCCGACATGTTCGCCATCCACGACATGTCGACATCCTCGATGACGGCTCCGGCCTCGCCGGCGACGGATTCTTCCGCGAGGCTTTCCATCGACTGACCCGCGGGGACCGGCTTGTCATACATGACGTCGGCCCAGTACACCATCTGGCTGTCGACGCCGTTCACTTCCAGATCGAGGCCGTCGTTCGCGAGCAGCGCGTTGATCCAGATGCGATGCAGCTCATCGGAAATAGGTTTGTTCGCGATCCCGTGAATGAACGTGATGAATGCCATGAGGCTCCCTTCGCGCGGATTGAATGGTGTGGATGGAAGCAAGTATAGCGGTACCGTTCTGCACTGGGCCTACGTGTAGAGCCGCACGTCCAGGTGAAACGAACGCGGCTCGCCGATGTCGACGGACCGGAAGTCGGGGTGCTCGGGATTGAGCAGGTAGTTGAGCTCGACCTGGGTCACGGCACTCGGTATCTTCAGGACGGCGGATACTCGATGGTTCGCCCATTGGTCGCCGAACCGGCGCAGATCCGGTGGCGAGATTGCCGCTGCCCAGTTGGAAGGGAGTTTGGTGGCATCGAGCTCTTCGACGACCGCCTCGGGAAAGTAGCAGGGGATGATGACGTAGCCGGGGATGCGGCGGCGGTCGTGCAGGTGCACGAGGATCTCCAATGTGGCGAGGGAGATGGTCTCGGCGGTGTAGACGATGCGGATGCCCTCGGAGTGCCACCGCCCTGCGTACAGGGCGGCACCGTCACCGCTGAACGCGTCGGCGGCGTATTCGCTCTTCGTGATGCGCCAGGCGGTGAGCACTACAGGAACACGCCATGCTCGAGTGCGCCGATGACGCGCTCGACGTCGCGGGCACCGACTTCGGTGTGAATCAGGTCGGCCGGAGCTTTGCCGAGGGCGATCTGGAGCGACAGGAGCCAGTCGACGGCAGCGTCGCGGTCGCCGTCGAACAGGCGCAGGGTGAGCGCAAAAACGCGGGCTCCCCGAAGGAGACGTTCCGATTCTTCGGCGGTAAAGCGGCCTTCGATCTTGCGGCGTGCCAGCGTGCGGCGCGGGATGCCGACGATCTCGGCGAGGCGGTCCGAGGGCACGTTCATGTTTCGTACGAGCCGTTCGAATGTGCCGAAAGAGAAGCCTTTCTCAACCGCCTTCAGGACGTTCGGAAGGTCGAAGTATTCGAGTCCGAGGAGGACAGTGTACGCGTGCGGTCCCGGCGCTCCGGTCTTCAGGAACGAGCGGAACCGTGCAACGTCTCTCGTATCGGTCGAAGTCTGTGTATCCATCTGGCACTTCAATATGGTGCCAGATTGCTGACATGTCAAGGGGTAGCGACACTCCACCACAACGCATTGAACACCAGCGGAAACGTCGCATGCGTTTGCCCGCGGTGCTGAGGCCGAAACCCGAAGAGGACGATTTTTCCTTTGCCGTACGTCAGGGCGACGGCGGCGGCTTTGCGGGTGAGGCGTTGGGCGCCATGGATCCAGCCGGAGAGGAGGATGTCCTCTTCCGACTCCGGGTACGTGGCCAGCACCCAGCGCTGCATGTCGACCGCGGGGGCGGTGGTCTCGAAGGCCATGGGGGCGTTGAGGAAGGCGGCGGTTTCCTTCGGCATCCCCGCGGTCACCGGGTGGTCGGGGCGGAGGTGGAGGCGGACGAGGGAGCCGGGGTTGGAGTAGTCGTCCGGCTTCACTCCCGAGAGGGCGTTGCGGACCGGGATATTAAACTCGTCCATCACGTACTCGCACGACGCGCCGAAGGCGATCAGCGTGCCGCCGTTCTCGACGAACTTGCGGAGCGCGTCGGCGCCCGTCTTGCCGAGGGCGCCGCTGTACTCGGGCGGCATCTCCTCCTCGTACTTGATCGCGGTGTCACTGCGTCGGCGGCCGTTGGCAATGACGTCCTTGTGCATGTCGGGGAGGATCAGCGCGTCGTAGCCGGTCACGCCTTTGCTCACCTCCTGCTGGGAGAGGCCCTTGACCGGGATGCCGTAGGTGTCCAGCACCCAGCGTGTCCAGCCCTCGTCCATCGACGCCTGCCACGGCTTGTACGTTGCGACGCGCGGCTTACGTGCAAGCTTCTCGCCGCGAGCGATCACTTCCTTCGTCGCCGGCTTGATCTCGGTGGCGCGCGTCGTCCCGTCCGGAAGCTGCGCGCGCTCGACCTTCACTCCCATCTGCAGCGGCAGCGTCCAAGTAGCGACGTCGTAGGGGCGGAGGATGTCCTTCCCCTCCTGCAGCCGGATCTCCGGATAGCGCTGCGGCTCCATCATTTCCAGGACGAACTTCGAATACGGTTGCGCGAGCGGGATCCAATAGTCGCCGTTCGCCGCCTGCCGGACCTCGACGTTGTGCTCGGCCATCAGCCAGGCCATGTGCTGCGCGGTCGGCCAGTCGTGCTGCTCGCGCGGGATGCGGTAGGCGTCGCGTGCGCCGGCGAGGGCCAGCGCCGAGCGAGCCCGCGTCACGACGTTGCGCAGCAGATCGTCGCGATAGCGAGACGCCAGCTCGAGCAGAGCGTCCGAGGCGATGCGCTCGTAATCCATGATGTCGCGCATCCGCCACCAGCCCCCCTTCCACGGATTCGGATGATTGATGGTGGCCTTGTACTCGACCAGCCCCTTGCTGTTCCCTTCAAGCTCGGTCGGCTCGATGTACATCGGCGTGGCGATGCGCGCCGAGGCGACCTCCAGCAGCATGCCGGTGACGTTCTTCCACCAGCCGGTGTTGCGCGTGCCGCCGAGCCAGTAGGCGTCGAACGCGTAGCCGTAAATCAGGCCGCTCTTGCCGGCCTGCTCGAGCCGGAGGGCCATGTTCGAGCCGACCAGGTTGACCTCGCGCCAGATCAGCGGATGGACGTCGGGGTCGACCGGATCGGCGAACGGCGGGATGAACATCCGCGGCCCGTCCGAGCCCATCTGGTGCTCGTCGATGAAGAGCTGTGGATTCCAGCGGTGATACACGGCGCGGTTGAGCGCGCGCGTCTCCGGCTGGGTGAGCATGTACCAGTCGCGGTTGTTGTCGTGGCCGACGTAGTGATGGTAGAGCCACGGCAGGCGGCCCCCCTCGTACTTCGTGCCGAGGTACTTGCGGTAATAGTCGGTGATCATGATCTGGCCGTCGGGATTGAGCGACGGCACGAGCAGGAGCACGACGTTGTCGAGGCGCTGCTTCGTCTCCGGGTCGTTCGCGGTGGCCAGCGCGTGGGCCCACTCCATCGCCATCTGCGACGAGGCGATCTCGGTCGAGTGGATGTTGCAGGTGACGAGGACGATCGCCTTCCCTTCACCGTACAGCCGCTCGGCCTCGGCGTCGGAGAGGCCGCGCGGGTCGGCGAGCTGCTTGGCGATGGCCTGCAGCCGGGTCTTGTTGCGGATGTTCTCCTCGGAGGAGATGACCGCCATGATCATCTCTTCGCCCAGCACCGTCTTGCCGAGAACCTCCAGCTCCACGCGCGGCGAAGCCTTGTCGAGCGCCTCGAAGTAGCTCTTGATCTGCCGGTAGTCGGCCAGGACACGGTCCTTCCCGATCTCCAGCTTCAGGAACTGGGAAGGGGAGGGAAGCTGGGCGGAGAGCGGCAGGGCGAGGGTGAGGAGGATGAGCAGGCGGTTCATCGGGCGGCGATTATTCGCCGGGGGGACCGAAATGCAAAATGCAAAATGCAAAATTGAAAAACTAGAATGCGGACATGAACCGGCCGCGTTCTCCTCTTTTCCATTTTGCATTCTGCATTCTGCATTCTGCATTGCTCGTCCTCGCCGGCTGCGCAACCCTCGACCCGCCGCCGACGAGGTTCAAGATCCTCCAGGTCAACGACGTCTACAAGATCGAAGGCCTCGAAGGCGGCCAGTCGGGCGGGTGGGCGCGGGTGCGGACGCTGCGGGAGCAGCTCGAGTCGGACGGCACGCCGGTGCTGCTGCTGCACGGGGGGGACGCGCTCTATCCCTCGGTGGCCAGCAAGTTCCTGGAAGCAAAGCAGATGATCGACGTGATGAACCTCCTCGACGGCGACGCAGAGGCATTCGATCCGGCGCTGATCGTCACCCTCGGCAATCACGAGTTCGACAACAAAGACCCGAACCTGCTGATCTCGCGGCTCGCCGAGTCGAAGTTCCAGTGGGTGGCGACGAACACCCTCCAGTGTGTCGAGAAAAAATGCGAGAAGCCGTTCGCCAACACGCAGCAAACCATTGTCCTCGACCTCGACGGTACGCGCGTCGGCATCTTCGGCGTGCTCTACGAGCACGACAAAGGCTACGCCGCCGCCAGCAACGTGAAAGCCGCCGCGCGCTACGCCGTGCAACTGCTCCGGAGACAGGGAGCGCGGGTGATCGTCGCCCTCACCCACGAAGACATGCCCGACGACGAGGAGCTCGTGCGCGACGTGGAAGGGATCGACGTCGTCATCGGCGGCCACGACCATCTCTTCATGCAGCAGAAGGTCGGCGGCACGTGGATCACGAAAGCCGACGCCGACGCGAAGAGCGTGATCGTCTACGACGTCACCGTCCCGGCCCGCGGCCCGATCCGGACCGCGCCGCTGCGGGTCGTGCTCGACAGCACGGTCGCGAAGGACGAGACGGTCGACGCGCGGGTCCAGGAGTGGATGTCGGCGCTGGCGGCGAAGCTCGGCGGCAACGAGACGCTCGGCATGACCGAGAACATGCTCGAAGGCGTCGAGCCGGCGGTCCGCGGACGCGAGACCGCCCTCGGCAATCTCCTCACCGACGTCGCCCGCGAGCAGATGGGCACCGACATCGCGGTGATGAACGGCGGCAGCATCCGCATCAACGACAACGTTCCCCCCGGCCCGATCACCCGCTACGACATGGAGGGGATCTTCTATTACAAGAACGGGCTGGTGGCGTTCCGCGTCACCGGGCAGCAGCTCCTCGACATGCTCCGCAACTCCGTCTCCCGCGTCGACGCCGGCGACGGCCGCTTCCTCCAGGTTTCCGGTATCCGCTACGCGTACAGCAAGCAGGGCGGCAAATTCGTCGTCGACCCGGCCGACGTGCAGGTGAACGGCAGGCCCCTCGACCTCAACGCCACCTACTCCGTCGCCGCCTCCGACTTCATGTACCTGCGCGGCATGGAAGACAACTACGAGCTCTTCACCGACGCCAACCGCCCCCCGAAGATCAACGAGGAGCGCGAGGCCGACTGGCGGGAGACCGTAGAGGCGCATCTGAGGAAGATGAAGACCGTCGACGTGGAGGTGGAGGGGCGGATCGTGAGGAAGTGAGGTTGAGCTCACCCCAAAGGGGTGCTGGCAAATAGCCGGTGGTTGAGCGCGCAGCGCGACACCACCGGATCTGTCATCCGGTAGCACGTGCACCCCGGTAGGGGTGCCGGCACCCCTCTGGGGTGCACCATCAATGCGACCTTCATTCCGGTGGTATCGCGCTACGCGCTCAACCACCGGCTATTTGCCGGAACGCCTCCGGCGTAACCCTGATACATAATCCGCCCCCATGACTCTCGCCCGCCGCATCGCGTGGCGTTACCTGCGCCGGCCGACCGACAAGCTGATCTCCGCCGTCGGCGTCGCCTCGGTGCTGGGGCTGGTGATCGGGGTGATGGCGCTGGTCATCTCGATGGCGCTGATGACCGGCTACCGGCGCGACCTGCAGACCAAGCTCCTCGGCGGGAACGCCGAGGTGTTCGTCTACGCCATCGGGGCGCCGATCGTCGACCCGCCGCGGCTGGTGTCGCTCGTCTCCTCCACGAAAGGCGTGGCCGAGGCTTCGCCGGTACTGTTCCAGCACGCGGTCGTCACGACCGAGATCAACACCACCGGCTCCGAAGTCATGATGAAGGGGATCGAGCCCACCCGCGGGAAGACCTCGCCCATGCTCGCGCGCATCATCGGTCCCCGCGCCACCTTCCAGACCACCTCCGGCGAGCGGGGAGTGGCAGTCGGCAAGTACCTGGCGACGAAGCTCGGCGTGAAGCCGGGCGACGCGATCAGCGTCACCGTCGCCGCCGGGACCTCCGAGGGATTCCTGCCGCGCACCGCGACCTTTCTCGTCACCAACGTCTTCTCCACCGGCTTCTACGAATTCGACGCCCGCTGGCTCTTCATCGACCTTGCCGAAGCGCAGGAGCTCCACGGCACCGGCTCGTCCGCCAACCTCATCGAGGTGAAGCTCGCGCCGGAGGCCGACATCGACAAGGTGGTGGCCGAGATCGAGGCAAAGACCACTCGCCGCTACGCCGTGAGCGACTGGCGGGAAATGAACCGGCAGCTCTTCTCGATGCTGCAGTTCCAGCAACTGATCCTCTTCATCGTCATCGGCCTGATCGTCTTCGTCTCGACCTTCAACATCGTCTCAACGCTGATCATGACCGTCCAGGAGAAGCGCCGCGAGATCGGCATCCTCACCTCGATGGGAGCGCAGCCGCGCATGGTGCGGCGCGTCTTCATCTGGTACGGCACGTTCGTCGGCCTGGCCGGCACGCTCCTCGGCGTAGTCCTCGGCACGCTGGTCTGCTGGATCATCACCCGCTACGAGCTGGTGTCGTTCCCGCCCGAGATCGCCGAGGTCTACTTCGTCTCGTCCATCCCGTTCATCACCCGGCCGTTCGACCTCGCCGTGATCTCCGCGTTCTCCATCGCCGTGTCGTTCCTGGCGACGATCGTCCCGAGCATGCGCGCGGCGCGGCTCAACCCGGTCGAGGCGTTACGGTACGAATAGCCTGCGGCGTGCCCGCCAGCGCACGACCAGAGTCACGCCGACGACGAAGATCGCGAAGCCGAGCAGCGGCAGGACTGTGAACTTGGTGACCGAGCCGGCGTTCAACGTCAGAAGACTCTGTTCCCGTTCGTCGATCACCGTTGCCGCCTGATTGGCGTCGTACGCGGCGAGCGGGTTGTCGAGCATGGCCCGCAGCTCGTGGATCCCATCCTCGGCCGCGGTCGTGTAGTCACCTTGCTCCATCGTCGGCCGCAGTCCGGTCACGATCCGGTTCGCAAGGGCCTCGGTGATCGTTCCCTGGAGGCCGTAGCCGAGCTCGAGGCGGCCCTGGCGGTCGTCCACGAAGAGAAAGAGAATCGCGCCGTTGTTCCGGCCCGGTTTCCCGATGCCCCACACCCGTAGCGCCTCGGCGCTCATCTCTTCGAGCGTCGTCCCTTCCGGGACCTTGCGCTCAACGTAAACGACGAAGTGATTGCTGGTGTGGCGCTCGTAGGCCGCCAGCTCCTCGTTCAGCGCGTTTTCGCGCGTGTCGTCCAGCACACCTGCGGCGTCGGTGACGTAACGCGCTGGTTTCGGCGGCAGAGCACTCGCCGCCAGGACCGGCAGCGCGGCCAGCGCCAACATCAACAGGACTTTTCGCACGACGCAAATAATAACTGGTTATTCGGCGATTCGTGCAGGAGATCCTCGCGGTTCCTCCGGTGTACTCCGAGGGACTCCGAGGAACCGGAGGACGATGGTACGATCCGGCCGGTTCATGACGCAGGCACGTTTGGTTCTCGAAGACGGTACGGTGTACGACGGAGAGTCGTTCGGCTCCCCCGCGGATTCGATCGGCGAAGTGGTCTTCAACACCTCCCTGACCGGCTACCAGGAGATCGCCACCGACCCCTCCTACCGCTTCCAGATCGTGGTGATGACCTATCCCCACATCGGCAACTACGGCGTCGAAGCCCTCGTCGCGCAGAGCGAGGAGCCGCAGGTGGCCGGCTTCGTGGTCCGCGACGCCGTCGAAGAGCCTTCCAACGCCCGCTCCGAGCTTTCCCTCGGCGATTACTTCGCCAGGACGAAGATCAGCGCCATCTCCGGCGTCGACACCCGGGCCCTGACCCGGAAGATCCGGACCGAGGGAGCCATGCGGGGGATGATCACCACCGACATGATCCGTTCGGTCGACGCCATCGTGGCCGAGCTGCGGCAGTCGCCGTCGATGACCGGCCTCGACCTCGTCAAGCGCGTCACCGCCCTCCGGCCGTACGTCTTCGACGAGGCCGAAGCGGAGTCGCGGCTGCGCGTGGCCGTCTACGACTTCGGCGTCAAGCGCGACATCCTCCGTCAGCTCACGAAGCAGGGCTGCGAGGTCACGATCTACCCCGCCACCACGCACGCCGACGAGATCATCAACCGCGGCTTCGACGGCGTCCTCCTCTCCAACGGCCCCGGCGATCCCGAGCCGGTGACCTACGCGCAGGAGAACATCCGCCACCTCGTCGGCAAAGTCCCGCTCTTCGGCATCTGCCTCGGCCACCAGCTCCTCGGCCTGGCCCTCGGCGGCCGCACCTACAAGCTCAAATTCGGCCACCGCGGCGGCAACCATCCGGTCAAAGACCTCCGCACCGGCCGGGTCGAGATCACCGCCCAGAACCACGGCTTCTCCGTCGACCCCGACTCCCTGAGCGAAAACGACGTCGAATACACCCACATCAACCTCAACGACCAGACCCTCGAAGGCTTCCGCCACCGCCGCGAGCCGGCCGTGGCCGTCCAGTACCACCCCGAAGCCGCCCCCGGCCCCCACGACTCCTTCTACCTCTTCGACGACTTTGTCAGGATGATGGAGGAGTGGAAGGGAAAGAAGGGGTAGAGCTCCCCGCAAGTCCGTACCCGCTGGCCGTCAATGTTGTCGGTTGTCAGTGGTCGGTTATCTGCCATTCCTCGCCTGGACAGCACTCGAGGCGAGCGGCCCGTAAGCCAGGGAATGGCAGACAACCGATAATGGCTCCGAGGTCCCGTCACGAGTAATCTCGATCGCAGCGCTCCGGCACTCCCGTCATTCGGCGACGATTCGAAGGCGAACCTCATCCCGTTTGCAGCGATGTGCGCGGGGTTTCTCGCACCGCTGCTGAGATTCTGGGCAGGCGTGCTGGGGTTCATTGCACCTGCAGGCGCTCCGCCAGTTGATGCCGCTTCGCATGTTGCGTGGTTCCTCGTGATCTGCGGTGCAAGCGTCGCAACCTGGTGGCTGCCGCGCTCGTGGTACCGCACCCGTCCCTTCGAGCGGAACGGCCGGATCTACGAGTACGCCGGCGTGCGCCTGTTCCGGTGCCTCGTGCCGAACGGCGACTGGGTGAATGCCTGGCGCCGGCGGCAAAACCCGTCGTTCCGCATCGTCCCGAACTACGGCACCGCAATCCAGCTCTTCCAGCGCACCATCATCGGCGAGAAGAGCCACATCGTCCTGCTCTGCTTCGGCGCCGCATCCGCCGCGTACGCATGGGAGCTCGGCTGGCGGAGCTGGGGCATGTATCTATTTGTGGCCAATCTCCTTGCGAACCTCTACCCGATCCTGCTCCAGCGCTACACGCGCGCCCGCATTCATCGCATGATCGGGCGGCGGGAGGCGATGATGCCGGGGCGTAGTATGGTGCAGTGAAAGACATCGCCGAGATCCGCAAACTGCCGATCCCCGAGAGGCTTCAGCTCGTCGGCCAGATCTGGGACTCGATCCTCGACGATCCCGCGCTCCTTCCGGTTCCGATCAACTCGCCCGAGAGCTCGAGCTACGCCTCGCGGAGCACCGCGCCAATCCCGACAGCAGTCAAGCGTGGGAATCGGCGGATCGCGAAGTCTTCGGAACAGCGTGATACGAAGAGTCGTAATCCGACCCGAAGGCGACGCCGTGGCCGGCCGCCTGAAGGCCGGGTCTTCAGTTCGTTCGCCGCCTTCGGCGGCGTTCCATAGGTTTCGTTTGTTTGGCGGACAGGTGACTCCGCAACACCCTTACGGCGAGACGCCGTCCGCCGGCGAGACGCCGCCGGGCCAGCCGACGCGACGTCGGCGCTCCGGCGCATGACCACGCTCATCGTGAACCGGGCATTCGCGCATGCGCCCATGCTCATCGTGAAACCGGGCGTTCGCGCATCGGAGCGACACGCGTCCACGGTTATCGCGAATCGAACGTCCGGGCGTTGGAGCGCCCGCGTCGCGCGGGCTGGACCGGCGGCGTCTCGCCGGCGGACGGCGTCCCGCCGTAAGGGTGGTGCCGAATCACATCTCAATGAACGTCATTCATCCGCACTCGCAGAGCTGCACCCGAAGCCGAGGACTGGCAGACAACCGACAACGGACAACCGACAACCAATTCAGAATCCCTGCTCCGTATGCTCCCCGAACGTCCGTTTGAGTGTGCCGACGATTTCGCCGATGGTGCATTCGTGGCGGACGGCGTCGACGATGTAGGGCATGAGGTTTTCGGTGGAGCGGGCGGCCTGGTCCAGCGCGGACAACGCCTGTTGCCAGTCGCTGGTGCGGGAGGAGCGGAAGGCCTCCAGCCGGGCGACCTGGTCGCGTTCCACGCTTTCGTCGATGGTCATGATCGGGAGCGTGGTCTTGTCCCCCTCGATGAATTCGTTGACGCCGACCACGATGGCGGTTTTGGTCTCCAGGGCGCGTTGGGCCTGGTAGGCGGATTCGCCGATCTCGTGTTGCATGAAGCCGCTCTCGATGGCGGCCATGGCGCCGCCCATGGTGTCGATCCTCTCGATGAGGGCTCGGGCTTCGCGTTCGATGTCGAGGGTGAGGGCTTCGATGGCGTAGGAGCCGGCGAGGGGGTCGGCGGTGGTGGGGATGCCGGTTTCGTGGGCGAGGATCTGCTGGGTGCGTAAGGCGATCTTGACCGACTCTTCGGTCGGGAGGGCGAGGGCTTCGTCGCGGCTGTTGGTGTGGAGCGACTGGCAGCCCCCGAGGACGGCGGCCATGGCCTGGTAGGCGACGCGGACGACGTTGTTCTCCGGCTGCTGGGCGGTGAGGGTGGAGCCGGCGGTCTGGGCGTGGAATCTCAAGGCCACGGAGCGCGGGTCTTTGGGGGCGTGGCGTTCGGTCATGAGCCTGGCCCACAGCTTCCGGGCGGCCCGGAATTTGGCCACTTCTTCGATGAAGTCGTTGTGGGCGTTGAAGAAGAAGGAGATGCGGGGCGCGAAGCTGTCGACGTCGAGGCCCCGCTCGACGGCCGACTTCACGTACTGCAGGCCGTTGGCGAGGGTGAAGGCGACTTCCTGAACGGCCGTGGAGCCGGCTTCCCGGATGTGGTAGCCGGAGACGGAGATGGTGTTCCAGCGCGGGACGTGCTTCGCGCAGAACTCGAAGATGTCGGTGACGACGCGCAGGGAGGGGGCGGGGGGGAAGATGTAGGTCCCGCGAGCCGCGTACTCTTTGAGGATGTCGTTCTGGATCGTCCCGGAAAGCTTCGACCAGTCGGTGCCGCGCCGCTCGGCGACGACGAGCAGCAAAGCCAGGAGGATCGAGGCGGGGGCGTTGATGGTCATGGAGATCGACACTTCGTCGAGGGGGATGGCGTCGAGGAGGGACTCCATGTCGGCGATGGAGTCGATGGCCACTCCGACTTTTCCTACCTCGCCGCGGGCCCGGCCGTCGTCGGAGTCCATCCCGATCTGGGTTGGGAGGTCGAAAGCCACAGAGAGGCCGGTCGTCCCGCGCTCGAGGAGGTAGCGGTAGCGCCGGTTGGACTCGGCCGCGGTCGAGAAGCCGGCGTACTGGCGCATGGTCCAGAGCTTCCCCCGGTACATCGAAGCCTGCGGGCCGCGGGTGAAGGGGAACTTGCCGGGGACCGCCAGGTCGCTCGCAGGGTCGAAGTTGCGCTCCGCGAGGTCGTTTTCGGTGAAATATGGGGGGCGGCTGTCGCTCATCGGGACGTAGCGTAACGGTGCCGGTTGCCGGTTGCTAGTTGCTTGTGAAGTCCGGCCCATCCCGCAAGCTCGCACCCCGCAAGCAACCAGCAACCAGTCACCAGCAACCAACCCGCAACAACCCATATAATCCACCGCCTTCGATGGGCCTCTCCGGAAACCTCCAGACGATGCTGCCGGGCGACCTTCTCCAGTGGCTGAGCCTGGGGCAGAAGACCGGTACGCTCGTCATCACCAACAAGCGGGTGCAGAAGAAGATCTTCTTCCAGCGCGGCCGCGTGATCTCTTCCGCCTCGAACGACCCCCGCGAATACCTCGGCCAGTTCCTGATGAGCCACGGCTATCTCACCGAGCCGGAGCTGAAGAAGGCGATGGAGGTGCAGCTCCAGTCCGGCATCCTCCTCGGCAAGATCCTGGTGATGATCGACGTCATCGGCGAGCGCGACCTGCAGCGGCTGATGCGCCTCAAGGCGGAGGAGGAGATCTACGACATCTTCCTCTGGAATGACGGTGACTTTTACTTCGTCGACGACGAGCTGCCGCAGCAGGAGATGATCCCGCTGCAGGTCGACGTCACCGGGATCATCATGGAAGGGACGCGGCGCGTCGACGAGTGGGGGCGCATCCGGGAGATCATCCCGAACGCCGCGATCGTCCCGGTCCCGATCGGCGAGGTCGACCCGACCGAGCTGGAGGAGGTGGAGCTGCCGATCGTTCGCGCGATCGACGGAAAGCGCTCCATCGCCGACATCGTCCTGGAGTCGCGCTCCTCGGAGTTCACGGTGTCGTCGATCGTGAACACGCTGGCCCGCCAGGGAGCGGTCCGGCTGGATGACCCCGACGTGCAGAAGGCCGCCAAGGTCGCCGAGGAAGCGGCGGCGGCTCCGACGGCCCCGCCGGCGCGCGCGGAGTTCAACGAGGACGACGAGATCGTCTCGCTGCTGAACGCCGCCCAGTCGGCACTGCGCGGCCGCGACTACGAGAAGACCCAGCGGCTGCTCCGCGCGGCGCAGAACCTCGACCCGAATCACCCGAAGGTGCGCAGCGCCACGAAGGGAGCCGAGACGGTGATCCTCTCCGAGCTCCGCGGCCAGGGGCTGCTGGACGGGAAGATCCCGAAGGTGGCCAAGCCGCTGGAGGAGATCACCCAGATGAACTTCACGCCGAACGAGGGGTTCATCCTCTCCCGCATCAACGGCACCTGGGACATCAACTCGCTGATCAAGATCTCGCCGATCCGCGAGACCGACGCGATGCTGATCTTCTACAAGCTCTGGAAGGACGGGATCATCTCGCTGACGTAGCCGGGTGCATCACCAGCGAGTCGATCATCAGCGACGGTTTCCCGGGATCGACGGCGGTCACAATGACCTCCTCGCCACGCACACCCGGGAACATGGCGGTCACGGGATGCGTGCCGGGCGGCAGGCTCGGGTCGGTGCGGAGAATCCGCGTGACGCCGCCGACGGTGACGCGCAGGGCGGCGGCGTAGCCGGCGGCGCGGTGGATGACGTGGACGGTGGCGCGGTAGTCGCCGGGACGGAGTCGGGCCGCGCGGCCACGGATTGCGGCCTCGGTGGAGCTGGTCATGACGGCAGCGCCTCCGGAGTAGCGGGGATGGCGGATGCGGATCCAATCGGTCCTGACCCGCTTCCGCTCTTCGGGCGACTCGCGGTCGAGGGTGACGACGCTCTCCGGTTCGAAGGTGACCGGCCGCCGCTGAAGCGGGCCGATCTCGCAGTAACTGCAGTCGCCGGCCAGCAGGTCGACGCTCGGGGCGCGGCTGAAGGCGATCTCGTCGAGGAGGATCGCCCCTTTCCCGCTGCTGTCGACTTCGAGCGAGAACTCCGGCGTCTGCACGTCCGCGAAGACTGCCCCGATGGCGCGGCTGATGCGGAACGGCGCGTGGCGGCCGACCACGATGCGGCGCTCGTCGTCGCCGAGGGCGATGCGGACCTCGTGCGTTCTGCGCAGGTTCCGGTAGAGCGAGAAGTCGACGCGGTAAGGGCCGGGGCGGAAGCGGGGGATGGTCGAATGGAGGACCGCACCGCGGCGGGTGGTGCTGGCGGCGGCGTCGTGAGAGTACCTGCCGGTGAAGCGGCGCCACAGCCGCGCATCGGCGGGGATCAGGTTCTCCGCTTCGACGACATCCGTGACGCATGGATCGCAGCGGCGGTGAATGGCGTAGAACGGGTTTGCCTCCACGACCTGATAGCCGGAGCGCCAGAAGCCGTGATGCATCGGGTCGCTTGGCAGCGAGGTCTGATAGCGCAGCCCGCCGTCGATCGTCGGCACCGACAGGATTTCGAAAACGGCGTCGGGCCGGTTCTCCGGCCGGTGGTAGTAACTGATGTACCAGGCGCGGTCGAACGCCGGAAAGTCCTGGGCGTAGGGAATCCAGGTCGTCTCGATCGGCGGCGGCGTATCGACGAACAGATAGCCGGCAGGGAAGGTGTCGTAGAACAGCACCTTCTTTCCGGCGCCATGCCTGGCCACGTCCGCGGCGAGCTTCGCCACGAAGTCGCGTCGGGCTGGGGTCGTGTAGAGACCGGCGTACGGCCCGCTGTCGATGCGGGCGGTGAGCCGTGACAGCTCTTCCTCGCGATAGACGTAGCGGAACGTGAAGACGGCGATCATCGCCAGCACGCACGCCACCGCCAGCGCGATCTCGGCGCCGCCGTGGCGGGACGGGACCGCGAGCACCAGGATGAGCACTGCCGCAAACGCGGTATACGCGCCGATGCCGGCGTTGGGGAAGCCGTTGCTGCTGGTCCAGGCGGTGATGCCGGCCGCGATGAGGCCGGGGAGGAGGACGATGGTGGAAATGGGGGGGAACTGGGACCGAGGGGGCTGATGAATCTCATTCGTCCCATTCTTCCCATTCGTCCCATTTCCCCCACGGCCCACCCACCACGCCCCAGGCAACAAGAACAGCGTCCCGTAGAGCACCACCAGCGAGATCACCCGCCAGTCGCCTTCATGGCGGAAGGCGGCCAGCAGGCCGGCCGTCAGCGCGATTCCCATCCACGCGCGCCGTCCGAGGAAGAACGTTGCCACCACGGTGACCGCGAGCGCGACGAGAACCGCCCTGGGATACGGCGCCGAGGACAGGAACGCCTTCCAGAGAGTCGCCAGCTTCCCCGAGTCGCCGCCGTGCATGGCGTGGCGCAGCATGTAGAGGAGTGACGTGGCGACGTTCTCCCAGCCGAAGCTCGCCACCCACGCGAACAGCATCACCACCGTGGCCAGCCAGCCGTAGACCAGCGCACGCCATGCTGCACCGTGGTGACGCAGGGCGAGCCACATTGCGCCAGCGACGACGCAGAGAGTGGCCGGCACGACCAGGGTCGGATAGGCGAACGACGCCAGCACGAGCGACGGCCCCGCGAGGAGCAGCGACAGCCGGCTCTCGCGCAGCACGCCGTGCGCCGCCAGGCAGGCGCCGGCGCAGAGAAGGTTCATGCCCAGCGAGTTGTATGAGATCGAGGCGATACCGGGGACGACGATGAACGGCAGGACCGCCACGAGCAGCGCCGCCGGGACGTCCGCCACCGCGCGCGCCAGCCGGAAGATGGCGGCGGCGGTGAGCAGTGCCAGCAGGAGAAAAAGCTCGCGGAAGAAAAGCACGATCCCTTCGGAACCGCGGAGCGCGACGTACGCGCGCGTGAAGGGCGTCACCAGCAGCGCCGCGGTCTGCTGCAGCGCCAGCTCGTTGACGAAGGGTTGGTTGCCGAGGGCGAACGTGTACGGCATCGCCACGTAGAAGCCTTCGTCGGCGAAATCGATCCCGTAGAACATCCGCCATCCCGCGAAAGCGGCGATCGTGGCGGCGAAGAGCGCAGCCGCGAGGATCGGGAGTGCGCGCCTGTTCATGGCTGGCCGGGCTCCATCGCCCGGATGTACTCGCAACGCGCCGCCAGCAACTCCGCGCCTGGCGCACGGGTGAATGCGACCTGGTCGAGAAGCAGCGCCCCTTTGCCGCTGCTCAGGACCTCGATCGAAAACTCCGGCGAGCGTACGTCCGGGAAGACGACGCCGATGATGCGCGAGAGCCGATACGGCGCGGTCTCCTGGACGAGCACGCGCCGCTCCTGCTCTCCGGCCGAGATGCGCACCTCGTTCGTGCGGGACACGTTCCGGTAGTGCACCAGGTCGATCCGGTAGGGGCCCGGCTTGAACCGCGGAATCGTTCCGCGCAATGTCGCTCCCCGCCGCGGGGTTGCAGCGAGCGCTCCGCCCCAGTACCTGCCTGGGAGGAGGCGCCAGGCCACCGCGTCGTCCGTCCCCAACAGATTCTCCGCCTCGACGACATCCGTCACACACGAAGGACACGGTCGATAGATCGCGTAGTACCGGTTCTCCTCGACCAGGCTGTAGCCGGAGCGCCAGAAGCCGTAGTGCATCGGGTCGCTGGGCGTCGCCTTGGTGTAGGTGACGACCTCGTCGCGCCTCGGGATCGCCAGCACCTCGAACACCACGTCGGGCCGGTTCTCCGGCTGCGCGTAATAGCTCGTGTACCAGGTGCGGTCGAAGCCGGGGAAGGCGATGGCGAACGGGATCCACGTTCCTTCGATGCGCGGGGCGGTGTCGACGAAGAGATAGCCGGCGGGGAAGGAATCGTAGAACAGCGCCTTTTTCCCTTTCGCGTGTCGGGCCACGTCGGCTGCAATCTGCGCGACAAAGTCACGGCGCTGCGGCGTGGTGTAGAGGCCGGCGTACGGGCCGCTCGGAACGCGTGCGGTGAGATACGGCAGCTCCGAGTCGACATACACGAAGCTGAAGATGCTCGACGCGGTGGTGGCGATGATGATCGCCGTGACCAGCGGGATGATCGTTTTGCCGAGATCCTCGGCCGCCATCACTGCCAGCACCAGCGCCGCGGTGAGCACGGTGTAGGCGCCGATCATCGCGTTCGGAAAGCCGTTGCTGCTGGTCCAGGCGGTGATGAATGCGGCGGCGAGCCCGGGAAACAGCACGATCGCCGCGATCGGAGCGCCGCCGCGTCTCCAGGCCGCGACCGCCGCCACCGGCGCGAGGTAGAGCGCGGCGTACGTCGTCACGGAGGCGACCACGCGCCAGTCGGACCGGTCGCGGAAGCTCGCCAGCAGGACGTTCATCACCGCCAGGCCGAGCCAGCGATATTTCCTGACGAAGATCGTAGTCAGACCCGTAATGCCGAGCAGATACAGCTTCCACGTCTCGTACGGCGCGGAGGTGCGCAGCGCCGTCCAGAGCGTCTCCAGCTTTCCCTGATCGCCGCCGTGGCGGGCGTGGCGCAGCATGTAGAGGAGCGAGGTGGCGAGGTTGTCCCAGCCGAGGCTCGCGACGACCAGGAAGGCGATCACCGCGGAGGCCAGCCAGCCATAGACGAACGCGCGCCAATCCTGCTTGCGTCCCTGCCGCGCGAGCCACACCGCGGTGACAAAAGCGCTGAGCGTCCCCGGCACGATCAGTGTCGGATAGGCGAACGCACCGACGATCAGCGCAGGGCCGGCGAGCAGGAGCGAGGTCCGGTTCTCGCGGAGCACGCCATGCGCCGCCAGACAGGCACCGGCACAGAGGAAGTTCATCCCCAGCGTGTTGTACGAGACCGACAGGATTCCCGGCACGATCACGAACGGGAGCACGGAGACTACGACGGCGGCCGCGGCCCCTCCGGCCGACCGCGCCAGGCGGAAAATCGCGCAGCCGGTCAGCGCCGCGAGGAGCAGGAACAGCACCCGGAACGTGAGCACGATTCCCTCGGAGCCGCGCAACGCGACGTACGCCCTGGTGAACGGGGTCACCAGCAATCCTGCCGTCTGCTGCAGCGCCAGCTCGTGCACGAACGGTTGGTTGCCGAGCGCGAACGTGTACGGCATGGCCACATAGAAGGCTTCGTCCGAGAAGTCGACGCCGTAGAAGATCCGCCAGGTCGCGAAACCGGCGATTGTCACCGCGAACAGAGCGGCCAGCAGGAAGGGAAGCGGAGGTCTTTTCATGCAGTGCCGCGCTCGCGCGCGAGCAGCTCGCGCTCGAGCTCCAGCAGGCCGTCGCCGCGGCGGCCGACCACGCGCAGCGGATTCCCGGCCACGATCGTGAACTCTTCGACGTCGTGCTTGACGAGGGTGAGAGCGCCGACGGTGGCGGCGGTGCCGATGGTCACGCCGGGGAGCACGATGGAACCGGCGCCGACGATCGCGTGGCGGCCCAGGGTGATCGGACCGCTGCGGACGTTGGTGAATTCGGACGGAACGGTCGGGCCGCTGAGATAGCCGCCGGAGAAATCGTCAGTACTGGTGAAGAGCGTCGCGCGGGGCGAGACGCCGGAGAAGGCGGAAAGCAGGACCGGCGCGCCCGCGCCGAGGATCGAGGCGTTGCTGGCGATGTGCACGTGATCTTCGATCGTGAAGCCGGAAGCCCCGGCGGAGAGGACGGCAAAGACGTCGATGCGCACGTGCGACCCGATGGTGAGATTCGCCGCGCCGAAGATCTGCACGGTGCGATGGATCTGCACGTGGTTCCCGACGGAGCGAAAGCCGAGAGCCTGCAGCTCTTCGGGCGTGTAGTTCCCTGCGTGAGCTTCAGTCATGAGAATCGGGATTCCGGGTGACCCGCTGCCGCACGATGTACGCCGGTTGCCGCCGCGCCAGCTCGAAGCTGCGCATGGCGATCTCGCCGAGCACGACCTGCACGGTGGTCGTCACCAGAAGGCCGAAGATCACGGCGTTCAGCAGCAGGCCGGTCGAGACGGCCGGCAGCAGCGACTCCGGCAGCCAGTCCGCGATGGCGATCCGCAGGACCAGCAGGAGCGCGCCGATGGCGGTGAAGAGGCCGAGGTACTCGAACGGGCGGCGGGAGAGGTGGAGCAGGTTGTCGGTGTTGAGGCGCAGCAGTTTCCGCAGAGTCCATCCCGACTTGCCCACCCGTCGCGGGTGGTGCGTGACCGGCACCTCGGCCCACCGCCGCAATTGCGCGCAGACCTGGACGATGCTGAAGACGTGCGTCGGTCCGAAGCTGAGCGCGCGGATGGCGTCGGCGCGGATGATCTTGAACGTACAGCCGAAGTCGCGGAAGTTCGTCCGCGACGCCTTGCGCATGATGGCGTTGGCCAGCTTCGAATAGATGATGCGGCTCCAGTGATCGCGGCGGTGCCTGCGATAGCCGCTGACGATGTCGAGGCCCTGCTCGTATGGCTCCATGAGCATCGGCAGCTCTTCGGGATCGAGCTGCAGGTCGCTGTCGATCAGGACGATGTTCCGCCCGCGGCACTCCTGCAGCGCCGCGGTGATTGCCGCGGCCTGGCCAGAGTTGCGGTAAAGCTCGATCGCGACGCTGATCAAAGGCTCATCGTGCAGCACTTCGAGAAGGACATTGAAGGTCGCGTCCGCACTGCCGTCATCGACGACCACGATCTCGGCAGGACGGCCGATCGAGCGAAGCGTGTCGGCCAGCCGCCCGATGAACTCGGCCGCCGTGCGCTCCTCATTGAAGCAGGTCACGATTACCGAGTACTCCGGAACACCCCCGCTGTCCATTGGCGGCGGGATTATACGTGGGGGTCATGGGAGGGGAGGGGATGTTGGGGTGAAGCCGCCGCAGGCGGCGAAAGATCTGTAGGCCCGCCCTTCAGGGCGGGTACAACGAGGCCCCGCCAGGCTCGAACATCCCTTCACGCTTAAACCCGGCCTAAAGGCCCGGCCTACAGATCTCATGCTGCCTACGGCAGCATCCTGTCATCGGAAAGTTGTCCGTGCCGGCCGCGGACTAAAAGTCCACGCAAATCTGGCGGGCCTGGACTCTTAGCCAGGACCGGGGTCTGAATGTGGCGCGGACTTTTAGTCCGCGGCCCCGGCAGGATCGATGTTCAACGTCGCCACAACGTCCCGCAACTCCCGGGCGATCGCCTTCGCGTCTTCGACGCTCATCAAATCATGCACCGGCAGGCTGATGACGTTGCGGGACAGCGCATTCGTCACCGGGAGGTCCGGAACGATCGAGCGGTCAGCGAAGAACTCCTGCCGGTGCAGGGGCGGGTCAAAGTACGCGCGGAGCTCGACGCCGCGGGCGGCCATCGCGTCGACCAGGTCGTTTCGGCCAGGTCCGTTCACGCGGGCGGGGCAGAACTGGTAGGCGAGGGCGGTGCCGGCTGGGCGCTGCCATTGGAGCATCGGCAGGTTGCGGTGGTAGGTCTCGACGAGCTCGCGGCGGTGCTCGACGACGTTCCCGAACTCCGAGAGCTTCTCGGCCGCGCTCAGCGCTGCCACCTCGGAAAGCTTGGCGTTCATCCCCGGCAACGTGACGATGCGGTTGGCGTCGAAGCCGAAGTTGGACATCTGGCGGAGGCGACCGAGCAGCTCCAGGTCCTCGGAGTAGACGATCCCACCTTCATGCGCAGCGAACGACTTGGTGGCGTGCATGGAGTAGACGACCGGGTGCTTCGAGCCGCTGCCGAACTGCCGCCCCTCCGCGTCTTTCGACCCGAGCGACGCGGCGGCGTCGACGACCACCGGCACGTCCCATTTCGCCGCGAGGGCGTCGTAACGTCCGAGGTCGAGCGAGTTGCCGAACGTGGCGTAGGGGAGGAGCACCGCCACCCGCTCGCCGTACTGTTTGAGCAACGCCTCGATGTGCAGCTCGTCCGGGAGCCAGGTATCGGGATCGACGTCGCAGAAGAGCGGCTGGTAGTTGCACCACATCGCCGCGTGCGCGGTGGCGGCGAAGGTGAACGAAGGAACGATGGCCAGTCGGCGCCGCGGCTCGCGCTCGAAGCGCATGGTCCCGTCGCGGATGGCGATCATCAGGCCGAGGGTCGCGTTCGCGACCGCGATACAGCCGCCGCGGCCGTCGAACAGCTCGTCGACGACACGCTGCTGCAGGCGGTCGTTGACCGGACCGAAATTCGTGAATCGCTGCGACGCTTCGATCTCCCGCAGCTTCTCGACGCGGGTGCTCAGAGGAACCGGGTTCGAGACGAGGAACGGGTATCTGGTCATGCAGTCGATTTGGGATTGAGGATTGAGGATGGCAGAAGGGAATCCTCAATCCTCAATTCTCAATCCTTTTTAGGCCAGTCCCACCATCCCCCGCACCTCCACCTCCAGCGCGTTCATCTCGCCCTTGTCGGCCTCGTGGTCGTAGCCGAGGGAGTGGAGCAGGCCATGGAGGACGAGGTAACGGACCTCGGTGGCGAGCGAGTGCTTCTCGTCGGCGGCCTGGCGGCGGGCCTGGTCGACGGAGATGACGATATCGCCGAGCGGCTTGCCGGTGGCGGAAGGCTCGTTGTACGAGTCGTCCGCCGGGAAGGTGAGGACGTCGGTCGTCTTTCCCTTCCCGCGGAACTTCTTGTTCAGCTCCGTCATCGAGGCGTCGTCGATGAAGGCGATGGTGACCTCGGTGATCTCTTCCTCGAGCCTGTCGCGCTTCTCGAGGGCGAGCAGGACCTGGCGGACGAACTGGGCAATCTCGCGCCGGCTGAAGCGGGGGACGGCGATGCCCGTCACCTCGACATTCGTCACGACGGCGCGATCCCGGCCGCGGCGTCCGCGGCTGCCTTCAGCGCGTCGATCCGGTCGTACGCCGTGACGATCTTGGCGACCAGCGGATGGCGGACGACGTCCTTCTGGGTGAAGTCGAAGAACTTGAGGTCGTCGACGTGCTCGAGGATGCGCCGCACCTCGCGGAGGCCCGACTTCTTCCCGTCCGGCAGGTCGACCTGGGTGATGTCGCCGGTAACGACCGCCTTGGAGCCGAAGCCGAGGCGGGTGAGGAACATCTTCATCTGCTCGGGAGTGGTGTTCTGGGCCTCGTCGAGGATGATGAAGGCGTCGTTGAGGGTGCGGCCGCGCATGAAGGCCAGCGGCGCGATCTCAATGACGCTCCGCTCCATCAGCTTCTCGACCTTCTCGAAGCCGATGATGTCGTAGAGCGAGTCGTAGAGGGGGCGGAGGTAGGGGTTGATCTTCTCGGCGATGTCGCCCGGGAGGAAGCCGAGGCGCTCGCCCGCCTCGACCGCGGGACGGCAGAGGACGATCCGCTTGATCGACTTGTCCTGCAGCGCGGCCGCGGCCGCGGCGACGGCGAGGTAGGTCTTGCCGGTTCCGGCAGGACCGACGCCGAAGACGATGTCGAAGTCGCGGATGGCCTGGAGGTAGAGCTTCTGGGCGAGGTTGCGCGGGGTGACCACGCGGCGGATCGACTGGCCGACCTTGTCGTCGGTGAAGAAGTCGATGACGTTGACCTCCGGCTTGTCGCGGAGCACGCGTACGCTGGTCTGCACGTCCGACTTCTTGAGCGGATAGCCCTGCTCGATGAGGCGCTGCAGCTCGACGACGAGCTTCTGCACCGGCGCGATGTTCTCCGGCGTCCCGGCCACGAAGATCTCGTTTCCGCGGGAGGAGATCTTCACGTCGAAGGCGTCCTCGATGGTGCGGAGGTTCTCGTCGTGGTTCCCGAAGAGGGTGTGGGTCTGCTGCTCGTTGAGGGTCAGCTCAATGGACGTCTTCTGTTCTGCCATGCAACCTCATGCCATGAAAAAAGTGATCCAGACCTCGCCGTACTCGGCGAGCCTGGTGTGACGGAGCCGGGTCAGATTCGTAGGAAAAGGGGTGCTGCGCCGCCGGTGCTCGATCGCCACGACTGCCTCTTCACGGAGCGGCAGGTCCCGGTCGATCGCGATCAGGAGATCCTCATACCGCTCATAGTCATACGGCGGATCTGCATAGACGAGGTCGAAAACCTGTCCGCCGAGGCGCTTAATCCCTGGGAGGGCGTCGCTGGTGACCGTCCGGATGGGGGCCTCGAGCTCTCCGGCGGCCTTGTCGATGGCGGCAGTGTGGGCGCGGGAAGAGTCGACCGCCACGCACTCGGCCGCGCCGCGCGAGAAAGCCTCGAAGGAGAAGATACCGCTGCCGGCGAAGAGGTCGAGGAAACGGGCGCCGTCGATCCGGTTGCCGATGATGTTGAAGTACGCCTGCCGGGCCCGCTCGGAGGTGGGACGGACGTCGCTGCGCGGGACAGGGAGGCGGCGGCCCCGGAGGGTGCCGGCGGTGATGCGGATCATGGAGCCGGTTTCGGCTTCGCCCCCACGAAATAGAGATGCAGGTCGCTCTTGGTGACGTAGATCGTTGTGGGGGCGTCGAGGCATTTCAGCTCGACGACGCCGGCGCCGTCGACCACGCGCATCACGCGATACGTCTTCTGGTCGTCGGCCACCAGCTCGTCACCCGCCTTCGGCTCGTAGCCGGCGACGCTGGAGGTGACGCTCCGGTCTTCCGAAATGGCGCGGACGAGGTCGCGCAGCGGCGCGATCTGGTCGTTCAGCTCCATCGGCAGCATCTTGGTCGGGTTGAACGAGCGTTCGACGAAGCCGCCGTCGTCGCGATAGACGCGCAGCAGCGCGCGCCGGTCGGTCTCGGGCGGCGCCAGCGTGCGTGCGTCGACTTTCTCCAGTCCCTCGGCGGTGACGGCTTCGAGGTACGACTGGAGCGCCGCCGGCGGGAGGAGGAGCTTCTTCCGGATCGTGGCCGGCCCGGTCATCTGCACGACCACCAGGCCGCCTTCGAAGATGGAGATCCGTTCCCGGATCTCGCGCTCGCTGTTGAAGAAGTCCATCAGCGGCCTGCGCAGGCGGCCGTCGAGAAGCTGCGACCCGAGCGCCTGCTGCGCGCCGTCGAGATCCGGGATGTCGTACTTTTTCATCCCCCGCCGCGTCGGAATCGGCGTCGCCGCCACCGATCCCGGCGTCGCCGGCTCGACGCTGGTGATGTCGTGCTGCGCGAGCGCGGGAAGGGCGCTCGACAGAAGCACGGCGGCGAGGAGGCGGCGCATGTGCAATCTAGTCTAGCAAGTTGTTGCTGGTTGCTCGTTGCTGGTTGCCTGTGAGTGTCCGGCTTGCGGCGCATCCCGGCACGCCACTCCGCTGCCGCAGGCAGCAAAAGATCTGTAGGCCCGGCCTTTAGGCCGGGTAAAGCGGCGTTCATGTCCGAGCCCGCGTAGCGGGCGACAGGCCAGAAACGCGTGGGCGGTCTTTTCTGTCGCCCGCTACGCGGGCTCACCTGGTGGGGTCCCGGGCTGTACCCGGCCTAAAGGCCGGGCCTACAGATCTTTAGCTGCCTACGGCAGCAGGAGCAACCGGCACCTCTACGACGCGCTGTTCTCGAGCAACTCCCTGGCGACCTTCTTGGCGTACGACCTTGCCTCTTCCGGCGGGATCTCTCCGCTGAAGACCGCTTCGCGGGTCTGTTCGAGGGCTCGGGCGACGTGGGGGCCGCCGGGGACTTCGAGGTCGTTGCCGCGCAGGGGGAGGCGGAAGTTTTCGAAGTCGTGGTAGCGCTGGATGTGCTGCTGTTCGTCCGGCTTCTCGGTGGCGATCACCGTCAGCATCTCCGGGGAGACGCTGCGGTAGATGTGAAAGCGCTCGCGATCCGAGTTCGCCGCGCCGAGGGCCTCCTCGACGCGCGGAAGGTCATTGGCGATCTCCACCACCGCCCTGGCGCGCTTCTGCGAGAAACCGGAGCCTTCGAAATCGATCGGCGAGGCGTCGCCGCGCAGCATCGCGCCGGTGTAGAGCACGTAGCGGTCGAGATCCTCGTTCCTGGCGAGCTGGTCGTGGATCATGTCGAGGCGCTCGCGCAGCTCGCCGCCGATCCGGCGGCCGAACAGCACGTCGAGCGCGCCGCGGCCGGCGAGGTCGGCGAGGACCTGCGGCGCCTTCTCCTCGTCCATCGCCAGGAAGAGCTCCCGCCAGATCCGCTCTTTCGAGACGTTGGTCAGCGCGTCCGCTGCGACCGCCGCGCGCATCAGGTCCGCCGTGTGCGGCTCGATCGCGAAGCCGAGGCGCGCCGCCAGACGGGCCGCGCGGAAGATCCGCGTCGGGTCGTCGAGGAAGCTCCGGTCGTGCAGGACGCGGACGACGCGCCCTTCGAGGTCGCGCTCCCCGTGCGCCGGGTCGTGCAGGGCGCCGTTCATCAGGTCGAGGGCGATGGCGTTGATGGAGAAGTCGCGGCGCAGCAGGTCGTCCTTCAGCCGTCCCGCGGTCACGGCCGGGAGCGCGCCAGGCTGGCGGTACCGTTCCTTGCGCGACGTGGCGATGTCGATCTCCGGGTATCCGCTGGCCGTCACTTTATAGGTGAGGAACTGCGGGAACGAGCGCACCCGCCCTTCGAGCCGCTTGGCCAGCGCCCGCGCGAGCGTCGAGCCGCCGGTCTCCAGGGTCAAGTCGATGTCGAGGGAAGGGCGGCCGAGGAGGATGTCCCGGACCGGACCGCCAACCAGAAATGGATGGCACTCCTTCTCCTCGGCGATCTCTTTGACCACGTCGATGGCGCGCCGCTGCGGGTTCGGAAGGTCGTGTAAGAGACTCATCAAATCAACGATTCATAGAGAGCCAGGAGAATGCGCAGCCTCTGTCTCGCACGAAACTTCGAGACCGTTTGTCGGGCTGCGGATTGTTTGCTCTCGGCTACCTCGGCTTTGAACAGGGCGGACAGTATCGCATGAGTCATCTCGTTCGGATCGCCGGGTGGGACCAGGAAGCCGGTGCGCCCCTGTTCCAGACGGGACATGTTGACCGGCGTGCGGCTCGCAACTACCGGCAGGCCAACGACTAAGGCCTCGGCGACGAAGCCGTCGAGATCGTCCGGAGCGGTCGCAGGATCGACCCATGCGTCTACGCCGGCGAGATCCTCGGGCGCCGGGGTGTGGGCGTACAGATTCCACGTCACATCCGAGCGGAAGCGGTGGATGCGGGAAAGGGTCTGCTCGACCATGTTTCTCGTTGCGACCCGCGCGAACGACCCGATGATTTTGACGTCGCGTGCAACAGGAGCGCGGGTCGCCGAGAAGTAGGCCTCTTCGACCGCTTCGGGCAGCTCGTCGCGGCCGGCGGCCGCGCGCGGAGGCACCGGCTTCCGGAGAGAAAACCGCGACTTCGGCAAGGGCGCCGAAGAGACGTAGGGGACGGGAAACCTCACGAAACGGGCAGGAGGAAGCGTGCCGCTGGCGTAGACGTGCGCGACGTCGGGACGGTCGTCGAGAGCAACGACCTTGTCGCCCAGCGCCGCGGCATCGACACGCTGCGATTTGCGCTCGTACTCTGATGCACCGGGAAGGACGATCTGGGCGATCCGCACCACCTCATTGTAGGAGTGCTCCGCCGGGCGATCTCATTATGTGTGTACAATGAACAACTTACGCGCATGATCCCGCACGCAGCTGTCTACAGCGACCGTGGCGACCTCATCGAAGGACTCAGGGACGCCTGCCCCGGCTGGACGTTCGCCGGCGAAGGAGATGCGCGCGACGCCAGCCGCATCGCGATCATCGACGCGGAGCAGCCGAAGCTGGGCGGGAAGAGCGTCGTCCGGATCGTCCTCTTCGAGAGCGTTCCTTCGGCCGAGCGCCGGAACGGCGAGCTGCACGTCCATCGCGGCGATTTCCTGGCCCGCCCATCGAACTATCTCGAGTTCGCCGCCGACCTCGCCGCCGCGGTCCTGCACGCGGCGCATCTCGAACAGGAGTCGGCTTACCTCCGCCAGATCCACGAGCTGATGACCTTCGTCGACGCGGAGGCGGTCTCCGAGCAGATCACCACCACCGTCCTCGATCTCGTGCAGTTGCCGCACGGCACGCTGTTCCTCCACGACCCGCGTCTCGAGCGCTACGTGGTCAGCTACTCCAACGACCCCGGCCTCCGCGAATCGACCGAGTTCCTCCCCGGCGTGCCGCCGGACGTGCTGCAGAAGGCGCTTGCCTCCCCCGAGCTGTTTGCCGTCTCGCGCGGCGCGGACGGGAACGGGATCATCGTCATGCCGCTGCAGGTGCGGGAGGACCTGATCGGCGTGATCCGTGTGCCGGTTCGGGCGCCGGACTCGCTGGACGACGAGACGGCCTCGAACGTCACGAAGTACCTGGCCGCGGTCGCGCAGGTGCTGAGCAACATCTATCAACTGACGCGCAGCCGCGACCTGGCCATGCGCGACGACCTGACCAAGGCCTACAACCGCCGCTTCTTCGAGACCTACCTGGACGAGGAGATCGAGCGTTCCCGCCGTTACGGGACGCTCTTCAGCATCATCTTCCTCGACCTCGACGACCTGAAGATGGTCAACAACTTCTACGGCCACCTGAGCGGCTCCCGCACGCTCCAGGAAGTCGCCAAGCGGATCCTCGGCGCGGTCCGCGGCATCGACAAGGTGGTCCGCTTCGGCGGCGACGAGTTCTGCGTGATCCTCCCGCAGACCGATCAGGATCAGGCGGTGATGGTCGCCAACCGCATCTCCCGCGCCATGGCCGCCAGCCCGCTCCACATCGACGCCGACGTCGACGTCACCATCACCGCCAGCTTCGGCATCGCCAGCTACCCGACCCACGCCATGACCAAGGAAAACCTCATCCACCAGGCCGACGCCGCCATGTACCGGGTGAAGTCGTCGACGAAGAATGCGGTGGGAGTGGCGGATACGGCCGACACCACCAGGCCCGCTTAGAGGCTGTTGTCAGTTGTCGGTTATCTGCCACTTTTCGCTTGGGCGGGATATGCAGATAGACAACAGCACGTCGGCAAACTGCAGCCTTCGGCAGCAGCATCGTCAGCGCTTCGTTCATCCGCGGCCGTCGTCCAAGCGAGAACTGGCAGACAACCGACAACTGACAACTGACAACATCCGTGCGATGCCGAATCAATACGTGACTCGGTGGTAATACTTGAACGGCTTCTTCTGCCCGTCCTGCACGATCGGAAAGAACCTCGCCCGTCGCAGCGCGTTGGTGTTCTGGATGGCGAGGGCCTCGGAGCCGGTGGTGTTGGTGATGGTGCGGATGGAGAGCACTTCTCCCTCCGAGTTGACGTCCGCCTCGAGATAGATCTCGCCGCGGGCGCTGGGGGCGGAGACGGGGAGGGGCATGACCCGGAACTTCGGCGTCGGGTTGTCTTCCTCCGCCTTCTTCCCTTCCGCCGTGGTCAGGTCGGCGGCGCGGGCCCAGCCGGCACGGTCGCCGGTACGGACCTCCACCCATTCGCCCTTGTCGCTGAGGATGGAGATGGCCTCGCCGTTCTGATACGTCGCCAGCACCTCCGCCTGCTCGTTCGCCTCGGCGCGGACCGGCAGCTCGGGAGCGCCGACGTAGCGGATCGCGACGGGCTCGCGCATATCCATCGTCCCGGTGGAAACCGGTTGTTCCTTGGTGCAGGCGGCGAGCAGGAGCAGTACGGCGAATCGCTTCATGCCCGCAAAATATCACCTCGCCTCGAAGAACAATTTCTCGATGTGGATCCCGCCGTCCGCTTCCAGGCCCGGCGTACGGACGCCGACCCCGAAGGCGGTGGTCCGGCTCGTGACCTTGTCGGGAGCCGTCCCCTCGCGGACAACCCGCTGCAGAAAGACCCCTTCCAGCGGAGAAGTCGCCCCGTTCGGATACGCCTTCGTCGCCGTAAGCAACGCCCCGCGCACGCGCCCGTCGTGCAGCGTGTAGGAACCGCGCTCGTCCGACCCATTGCCGGTGAGACTGCCGTCCCTCCGGACACTGAGATCGATGGAAAAACGAAACCCCGGCTCCAGATAGACACCGGAGTACGTCGACGGGTCCTTGCGCACGACAGGATCGGACTTGACCTGCAGAAACATCGACTTACTCACTCCACGCTTGTTCTTCGACACATGCTTCGTCTTATTGAACATCGCCACCAGATCCGCCGTTCGCCGCTCCAGATCGGAGGCGATCAGCGAACAGGCCAAAAGGAGCGAAAGGGAAAGTGCGAATTTGCGCATGTGAAGTTGGACGACGGGGAGGGGCGGAGGTTAGGGAAGGGCAGCCGCGGAGCGGCGAAAGTTGAATGGTTGTAGCCGCGGAGCGGCGAAAGAATGTAGCCCCGGGCGTGAGCCCGGGGAACAGGCGGGGCCCAAGACGTAAGCCGCGGAGCGGCGAAAGAACGAAGCGCGCCTTCTTTGGCCGCTCCGCGGCTTACCCAAAGACGCCCCGTTTCCCCGGGCTCACGCCCGGGGCTCCACTCTTTCGCCGCTCCGCGGCTGGAGCCCATCCACGAACCGCGGAATCAGAGTGGCGATATCATTGCTACCAGTCCCGGAGGTGTTCCATGGCACAACTGATCGTGGACGACATCAAAGAAGAACTTGTAGAAGAACTGAATCTCCGCGCGGCGCGAAACGGCCAGTCACCCGCGGAAGAACTGCGGCAGATCCTGCAGCGTGCCCTGGCGCCCCCGAACGGCATTCCGTCATTCAAGGAAATGATCGAGCAGATGCCCGAGATTGATGACGAGTATCTGGAACGGGTCGTCGACTACGGAAGACCTGTCGACTTGTGAAGTACCTCGCAGATACGAATGTGATTTCCGAGGTGCGGAAGGGCCGGCGCTGCAACGCGGCAGTCTGGGATTGGTGGTCCGTGAACGCTGCGGATGTGTTCCTGAGCGTCCTCACAATCGGCGAAATCCGCAAAGGCATTGAGGGCGTTCGCCGGAAAGATCCTCGCACCGCGGCGGCATTGGAGCAATGGCTCACGCGGCTCACCACAGCTTACAGCGACCGGATTCTGCCGATCGACCTGGACATTGCGCAGGAATGGGCACGGATGAGTGTTCCGGATCCAGTCTCACTGATCGACGGTCTTCTCGCCGCCACCGCCAAAACCCGCGGCCTGATCCTGGTCACGAGAAACACCTCCGACATCGCCCGAACCGGTGTCGCATTTCTCAACCCGTGGGTTCCCTGACCTGCCCCCAAACCGGACATCTGTCCGCGGACACCTGTCAACCGGACACTCCACCGGACACGCTAACTCACTGAAAACACACACCCGCCTCATGGCACCCCGGTTGCGCTAGCCACGGCAACCGATGATTGAAGATACTTCCTCGATGGACCGGCCTGTGGTGGCCGGACGGACGCTGCGGCCGGTGGTCATCGCCGGCATTGCGGCGCTGGTGCTGCTCATTGCCGGTGTATTGCTCTTTCCTTCCGTTCGCCGGTGGATGCGGGCGGAGAAGGCGGTCGACGCTTCTTCGCTTCGCTTCGCGGTCGTCAAGCGCGGCGATCTGCTGCGCGATGTTTCGGTGCAGGGGCGCGTGATCGCCTCGCTGCATCCGACGCTCTTCAGCCCGGGACAGGGCATCGTCTCGCTTCGCACCAGGGCCGGGTCGCAGGTGCGGCAGGGGGACATCCTCGCCACCGTCGATTCGAAGGAGCTGCAGTCGGCGCTCGAGCAGGCGCGCGCGCAGCTCCTCTCCACCCGTGCGGAGCTCGACCGCCAGCGCATCGTCGCCCGGCAGGCGCAGTTGCGCGCGCAGCAGAGTGTGGAGCTCCTCACGCTGCGTCTCGCCGCCGCGAAGCGCGATCTGGTCCGCAACGACACCACCTTCAAAGAAGGCCTCAGCAACCGCGCCGACCTCGAGTCCGCGCAGGACCGGGTCCGCATCGCCCAGATGGAGCTCGACCAGTCGAAGAAAGAGCTCGACCTCTCGCGCGAGACCACTTCATTCGAGATCGAGACGCGGCAGCAGCAGGTCATCTCGCAGCAGTCCGTCACCGGCGATCTCGCCAAGCGGGTCGACGACCTGATGATCCGCGCGCCGTTCGACGGCATGGTCGCCTCGGTGGCCGTGCAGGATCGCGACGCGGTCGCGCCCAATCAGGCCCTGCTCACCATCGTCAACCTCACCGCCCTGGAGCTCGAGATCTCGCTCCCTGAAGAGTACGCGGGGGAGACCGCCATCGACACCCCGGCCGTCATCGCCTTCAACGGCCGCGAATACCAGGGCCGCGTCACCGCCATCTCGCCCGAAGTCACAGCCAACCAGGTCACCGGGACCGTCGCCTTCGTCGAACAGCCGGTGGGGCTGAAGCAGAGCCAGCGCCTGACCACGCGGCTCGTCTTCGAGTCGAAGAAGAACGTGCTCAAAGTCGCGCGCGGCGCGTTCGTCGACACCACCGGCGGCCGTGCCGCCTACGTGGTGGACGGCAAGATCGCCGCGCGGCGCGAGATCGCCCTCGGCGTCTCGAGCGCGAGCGAAGTGGAAGTGCTCCAGGGGCTGTCCGAGGGGGAAACGATCATCGTCTCCGACACGGCCGCCTTCGGAGATTCGAAAACAGTACTGCTGCGATGAAGTTGCCGGTGCCCGCAACGAACACGGAGGAACGCAAATGCTCGAGATGAAGAACATCAAGAAGATCTACCGCACGGAGCGCATCGAGACCCACGCCCTCGAGAACTTCTCGCTGAAAGTGGACGACGGCGAGTTCGTCTCGGTCATGGGACCGTCGGGGTCCGGCAAGACGACGTTCCTCAACGTCGCGGGCCTGCTCGATACGTTCGAAGAGGGCCACTACATCCTCGACGGCAAAGACGTCAGCCGCCTCTCGGACAGCGAGATGTCGAAGATCCGCAACCGGGCCATCGGCTTCGTCTTCCAGTCGTTCAACCTGATCCCCGACCTCAACGTCTTCGACAACGTCGACGTGCCGCTCCGCTACCGCGGCCTCGGCGGGTCCGACCGCAAGCAGCGTATCGAGCGCTCCCTCGAGCTGGTCGGCCTCTCCTCGCGCATCAAGCACCTGCCGTCCCAGCTCTCGGGCGGCCAGCAGCAGCGCGTCGCCATCGCCCGCGTCCTGGCCGGCGATCCGAAACTGATCCTCGCCGACGAGCCGACCGGCAACCTCGACTCCCTCATGGCCCGCGAGATCATGGACCTGCTCGACCGCATCAACGAGCAGGGAACGACCATCGTCATGGTCACGCACAGTCCCGAGTGCGCCGTGCGCGCCCAGCGGCAGATCCACGTCCTCGACGGCCGCGTGGTCGACCTGGAGACGCCGCGCATCTCGCTCGCCCGCACCGACGCCGGCGCCGGCATCGTTTCGACCCTCGGGTAGGAGAGCTCCATGCTGCTCTACAACGTCAAGATCGCTCTCAAGAGCCTGCGCCGCAATCCCGTGCTGACGGCGCTGCTCATCAGCGCCATCGCCCTCGGCATCTGCGTCTCCACCACCTTCATCGCCCTCCGCCACGTCTTCGAGAAAGACCCGCTCCCCGGCCGCAGCGGCCAGGTCTTCAACGTGCGGCTCGACAACTGGGACCCCCAGCGCGCCTATAACGCCGAGGATCCCAACTCGCTGCCGTCGATGATCAGCTACCGCGACATGCGGGCGCTCATGAAGTCCGACATCCCGACGCGCCAGACCGGCACCTTCCGGGCGAGCTACTTCATCCATCCCGATCCGAAAGCCGGCCGCCCGTACGCGGAAGACATCCGCCTCGTCTTCACCGACTTCTTCACCATGTTCGCCGTGCCGTTCCAGTACGGCGGGCCGTGGGACAAGGCCGCCGACTCGAAGCCGGAGCAGGTCATCGTCATCGACCACGCCACGAACGAAAAGCTTTTCGGCGGCACGAACAGCGTCGGCAAGACCGTGCGGATGGAAGACCGCAACTACAAAGTAGTCGGCGTGATCGCGCCGTGGAATCCGCCGGTGCGCTTCTACGACCTGACCCAGGGCCTGGGCCCGCGGGTCGAGCCGATCTACATGCCCTTCAACTTCACCGAGCCGCTGGAGATCTACACCAACGGCAACAGCGACGGCTGGAAAGGCTTCGACGGCGACGGCCATGCCGCGTACATCAACTCGGAGTCGGTCTGGATCCAGTTCTGGGCCGAGCTGCCGACGCCGGAGAAGCAGCAGGCCTACCGCGAATTCGTCAACAACTACGTGCGCGACCAGAAGAAGCTCGGCCGCTTCCAGCGTCCGCTGCACACCGAGGTCACCTCGCTGCCCGACCTGATGAACGAGCTCCAGATCGTGCCGCCCGCGATCCGCTCCCTGTCGATCGTCTCGATGCTCTTCCTCGTGGTCTGCTCGCTGAACCTCGTCGGCCTGCTGCTCGGCAAGTTCCTGGCGCGCGTCCCCGAGGTCTCCGTGCGGCGGGCCCTCGGCGCGAGCCGCTGGCAGGTCTTCTGGCAGCACGTCGTCGAGTGCGAGCTGGTCGGCATCGCCGGCGGAATCATCGGCATGCTGCTCTCCATCGGCATGCTCAGCATGATCGCCAAGTTCGCGCCCAATCCCGAAGTCGTCCGTCTCGATCCCGAGATGGTCCTCGTCTCGCTCTTCCTCTCTCTCGGCGCCGGGCTGCTGGCCGGCATCTATCCCTCATGGCGCGTCTGCTCGGTCGCGCCGGCGATGCAGTTGAAAGTTCAGTAGGAGGACGCCATGCCCATCGGTCCGATCATTCGCGCCATGCGTCACAACCGGATGCGCTTCGCGCTCATCATCTTCGAGATCGCCCTGACGCTCGCCATCGTCACGAACGCCGTCAACATGATCCTTCACGAGCGCGGCCTGATGCAGCAGAAGTCGGGCTTCGACGACGAAAACCTCATCGCCATCTCCTACCAGCCGTTCGGGGCCGAGTTCCGCGAGGAGTCGTACACCGAAGGCTCCATCCAGGCCGACATGCGCGCCATCCGGGCCATCCCCGGCGTAAAGGCGGTCTCCGTGACCCGCTTCCTGCCGTGGCAGGGCGGCGGCAGCTCCGGAACCTGGAAGACCGAGGGCTACGGCGACAAGTTCCAGGCGCAGCTCTATGCCGCACGCGGCGAGATCTTCCCGACCCTCGGCCTGAAGGTCGCCCAGGGACGCGGTTTCGTCGAGAACGACACCCCCGCCGAGACCAACGTCCCGACGCGCGTCACCATCATCAGCCGCGCCCTGGCGAAGAAGCTGTGGGGCGACGCCAACCCGATCGGCCGCGTCATCACCAGCGGCGACGGCGAGTCGCCGCGCACCGTCATCGGCATCATCGACGAGTTCTACAACCCGTACTCCTGGAACATCGGCGAGTTCGTTCTCTTCACCCCCGGCCGCGCGTACGACACCGGCGGCGCGCGCTTCCTCCTTCGCACCGAGCCGGGCGCCGTGAAGTCGGTCGTCTCGCAGCTCGAGCCGCGCCTGCTGGCCGTCAACCCCCACCGCGTCTTCCAGACCCAGATCATCGCCGAGATCAAAGACCGCTTTTTTTCGGCCGGAACGCTCGTCATCCGCGCCATGACCGGCATCATCATCGTGCTGGTCTTCATCACCGCCCTCGGCATCGTCGGCATCACCTCGCTGGCGGTTTCGGAGCGGACCAAGCAGATCGGCACCCGCCGCGCGCTCGGCGCGACCAAGGGCGACATCCTCAAGCATTTCCTTGCCGAGAACTGGATCGTCACCACCGCGGGCCTGATCCTCGGCATCTTCGCCACCTACGGCCTCAACTTCATGCTCGTCAGCCAGCTCACCGACACCAAGATGCCGTGGTACCTCGTCGTCATCGGCGTCGTCCTGCTCTGGCTCAACGGCCTCGTCGCCACCATCCCGCCGGCATTGCGCGCGGCGTCCGTGTCCCCGGCAATCGCAACCAGGAGCGTCTAGCGTAAAGTTGGTCCTATCAGTCCCATGGGACCTTCACAAACCGCCGAATGTCCAAAGTCCTCATCGTCGAAGACCAGCCCGCGGTGGCGAAGGCCCTGCGGATGCTCTTCGACCTGAACGACATCGAGGCCGAAGCCACCACCGGCCCCGAGGGAGCCATGCGGGCCATCGCCCGCGGCGGCGTCGACCTCGTCCTGCAGGACATGAACTTCACCCCCGGCACCACCAGCGGGGAAGAAGGGATCGCCCTCTTCCGCAAACTGCGCCAGCACGATCCCGAGCTGCCGGTCCTGCTGCTCACCGCGTGGACCTCCCTCGAGACCGCCGTGCAGCTCGTGAAGGAAGGAGCGAGCGACTACCTCGCCAAACCGTGGGACGACGTCAAACTGCTCGCCACGGTCCGGAACCTCCTGCAGATCCGCGCGCTGAAAACGGAGAACGAACGCCTGCGCGGCGAGCGCACCCGCTCCCGCTCCGCCCTCGGCCGCGAGCACGACCTGCGCGGCATCATCTACGAGAGCGACGCCATGCACCGTCTCGTCTCCCTGACCGTCCAGGTCGCGCCGGCCGAGATCCCGGTTCTCATCACCGGCCCGAACGGCGCCGGAAAAGAAAAGATCGCCGACATCCTCCACGCCAACTCCCGCCGCCGCCAGAAGCCGCTCGTCAAAGTGAACGCCGGTGCCATCCCCGACAACCTCATCGAAAGTGAGCTCTTCGGCGCCGAAGCCGGCGCCTACACCGGCTCCACCCGCCTTCGCATCGGCCGCTTCGAAGCCGCCAACGGCGGCACCCTCTTCCTCGACGAGATCGGCAACCTCTCCGCCGCCGGCCAGATGAAACTCCTGCGCATCCTCCAGAGCGGCGAATTCGAGCGCCTCGGCTCCAGCGAAACCCGCCGCGTCGACGTCCGCGTCCTCTGCGCCACCAACGCCGACCTCCGCCAATCCATCGCCCGCGGCACCTTCCGCCAGGACCTCTACTTCCGCCTCAACGTCATCGAGCTCGCCGTCCCGCCCCTCCGCGATCGCCGCGAAGACGTCCTCCCGCTCGCCGCCGCCTTCCTCAAGCCCCCGAAAACACTCAACGCCGCCGCCCGCCAGGCCCTCCTCGCCCACGACTGGCCCGGCAACGTCCGCGAGCTCCAGAACCGCATCCTCCGCGCCACCGTCATCGCCGAAAACGACGCCATCACCCCCGAGGATCTCGGCTTCGGCGTCGAAGCCCAGCCCTCGGGTGACGTGCCGGTGGAACGGGGCCAGATCGAGATGGCCCTGCTGAACGCCAACGGCAGCGTCTCCCGGGCGGCCGAGGCACTGGGCGTCTCGCGGCAGGCGCTCTACCGGCGGATGGAGAAACTGGGGATCGTGCTCGAACGACGGCCGCGGTGAGGCCCGGCTGAAGATGCAACGGAAACGGGCGGCGAGACGCCGCTCACGCCGGCGAAGACGCCGCCGGGCCAGCCTGCGAGGACGCGAGGCGCTCCACGCGCGGACCATGCGCCCCGCGAGAAGTGCGGTCCGTGCCTGGAGCGCCGTCCGTCCTCGGCGGCTGGTTTGGCGGCGTCCCGCGCCGGCAACCTGTGGCCTGTCGCCGAGTCCCTCTCCTCGAGCCGTTGGTTGTTCGAATGCGGTCTACTTACGCGACGTCGGGGTCATTCAGTTGGGGTCAAACCTTCGTCTTGTTGCAGAAGACAGAAGGTGTGACCCCATCCCCGGTCATGACCCATCCCCGGTCACTCTGACACAGCGCGCCATCGGACGGCCGAAGACGGCCGCCGTCGTCGAAGCCGCCAGTCGTGTGCTAACACGAGTGCGGGCGAGGCGATAGGGTGGCGGCGCGGGACGCCGCCACGCCAGCCGCCGAAGACGGACGGCGCTCCAGGCACGGACCGCGATTCTCGCGAGGTGCATGGTCCGTGCATGGAGCGCCTGCGTCCTCGCAGGCTGGCCCGGCGGCGTCCTCGCCGGCGTCGGCGGCGTCTCGCCGCCCGTTTTTGTTTCAGCGCTGGAAACGTGCGGGTCGCTGGAACACGGAGGTGGGAAACAGACCGTCGTTCTTCTCAGCTGAGGCGAGAAAAAGAAGCTTTGAACCCCACCCTTAGCTCTTGACCCGCCGTTGACGCGAAGTGGAGCACGCCGACTCCTAAGCGGAACCGAAAGGTGACGTGTTACCCCACAACAGACGCTATTACGCGTCTGTTCACCCAAACCGCGGCCTCTATTGTTTACTTTCGTCCGCACGAGCTGCTATATCTCGCGCCGGGTTGGGTCACCCATGCGTTCCAGAAAAGAGAAGCCTCACGACGAATGGCTCGTCCTCTACGAGCACTATCTGGGCGTGCTCGTACTCCTTGGGACGAGCCGCCTCGGCCTGGGAGAGCCTGTAGCGCGAGAGCTTGCGCACGGCGTGCTGGTGGCCTCGCTGTTTCACATGCAGCGCGTGCCGGATCCCGGTACGTGGATGGCCGGCGCGATGGCCGCCGCGGCCGGGGAGTACCGGAAGGGCGGCGATGTCTGATTCGCACGGCAAGCCGCCACTCCCGTTTTTCCGGCCTCCGCGTTTCAGGACGCTGCCGGCGTCGTTCGTGAGAGCGGCAAGACGTCTCGAACAGGAACGCTTCGCCGTGGCGAATGGGGAGGTGGATCGGATCCTCGGGAGTACGCCGCGGGAGCGCTGGCCGGAGCTGGTCGAAAACCCGCAGCTCCGGACCTGTGGGGCCATCGAACGGCTCGGCGCGATCTTCGCGGATACGGTCACGAACGACCCACGGAAAGCACAGGCGATCGCCGAGCTCGGTGTCTCGCTTTGCGAGAATCTGCCGCAAGGCCTTTATCTGGAGCCGACTCTGGCGCAGATACGCGCCTTCACCTGGAAAGACCTGGCAACCGCCCTTCGGTTCCTCGGTCACAGCAAAGAAGCGATCGAGATCCTGAACACTGCACACGCGCACCTGACGCGGTTCGGCGAGCTCGCGTACGACCGGGCGATCGTCCGATTCAGCCTCGCCGTCACCCTTCAGGACGTCGAGCGTTTCGCGGAATCACGCGACCTGCTGGCGGAGTGCAAAGGAGTCTTCCGCGACCATCGCGACGACCGGCGATTCACGCTTTGCGTCTTTGCCGAGGGTGGACTTCTCCAGCGCATGAAGCGATTCCGGGAGGCGCGGGAAGCCTACCTCCTCCTTCTGGCGTCGGCGAGGACCATCGAGAAGGAGACGCTTGCCGTTCTCCACCGCGGAATCGCGATGTGCTCGATCGAGCTCGGGGACTTCCCAGAGGCCGAGACCAGCCTGGGGCACTCCATCACGCTCCATCGCGAGCTCGGTCAGCGCATGGAGGTGTTGAAAGGAGAAGCCCTCCTCGGCCGGCTCCATGTGCGCCGCGGCGATCTCGAGCTCGCCGTCACCCACTTGCGGCCGATCCGGAGGGAGTTCCTCCGGAACGGCCTCACTGAGGAAGCGGGAATCTGCGGGCTGGAGGTCGTGCAGGCTTTCCTGCTCCTGGACCGAAGCTCCCAGGCGGAGACGCTCGCACGGCGGATCGTCGGCGAGTTCACCGCGGCCGGTCTCAACACCCGCGCCATCTCCGCGCTCGGGTACCTCGCGGAAGCGATCGCCGCGCGGAAGGTTTCGGAGACTCTCGTCGCCGACGTACGCGAGTACATCGTCTCGCTCCGAACGTCGCCGGAGCGAGACTTCACCAGCCGATAGCGCTACGGTCTCGGTGCCGGCGTCGGGATCGTGAGGAGATCCCCGAAGGCCCGGACCACCTTCTTCACGACCTTGACGATCGGCGACGGCTGCTGCTTCTCCCGGAACTCACCGTCCCGCTCCTGCGGCGCGCCGAACGCACTCCCCGCAAGCACGACCGACAGCACCACCACGGACACACCTCGACCCACCGAACAAGCCACTCGACGCATACTTTTCCTCCTCCGGCCTGAAGCCGGTTCGAACATTCAAGAGGAGGCGCCCTCTTCACCCGAAGGAGTGACGGATGTTGCCCAACAGTCACCTTTCGGTTCCTACCAGTATGGCCGATCCGAAGGAATGGAGGCGAGTCTCCGGTGCGTCGGGGGCGGAGCCGTGGCAGCCGGGGAGGTGCCCCGTCGAAGCCCCACACAGGCAGGATTGCCTGTCCCTCGCGAGTCGAGACCCCATGACTCACGAGTCGAGACCCCATGACTCACGAGTCGAGACCCCATGACTCACGAGTCGAGACCCCATGACTCACGAGTCGAGACCCCATGACTCACGAGTC
>Ga0190275_10000107_pt1 | contig 99871 bp, 85 predicted proteins | sample Popmic550T_FD_133745 | JGI IMG/M metagenome (GOLD analysis project Ga0190275, IMG submission 133745) | Populus adjacent soil microbial communities from riparian zone of Yellowstone River, Montana, USA - 550 T | ecosystem: Environmental > Terrestrial > Soil > Riparian zone > Trees stand | place... | reverse complement strand
TGGGGCCAACTCCAACGACCCGGCGCACTACAACGACCACCCGATCACGATCCCGAGCGACGGCGACAACGCGACCATGAACGTGCGCGTGTCGTGGGCGGCGCTGACGAGCGACTGGGACGTCAAGCTTTTCGAGGACACGAACGGCGACGGCAAGTCCCAGATCGACGAGCCGGTGGTGGGCACGAGCCAGACGGGGCCGAGCAACGTCGAGGAGGTCTCGGCCTCCGGACAACCGCGCCTGCCTGCAGGCAAGAAGTACGTGCTGCGGGTGAACAACTTCGCCGCGGTTGAGCCGTACGAGGTCGAGATCACCTACACGGCGCCGCTGCCGCTCAAGCCGGCCCAGGTGGAGAGCTACACGCTGACCTGCGAGCAGGGCGGGCGCGTGTTCGACACCCAGAAGGTTCAGATCGACCGCGGCGAGGTCAAGCAGCTCGACCTGAGCGTGTGCGAGCGCAAGATCGCGCCCGTGGCGCTGCGCTGCGGCGGCAAGCGGGCGACGCTCGTCGGCACCGCCGCTGTCGACACCCTCAGGGGGACACGGGGCCGCGACGTGATCGTCGGCCTGGCCGGCAACGACGTGATCAGGGGAAAGAGCGGCAACGACCTGGTCTGTGGCGGCGCGGGAAGGGACAGGCTGGTGGGCGGCGCGGGCAAGGACGTGCTGCGCGGCAACGCCCGCAGAGACGCGCTCCATGGGGCGAGCGGCGCCGACAGGCTGCTCGGCCAGGCTGGCCCGGACAGGCTGTTCGGCGGGCGGGCCAGGGACCGACTGCGTGGCGGGCCCGGCCGGGACAAGCTGTTCGGCGGCCCGGCCGGAGACCGACTGTTCGGCGGACGGGCCGGAGACCGGATGTTCGGCGGACGGGCCGGAGACAGGCTGTTCGGCGGGCCGGCCAGGGACCGCCTGCGGGGCGGACCCGGCCGGGACAAGCTGTTCGGCGGGCGGGCCAGGGACCGACTGCGGGGCGGGCCCGGCCGGGACTCACAGCGACAGTAGCTCTCCCGGAATCGGTAGGTACGGTCGCTGGCGTGCCTAGCGCAAGCGCTGCGAGGGTCGGGCGCTCACCGTCGTAGCTCGGATGAGACGGTCTTGGACCGTCCAACTTCGAATGAGACGGTCGATGCTTCTCATCGCCGGCAAGATTCGGCCGGGCTGCCTGCCGTTCAGAGATCACGAGGGACTCTCTCGACCGGTCGCGGCGCACGGTCGACACGGGCGGTCGTGCGCGGTACAAGGGTCATATGCCGAAAACACCAAGAACTAAGCCGCGATGCTTTGTGATCTCGCCGATCGGGCCAAGAGGCTCGGCCCCACGTAAACGGGCGGACGACGTGTTCGAACATCTGATCAAGCCGGCACTAGGCTCACGGTACGCCGTCGACCGCGCGGACATGATGCCGAAGACGGGGTTCATCACAACGACGGTGATTCGTCGGCTCGTCGAGGACAGTTTGGTTATTGCCGATCTCACGGATCGCAATCCGAACGTTTACTACGAGCTCGCTCTACGCCACAGCGCGGGAAAGCCGTTCGTCCATATCGCGCAGGCGGAGACGGAGTTGCCGTTTGACGTTCAGCCTGTCGCGACGATTTTCTACGCGCTTGACGACCCATCGGCACTGAAGCAGGCGCTCGGAGAATTGAAGCAACAAGTGAAGGCCATCGAGGACGAGGAGCAGCCTCCCGAGAGCCCCGTTTCCGTTGCCTTGGGCGGCCGTGGTCCCCTTCAACGTGACCCCGCCTACACCTGGGATTCAGTGCATGCGCTTGTGACGACGTTGTCGAGGCGCATCGCGCTGGATTATGAGCCCGATGTTGTTTTGACGACATCGGGGCCCGGAAGCATCGCTGCGTTGCTACGCCTAGCTGGGGACTACCGCGATACGCCTGTAGTCGCTGCGACGGCGTTCCCGAAGGGCCGAGCGGCCCCCGAATTTGTCCGCGCTTCGAGTAGCGCCGGAGATCTGCACGTTTCAACCGACAAGTGGGATGTTTTCATTCCACGAGTTATTGCTGAGCTCGTACCTAACACGCGCGTCTTGCTCTTCGATGACAGAGTCGTCTCCGGCGACTTCAGGCGCGCCGTGACAGCAGAGCTCAAAGAGCGCCGACTAGGCGTTCGTGGAGCGGCGCTAATTGTGACGCCTGCGACTAAGGATCTAGTGGAATGGTACTGCGACGTTAGAGAGAGTCCCTACCAGCTGCCTTGGGGTGATTCGCGTGGCCGCGCCGACGAATGAAGCACTACTTGAGTCCGGTCGTAGTGGGCTAGCGAGGGTCCAAGAACTGCAGCGTCGGTATGACGAGGTCGGCTGGCGGGTCTCCGCGACCGACGCCGCGAAGTTGCGGCATATCGTCCTTCATCTTGCTCGCACAGTCGGGATCATCGCGTCGGTTTCCGAGCAGCACGATCACCGAGCTGACAGCGGCGAGGAAGTTTCACAGGCGGTCGTCGCCGCCGATCTCTCGGAACTAGCCGGCCAGATTGCGGATCTAGTCAGCTCCGCGGCACAGCTTTCCGACCTAGGCGCATTCGACCTCGGAGAAACGTACGAGCGCCGGTTGCTTGACAACTCCCTGCGGTGGGCTGGTGACTCCGAGCTTGCAGACATCGCCCGCGCGAGAAGCGAAGAGCCTTCAGCGGAGCCGAAGGACCAGCGGACATCGGCCGAGCCCTAGAAAGCGAAGCGCTGTCACACGGTGTACTCCCAAGGGCCTAGCCTCACCGAGACCGCGTCGCGCTCTACACGGCTGCGCCTGAGGTCCGAGTTTGGTGGGTCGGTGAGCGCAAGCTGCGTTAACACGTACTCAGGAGGCCCGGGTACATAAGTCACATAGGCGGCCGCATCCGCACCCTTGTCCACGAGCGACGACAGGACCTCGTGAGGCGGTAATTCACCACCGTCGATGGTGGCAACGGCTTCTCCTAGTGGATCCAGGATGACGACCCAATGTTGGGATCTCTCCGCCGGGGCGTGAAGATTCGCGAGCTGCCCTGAGATCAGTCGAGCCACGACGTCGAGAAAGGCGTCCGCGGTGGGCATCTAGCCCATCCACCCTACTCCGACGAACCCGGCGGAAGTCAGCGTACCCAGACGCGCTTCAGGACTCGCACGCTCTCCGCCGGGAGCGGCGCTCGCCCGTGACAAACGCGGTAGTTATCCAAGACGAGGCAATCACCACTTCGGATCGTGAGTTCTCCCCGCGATGCGCGGAGAGCCCGGCCAAATTCCCGCGCCGTCGCTCGTCGTGCTTCGCTCCAAAGAGGCCCACCAGCTCTCTCCATTTCCTCCTCGTTAAACCGCACGCGAAAAGACCCTCTGGCCGTCCGGCTAAGGATGGAAACAGGGCCCCTACGACTGGGAAAGCTTGGTTCTGCGAGTCTCGAAACGACATCTGGCGAGAGAGACTCGATGACGCCCCACGCATCGCTGATGTAACTGAGCGCACGGGTCGAACCTTCGCGCGCGCACAGTAGAAAAACGAGCCGCGGAGGGTCCGCGAGGTTGTAGCCATCAGTGTGCAACGGGAACCGAAGGTGGGTGCTCGATCGGATCACATGGCCATCACGATCGACTAGGCCGCGCCCCTGGTTATGGACCTCCACGGAGTAGACGGTTCCGGTGTGAGCGCCTGTGGGCATCCCGGCGCCCGGCTCAATGATCCGGCCTAGCGAGCTGGCCAGGCGGGTTAGGGCTGGTTCGTCGCGGACGTTCCGGACGTATACGGCCCCGGCTCCGCGCAAGGACGCACGGATCGGCTTGATATCGCCGTTCGACGCATAGCGCACATTGATTCCGCCTGAGCCTAGGGCTCGCGGAGCTACGGGCGGTGCAGCAGACGCGCGTGCGCTGGTGCGTTGCGTCCGTTTGTCAGCGCCGCATCAAGCTGACTTGCGAATGATTCAGGCGATGCGACGTCGCGCGAGCTCTTTGTGGCGCCTCGTCCAACGGCCTCCTGAATTGACGATACGCCGGCTTCGCGAGCGAGGCGAGCGAGCTCGCGATTCATCCGTCTAGGCCACAGGGGGCCTTCGTAAACGAACCCAGTGTGTGCTTGGACGAGAGTTGCGCCTGCGAGGATCCGCTCCCACGCGTCCTCAGGCGTCTCGATGCCACCGACGGAAATAAGCACTAGACGATCGCCGACTTGCTCATACAGGCGCCGGAGCACGCGAAGCGCGCTTGTCTTAAGCGGTGCGCCGGAAATGCCGCCGTACCCGAGGTCGCTCACGGCATCGGCCGACGTCGTGAGCCCTCCACAATCGACCGTCGTGTTCACAGCAATAATGCCGTCCAGCGCCATGTCGACTGCGAGTCCTGCGATTGCATCTATCGCGGTATCAGCGAGATCCGGGGCAATCTTGACGAGAACCGGCACCCGGCTGTCCCGAAGCTCGGCGCGCGTCTCCATGATGAGCGCACGCAGGCGATCCACGTCTTGCATCTCGACGAGCCCCGGCGTGTTAGGCGAACTCACGTTGATCACCAGGTAGTCGGAGAGCTCAGCCAGGCGCCGAACCGACTCTCGGTAGTCCTTTGCCGCATCCTCAATCGGAACGACCTTTGACTTGCCGACATTCACCCCGATGATCGTCTGGCCCGTTCGACGATAAAGGCGGTCCGCTACAGCTTCTGAGCCTGGATTAGGAAATCCCATCCGATTGAGAATTGCGCGGTCGCGTGGCAGTCGGAAAACTCTGGGGCGCCGGTTGCCCGGCTGGGAGCGGGCAGTGACCGTCCCCACCTCGACAAAGCCAAATCCCAGCGCGCCTAGGCTGTCGTACCAAGTCGCATCCTTGTCCACGCCGGCAGCAACGCCCAGTGGACTCGGGAAGTTGAGACCCAATGTGCGGACTTCTAGTCGCTGGTCTCGTGGTCCGCAGATCCGTCGAAGCAGAGAGCTCACACCGGGTATTGCCGTCGCAATACGCAATCCGCGTGAGGCAAGAGCATGCGCCGCCTCAGCGTCAATCCGCTGTAACACGAGCCGAAAGAACAAGCGATAAATCAAGGCAGCGACGGAGTCCGCGATAGAGTCGGCAGGCCCAACATCTGATGGCTGCCCGGAAAGCAGGCTACTAGCGTGCGGGTCTTTAGGCGGGAGATGCGCTGGCGCTTACTGTATGCAGACATCCTGGTGGCTACCGCGCGCATAAGGCAAAGCTAGCTCTTGGGACGGACGATGGGGTGTTCCGGCGGTAGATGACGTAGAGGGCGCGCGACAACCCCTCTCGAAGCGCCCTCGTTCTGCCCTCCGGTCGTCCGAGGGGTCTGCTAGTACGCAGGTGTGCATGTTCTCGACCCGGAGTCAACTCGAGTCGACCTCCAGGAATGGGCGGACGAGGTCGTGTTTCCGGTGCTTGCGGCGCACTGTGGGTTCAACGGCCGCGTAGACGTCGGCTACGTAGGTCGCGGCCTTGGCTTCCCGCAGACCGTCAACGACCAGCCCGCGGATTGGCACATTCAACCGTGGTGTTTCGAAGTGACGCTCCTGCGCCCCGACGGCGAGGCGGAAGCCGGCTACGAGCTGGCGGAGCTTGTCCAGGAGCTCGTCGCAAGTGACCAAACGCTACGTAGCCGGGTCCGCGAAGCGTGGGTTCCGGTGGCGGACATGCGCAGGGAGATCAAATCCCATACAGATAAGTGCCACGGAGTTCGGATCACCTTGCCGTTGTCAGTGTTTGATGTGGAGGCTGGGCCCGCAACGTAGCCGGTTGCGCCGCGTGTTCTAGAGGCTCGTCGCGGACTCGGGTCTCACGGCGTCACCGTCGGGCTTGCCTCAACCCGTAGTTCGGACGAGACAGTCAGGCTGGGGGCTGCAGTTCGGATGAAACACTTGGGAGGACCGGAGCCGACTGCGCCTTTGGCCACAGCTGAGTGCGACGAAAGGGTGGACTCATGCGCGTAAAGACCAAGCTGCCGTACACAGCGATGATGGAGCGCTATCACGAAATCGAGCGCAAGAGCCGGGCTCAGAGGCTGACTATTGCGAAAGAGCTCGCAACCGACCCTTCGCCGCTTATCGGGGACTTTCTCTCAAGCGTGCAGCAGTGGGCTCTGAACTACAGCAACGTGAAGACGCCCTTCGTCCCCAAGCCGCGTGCGTCTCTGGAGCTTTCGCCCGAGGAGAGCATCAAGAACACGAACGCACTCGTCGCGCGACTACAACGCCCAAAAAGGCCAATCGAGGTCGTCGATAAGTCGAAACTGTCATTTCGCTACGTCGAGCGTGAGGTCTCGATAGTTCGCACAGCAAATGCGGAATTCCGAAGCAAGGAGCCGCTGCAGCGTAAGCGCAGTGCAGGCCGAGCCCTGCTGTGCGACCTCTTGCTCAGGAACGCACACGACAGGACCCCGATTGTTGGGGAAATCAAGGTAACTCACAAGCAGTACACAGACAAGGACCCGTGCAGCGCTCTGGTCCAGGCGTTGGCCTCAGCCGCGCACTTGGTGACCCCGTCGCAGTACGAACGCCTGCTGTGGCATTACCCGCGTCAGTTCCGTACGGATTCTCGTGTAGTCGATATCTATGTGGTCACCGGCTCCTACAACTCCGAGCTCACGGACATGAGGGAATTGCTCGCGGCGGCCAGAGCAATCGGAAGATCTGTCGTTGCCAGCGGAGAGCTTCGTCCGTACGTTCGTCGAATCGAGTTTGTGGACGTCACCCCTGCCGGCAGGGGCGTCACCGTACGGACCAGGTTCCGCTAGCCAGCTACCTATGCGTTCCACCATTCGCCGTCCTCACGCAGCACTGCGCGGGGATAAGCCCCGGCGCACTTCGCGGGCGCGCCCGTATGAATCGGCACGACCTGGCGGGCGTCGAGTCGGCGGACCAAGGCCTGCAGGTCCTCGGCGCTCGCGTGGCCCGACGTGTGGATGTGATGGAGCAGGACGCCGTTGCGACGCAGGATGCGCAGATCGTGTTCCATCGACTCGTTCTCGAGGTAGCCGGGCCACATCGACCACACCGCGTGTGCGTCGAGCAGCACCCCGGTGTTCTCGAGCTCCGAGAGCGCGGACGTTCGCACCACGAGCACGAGGTCGGAACCGCGCTCGCTCAGCTCCTCGGGGTAGATGCGCGCGCTACGAACCGCGTTCAGTCGTCGGAAGTCGTCGGACTCGATCATGCGCCGGCGCTGCCACCGCGGCAGGAACACCCGGATCTGACCGCGCGCCTCGCGCAGCGGCTCGCGCCCGGACGCTTCCCACAGCGCCGCTCCATACAGGTCCATGACCATCGTCCGCCCGCTACGGCGGCAAGCTGCGCGGATCCGGTCGAGCCGGTCCAGGCTGTGCGCGGAGCAGAACGCGAGCACAGCCCGCGGCGCGTCCGCGAACAGCTCGGCGCAGCGATCCTCGAGGTCTGCCTCGGTCAGCGGCGCGTCGACCTCTCCGAACGAACGGCCGATCCGCGTCCCCTCGATCATCAGCGCATCGAGCGGGCCAACCTCGGCCGCAAGCTCGTCGATCATCCAGCGGTTCGTGCCGTGCCCACGCCAGTCGCCGGAGTAGAGCACGCGGCGGCCGCCAGCCTCGACCAGGAGAGCGAAGGCGTCCTCGGCGTTGTGGTCGACCTGCCACGGAGTGACGGTGAACGGCCCGAGCCGCAGCGGTCGGCGGTGCTCGATCCGCCCGGTCGGGTCGAAGCTGGGCGCCCACGGGATGAAGAAGGACGACTCGCGCAGGATCGCCGCTGCGCGGGGGCCGAGGTAGATCGGAACGGACGGGTCGACCAGGTCCGCGAGCCCGTGATGGTCGGGATGCGGGTGACTGATCAGGAGTGCCTCGAGCGACCCGTCACCAGGCGCGAACAGGCCCGGCACGTCCGGCAGCAGGTCGCATCCACGCCGAGGCGGGGTGAGCGGCATGCCAGCGTCCAGCACGAGCCGCCGGCCGCCGCACGCCATTTCGATGCAGGTACCGCCGACCTCGTGGGTCCCACGGTGGATGCGGATGGCGAGATCCGAACCGCTCATCGCCGCGCCCTCCCCCTCCGCGCGCGGCGCTCGTTACGACGTTCGCGTGCCGCACGGGTGATCCCGCCGCGGGGCAGGCACGTTCGCGCGACGAGTACCTCAGAGCCGCGCTCGACGAGAGGCAGCGCGAGGTCGTCGCCGACGACGAGGTAGGCGGCTGCGGGTTCAGGCGCGACCACCCAGCTGGGCGGCCACGGCTCGAGCCGCGCGTAGTCGAGCACCTGCTCGATCCGCGCCTCGGCGGCCAGCAGGTCGAGCGCCGGGCAGAACCGCTCGCGGAACCGCTCCACGCAGTGGCGCGTGAACTCGACGATCCAATTCTCAATGGGCATCGGGGCCAGCGCTTCCATTAGGGAGGAAGTCGTGCCGGCGGCCCGGTTTCTGACAGGACTACGTCAGGCGACGAGCTCGGCCCGCAGCCGCTCGAGTACGTCCTCGACCTCGGAGACCAGCCCGGCGACCTCGCCGACCGCCTCGTCGATCTTCTTCTTCGCGGTCGAGTGGCAGCGCTTGATTGTCGTGTGACGGTTGAGCGCGCGGGCGGCCTCGCCGACCAGCGCCTCGATCGCATCGGCGTCGAGCTCGCGCTCGTCCTCGCAGAGCTGGCGGCGGACGACCCAGCGCGCCCAGAGCATCGCGACTTGGAGTGCGCCGGTATCGGGCTCGTCCTTGTCGAAGACGACGATTGCCTTGTTGCCCTGGTAGCTGAACGGGACGCCCGTCGGGCAGGCGTCCTCGTTGCTGTAGACGGCGATCGCCGCGAGCGCGTTGCGGTTGTCGAGCGCACCGTCGAGCTCCTCGTGAATCTTCTTGATCCCGAGGCTGCGGTTCTTCGCTTCGAGCACGTAGCACGCCTCTGCCCCGCGCGTGTCGTCCGGGTTGAGGACGACGACCTCGTCACCCTTCTTGGAGCCGGCGCAGCCGGTCTCGTCGCCCGTCTGCTCGGCCACGTCTCCGAGCGGCGCCGCTAGATGCGCGACGGCGTCGTGCAACTGCTCCTCGTAGCTGCGGCCCTTGAGCGCAGACTTCTCCATCGCCTCGGCCTGCGCCTCGCTGACGGCGATCTTCTCCGAGAGCTCGGTGACGAGCGTACGCACGCCCTCGGCCTCGTCGCGGACCGACTTCTGCAGGTCGCGCTGGAGCCGGTGGAGCGGGCTCTTCTCGTTGCCCGGGTCGAGCAGGCCACCGATCGCCTCGCGCTCCTCGTCGCGCAGCTCGCGGATGAGCGCGTCGAACTTGCCGATGATCGAGCGCTTCGAGTCCGCGTCGAACGCGTCGCCGAGCAGCCCCTCGAACTGCTCACGGAACTCGCCGAACGCACGCGGCAGCGCACCGTCCTCTTCGCCGAGCAGGTCCGTCGTGGCCTCGTCGACCGCGCGCAGCGTCTCGTCGAGCTTCGCGTCGAAGTTGCCGCGCAGGCCCTGGAAGGCGGTCTCGACGACCTGCGTGTCCATTGAGACCTGTGCGAGCTTGATCGCGCGGGCGCCCACCTGCAGGCAGCTGTGGACGGCAGCCTCGGGGTCGTCGGCGTCGGCGACGACCCCCACCACCTCGGGGTCGGTCTCGAGCAGGCCGTTCAGGACGACGGCCTCGCCGTCGCCCAGGATCGTCACCTGCTGGTCAGTCGTGTTCTCGGTCGGTGCTATCGCCATGGGAGTCCAGTCGGGAGTTCGCGGTTGGTTCTGACACCGAGAGTGGATGCGGGGTCGGACGGCGCCTCAGCCGTCCGACTGCTGGAGCGCGCGCCTGACCGTCCACACCCCTGAGTAGAGCCTTGCCCGCTCAGGGCCCCCGCCGCCGGCTCTTGCGCGCACGGTCGGCCTCGGTGAACTTGGACACCCAGCTGGCCTCGCCCTGCGCGCGGTCGGCCAGCTCGTCTAGCAGCGCCGACTCATCGCTCAGCTCCGCCGCCATCTCGGCGGGCGCGGACGACGCCATCACGCGGAGGTCCTCGCCGGCCTCGCGATAGAGCGTCATCGCCGTGTCGACGCGGTCGTCGCGCAGCGCGGCGGCCGCGTCACGCTTCGCCCGCTGCGCCTTTTGGAACGCGAGCTCGCTCTGCACCGTCGGGTTGGGGATTCGGCCCGCGGCCTGGTCGCCCGGCACGACGTTCACGTGCACGGGGACCGAGACGGTGTGCGTCGTCAGCGCGGGCAGCTCGACGTACTGGAGCTCGATGTCCGCGACCTTCGCGAGGCCGAGCGCGGCGACCCCCGGGATCGAGAAGCCGACGATCAGCTTGCGCTCCTCCCCGGAGTGGAAGCTCCCGAGGTCCACCATGATCCCGCCCTCGATCGCGGTCGTGAACATCTCGTTCCAGACCGTGACCTCATCGACGGCGTCTCCGTCGGGCCGGATCACGAGGTTCGCCCCCTGGATCACCTGCGCAAGCAGCCCGTCCACCTCCTCCGCCATGGCCGCACCGGCGGCGTCGGCCTCGGCGGCGAAGTAGGCGTTGCCGATCCCGGCGGTCGCGATCTCGTCGAGCAGGACCTCGTCGTAGCCCAGGCCTACGCCGAGCGTCGAGCTGGTGACTCCGTGCTCCTTGGCGTTGGACCCGATCCGTGCGAGGGCGGCGTGCTCCGTGACGCCGCGGTTCGCATGCCCGTCGGAGACGACCAGGAGCGTCGCGCCGTTCGGCCCGGCGACCCGGCGCGCTTCCTGCACGCCACGTAGGTAGCCAGCGGAGAGGTTCGTCATGCCGCCGCAGCCGATGCTCATGATGCAGTGGCGCACTGAGGGCTTGTCCGTCAGCGGCCCAGCGGGAATGACGACGCTCGCGTCCTCGCCGAAGACGACGAGGCCGAAGTTGTCCGTCGGGTCGAGCCGGCCAACGAGGCTGAAGAGCGCCCGCTTCGCCTCCTCGAGCCTGCCGTCGCCCATCGAGCCGGAGCAATCGAGCGCCACCTGGAACGTGCTCGGCGGGCGGGTCTTCTCCGTGTCGGCGACAGGCGCGGCGAGCTCGATCGCGACGGTCAGCTCGTCCTCGGTCTCGAGGGCGATCAGGTCGATGTCGAGTAGGGCGGAGATGTGCATGGCTGTCCTTTCGGTCGTCAGTGGAGGTCGGGTGCGTGGGCGCGTTCCGCGACCGGCTCACCGAGCTGGCCGCGCAGCCGCGGCGCGAGGACGCGCCACAGGAGGCGCGGGTCGACCGGCAGGTCGGGGGTGCCGTAGCCGTCCGGGTACTGCTCGTCGAGCCAGTCCGTCCAGAGGACGAGGTCCTCGATGAACGCGTCGACCGCGGCCTCGATCGTGGCCCCGGTGCCCACCGCGGGCATGTCGGGGATGAAGGCGCGGTAGCCGGCGCTCGGGGTGTAGGTCAGCTCGACCGGAGCGCGGAAGAGACAGCGAAGGCACATGCCTCTCCAGTCGTCGCGGTGGGCGACGTTCTGACAGCTGCCGCCGCTAGCGCTTGGCCGTCCAGGCCCGGTAGCGCGGAAACACCCGCTTGATCACCGACATCACCGCACCGAACGCCTCGCGGTCGCCCTCGAGCTCGATCTGTCCGAGTGCGACCGCGCGCGGCGGGTCGACCCGGCCGAGGAAGAGCGCATGCGCCGTAGCCGGGCTCGTCTTGAGGACGAGTCGCCGCGGCGCGCCGGCACCGGGGGCGCCAACCTCGACCGCCGCGCCGGGCAGGCCGAGCTCGAGCCGGACCTGGAGGCCGAGCGCCGACAGCAGCCGTCCGAGCTCGCGGTCGTCGCGGGCGTGCCGTTCGAGGAACGTGGTCAGCTGCCTGCACGTCTCCTCCTTCTCGCGTGAATCGGGCCCGGCAGGCGAGCCGCGCTTGGGCAGCAGGATCGGGTCGCGTCGCCACCCCTTCGGCGGGACGTAGATCGGACTCGGCCCCTGGCAGCAGCGGCCGAGCCGACGCGCGTACTCGGCAACCCCCTCCGCACCGGTCAGGAGCCGGTTCGAATCACGCGTCCACGCGGCCGGTTCGATCCGTGCGACCCAGCCGGAGCCGTAGGGGTTCGTCCGCAGGACCTGCGGCGCCCACTCGAGGAGGCGGTTGTACCGGACGATCCTGCCCGCCACGGGCGAAAGAACCTTGACGTGCCCATTCGAGCGGCCCGAAACTGTTCCGAGCAGGTCGCCAGGCTTGACTTCGTCGGTCGCCCAATCGACGAATGACGGCGAGAACGACAGGTAGGCGCGGGCGGGCGTGGCGATGCCGACGAGGACGGTGTCGCCCTCGGGCTTCGCCCATGTGTGCGCCTCTGGGTCGTAATGGAGATGGGTCGGGAGGGGCCAGCGACCGCGCACCACGCGCTGGGGAATGCATTGCGGCTGTTCGTCTGTGCCGAGTCCGGCGGAGAGCAGTGGCCGCGCGTGTTCGAGGCCGACTGCGGTCAGGTCCTCGAAGCCGACGAGCGGCACGTCGTAGCGCTCGGCGGCGTCCGACATGCGCTGGCGGTGCCGGCGGCCCCCACCGCGGGCGGCGAGAGCGAGGACGCAGGCGAGTTCGGCGCGGAAGCCGGCCGGGTGGACCTGGATGTCGCCCCACGCGGCGATCGCGCCGAAACACGTCGCCTCACGCGGCGAGAGTGACTCGAGCTGGTGCAACGCGTATATGCCGCAGGTGCAGTCGGCCTGCGGCGCGAAATGGCGCTCGTGAGTGTCCACGTGGCACTCCGCGCGGTTGACCCCCGGCTGCCAGGTGCAGGCCTGGAAGACCATCGGCACGAGGCCACCCAGGCGATCGACGTGCCACGCGCGGAAGCCGAGGACCGGCTCGACGAGGTCGGGCGCCGCGCTCAAGACCGAGCTGGCTCGCGCTCCGGTTGTCTGGCCGGCTGCCACTCGGGCTCGCGTTTCGGTCTGGGTGCCGGCGCGGGCGTGTCGCGGGCGGGCCCGGGCAGCTTCAACGGCTCGACGCGGATGCGACGCGATTTGCCCGGCAGCGTCAGCGTCTGGGCCGGCGCGCTCATGGCGCCCTCGGGAACGCGGAGAGCTGGACCAGCTCGCCCTCGTGCTCGAGCCCTGCGCCGACGATCCCGTCCGCGCGGACGGCGAAGCCGCGCGCGATGCCGGGGACGTTCGTCGGGGTGCGCGCGCCCTCGAGCGTGGCGGTCAGAAAGGCCTCGGCGGCGTCGTGGTCGGGCACGGCGCTATCGACCCCGAGCGCCTCGAGCGCATAGCCGCGCGCGAGCCGCGGCAGGAGGTCGGCGAAGGCGTCCGGCCGCGAGACGAGGTCGAGCGCGACGGGCCGCCCGCGCACCGCCGCGACCGCACCGAGCTGGCGCTCGACCGCGTGGACCACGGAGAGGAGCTCGTCGATCTCGGCGCCCTTGTGGTCGAAGGCGTCGTGGAGGGCTGAGGTGTCGGAGGCGACGTCGTGACGGTCGAGCCGCGCGGCAACTTCGTCCCAAACCGCCCCCTGGTTGGCGCGCGGCACGGCCCCGCTCGCGGCGTGGAGGTTCGCCTGGATCCGCTTCATCGCGCGCAGCGACGGGTCGGGCGCCTGGGGCGAGATGTCGAAGCAGTCGTCGGAACGACTCGAGTCCCAGCGTCCGTGCTCGACGCAGCTCACCGGTAGCTCGACGCGCTCGCCCGCGCCGAGCAGCGCGGACAGGTCGAAGGTGCGGTTCTGCTGCGCGCCGAGCACCTCCTCGCCGTCGTAGATCAGGAGCGGCTGGTCGGTGACGTTGTCGACGAGCAGGTCGTTGACAACCGCCTCGCCGTCGAGCTCCTTGACGATCGCGCCCGCAGCCACGGCGCGCGCGAGCGTCCGGTAGGCGAGCCGCGGCTCGGGGCCGAGGATCGGGAAGACGGCGAGCGGGCCACAAACCTGAGGGTCGGCGAGGGTGAGGGACGGCGTAAGGGTGGTCATGGACGTCAGGTCGCGCTGGCAGGGTGAGACCTGACAAGTGATGCGACGAGCCCTTTGTTTGCTGGCATTTGTGCTCGCAGCCGCGGGCGTCGCGACTGGATGCGCCGAGGACGAACCGGATTCGACTCGAGGCGACCGCGCGCGCGGTGACGCGCGTCGCGCGAATCCACCTGGGACGAGGCCGCCTGGCCGCGATCGTGAGCGCCCGGGCGGGCGCAAGCCGCCACGGCGCGATCCCTCCCCCGTGCCGGGCCGCCCCGACGTCGTCACCCGCGTGATCGACGGCGACACGGTCGAGCTCCGCCGCCTCGGGCCGGCGCGGCTGATCGGCGTCGACACACCCGAGGTCTACGGCGGCGTCGAGTGCTTCGGCCGCGCGGCGTCGGCGTTCACTAGGCGGCGGCTGCCACCTGGCGCGCGCGTCAGCTACGAGCTGGGAGTGGAGCGCACGGACCGCTACGGGCGCGCCCTCGTCTACCTCTACCGCGGCGGCCGCCTCTTCAACGCCGAGCTCGTGCGACGAGGGTTCGCTCAGCCGCTGACGATCCCGCCGAACGTGGAGTTCGCCGAGCGGTTCGTGGCGCTCGCGCGGGCTGCGCGAGACGCCGCGCGTGGGCTGTGGGCGGACGCGAGGTGTGCGCGGTCCGGCGACGACGACCGCTCGTGCGCGGACTTCGCCACCCAAGCACGCGCCCAGCGCTGGTTCCGTCACCACCGCGCGCCGGGCGCCGGGCTCGACGGGGACGGCGACGGGCGCGTCTGCGAGACGCTGCCATAGCGAGAGCCGTTGTTGCCGTGGCACGTGATGCCTTTCACGAGAGGGCCTCGAGCAGCTCGTCGGCATCGGTCTCGTAGCTGCCCTGAGCCTCCGCTTCGATCGCGCGCCGGTAGCACTCGCGTGCCTCGTCGAGCTCGCCCATCGCGGTGCAGGCGCGGCCGAGCCAGACCCACGCCCACGAGTTGCGCGGCACGATCCGTGTGTAGGCCTTGAGGTGCCCGTATGCCTCGTCGGGACGCCCGCGGTCGACAAGGGTGTAGCCGAGCGCAAAGTGGGCCTTCAGATCGCCGGCCGCGAGCGCCTCGCGCCAAGCGGACTCAACTTCCTCGGGCGAGCCACCCCCGCTGTTCCCCACGTACACGGCGTAGTCGAAGAGCTCGACGTCGGGGGTCGACCCGTCGACCGTGGCGCGAGCGCGCAGCGCGATCGCGGCAATCGGAGCGTTCTCGAGCCCGAGGGTCGGGACGTCGAACCGCGGCTCATGCCACAGGTCGTCGCCCGGCTCGAACTCTGAGAGGTCGTCGACTCCGAAGCCGATCAGCGGGCCTCCGGGACCCCGCGTCCAAAGGAAGGCGCCGTCGGCGACCTCCTCGGTCTCGTCCTCTAGGTGCCCGTCGATCACCTCCCCAGGGACGACCGCCCAGAGGAAGTCCAGGTCGGCGTCGATACTGATGCGGAGTGTGAGCCGCTCGGTGTGGTCGCGGCTCGCATTCTCGAGCTGCTGAATCAGGTCCTCCATGTGCCTCCGATCTGCGCCCCAAGTCGAATGCGGGCGCATCAGATAGGTCGCGCGAGGACGCGCTGATCTGACAGGGGCCACCGGAGGGGGCGGTTCCTGTCAGGAAAGCCAGCGCGCGTGCGACTCCTGGCACGTGAGGACGCGGCACGCAGTGACAGCCGCCCCATCGTGCGAGTCGATCGGCGCCAGTTCCATCCGACACCCGCGATACGTTTGTTGGTCCCCCCTGAGGCGGTGGCTGGGAGGCCCGCCAGGGATTGACCGAGGGAGAGAGTGGCTTTTCGAGAGTTTTCCGACGGTGAACTTGAGCGCCTCACGGACGAGGCGCTGCTTGCCTACATCCGCGACGCGCGCGATGAGGACGAGCCCGACGAGGTTCGCCGCGCCGTCGGCCGGCTCGCCTTCCGCCACTGGGGCAACCTGCGCAGCCAGGCCCTCGGGAAGGTGCCGGAGGCCGAGGCCGAGCAGGTCGCCGGCGACGCTCTCGAGAGCGCGATCCGCTCGGCCTTCGACGGGAACTCGGTGGGCGAGTTCAAGTCCTGGCTCAACACGATCGTCGCGCGCAGGATCGCCGACTACCACCGCAAGCGCGAGGGCCGTCCAGACGAGGTGCCGCTGTTCTCAAAGGGCGAGGACGATGACGACGTCTGGGGCGAGGAGCCCACGGTCCCCTTCGAGGGGGTCGCTGTCGACGCGCAGCGCGCGATCGACCAGGCCTACGACGAGCTCGGGCGCGACGAGCACCGTCAGGTCGTCGACGAGTACATCTTCAACGACCGCCCTGCCGGGGATGTCGCGGCAGAGATCAACGGCATGACGGAGGCGAACGTGCACCAGATCGCGCGCCGCTTCCGCAAGCGCGTCCGGGAGATCCTCTCGGACGGCGATACTTCCCCCTAGCGATGAACGACGTCGATCGACTGTTGCGGGAGTTCAAGGACGAGCACGAGCGCACGGGCTCTGCGAATCCGAACGAGTTCCTCGCCCAGGTGGCAGGGCGCGACCGCGAAGCGCTCGCCACGCTGCTCGACAGCTATCTCGCCGGCGCGCCGCCGCGAGCCTGGGACGAGCGCGAGTTCGCCGCTTCGCCGGCCGCCGCCGTGGCCGACCGAATCGCCGCGGAGCTGACCGGCGCCGCAGAGGGTTGGGCCACTGTCTTGCCGCGACTGCGAAACCGGGCGCGCATCAAGCGCGCGGAGCTGGTCGCGCGACTGGCCGATGCGCTCGGGGCGGGCGGCAAGCGCGAGAAGGTCGCCCTGTACTACCACCAGATGGAGCAGGGAACACTGCCTGCGGCGGGCGTGTCGGATCGGGTGCTCGGGGCGCTCGGCGACATCCTCGGGGAGAGCGCGGAGGCGCTGCGCCGAGCCGGGCGCGCGGTCGCGCCGCAGTCGCGAGGCGATGAGGCGGCGGCGTTCGCACGGGTGAGTCTCTCCGTCCAGGCTTCGGAAGGCCTCGCGTCGCCGGGTGCCGCTCCGGAGCGCGCGGACGCAGAGTGGGACGAGATCGACGAGCTATTCACCGGGCGAGGTCAGACCTAGGTCGCTCTGACCGACTTCTAGACCGTGACCGCCGTACGCAGCCCACTCAAGCTCTTCACTCACTCCTGGCGTTCTGGAGACGCGGATCTCGCCGAACTGCTCTGGCCCGCGGTGCGGGCGCAGGTCCGGCATTCGCCTCCTGCGGCTCTCATCGATCGGATCACCCGTGATCTGACCGCGCGCGGAGGACGCGGCTGAGTGTTCGAAGTCGACGAGATCGAGCGCCGTGCGGAGGCCGTGCTCACGTCTGTGCCCCAGTGGATCTGGGACGGCGAGAGCCTGCCTGTGCCGGTCGAGGACATCGCCGACAGTCACTTCGGACTGCTGGTGCGTGAGGTCGATGATCTGCGGGCGGCTCCCGGCGTTCCCGACTTGCCAAACGAGCAGTCGCTTTCTGGGCTCTTGCTCGCGAGCGCCGGAGAGGTTTGGGTGAATGCTTCGGAGGCGCAGGCGTGGCCGCCGCGGCGCCGGTTCACGATCGGTCATGAGCTCGGCCACTGGGTGCTCCACTGCGAAGGCGATGGCGCCGTTTATTGCCGCGCGAGCAGCGTTAGGGAGGATGGGCGCTCAGACGATGGCCCGCCGCCCCTGGAGCAGGAGGCGAATGCGTTCGGCGCGGCTCTACTGATGCCTGCGCCGCTGCTCCGGGAGCACTACGCGCACAACCGGGACTTCCACCATCTGTGCAGCGTGTTTCAGGCTTCTGGTGCCGCGATGGGCAGGCGACTGCACGCGGTTATCTGACGGGTGTGCCGCCCCCCTCGGAGCTGATTGTTCCGCGGCGGCGACGATGTGATCAGCGGCGGCGAGAAGGTCGCGCCCGACGGTCCCAGCCGGCCGGTCGCTCGCGAATGAGCCTTTTCGCGCATCGAGTCGGTACCGGGATCATGTGCCCTGCATGTCCCCCGTCGCCAGGAACGCAACCTGCTTGATCGGAAGTCTTCGTCGATCGGCGTCCGGTATTGACTCGTAGTACCGCACCCATAGGTCGAACAGAGCCGTCGGACCAATGAGCGTGATCCTGCGCGCCTCGTTGCGCGCCTCATCCTCGGCGTCCGATGTGAAGCCGCCGAGGGTTACAAATGCACCTACGTCGTCCTCCTTGAGAACGGACAGAAACGCCCGGAGCGTCTTGGCATCCGTCTTGCTCTGCTCACGCTTCACCTGGACCTTCACGCGAGGTCCTTGCGTACCAAGCGGATCCGGCTGAGCGAGGATGTCGATTCCTCGGTCCTTACCAGCGGGCGCAACGAACGAGACGTGATAGTCCATTCCTCGCAGGAGCCCAGCCACGAGGTGCTGGAACTCGTAGGGGTCCATCGCATGCAGGTGGCCTCGTACTTCTTCCCACGCCATTTCCTCGGCCTTCTCGAGGGTTAGCGAGGCGCCGGGGTCGTCGGACTCCTCGTCGTCCGGCGTTTCCTTCGGTGGCTGGTCCTTGACCCACTGCTTGTAAAGCTTCCCGGCTTTGGTGAGGAATTCCCCTGGATCGGTAATCGACTCGGCCGCCTCGAGCCCTTCGTCGGTCGCGGTCCAGACCCCCTTGTCTTTGACCATCCAACCGGCCTTCACCGCGTTGATGGTTACGAAGCGGACCGTCTTTTCGAACCGCCGCACATCGGTTCCGGGGTAGTTCGCCTGCTCGAACTCGGTCAGCTCGATGCGCCTTTCCATCTCGGCCAACGCGTCCTTTGCTTGGATCCCGTCGGGATGATCCGCGAGCACGTTGAAGACCGCTCGCAGTAATTCGCCTCGCCGCTTCTTTCCCAGCTCCGCCATCGCCTACGCGAACCTACCCGACCCCGGGCGGTGCCAAGTCGATCTTCAGCTCCGCCATGGCTCGATCCCGCTCCTCCGGCGCAACCTGCGTCAGCAGGTACGAGATCAAGTCCTCTTGGCGTGACTGGCCGAAAGCCATTCGGTAGACAGCGAGCGACTTCCGGAGCTGCGCCAGACGACCCACTTCCCGGCTAAGCGGGAGGGTCGGCACGTGGCGCTCGATGCGCGCCCCGTCCTCCAAGGGGTAGATCCAGAAGGGAACCATGTCGTTCTCGCCTGGCTCACGGTGGTCGTATGCGAGCTCGAACAAGCGCCGCCATGGATCGTCGATCGATGCACTGACCGTCAACAGCCCGAAGCGCGCCGCGACGTTCTTGCGGATCGCGTGCCCCTTGTAGCGGTGCACCCGGCCCTCGCGCTGTTCGAGATCAACAGGGTTCGAAGGCAGGTTCCAGTGGACGACGGCGTGGCAGTACGGATGGAAATCGAGCCCCTCTTGCCCCACGGATGTCGTCGCGAGCACGAACGGCCAGAAGGGCGAGTTGAACGCCTTCCTGACTTGATCAGCGCGCGTTACCTCGCCACCATCGTCACTCGTCTCCTGCCCGAAACGCGCGGCGAACCGGGCTCTCATCGCCTTGCGTTCGAGCTTCACCTTCCGGGCACGCGTGTCAACGACAACGTCATCGACGGTAAGGCTCGCGGCTCTGACGCTCACCGACGCGCTGATCTCTTCGGCGATCGCAGCGACAACGGCGTCCTCCGGTTTGTCGGTCAAGCCGAGCGACTCGACCAGCACGTGCACGTATTCGTCCATGACGGCCTGGATACACCCGTTCGCCGAGTACTCGAGCAACCGTCGCCAGTAAGGCTCGCCGGGGAACAGGCCTCGCACCAGAGCAGTTACTTCCGGGACGTTGAAGAGCGATCGGAATCCCCATGCGATGCGCCCCGCGGCGTCGCGGAACGGCAACTCCGAACCCGCTAACGGGCTCCGTGACTGGCGGGACAGGGCACGCAACGCCACCGTTCCCGGCGCCGCCAGCGCGAGGTAGGCGACAACCTCCGCCAGATCATCCGGCTGCGGACCGAGCTCCCGACCAGCGCCCTCCAGCACTTCTCGGGCGGTCGCTACGTGGTCAGCCCAGCCGGAGCCATCGACTGCTCGAGAGGAGTCTCCGCCGGACCAAGCAGATGCGAGGTCGCGGCGGCTGAACCACGCCCGAGTTGTATCCGCGTGGTTGATGTAGTCCAACATGATCGGGGCGGCCCAGTACCAGGCCTCGTCAGGCGGGCCCCCGCGCGCTTCAACCTCGATCTCGGCAAGAAGCGACTTGGCTCTCTCGGTTGCAAGTTCAACGACTCGTGCCAACGACGGCATGCCGCCCTCGTCGGCCGCAATCGCGAGTGGATCGAACACCTGTGCGAGCGTGGGGCTCGGATAGACCAGCGCCAGAACCGGCATCCCCCCCAAGACACCGTCGCGACGGCGAAAATCGAGCAACCGTGCCCGCCGCTCGCGAGCTTCGGTCGTGTTCTCCGGATTCGTCTCGGCCGAACGCATCACATCGCGTTCCTGGAGGTAGCTGATCACGGTCGCGATCACCTTCGGCGCCACCTGCCATCCCGAGAAGATCAGTCGCTTGGTCGCGCCCTTCGCCGCGGCCCTGGCGAAGGGAGCGCCGAGCTCGTGGTAGGGAAGCGCCGGTGGCATCCAGAGCAGCCGCCACAGCTCGTTGTGCGCCAAGTCCCGAACAAGCGCACGTAGACGTGCGTTGCCTGGGTCGACCTCGCCGTAGCGCGCTACTTCGTCCCATTGGAGAAGCGTCCCGTCGGCACCACGGAGAGCCTCGAAAACCGTTTCGCCGACCGGGCCGTCCGACTCAATCGCCGTCCGGAATTTCTCCTTGACCTTGTAGCTCTCCATGAAGTTCAGGAGGTACGCCCCAGACTTCCAATACTCCAGGATGTCGGGCTGCCCCACAGCACTTGCCACCTTCTGAACGGACAGGTACGAAGTCAAGTCGCGCTCGACGAGTTCTACGCCGGGGACCGGCACCTCGTAGAGCATCCCGTTGCGATCGTCCGAGACTGCCAGGCGTTCGGTTCGAACCATGATGCGACGCAGTTCCGCCTCGAGCTCGCCCTTCAGCTCCCGAATTGAGTTCCAGTCCTCGGCGCCGATTCGGAAGAGTGCACGGCGATAGCGCTGGACCAACGACGCAATCGACGCCGTCCGTTCATCGTCGTCATTTAGGAAGCGGACCGTCTCGATGAAGTCGCGGTAGTGGTCCTCGTCGCCAACCTCATCGTTGAGCGTATACATCTTGTAGGGCGTGGCCGAAAGCAAGAGGACGCGCGCCATCGCGCCTGTCGTGAAGTCCTGGTAGTTGAACAGCTCGCGGGCGAGCTGTGCAGCGGGATCATCGCCGGCGAGGATCCGCTTGAAGCGCTGGAACTCGTCAAGAATCACGAGGTCGGGCTCGAGTGCCGTGACGCAGCTTCCGGCGAGGACCATGCGCAGCTCGCTGATCAGGTCTCGACGTGCACGACGGTCCTCATCTGCGAGAACTGAAGAGCCCTTCATCCACTTGAACCGTCCGCAGAGATCCGAAAACCGCTCCTCGGTCGTGGGGCGTCCCGCTTGACTAAGGCGCGCGTTGTGTTCGCGCAGCTCGTCGATGAAGCGCTCGGCGAGCGACTCATCGATGTCGGTATCGCGCATCTCCCGCACGCGCCACTCGAAGTTGTGGAGCTCCGATCCGCCCTGCAGAACTTTCAGGGCTCCGCGTGCCTTCCCAAATCCCCATGCGCTATCGAGCAGCACATGAAGTAGTGCGCGCTCTCGAGCAACGCCCATCGAGGAACGTTGGTCGAGCGATGTCCCCGGCGTGAACGAGATGAAGTTGAGCCGCTTGTCCTTCAGGTCATGCAGCTGTGTGGGCAGCAGCGTGATACGCGACGCGAGCGCGACGTCGTCACGGCCGCTGATGTTCAAGCGATTGACGTTCTGGCGCGCGATATCCCCGTTCGAACAGATGTAGACGATGTCTATCCGCTCAACCTCGTCCCAGAGGGTTTCCACGGCTTTCGCGATAACGCCTCGGGCAACAAGCGTCTTGCCGAGACCGACCTCGTCGGCGACCAAGAAGCGTCGTTGGCTATCCGCGTGCTCATACAGGCGTTGGTGCACGTAATCAACGCTCGCGCGCTGGAAGTCCTTCAGCCCGGCAAGTACCGCTCCCACATCCGGCTTCTCCTGTCCGCTCATGCGCGCTGCGCCTCCCGCGCCGCCCACACGGGCTGCCAGATCGCCTCGAAGCCGTCGGGGAGCAGCATCGAGCCGTCCCCATCACGGAGATCGTCGACCACCCGCGCTATCAAGTCGAGCCGGCCCGGGTCACGCTCGAGTGTGCGCACCAGCATCTCGAACAGGGCTGTCCCGCCTAGGAAGAGCGTTGGCTCCGCACCCTCACGCGACTGGTCGTCGCGAGCCGCAGGGTCCAGCAGGAGGCTCGGGTCGACATTCCCGCTGCCAGCAAGAAGGAAGAGCAGGTAGCGGAGGACCTCTCCTCGGTTCTTGAGCATCGCGCGCAGGATCGCCTCGCGTCGGCGCTCCGGCGCGTTCTCGAGCGGCAAGCGCATCGCGAAGTCGAACGTAAGGAACTCGCCCCGCAGCGGCATCGCGAGCTCAAAGCCGTAGAACGCGGTCACCGACTCGAGCGCAAGCCCGGAGAAGGTTGCGAGAAGGGCGCGCTCCGCCTCAATGGCGCGTGTCGCCGCCTCCTTGCGCCGAGTAACCGGCCACGCGCGAAGCCTTGCGCCGTCCGGAAGACCAAGAGGCGCGTCTGACCTGAGCTGCACTGAGAACGTGCCGTCGTCCACCCTCTCGCCAACCATTGCCCGCAAGCCTGACTGCGCCAGCCGTGCACGGAACTCTTGTGCGGCGAGCTCCACCTGGCGTTCGCTTTGATCGACACCGGTTGGTTCGTCGGAGGGCCGGTAGTCCACGAGCAAGTCCCCGAGCACCGGGTCGCCCTCCTCAGTCCTCGCCAACAGACTCTCGACCCCGCAGCGAGACTTGCTGCCCCGCAGCTCTACCAAGAACTCGACATTCCGCTCGAACGCCGCCCCAGTCGCGTTCGCCGAGCCAACCCAGACACTCGCGTCCCAACCGGCATCGGCGACGTACACCTTCGCGTGGAGCCCGCGTAGAAGTGCGTCAGGGCCACCTGAGGGCGTTTCGCCATTCGCCGGCTCCGTCCCGTCGGACTCGCCGTCGCTACCGGGCTCCGGTTCAGCGGCGTCGCTGAGGACCTTGATGGTGGAGAAGCCCGCTAGGCCCTGCAGACCAACCTCATTGAGACTGTCCGGCCGTGAAACGATCACGTCTTCAGGGCGATCCGCATTCAGATCGCGCAGAGCCTTGGCTCCGAGGAACGGTGAAATGACAAGGAGCCGATCGATCCGCCCCTCGAACGGCCAGCGGTTTCGCCCCGCGCCGATGCCGAGCGGGTGAAAAGCGATCTCGTCGAAACCGTCCGGAATGTCGAAACGAACGCGACGCACCTCGTGCTGCATCTGCGCGATCCTCTGACGCGTCAGTTCGGGCACCGGCCTCACCGCCATCTCTGGAAGGGCGGCAATGAAATCCCCGATTGGGTGCGACTCGGCGTAGGCGTTCTGGCGGTCGCTCAACTCGCCGTCTAGTACGAGCGCTGTGTCCCACGAACGGTCGAACGTGAGGTTGCGCGAGAGGCACAGCAGGCGGTAGAGGACGGGCTGATCGTCTGCGGCTACGAAGCGCAGAACCCACACCTTCGGATGGAACACGCCGCCGTCCCGAGGGGCGTTCACCTCGAACACCGAGTTCTCGACGTGTTCGTACAAGAGTCGGTCGTGCGGCGGCACGGCGATCCCACCGGCCTGGCAGAACACGGAGATCTGCTCCGCGTGCCGACGCACGGCCTCGAGCAACGCGAGCGGATGTGAGGTCGGTCGCCCATCCTCCTCATCCATCGCGAAGAACGTGAACGCGAGCGGCGCGGTCAGCAGCGCGAGCAGGTCGAGCGAGAACGTGGTGCCAACCGCGTAATCGAGCTCGTAGTCCTGCGGGGGACGCAAGGCCTCGAAAAGGAGGGTCCTGCTCTGAGGCTCAAGCATCGTGCCCGTTTGTCGCCCGCGCGGACAGGATGTCGCGCACGTAGGTCTGGGTGATGCCCCACCGGTAGCTCAGTTGGGCGGTACCCGCGCTGCCTCCCCACATCTCTCGCGCCCGCTGGTTCGTGAGCCGCGCGTTCGTCGCACCCTTGAGCGCGACCTCGCGGTTGATCAGGAGCTGTCGGGCCTCGTCGGAGTCGGCAGTGTCAGCCGGATCACCGTCGATCACCAGTTGCAGCCACCGGTCAAGGAAGTGCCGGGTGTGAAGCGGGATACGGCTCTCCCCCGACATGGCTATCTCCCAGAACCGCGAGCGATCCCACGCTGCAAGGTCGCTGGCGCGCGGCGCGAGCATCGCATTCCAGCTATCGAGCTTGTCCCGGTACTCCGTAGCGAGGTCATCAGCCTCGCTGAGCTCGGCGAGCATCAGGTTGTAGAGCAGTGCAGCCCCGTGCGCCACCTCCGAGAAACAGCGTGCGTGATCCAACTGTTCTCGGATATGAGCAGGAACATCACCGGCCTGCGGGTGCTCCCAAGGGAAGCTCACAAACTCGCCCAGTATGCCGTCGACAACGAGGAACTCGAGCAGCGTCCCGCGGCATCGGGACATGATCCGCTCCGTGAGGTACTCAGCCTCCTCAGCGGTGAGAGCGAGCGACGCCTGATCGGGAAACTCGGCCGGCGGAGCAGGCAGGCTGGAGTGCCACGTGACAACTCCCGCACGCCCCTCCGACTCCTCGTCCTCACCACGTGAGGGCGCAGCGGTACGCGGCCCGCCCGCCTGGAGCCAGCGGTGATACTGGTCCTGCGACCCAGGGAAGAGACGGAGGCCCCATTTCTCCAGGCCAGTCCAGTAGATGCTGCTCGGAATCCGCTTGAGGTTGCGACGTGCCTGGCTACCAATCGTTCCCGCGCTGTCGGCGGACCGGAGAAGCACCTCGATCAGCCGCCGTTCAGCCCACCCGATCTCGTGCCAAGGATCTGTGACCTGTCCCTTCGCCTCAAGCCGGCGATAGAGCCACGGAATAATCAGGAAGTACTTCGCCCGCGCCTGGATCGTGCTCGTGCCCGGCGAAAACAGCTCGGCGAACGCATCTCGAACGGTCCCGACCCCGAGCTCGTCTCGGGTATTCCGATCCCGAAACAGATCCACGACGTCGAGCAACTTGCGCCGCTCCGTGTCCGAGTAGTCGAGCCACGTAAGGGATGTCATGAGAACTAGGTCGCGTCAACTAGTACCGGGCTGACACGCTCTGAAACCACGCCAAGTTGCTCCGCCTCGAAGCGGTTAGATCGTTTCGAACATGCGGTCGGTCTCAACTTCAGGCCAGTAGCGGTAGAGAAGACGAGCCTGGTCGAAGATCCGCTGGGCTACGACATCGAAACCGCGGCCACCACTGCCACCGGTGTCGGAACGCACGTGCTCTTTCATGGCCTCTTTGTAGGCCGGCTTTCGGAGCAGCCGCTTGATCTTCGAGCGGATGGCAGCCTCGGTGTTAGCTCGGTCTGCCCAATCAACAGAAAGGTCGGCGCGAATTGCTCGCACGAGGTCGGCGGCAATCTCGGCGAGCTGCGGGTCAGCCTTCCAATCTTCCGAGGTCCCAGCGAGCGCGTCGTAGAAAGCCGACTCCTCCTCGGAAAGACCAAGCTCCTCATGGCGTCGCTTCGCGGCCCGCATCGACTTGGCTAACTCAACTAGGGCGGCGACCACCTCAGCCGATGTGAGCTGTCGCGCCTCGTAGCGCGACAGGACGCCCTGGAGCTGCTCGGAGAACTGCTTTGCCTGCGTTTGGTTCGTGCGCAGCCGCGCCCGAAGCTCACCGTTCAGCAGCTTCTTCAGCAGCGCCACCTGCAGCTCGGGCTTGGAGACTTTGGTCCCGATGCTGTCGAGAAACTCATCGGAAAGCACCGAGATCTCCGGCCGCTCCTGCCCGGCCACCGCGAAGACGTCGACGATCTCACCCGCGCCGAGCCCATCGCTGAAAAACTGCTTGACGGCCTGCTCAGCGTCCTTGCTAGGTGTCCCGTTGCCGCCCGGCTCGTTTGCGCGAGCCAGTCGCAGGGCCTTGGCGACAACAGCGAAGAAGTCATGGTCGTAGCGCTGCACGACCGTCGGGGGGTTGGGCGAGACCAGTGAGAACCAGCGGGAGTACTGGCTCTGCTCGTCGAGGAACAGCTGGGACTTCTCGTCATCGAGCACGTAGCGCGCGACTGCCTCTTCGGCACCCTTCGCCAAGACCGTCGCCTTCTCGCCGGCGCTCGCGTCGGCACCCGGCCGGAACTCGATGCCGTGCAGGAGATCCAGCATCACCTCGTGTTTCTCGGTGAGCTTCTTGGCGGCGAGCTCCAGCGGCACGACGACATCGTCGACATCGGTCGAGCTGTAGGCCTGCAGGCTCGCACGCAGGTCGTCACCGATCCCGATGTAGTCGACGACCAGGCCGCCGGGCTTGTCACGGAAGACGCGGTTGACACGCGCGATCGCCTGGAGCAGGCCATGGTCGCGCATCGGCTTGTCGATGTAGAGCGTGTGTAGGACCGGCGCATCGAAGCCCGTCAGCCACATGTTCTTAACAACGACGACCCGCAGCGGGTGGTCGGGGTCCTTAAAGTCCGCTTCCAGCTGACGCATCTCCTGCTTCGAGCGCCTGTACTGGCTCAGAAGCGGGTCCTCGGTCGCCGATGCGGTGATCACGACCGTGATGGCTTCGTCGCCGAGCTTGGCCTTCAATCGCTCGGCGTACTCGGCCGCGACCCGGCGGCTATAGGCGACGATCATCGCCTTGCCCTCCAGCGTCTTGCACCGCTCCTGGAAGTGGACGACGAAGTCGTCGACGACGCGGGCGAGACGATCCGGGGCACCAACGACCTTTTCCAGCTGCGCCCAAGCGGAAGCCAGCTTGCTCGCCACTTCTTCCTCTTCGCCTTCGAGAACCTCCTCGACCTTGCGCAGCGCCTCGGGATCCTCGACCTGGACGGGCACTTGGCGGCTTTCGTAATAGATCGGAACGGTGGCGCCGTCGTCCTGGGCCTTGGCCATCCGGTAGACGCTGATGTAGTCGCCGAAGGCGAGCCGCGTGTTGCGGTCCGCACGCTCGATGGGAGTGCCCGTGAAACCGATCCGCGTCGCGTTCGGCAACGCCGCCTGAACGTTCTGCGCCAGCGCGGCGTACTGGCTACGGTGCGCCTCGTCGGCGATCACGATCACGTTGCGCCGCTCGGACAGCACCGGGATCGGCCCCTCGGCCGCCTTGCGGCCGAACTTTTGGATGGTCGTGAAGACGACCCCGTCGGCGGGGACGTCGAGCAGCTCATACAAGCCCTTGCGCCCGCCCTTGATGCGGTCGGCCTGATCGACGACCGGCGCCAGATGCGATTGGCGGGCGAAGGTTTCCATGAGCTGGTTGTCAAGGTCGTTGGTGTCGGTGACGCAGACGACGGTCGGGTTTGCGAAACGCTCGTCACGCCGCAGCTTCGTGACGTAGAAGACCATCGAGTAGCTCTTGCCGGCCCCCTGCGTGTGCCAGACGACTCCGGCGCGGCCATCGCCGGCCATCGCGCCGGCCGTCCCCTCGACGGCCCGGTTGACGGCGTCGACCTGGTGATACTTCGCCAGCACCTTCCACGTCTTCGAACCATCCGTCTCGAACAGGACGAAGTTGCGGATCAGGTCAAAGAAGACGGCCGGCGCGAATGCACCGCGCAGCATCACCTCCAGCTGCGACTTACCCGCCGAGTCCGCCGGGTCCATCGTCTTCCACTCAGCGAAGTGCTCGGCCGGCGTCGTGATCGTGCCCACCCGCGCCTGCATCAGGTCAGAGACGCCGACGAGCTCTACGAAGCGGTAGAGCTTCGGAATGGTGTCTTTGTAGTGGGCGATCTGGTTGACGGCCGCCCTAGGCGTCGCCGCCTCGTCGGCTGGGTTCTTTAGCTCGATCTGCCCCAACGGCATTCCGTTGACAAACAGGAGGATGTCCGGCCGACGGTTCTTGGCCCCAGTAACGATCTTGAACTGGTTGACCGCCAGAAACTCATTCCGATTCGGGCGGTTGGCCCAATCAACGAGCACTGCGCGGGTGCTCTGCTCGACGCCATTCCCGTCAAGCCAGCTCACCGGCACGCCAGAGATCAGGAACTGGTGGAAGTCGTAGTGGTCGCGAACGACGTGGGGCGAGGTCGTCGTCAGCACGAGCTCAACGACCCGTGTCACGGCACCGGGCGGCAACTGCGGGTTCAGCCGGAGGACCGCGCGACGCAGCGACTGCAGCAGAACCACGTCCGACCAGTGCGCCCGCTCGCCCGAGCCAGAGTCCGGTGCGAGCTCCGCGCCATGCCGATATGACCACCCGCAGTCCAGCAGCCACTCGAGCGCCGGCTGCTCTGCGAAAGCGTCCTCAGAGACCTTGAGGACCGCGGTGGTCACGCCACCCGCGCCTCCTCCAGGGCCGCCTCGTCGCCCGCCTCCGCAATCTCCTCGGCCAGCGGCACACGGATCTTGCCCCTAACCAGCTTCGGAAGGAGCTCATCGCGGACCTCTCGAAGGGTCTGCGCCTCGAGCAGCTGGCGCGCACAAGCCTGCAGGAGAGGATCGATCTGAGCCGAGATCTCAGCAACAGCATCAGGCGTGACATCAGGAAATCGCAATGCGGCGACGTTCGCCTTGTTGACGTGCTGCTGCGCCGCACCGGTCTTATGCTTCATCAGCTCCGGAATCGAACGCCGCAACCAGAAAAGGAGCACGTTCGACGGGGCCCGTGGCCCGCCAACAACTCCTATTACAGATTGGTTCGCGCAGGCTTCGATCTCCAGACGGCTTACCTTGCCGCACGTCGCGCCGGTGATCGCCACGACTGGAGTTCCTGACGGCATTCGTTTGGCGGCGGAGCGCTCGAGCGCTTCTTCGGTGATCAAGGAGGTCGGAGTGACGATCCGAAACTCATTAACTGCCCCGGAGGCGATCCAGGGGACGGACCCGTCCCGCCAGAAATCGGCGTTACCGCGAGATGGCGTGCCTCCGAGAACCACATCGGCAACCTCAGCCACCGCAACGTATTCCTTATGGGTGTCGAGCCAGCGCTCCGCCATTGCTCCAGCGGTCGCATCAAGATGCCGCGCGAGCCGCGAGTTGCTCTCGAGCTTGTGGTCGAGGCCTCCAAGCACGCTCGCGATCAGTCGCTGTTCGTCAGGTGGCGGGACGGGCAGAACGATCCGGTTCATGTTCCGCTGCGAGAGCTTCGGCTGGACCGAGCCGCTGATGTAGGCCGCTGCGACGACGCCCTGCAACGCGTAGAAGAGCCAGCGCAGGTCCGACCCGGCGGTAGCGGCTAAGACGTGGGCATGGTTATTCACCCAGTACCGGCCGGTTGCCATATGCACGACGAGCTTGCCGTCTGATGTCTCGACCGTTCCGTCCTCCGCCACAAGGACTCGTGGCTCATCGAAAAGGAAGTCGTCGATCTGGTCGAGCACGCCGTTGGCTCCCCAGTACGGAATCGACCCGCGGCGTGCTTCGCGTTCCCTACTGGAAAGGGGAACGCGCCGACGGTCCTCGTTCCTCGCCACACTGCTAAGCGAGTCGAGCCGCCAGCCGTCCGGCAACTCAGAGCTCATAGCCCAGGCCCTCTAACTGGCGCTTCACCTCGCCGGCGAGGCGCTGGTTCTCGCGGATCTCGTGGCCGAGCTGCTCCACAAGAGTTGCCATGCGCTCCTCGAAGGCGACTTCGTCGTCCTCCTCCTCCGGGGCGCCGACGTAGCGGCCGGGCGAGAGCGTGAAGTCGGCAGCCTCGAGGGCGGCAAGATCGGCGGTGGCGCAGAAGCCGGGCACGTCTCCGTAATCGCCAGCGTCGGGCTGACCGCGCCACGCGTGGTAGGTATCAACGACCCGGGCGACCTCTTCCGCGGAGAGGTCGATCTGGGTGCGGCTGATCTTCGACCCCATCTGGCGAGCGTCGATAAAGAGCACCTCGCCGCGGCGGTCGCGCTCGCCGGACGAGGCCTTATTGCGATCGAGGAACCAGAGTGAAACGGGGATGCCGGTCGTGTAGAAGAGCTGGGCGGGCAGCGCCACGATGCAGTCGACGAGGTCGTCGCGGATGATCGCCTCGCGGATAGCGCCTTCGCCGCCGCTGTTGGACGTCAGTGACCCGTTGGCGAGGACGAAGCCGGCGCGTCCGTCGGGCGCGAGGTGGCTAGCGAAGTGCTGGATCCAGGCGTAGTTGGCGTTGCCGTCGGGCGGCAGGCCGTACTTCCAGCGGCTGTCGCTCTTTACCTGCTCGGCGCCCCACAGCTTCTGATTGAAGGGCGGATTGGCGATGACGTAGTCGGCCTTGAGGGTTAAGTGCTGGTCATCGAGCAGGCTGTTGCCGAGCTTGATATCGCCCGCGAGGCTGTGGATCGCCAGGTTCATCTTGCCGATGCGCCAGGTGGCCTGATTCATCTCCTGGCCGTAGATCGCCAACTCCTCAGGACGGCCGGCGTGCGCTGCGATAAATCGCGCCGACTGAATGAACATTCCCGACGACCCGCAGGCCGGGTCGTAGATGCGGCCCTTGTAGGGCTCGAGCATCTGCACGAGCAGCCCGACGACTGAGGCCGGTGTATAGAACTCGCCGCCGCGGTGCCCCTCTGAGCGCGCGAACTCCTTAATGAAGTACTCGTAGATGCGCCCGAGCACGTCACGTGCGTGCTCGGGGTCGTCGCCGAAGCCGATCTTGGCAATCGTCGAGACGAGATCCCCGAGCTTCTCTGGGGCAAGTGCGGCGCGCGCATAGACCTTCGGGAGTACGCCGCGCAGAGCGTCATTCTCCCGCTCGATCTCCTCGAGAGCTCGGTCCAATACCACGCCAATGTCAGGTTGACTTGCCTTCGCGAGGAGTGCGTCCCACCGGGCATCCGCAGGCACCCAGAACACGTTCTCGGCCGTGTACTCGTCGCGGTCCTCGAGCACCTCCTCGCGCTCAGCCGCCGTCTCGACGTAGTAGTCGCTCTCAGAGCTGGCGACGAGGTTCTCGAGCTCATTGCGCCGCCGCTGGAAGTTGTCCGAGACGTACTTGAGGAAGACAAGCCCAAGAACTAGGTGCTTGTACTCGGCCGATTCAACGCTTCCGCGCAGCTTGTTAGCCGCTTCGAATAGCGCGGCTTCTGCTGGCTGATCTCCGTTGCTCACTGGGCTCGCTCCGAGCCTGGGGCGGAAGGCGCCGATTTCGCCGGCCGGCGCGCATCGCTACGCCGCGGACCCCGGTGGATGGTCGGGCCAAGCAGTGCCTCCCGTGCCGCCTGACGACGCAGCCGCGCCACCTGAGCGGTGGGGATATCGAGCACTGTGGCGATCACGGAATCGGACAAGTCGTGTTCAGCTGCGAGCTCGTCGACAAGAGCGCCCGACGCTTCGCGCCCGGTCACTGCCGTCGTAATCGCTGAGGCCTTCTCGAAGGACTTGCTGCCAACGGGGTGGACGGCTACAAGGTCGCGGACGTCGTCGAAGCGACGCGCCGGGTCCTTGTCCAGACCCCGATGGATCGCAGCCGCTAACTGCGGATCGACTGCGGGGCAGAGCTCGGCGAGAGGTCGGGGTTCCTCGTGGAGGTGTGCCTCCTTGAAGTCGCTCGCGCAATCGAATGGCCCCTGGCCAGAGAGCACCTCATAACCCACACACGCGAGCGCATACTGGTCCGAAGCCGGTGAGGCGTTGCCGCCAGCGAACAGCTCAGGCGCCATGTAGGGCACGGTCCCCACCACTCCTACCCCTGTGAGGATCGAGCTCTCGTCAAGCGCCTTGGCGATGCCGAAGTCAGTGAGTACGGCGTGCTCGTCGCGCTCGCCCACGTGACCGACCAGGATGTTCTGAGGCTTGATGTCTCGATGAATCAGCTTCCGTCCATGCACCGCGTGGAGGGCGCTCGCTATCTGGCCGAGCAGCCTGAGAGCGCGTTCTTGTTCCATGCGAACGCACGCTCGAAGAGCCTCGCCAAGATTGGGTCCATTGACGAGCCGCATGACGAGGAAGAACACGCCCTGGTCGTAGCCGGCTGAGTACACCGGGACGACGTGGGGGTGCTCGATCGCAACCGCCGATTCGATTTCGCGCTGGAATCGCCGGCGCGCTGCCTGATCGTCGAGCAAGTCCGGCGCGAGAACTTTCACAGCGACAGATCGGCGGAGGGCCTGGTCCGTTGCCTCGTACACCACGCCCATCCCGCCTTTCCCTAGGACGCGGTCAAGTCTGTAGTGCTCGAGCTCGGTGCCGACGAGATCGCCAGGGTCGCTCACTCGAACTCGCCTTTGCGCACGTTGCGAAGCCTGCGCTTGAGAGGCGACCTGATCCGTTCGCCCACGCGTTCGAAGCCAAGAATTCGGGCTACCGCTCCAATAAGGACATCGTCGTTGGCATCGCCGGCAGCCTCGAGTAGTCGCCTGAACGCAAGCTCAATCTCGGCGCCCGGGATCGTGTCGATCTCGCGCCGCGTGCGGGGGTCGCCAGGAGCCGGACACCGCACATGGGTCAGCTCTTGGTCAGCGCCCCAGTAGAACTGCCCCTTACGGGTGAAGTTCGCCTCACGTGCTGCCTGACTGATCGCCTGCCTCGCTGCCGCGTCGACGCGAGTGCCGACACGGTGGACATCCCAAGCCTCCGCGATGCGCCGGACAAGGTATTCAACGTGCGCGGGCGCTTCCGTGCGGAGGACTTGCTTGGCGACCTCAATTTGCTTCCGCCTGTTCTGCGGTTCATGGAACCCGAGGTTGCTGTACTCAAAGCCGACCTCCTGCCGCGTGTAGGGCTCGACCCAAGGCAGGTGGTCTAGCGATGCCGGATCGCGAAGATCGAAGAGCGGCACCTCCTCGCGCTCACGTTCGTGATCGTGTACGTGTGCGTCATCTAGGTGGCTCAAATGTTCATTGGTGGCGGGATCATCGGCCGCGACCCGGTCTGCACCTTCGAGCGCTTCGCCCAACCTCTTGACCTCGGTCGCCCGGTCGCGAACCCAGTCCAGTGATGAGACCCGATGAATCCGCCAGCCGAGGCCCTTGAGAACCTCGCCGCGAAGCCGTTCCCGGTCTCGGGCGGTCGGAGTGTCGGCATAACCGCGCCCATCTGATTCCACTCCGAGGACGAAACGTTCGGGCTCACGCGGATCGAGGACACCTATGTCGACGCGAAGAAAGCCCGTCCCGACTTGATGCACCGCCCGATACCCAAGTTCCTCGATGGCCCGGGCGATCTCGCGCTCGAGCTCTGAGATCGCGTGATGATCGTCGTCGCCCAGCTCCTCAGCCCTTGCCGTACTAGCACTGCGCTCCGCGTACTCGAGGTACTCGCGTAGTAGTCGTGCACCGCGGCTTGATCGCTCGGTGAGCGTGAAGTCGGCTCCACGAACGCTTGAAACAACCTCCACCTTCTGGCGCGCGCGGGTGACTGCAACGTTCAAACGACGGTGCCCTCCTGCTTTGTTCAGCGGGCCAAAGTTCATCGTGAATTTCCCGTCTTCATCGCGTCCGTAGCCGACGCTGAAGATGATCACGTCGCGTTCGTCGCCCTGGACCGACTCCAAGTGCTTCACGAACGGCCCGTCGAGTCTGTCCCCGCTGAAGTACTGCTCAAGGCTCGGGTCTTCGAGACGGAGCAAGTCGAGCTCTTCCGCGATCGCATTCGCCTGTGCGGTGTTGAACGCAATTACCCCGACCGACCGTTTCATTCCGTCCGTCAGGTAGTGGACGACTCGCTGCGCAACGATCTGGGCCTCGCGGCGATTCGTCTGTGTACGCCCACGGTCGTAGACCCCATCCGGGACATACACGAACGAGACGCCCAGCTCGTCCGAGAGGTGATCGGGCGTTGGGAAGGTGACGAGCCGTCCCTCGTAGATCTCTCGATTGGAGAAGCCGATCAAGTCCTCGTGTCGGCTGCGGTAATGCCAGGTCAGCGGGTGGTTGGGGAGAAGCGCCTGACATGCGTCAAGGACGCTCTCCATGTCCTCTTCAGTCTCGAGGTCCTCCGCCGCAGGCTCGTCCGTCTCTGCGACTTGAAAGAACGACGTCGGTGGTAGCTGCTTAGCGTCCCCGGCGACTATCAGTTGTTTGCCCCGGTATATGCAGTTGATCGCATCCTGGGGCGGTACCTGGGAGGCCTCGTCGAAGATCACGAGATCAAACAAGTGCTTCGGCGTGAGAAAGTGGCTCACCGACAGCGGGCTCATCATCAAGCATGGCTTCAGCTCGCTGAGCAAGCTAGGGATCTCCGCGAGGAGGCGGCGAACCGGCTTGTGACGCTTGATCTTCCCCGCCTCGTGTCGAAGCACCGAAACCTCTGACCCGTCAACTGCCACGTGTCGACGACGGGTGCGATTGCGTTCGCCGATCAAGCGATCCGCACCGCTTCGAATCAGCTGGCGATCAAGCTGTCGGAATTGCTCGACAAACCGACCGTAGGCCCCGCCACGAAAGTCCGCCTCTAGATCCGGATCTTCATTGAAGAGCGCTTCGAGCCTTCGGTTCCAATATGCGAGACGATAGGCGCGACCCACGTCTTCGGGTCCGATCTCAGCCTCAGCAAGCTTCGCGACGAACTCCTCCCACCCCGCCTCGGTCAGCAGCCGATGGAAATGTGCGAAATCAGTCCAGTCGTACAGACTGTCGATCTGCGAGACCAGGTCAAGGCACAGCATGTCGAACTCCTCGAAGTCGCTGGAGCCAAGCTCGAGAACCTCTTGGCGCCGGGGCGCGCTGAACAGATGCGCTACCTGTTCACATAACTCGACGTACTCGTCAAGAAGACGCCCGAAGGAGATGATGTCGGGCCACGTTCGCTCACGATCGAGAAGCTGCTCGCCGATCGCCGGGGTTAGCGCGTCGTCCAGCTGACGGTACAGCTCCTCCACCCAGTCTGCGACCAGCTCGACTTCCGCCCAAGCGGTGTTCTCGGCCCGAAACGTTGGGCCGATCGTCTGCGCCCAGCCCCTCTCCTGCCGATCGATTTCCGACCGGGTCTCGTGAAGTCGCTGCACGTTTGCGGCGATTTCGCGAGCTTCTTGGAGCGTACGCGGACGGGTCAAGGCACCCCGAGAGATCTCCTCGGCCAAGAGCTCGACGTTCGCCATGGGGCTTTCCAGAGAGCTAACTGACCTGCGGATCTGCTCAAGAGTTCCGGTGAGCACCTCTTCCGACTTGCCGACGAACGGACGTAGCTCGTCAAGCGTTCCCGCTAGCGTGGCTGCTGCGCTCTCAAGCTGATCCGCCCCCTGGGCGACCTTGATGTCGGGCGTGGCCCCCACGCAGAGACGGCTGGTTAGGGCCGGCATATCTGAGTCAGGGTGACGCAGGGGAATGCTGGCTCGAGCGACAGCCACGGCTTGCTCCACCTTGTTGAGATCGGTGTCTCGGCCGTCGAAGTAAGACCCGAACGCAGCGCGCGTAGCATCGAAGGTCGCATCAACCGCTGCGCCTTTCTGTTGGAGTTCCTTCAACTCCGCCAAGGCACCGCGGAGGTCGTTCGGCACGATGTCGTTCAGCCCGACCGAGGCGACGCGGTGGCGAATCTTGAAGCGCCGCCGCTGCAGCTCGACCACTGGTCGCAGGGCCTCGGCTGGATCCGGGGGGAGCTTGCCGTCTGGCCTCAATGATTTGAGCTTCTTCGCGTCGCGCCTGTATGAGCCCTTCAGCTTCGCGAGGGACGATTGGTATTCCGTTTCGAACCGCTCGACTAGCTCGGGGGCGTCGTCGAGAGCGACGATGTCGGGCAACCACGTTTCGCCAAGCTCTTGCTCCTGTCGATCTGCGAGGTCGATCTCGCGAACTACCTCATCAACGGGAAGAGCGAGCGCTTCTTCGGCCCATTCCAGGCATGCCCTGTTCGCGTGTTCCTGGTAGGTCGTAAAGCGTTCACGTGTTTCCGCGAGCGTTCGTGTCGCCCGGTCCAATCCGGCTTGTACTAACCAAGTCTGCTCCGGTCGAAGCTCAGCTTCAAATGAAAGTCGAGCGAGCGAAACGAGTTCCGCGACCCGGTCGAAATCGGGATCCGTATCGGGCTGGCCCAACAGGTCCGCAACTTCCCTAACCCTGCGGCTGACGGCTTCGACTTGCCGCGGAAGATCCCGGAGAGCAGTGGACAAACTTTGCACCCGGGCGAGCAGCTCGTCATCCCACGCGCTGGTACGTCCCGCCGCTTCCTCGAGACCTTGAAGCGCCGCCTCAAGAGCGTTTCCAAGCCCGGGACGAAAGTCAGTGAGTTCGCGAGCGGCGAAAGTTGAGAGGAACCTTTGGCGCTTCTCCTCCCACTCGCGATAGGTCTCCTGGGCGACAGCTATTGCCTTTCTCGCGGAATCAGGCCAGCCTGGGTCAAGCCACGCTGCGTGAAGACGTGGGGCCTGTTGCAGGTGCTCACCGAGCGCGATGAGCCCGCGAGCATCCGGGACAGATGCCGGTTGGGGGACGTCTAGCTTTGCCGCCACGATCTCGCCGAGCTGCCTCGCCTGGAGCCCGCACCTTCGGCCGTCCTGCAGCATCTCTAGCACCCGAGCGCGATCGTCGCTCGAGAAGCGCTCGGCATCGAAGGACCGCCATACATACTCGCGCGGGCTGACGTGCCAGCGCTCGGCGATGCGCGCGAACAGGTCGTCGAGCTGCTGATACTCCTCCCGGATCCGCTCAGACTTCATGGCAGAGGCAGGCGGCGCGCCGGGAACCGACGGAGCTGTGAAGAGCGAAGCCAGCGTCGCATGAACGTCCCGAATTGATCGATCGCCTAAAAGCGGCTCAGGTGCGTGGAGAGTGTCCACCTGAGCATTCAGGTAGCGGCGCAGCCTGTCATGCAGCTCGAATTCGTCGTCCGTCAGGCCCCGGCGCGGGACTAGCTGCCCGGTCAGCGCCGAGAACAAGCTGTTGACGACTTCGCGTCGACTCGCATGTTCGCCATGCAGCATGAGGCAGAACTCAGCTAGCCCGTTAGCGCGAAGTCGGTTGTAGACCACGTCAAGGGCTGCCGCTTTCTCGCTTACGAACAGCACCTTCTTCCCTTGCCCAATCGCTTCCGCGATCACGTTCGCGATCGTCTGGCTCTTCCCAGTCCCGGGCGGGCCGTGCATCACGTAGCTCTGGCCGGACTTCGCCGCCTCGACGCACACCCGCTGCGAAGCGTCCGCGTCGAGGATGGAGAAAGTGCTGGCAGCCGGTTGTACCTCGTCGAGCGATTCGGGCGGTGACAGCTCAACCTCCGGAAGTTCTTCAGGGTCCAGCTCCTTCTTGGCAAGAGCCCGTACAAGGGGGTGGGCCGCCGCCGCGGCCTGGTTGTCGAGCAGATCGCGGTACATGACGTACTTCTGAAAGCTGAAAAGTCCGATCACCGCGTCATGGCGAACAGTCCAACCGTGCTTCTGCACGGCGGCCTGGATCTCGGCCAACTCGGTAAGGACCGGCTTGTCCTCCCACACGAAATCCTCTGGCAATTCGAGCCCAGCGTCATGTCGGAGCTTCTCGACGAGCGACGGATTGATCACCGTTTCCTCGTCGTCGACGAAGAACAGCTTGTGTGGCTGCCTAGCTGACTGCCTTTCGAGTCTGACCGGAACGAGCACCAGGGGTGAGGTGAGCTGCTCACCCCTCGCCGGGTCGACCCAATCGAGAAAACCCGCTGCGATGTAAAGCACCCGCAGCGCCTTGTCCTGGAACTCGCTGTTCGACTTGCGTGCGAGTCCTTCGAGGACGCGATTAATGCGGAGCGGATGACGCTCCTTGACCACGATCTCGTCAGGGCGAGGTTTCTTCGCCCGCTGTGCCGCTTTGACGACAGCCTCGTCGACGCGCAGCGCAGCCTCGCTCTCATCCTCTGTCGATTCTTCGTCGGGGTCCGGCGGGAAGTAAAACGACCAGGGCGATGTGCTTCCCATTCGCTCGAGGAGCGCATCGATACCGGGGGTTTCGACCTCGAGCGTGCTGGCAGCGCGGTGCTTGTAGTTGATCAGCCTGTTTCGATACGACAGATCGATCAGGCGCCTGCGCCAGTCCTCTAGCCGAGCGGCAACAAGGTTGGGATCGGCTGTAGCTGGAGTGCTGGTCATCGCCATCTCGGATTCGCCCGCCCTAGACTCGCGTCGCCCCTCACCCTTTCGAGATGCATGGGCCGCAACCTAAGCCCAAAGAGCCGTAAGTCGCAAGGTGCGCGGTTTCGTGCAGTAGTGCAGAGTCGGCGCCTTCCCAGGGCATCTGGCATCACGCATACAGGTTTCCGGGAAACAGCGCGAATGAACCAGGGCGGTTTCTAAAGCGTCGATCTGGCCCTGTCAGGCATGAGGGCACACGGCGCGCGAAGATGTCCGTGGGCTGCTGCGGAGTCAGGCCCGGCTGCCGCTCGAGCAGCCTGTCCACCGCGGCTCGCGCAGGCTCGTATCGCGCTTCGACCAATTTGTCGATGGCAGGCACGATCGCGGTGCTGACTGCGCTTCCAACGCCCATGACGCCTCCTGAGTTAATAGTCCTGCACCTAAGTCGGACTCTGGAGTCCCAACTTGACTCCCCGATGCCGTGACCTGCCCTCGGACGTCTGTCCAGTCAGGTTCCGATTTCCGCTGCCGACATAGACAGGGTGCAGCGCTTCAACGCCAGCGTCGTCCTCTCCCCCAGCGACCTCACCAGCATGGTCGCCTGCGACCACCTACTCCAGCTCAAGCTGGCCGTAATGCGGGGCGAGATCAAACGCCCGCGCCGCGACGACCCGCACCTCGACCTGATCCGCCGCCACGGCGAGGAGCACGAGCACTCCTTCCTCGACGGCCTCGAGGAGCCCGCCCTTCGGATCGAGCTCCCCGAGCAGGCGACCCCTGTCGACCTCCGCCAGGCCGAGGCTGACACGCTGGCCGCGATGAAGCGCGGCGAGCGGACGATCTTCCAGGCCACGTTCTTCGACGGCCGCTGGCGCGGCCACGCGGACTTCCTGCGACGTGTCGAAACGCCGTCGCCCGTGCTCGGCGACTGGTCGTACGAGGTGCTCGACACGAAGCTCGCGAAGGCCGCGAAGCCGAGCCACGTCCAGCAGCTGTGCAGCTACTCCGTGGCGCTCGAACGGCTTCAAGGCGTCTTGCCGATGCACGCGTGGCTGCGGCTCGGGGACGGTACGGAGCAGCCGTTCGAGCTCGCCGAGCTGATGGCGGTGCACAGGCGCGCGATCGCTCGGCTGGAGGCGGTCGTGGGCGCCGATCCGGTCCCCACTTACCCGGAGCCCATCAGCCACTGCCAGGTGTGCGAGTGGAGCTGGGAGTGCGAGAAGAGGCGCGAGGCGGACGACCATCTGTCGCTGGTGGCCGGCATCCGGCGCGACCAGCGGTCGAAGCTCGAAGCGATCGAGATCCCGACCCTGACCGTGCTCGCGGACATAGCCGAGGACCACGCATCGGGCGACCTGTCGGAGGACGTCTTCGACCTACTCCATCACCAGGCTCGGCTCCAGGCGCTAACGACCAGGACCGGGGACCTACAGCGCCGGTTCCTCGAGGCCGAGCGAGCACGCGGCTTCGCGCGGCTGCCAGCCCCGGATGACGCCGACGTCTTCTGGGACCTCGAGGGCGACCCGTTCCTGGAGCAGGGCGTCGAGTACCTCTGGGGCTGGCAGGAGCTCGGGGCCGACGGCGACTGGCGCTACAAGCACGTGTGGGCGCATTCGATGGCCGACGAGCGGCGCGCGTTCGAGCAGTTCGTCGACATGGTCACCGCGCGGCGCGCGGCGAACCCCGGCATGCACGTGTACCACTACGCCCCGCACGAAGCCGCGACGCTCAAGCGGCTCGCGGGCCGGCACGGAACGCGCGGCTCCGAGGTCGACCAGCTTCTGCGCGAGGGCGTCCTCTGCGACCTCTACGCCGTCATCCGGCAAGGGATGCAGGTCGGCCAGCGCTCGTACTCGCTCAAGCAGATGGAACCGTTCTACGACTTCGAACGCCACGAGAAGACGGTCCGAAACGGCGGCGGCTCGATCGTCGCCTACGAGCGCTGGATCATGGAGCGGGACGACTCGCTGCTCGACGCGATCCGCGAGTACAACGCCGAGGACTGCGCCTCGACCCGGCACCTGCGCGACTGGCTGCTCGAGCGGCGCGCGGACGCAGCTGGCGAGCTCGGCGCCGACTTCGCCGAACTCGCGAAGCCAGAGCCGGAGGAGAAGCCAAAGGACCCCGAATGGCTGCCGGACGTGATCGCGCTCCAAGAGCGGCTCGAGGCGGAGCTGCCCGAGGATCCCGCCGCCGATACCGACGACCAGGGGGAGCGGCGCCTGCTCGCGAGCCTCCTTCTCTATCACCGCCGCGAGAGCCTGCCTGAGTGGTGGCGCTTCTTCTCGCTGTGCGATCTGACGAGCGTCGAGCTGATCGGCGAGGTCGACGCAATCGGCGAGCTCGAGCTGGAGCACGCGACGCCACCGGAGAAGGTCGCCCGCTCGCTCGCCTACCGGATGACCTTCCCTCTGCAGGAGCAGCGGCTGTCGCTCGGCGACGTGATCGACCCTGCGACCGGCGAGAAGACCGGCGTGCTGACCGAAGTCGATCCCGCCGGCAGCCTCATGCTGAAGCGATCGGAGAAGTTCCAGAAGCTGCCGCCGCCGAGGGCGATCATCGGGAGTGAGCCGATCCGCTACGCGGTGAAGCGCGAGGCGCTCTGCGAGCAGGCACGCGAGCTTCTCGGCGAATCACACGGCGCGCACCCGGCTGTGCGGGCGGTTCTGCGACGCGAGCGGCCGCGCACGCAGATCGTGCCGGGCTCGTTTGCCGTGGCGGACTGCGTGGCCGCCGCACGCGGGCTCGACGATTCATACCTCGTCGTCCAGGGGCCGCCCGGAACCGGCAAGACGTTCCGCGCCGCGCGGATGATCGTCGCGCTGATCGGGGACGGTCGCAGGGTCGGCGTGTCCGCCGTCAGCCACAAAGCGATCCACAACTTGCTCCGCGCCGTAGAGGAGGTCGCGGACGCCCATCGCGTCGAGGTGCGCGGGTTCCACAAGTCGAGCGACCGCGATCCGGCGTCCGAGTACGAATCGACGCACGGACTGATCGATTCGGGCGACTCCAATGCGAAGGCGGAGAACCCCGAGCTCAACCTCGTATCCGGGACGAGCTGGCTGTTTGCCCGCGCGACCTTGAATCAGGAGCTCGATGTTCTGTTCATCGACGAGGCCGGCCAGATGGCGCTCGCCGACGTCGTCTGCGCGGGTCGCGCCGCGCGTTCCGTTGTCCTGCTTGGTGATCCGCAGCAGCTACCCCAGGTCACGAAGGGGACTCACCCGGACGGGGCGGAAGCATCCGTGCTCGAGCACCTGCTCGACGGCGCGCCGGTGATCGAGCCGGACCGCGGGATCTTCATCGGCCAGAGCTGGCGGATGCACCCCGACATCTGCGCGTTCATCTCGGAGCTGTCATACGCGGGCCAGCTCTCGCCCGCGCATGGATGCGGGCTGCGCCGCGTGGACGCCCCGAGTGAGCTAGCCGGGGCGGGGCTGCGCTGGCTCCCGGTGGACCACACCGGAAACTCGCAGGCCTCGCCGGAGGAGGCCGAGGTCGTGGCTCGCGCTTGCGCCGCGCTACTCAACGGCGGAACCGTGACCGACTCCGAGGGCCGCGAGCAAGCGTTGACACCAGCGGACATTCTCGTCGTCACACCGTACAACCTGGCGGTCGCGTGCCTGTTGGCGGCGGTGCCGGACGGGGTACGGGTCGGAACCGTGGACAAGTTCCAGGGCCAGGAGGCGCCGGTCGTCTTCTACGCGATGGCAAGCTCGTCAGGCGACGATGCGCCGCGTGGGCTTGACTTCTTGTTCAGCCGGAACCGTCTGAACGTGGCCATCTCGCGCGCCCAGGCGTTGGCCGTGCTGGTTTGCGCGCCGGTGCTGCTCGATGCGAGGTGCGCGAAGGCGGAGCAGCTTCCGCTCGTGAACGGCCTGTGCATGTTTGCGGAGTTCGCATAGGCAGCCCGCGCAGCTGACCTATCCCACCAGCGACCGGGATACGCTCGTCACATGCCGCCAACGATTATCGAGTTCAATCCACACGGCCCGTTCGAGGTGCCGCTCACGGCCCGACGGCTGATCGATAACGACGCCCTCAAGGAGTTCTGGGGCCAGGTTGACCTCACCGTATTGCGCGGTGAGCGCGGCCTCTATGTCTTTGCTGTCAGGGGGCCCGGGCGTGGGATGAGGCCGTTGTACGTAGGTCGGGCGACTCGATCCACCTTTGGCAGTGAATGCTTCAACGCGGCAAATCGCGACAAGCTCAACCACGGACTGCCGGGGAGCGGAAAACTAGTCCTCTTCCTAATCAAGTACGTACGCCGCGGACGAGGCCGAATCAATTCGACCGCCATTCAGAATCTGGAACGGGAACTCATCGCGCTCGCGAAAGCGATGAACCCAGAGCAGCTCCTCAACATTCACGGGACGCGGCCACGATTCAGCATCCGAATCAACGGCGTTCTGAATCCCGCTCCGGGCAAGCCCTCCAGAGCGGCCAGTGAGTTCAAGAGGATGATCGGCCTTTAGGCCGCTCACTTCGCCCGACCGCCCCGTCGAGCGCTGGAAGGGGTTGGGGCGTCAGGGCCGACGTGCGCTAGCCGCACGCTCGCTTGCGCCTGGTCGTCCCCCGGCGTAGCCTCGACGGCGCGCGCGTAACGAACCCCGTTTCCGAAAGGACTGGCCATCATGGAAACCCGCTCCGTCGCTGCCGCAGGCAACGAAGAAGCCGTCGAGGCCTGGAACGGCGTCCTCTTCGAGCGATTCGTCCAGTACCGCCACATCGTCGCCGCGGGCCTCGGCGCACACAGCGAGGTCGCCATGCGGATCTATCCGCCGCCGGCCGGCGGGCGCGTTCTCGACATCGGCTGCGGCTTCGGCGACACCACGCAGCAGCTCGCGCAGCTGGTGGGCGATCAAGGCGAGGCCGTCGGCATCGACGCCGCCCCCAACTTCATCGAGCTCTCGCGTAAGGAAGCAACAGAAGCGAAAGTCCAGAACATCCGCTTCGAGGTCTGCGACCCCCAGGGATCGACCCTCGAAGACGAGACCTTCGACTACGCCTTCTCCCGCATGGGCGTCATGTTCTTCGGGAACCCGGTCGCCGCCATGCGCAACGTCCACTCCATGCTGAACCCGGGCGGGCAGATCGTCTGGTGCGTCTGGCGCCCGAAGGAGGACAACCCCTGGACGGCGCAGGCGGAAAGCGTCGTGCTGCGCTTCATCGACCACCCGGACCCCGAGGACTCCGACGAGCCCACCTGCGGCCCCGGTCCGTTCTCCATGGGGAACCCCAACACGGTCGGCAACCAGCTGAGCATCGCGGGCTTCGAGGACATCACCTTCTACCGCTCGGACCAGCCGATCGTCGTCGGCGCGAACGTCGACGAGGCACTCGAGATGGTCACCTCACTCGGCCCGGCCGGCGAGATCCTTCGCCTGGCCGGCGAGAAGGCCGACCCCTACCGCGCTGACATCGACAAGGCGCTTCGCGAGATGTACGAGCAGTACACGGACGCGGACGGCACCGTGCGCGCCCCCGCGTCCGTCTGGATCGTCTCGGCCCGCGCGGCCTAGCCAGCGAACTTCAGCCGCGCGCGCTGCTTGCGGTTGACCTTCCGCCCGTCCGCGCGCTTGCCGCGGAGCGTCACCTTCGCGCGCCGCTTCTGACCGGCGTTCGAGGCCACCGCAGCCGGCTTCACGCGCGGCCGGAAGACCTTCGCCCTGCCGGCAGCCACACGGAACCGCCGCGAAGCGACCCGCTCACCACCCAGCCGCACCGCGAACCGCCCCACGCAGCGCGCGTTCGGGTTCACGACCGTCCGCTCGCCGCGCGGCTTCTGCGCCGGGCACTTCACCCGCACGCCGGCGCGGCCCTTCTTGTTGACGCGGATCCGCTTCCCGACCCGCGGGGCCTTCGAGCGCGCCTTCTTCCCGCGAGCTCCGTCCGGCACCGCGGAAGCGTCAGGCCTCAGCACGAACAGCCCCTGCTCGATGCCGCTGACGATCACGATCCCCGACTTGAAGTACGGGTAGTTCGACCACGCGCCGTTGAACTCGGCGATGTCGTCCGGCGGGTAGACGTCGAAGAACCCGGTCTCCTCGAGGACCCCTGACGCGACCCGGCTGATGTCCAGGATCCTGAGCCCCGAGCGGTAGTTCGCCTGGTAGGTCCGGTCGCCGACCACGTACTGGTTGTGGTCGATCGACTCGGTCTCGCCGGCGTGCGCCGCCTTGAGGGTCGGGTTGCGCAGGTTCTCCACGTTGAAGATGTAGGTCTGCGTCTTGCCCTTGCCGCCGACCTGCTCGTCGAGCTCGTCGTCGACGAGCAAATACCTACGGTCCTCGGTCAGCCAAGCCTGGTGCGTGTAGTTCGCCGCCTCATACGGCACCCGCGACAGCTGCTCGGGGTTCTCCTTGTCGGTCACGTCGACGATCGTCAGCGTGTCCTCGTTCGAGTTGAAGCAGATCTCGCGCCCGACGAACTCCGCGTCGGGATCGCTCTCCCGGTAGTTGACGCACTGGTTGTCGTGCGTGTAGCCGTCCTCTGACACGCAGCCCGCGAACTTCGGGCTCTTCGGCTCGCGGATGTCGATCATGTGCGGCCCGCCGCCGCCGCAGGTCGAAGTGCCGATCGCGTACGCGAACCCGGACCGCTCGTTGATCGCCAGGTTGTGAGCGTTGTCGGGCGCATTCAGCAGGCGCGTCGGGTCCGTGCCGAGCCAGCTCGCGATCCCGTCGATCGTGTACGAGTAGTGGGCGTCCTCGGTGAACTCCTGCTCCTCGCTCACGCCGCGCAGGCGGGTGAGGTCGAACACCTGCATTCCGTGCGACGGCTCCTCGGCCACGACGAACGCGTGGTTCTTGTAGACCTTGATGTCGCGCCAGGTGTTGAAGATCGTCTCGACCGGCTGGCCGCCGACCGACTGGTGCGAGGGCAGGTTGCCGAGGTACTTCGGCTTCGTCGGCTTCGAGATATCGACGAACGCCGTGCCCTGGGTGCGGCCGACGATCGCGTACTCGCGCCCGGTCTTCGGGTCGGTCCAGCCCCAGATGTCGTTCAGGTTCCCGCCGCCGATCGTCGAGTTCGGCAGGAAGCCCTCGAGGTCCACCCCGTCACACGGGAAGGGGCCGGCGAAGCCGTCCTCGCAATCGAGGTTCGACACGGGCTCGGTCGGCACCGGGTCGCTGTCGACCTTCGCCCGGCTCTCGAGCCGCGCGCCGCCGATGTAGTCAGAGTCGATCACGTCCCACGGCACGACCTTCACCTGGTAGTCGCCGTTCGCGTTCTCGATGAAGACGCGCTCGGTCGTCCCGCCTGCGGTCACCGAGCTCCCCACCGTGTTGCCGGCGCCCTGGTAGACGTAGAGGTCGAAGTCGTCCTCCTCGCTCTTCCACGAGATCGAGATCTCGACGCCGCCGGTGGCGCCGTCCCAGTGGTCGTCGGCCAGGTCGACGGTGAGGTCGAAGGAGTCGCACTGCTCGGGAACGGTGCAGACCGCCTCGGCGGTGCGGTCCTCGGGCAGAGGTAGCAGCGAGCTCGCGAAGTTCTTGCCCTGCCAGCCGATCATCGGCTTGTCCTTCGTGATGGTGCCGGACGAGGGGTCGGCCGCGATGACGGTGACGGCGGCCGTGCCGCCGATCGCGAGAGCTGCGGCAGCCACGACGGCGGCCCACGGAACCGATGAACGCTTCTTGCCCACGAGTGAGAACCCCCCAGATAGCGCCCCGCTGTGCCCCTACCGGCGCGGAGCCGTACAGAATCAGGCGCAAAGGGTAGCGCGCCTGTCCATTGCCCATCGCCGGACCCCCGACAAGATTCTCAGCGGGCGCGCGCCATCGCGAGTACGCTCGAATTACCCAATGAGAGGACTCGCATGAGTCAAGACAACATCGCCCTCGTACGCGGCCTGTACGAGGCGTTCGGTCGGGGAGACGTCCCCGCGGTGCTCGCCGGATTCACCGACGACATCGAGTGGAACGAGCCCGAGGGCATGCCCTACGGCGGGCAGTACCACGGGCCCCAGGCAGTCGCCGAGCAGGTGTTCGGCCCCGTCACCAGCGACATCGAGGACTTCGACGTCTCGCCCGAGGAGATCCTCGCGGACGGCGACCGAGTCGTCGTGCTGACGACGGTCACCGGCACCGCGAAGGAGAGCGGGAACAAGCTGTCCATGCCGGCCGCCCACGTGTGGACGGTCCGCGACGGCAAGATGGCGAGCTTCCGCCAGATGGCCGACTCGGCCACGATGAACGCCGCGCTGGCGGTACCCGCCACCGCGTAGCCGTCCAGGCGAGCCACGCCCCTACGATCGGGGCGTGGCCGTCTGCATCGCATCCGACCTCGGCAAGGACATGGTCGGGGACCCCCTCTTCCGCGGCGTCTCGTTCAAGCTCGAGCGCCGCGAGCGGCTGACCCTGTCCGGGCGCAACGGCTCCGGGAAGACGACTCTTCTGCGCATGCTCGCCGGCGAGACGTCGGTCGACTCGGGCGAGCTCGTCTTCGCCAAGGACGTGCGGATCGCGCTCCACGACCAGCGCCCCCCACGCGATCGCGACCTGTCCCTGCGCGACTACGTCCTCGGCGGCTGCGGCGACCTGATCGCGCTCGAGGGCGAGCTCGCGCGCCTGGAGACGAAGATGGCCGAGGGCGATGCCTCGCCGGGCGCGCTCGACGCCTACTCGCGCGCGCAGGCGCGGCTCGAGCACGCCGGCGGCTACAACTGGCGCGAGCGCGCGATGGGCGTCGTGCGCGGGCTCGGCTTCGTCGACGCCGACCTCGACCGGCGGCTCGACACGTTCAGCGGCGGCGAGCTGACCCGCGGCTCACTCGCCCGCACGCTGGCCGGCGACCCCGACCTGCTGCTGCTCGACGAGCCAACGAACCACCTGGACATCGAGTCGCTCGAGTGGCTCGAGCGCGAGCTGACCGGGATCGACGCCGCCGTGATCCTGGTCGCGCACGACCGCTGGTTCCTCGAGGCCGTCGGCACCGCCGTGCTCGAGCTGGAGGGCGGCCGCGGGCGCTTCTTCAAGGGCCCCTGGCACGCCTGGCGCAAGGAGCAGGCGGCGCGCGAGCTGGCGCTTGGCCGCGCGATCGAGCGCCAGCAGGCCGAGATCGCGCGCCTCGAGCGCTTCGTCACCCGCTTCCGCGCCGGCACGCGCTCGCGCCAGGCGCAGTCGCGCGCTAAGAAGCTGGACCGGATGGACCGGGTCCAGCGCGGTCCGAAGGACGGGAAGGCGCTTGGGTTTCAGTTCGAAAAGGCGACGCGCGCCGGCGGCACGATCCTCGAGCTCGACAAGGCGATGCTTCGCGCGGGCGACAAGCTGCTGCTGGAGGACGCCGAGCTCTGGATCGAACGCGGCGAGCACGTCGCGCTCGTCGGCCCGAACGGCGCCGGCAAGACCACGCTGATCGACACGCTCGCGGGCACGCGCGAGCTCGAGACGGGGAAGCTCCGCCGCGGCCACAACGTCGTGATCGGCTACCTCTCCCAGCACGCCGAGGAGCTGGGCAGCGAGGGCACCGTGCTCGAGGCCGCGCAGCGCGCCACCGGGCTGACGCCGAACAAGGCGCGGGCGATGCTGGGGCGGTTCCTCTTCTCGGGCGAGGAGGCCGAGAAGCCGCTCGAGGGCCTCTCGGGCGGCGAGCGGCGGCGCCTGTCGCTCGCGATCCTCGTGCAGTCCGGCGCGAACTTCCTGATCATCGACGAGCCCACGAACCACCTCGACCTCGAGAGCCGCGAGGCGCTCGAGGACGCGCTGCGCGCCTTCGACGGCACGCTGCTGCTGGTCTCCCACGACCGCGCGCTGCTGGACGCCGTCGGGACGCGGACGATCGCGATCGAGGAGCGAAAGCTCGCGAGCTACATGGGCGGCTGGGCCGACTACGTGCGGGTGCGCGACGAGCGCCGCGCGGCCGAGCGGGAGGCGAAGCCCTCCGCCGCAGCGAAGGCGGCGAAGCGCGCCGTGAAGCCGAAGCAGCCCGGCATCTCGAAGGACCGCCGCCGGCGGATGAACGCGATCGAGCGCGAGATCGAGGCGGCCGAGGCGTCGCTGCGCTCACTCGAGGACGAGCTGGGCGACCCGTCCGCGTGGTCCTCCCCCACCTCGACCGCGCGGTCGACCAAGCGCCACGCCGAGGCCAAGCAGCGGATCGAGCAGCTCTACGAGGAGCTGACCGCGCTCGAGGCGAACGCTTGAGGCCCAAGCCGGGCGAGCCCGTCCGGAAGTTCCGCGACGCGGGCGCGCTCGAGCGCTGGCTCGACAAGCACCACGAGACGGCGGGCGTCCTCTGGATCCAGATGGCGAAGAAGGCGTCTGGCATCCCCTCGATCGACTGGCTGCAGGCGGTCGAAACGGTCCTGTGCTTCGGCTGGATCGACGGCCAGCGCGCCGCCCTCGACGACACCTGGTTCCTGCAGCGCTTCACGCCGCGGCGGAAGAAGAGCAACTGGTCGACGATCAACCGCGAGGCGGCCGAGCGGCTGATCGCGGCCGGCCGGATGCGCCCGGCCGGGCTCGCGCAGGTCGAGGCGGCGAAGGCGGACGGGCGCTGGGAGGCGGGCTCGAAGCCCGCCTAGACGGGGCGGCCCTGCGGGGCCACCGCGGCGCGGGCGCGGTCCATCTCGGCGATCGCCTCCATCCGCACCAGGCGAAGGCGCCGGATGCCCTCCTCCAGGCGCGGCTTCGTGGCGCCCGGGCGGGCCAGTGCGTACCGCTTGACCATCTTCGGCTTCCTCATGCCGAGGATCATCCACCGCGCGGACCCCCCTGTCATGCGCCAAATGTCGGAAATTCGACGGTTTTCTTTGGCCCTGGTGTCGAAATCAGCCCGTCGAGTCGCTGCGCGGGTCGGCGTAGACCTCCTTCTCCCACGGCGGCGTGACCTCGAAAGCGGTGGCGCGGTCGCGCGCGCTCAGGGTCTCGATCGGCACGACCCGCACGCCGGCCGCGGTGGTCGTGCGCTCGTCGGAGTCGCGCGGCTGCGGGATGTGACCGGCGTGGCTGCCGTAGGAGACGCGGCTCCAGCCGCCCCAGCGCGCCCACTCGTCCGGGCACTCCTTGCAGCCGCGGTACTCGCGGTGCGATGAGGCGCGGACGCGCGCCGCGCCCGTCGCGTCGTCGATCCGCACCTGGACCGACTCCCAGTCGTCCGGGTGAAAGCCCGGGTAGTCCTTGCCGGTGACCGGCTTCACGACCTTGTTCCACAGGCCGGCCGAGCCCATCCAGGTCGACGTGGAGTCGGGGTAGTAGAGCCAGTACTGGAGGAAGGTCTCGCCGCCATCGCGGACGATGTGGGTGAAGACAGTCGCCTGGGTGCCGCGCCCCTTCCGCGCGCGGTGGACGTCGAGCCCCTCCTCGTCGGGCGCGTCCGAGCATTCGTGCGAGCGGCAGCGGCGGAAGTCGACCGGGAGCGTGCGCGAGCGCGGCTCGTACACCAGGTTCGGCAGGTACTCGCGCACGAGCGCCGCGTCGCGCTCGCCGTAGGCGTCCACCAGCGCGTCGTCGCCGTCGTCGCAGCCGCCGCGGACAGCGCAGACGAGTGCGCGGGCCAGCTCGGCGCCGAGCGGGCGCCCGTCGAACACCGTCGGCGCCACGGTGATCGCCGCGCCGCTGACAAGAGCAACGAGCAGCACCAGCCCGACCCACTCGAGTGCGGCCTGCCCGCGTTCGGAGCGCACCGCCTGGGGAAGGTGGCGCCGGTGTGACGCTCAGGCGAAGACCGTTACAAGGTCGGTGCGGGAGCGGCGGCCGGGTCCACCAGCTGCCACGGCGCGTCGTCCGGCCCGCTCAGCGCCAGCGTCCAGCGCTCGGTGAACTCGACCTCGTCGTCCTTCGACCCCGACACGACGGCGACCGTGTCGCGGTTCTCCACGTAGCGGCGGCCGGCGACGTCCACCTCGATCGACATCTGCGGCGGCGTCGCGCCGGCGTCGAGCGCGGTGATCCGCACCGCCGTGACGCGCCCGCCGCGCACCACCACGCGCGTGCGCTCGCCCTCGGGCCGCAGCAGGCGGCCGACCGCCTCAGGCGTCGCGACCTTCGCGAGCGCCGCGTCCTCACCGTCGATCGCCTCGACCCAGGCCGCCACCGCGCGCCGCGCCGCCGCCTCGAGCACGTCCGGCGCGAAGCGCGCGTCGGCCAGCGCCAGGTCCAGCGCGGCGTCGCGCGCCGTCCCGTCGAAGTCGAGGTCGGCCACCTCGGCGACCGTGAAGCCCTCGGCCACCCGGTCGGCCACCGCGAGCTCCGTCAGGGACTCGTCGCCGATCCGCGGGTCGTGCTCGGGTGCCGCGATCAGCTCCGACTCCATGTGGTGCTCGCCCTCCTCGCGCTGCTCGATCGAGAGCAGCGTCCAGCGACCGCCGCGCTTGCCGAGCGTCCACCACTCCTTCAAGTCGACGTTCTCCGAGCCGCCGGTGTCCGTGCGCGTCACGACGCCCCCGCCACCCTTGCTCACCACGATGTCGCGCAGGTGCGCGGCGACCCGGACCACGACGCGGTCCTCCTCGTCCGCGGCGCGGTTCACCAGGCCCACGTACGCCACCTCGATCGACTTCACCTCGACCTTGTTCCGCCAGCCCTTGCGCTTGAAGTCGGCCAGCCGGAGCTCCCACTCCTTCATCAGCTCGGGCGCGACCATCTCGTTCAGGCGCTCGATGTCGTTGCGGCTCCACGCCGCCTGGATCGCGCGGAAGAGCATCTCGGCGTCCTCGCGCACGCGCGCGACCGCGAACGAGTCGTCGTCGGCGGCCGCCTCCGCCGCCGCCAGCTCCACGTCGGGCCCGCGCGAGCGCAGCTTGAACTTGAAGCGCGCCTCGTCGGTCGCGGCGTCCGCGCGACGGGCCACGCGGCGGGCCCACGCGAAGACGAAGACCCCGATGACGAACATGAAGATGATCCCGAAGGTGATGAGGAAGCCGACCCCGGCGTCCCCGACCGACCCGCTGCCGCCGCTGAACCCGCCGCCTCCGCCGGAGAAGCCGCCACCGCCGCCGCCCGAGAACCCGCCGCCACCACCGCCGAAACCGGACGACCCGCCGCCCGCGGCGGCGAGCGCCGACGGCACCCACGCGAGGGCAAGCAGGAGGGAGCACGGGAGCGCGCGGCGAGCCACGCCTCAAGAGAAACACCGATCGCCCTGCGCGTCAATACGATCCCGCGCGCCATGCACTTCGATCTGAGCGACGAGCAGGACGACATCCGCCGCCTCGCGCGCGATTTCGCGCAGAACGAGGTGAAGCCGGTCGCCGAGGAGCTCGACCGGGAGAAGCGCTTCCCCTACGAGATCGTCGCCAAGCTCGGCGAGCTGGGGCTGATGGGCGTTCCCTACCCCGAGGAGTACGGGGGCGCAGGCGCCGGCTACCTGGCGTACGCGATCGTGGTCGAGGAGCTCGCGCGCGTCGATTCGAGCGTGGCGATCACGCTCGCCCAGAACACGAGCCTCGGCACCTACCCGATCTACGCGTTCGGCTCCGAGGAGCAGAAGCAGGAGTGGATGCCGGGCCTCTGCTCGGGGAAGACGCTCGCCGGGTTCGGCCTGACCGAGCCGGAGGCGGGATCGGACGCGGGCAACGTGCGCACGACCGCGCGCGAGGAGGACGGCGAGTGGGTCGTGAACGGCGCGAAGCAGTTCATCACGAACGCCGGCACCGACCTATCGCGCTTCACGACGATCACGGCGCGGACGGGCGAGAAGGAGATCTCGAACATCCTGGTCCCGAACGGGACGCCCGGCTTCGAGGTCGGCGAGGCCTACCGGAAGATGGGCTGGAACGCGTCCGACACGCGGCCGCTCTCGTTCGACGACTGCCGCGTGCCGGGCGAGAACCTGGTCGGCGCGCGCGGCCAGGGGTTCAAGCAGTTCCTCGAGACGCTCGACGGCGGCCGCATCAGCGTGTCGGCCATGGGCGTCGGGCTGGCGCAGGGCGCGCTCGACGAGGCGCTGGCCTACGCGAAGGAGCGCCAGGCGTTCGGCAAGTCGATCGCCAAGTTCCAGGCCATCCAGATGAAGCTCGCCGACATGGCGACCGAGATCGAGGCCGCGCGCCTCCTGACCTACAAGGCGGCGGTCGAGCGCGAGAAGGGCAAGGACTTCCGGATCACCGCCGCGAAGGCGAAGCTGAAGACCGGGCGGCTGGCGGTGCGCGCCGCCGAGGAGGCGGTCCAGATCCACGGCGGCTACGGCTACATCGAGGAGTACCCGGTGTGCCGCTTCTACCGCGACGCGAAGATCCTGACCATCGGCGAGGGCACCGACGAGGTGCAGCAGATGGTCATTGCGCGCGCCCTCGGCGCTTAGTTAGGGTCGGCACATGGCCGATAACGAGAACGTGACGGCGCTCGAGCACGCCGTCCAAAAAATGAACGACCGCGACCTCGAGGGCTACCTCGACGTGTACGCCGAGAACGTCGTGCTCCACGGCTATCCGCCGGGAATCGAGGGCAAGGCAGGGGCGACCGCCTTCTACACCGCCTTCGGCAGGGCCCTGCCCGACATCCAGCTGTCGATCGAGGACAGCCTGGCCGACGGCGACCGGGTTGCCGTGCGCTACCGGATCCAGGGGACCCACCAGGACGAGCTGATGGGCGTGCCCGCGACCGGGAAACGCGTGGACCTGAGCGGGCAGTCGTTCTTCCGGTTCGAGAACGGCCGGATCGCAGAGCGCTGGCAGGCGCTCGATGGCACCGTGCTGCTGATGCAGCTCGGCGCGCTGCCGCCGCCCTCCTAGCGTCGAGTGATCCGTCCTCGCCCCTCCTGCGAAGGAAGGGGCGATGAGTACGAACTCGATGAAAGGACGGATCATGAAGCGACGGTCCCTGACGACCGTGGCCGCGGTGGGCCTGACCGCCCTCGCGGTCGGCGCCGCCGGCTGCGGCGACGACGACGACAGCAGCGGGAGCACCAGCACCGGCACGATGCAGACCGCCGACACGAGCGGACCCGCCACGGAGACCGGCGCCGCCGAGCTCCGGGCGAACCTCACGGCCGGGCTGCAGGAGCACGTCTACCTGGCGGGGATCGCCATCGCCAACGGCGTGCAGCAGGGGCTCGACTCGCCTGAGTTCGAGGCGGCCGCTGCGACACTCGACGAGAACTCGGTCGCGCTGTCCGAGGCGATCGGCTCCGTCTACGGCCAGGACGCCGGCAAGCAGTTCCTCGCCCTGTGGCGTGACCACATCGGCTTCTTCGTGGACTACACGAAGGCGAAGGCCGAGGGCGACGAGATGGCCGCCGAGCAGGCCCGCAAGAAGCTCGACGGCTACCGCGCCGAGTTCGGCGCCTTCCTCAGCGCCGCCAACCCGGAGCTGACAAAGGAAGCCGTCGCCACCGAGCTCGAGCCGCACGTGAACAGCGTGTTCGACACGATCGACGCGGTCGTCGCGGGATCGCCCGACACGTTCACGCTGCTGCGCGAGGCGGCTGGGCACATGCCCGCCACCGCGAACACCCTCGCCGGCGCGATCGCAACACAGTTCCCCGACAAGTTCGGGGGCTAGCCGGCGGGAAGGGGAAGTCAACAGGGCGGTCGTCGCACCCTCCGCGGCGGCCGCCCGCCCTCCCTCCTCGACCAAGGACCCAGCCATGAACCCACTTCGCACCACATGCATCGCCGCCACCCTCACAGCCGCCCTTATCGCCGGATGCGGCGAAGACGACTCGGAGTCGTCCGCGCAGCCGGCCACGCCCGCCGCGGACGCCTCCCGGGTGAGCGTCAAGGCCTTCATGTTCGACCCCGACCCGCTGCGCGTCGCCGCGGGGACGGAGGTCACCTGGGCGAACGCTGACGCGACCGTCCACACGGTCACGACCGGCACGCGCAAGCAGCCCGACGGCCGCCTCGACGCCAGGCTCGCCCCGTCCGGCGGCGAGGTGCGGGAGACCTTCGACCGGCCGGGCACGTACCGCTACTTCTGCGCGCGCCATTCGGGGCCGGGCATGACCGCGGTGCTGGTGGTGGAGTGAGGCCGCTCGTGATCATCGCGATCGCCCTGCTCGGCGCGGCCGCGGTGGCCGCCGCGGGCCTCGCGGCGGGCGGCGACGGCGACGGGCGCGCCCTCGCGGTCGAGCTGGACGAGTGGGGCCTGGCCGTCTCGGACTCGGACGTGGCTCAGGGCACGCTGACCCTGACCCAGTCGAACACCGGCGAGGTCGACCACGAGCTCCTGATCGTGCGCACGAAGCTCGCGCCCGACGAGCTGCCGATGGGCCTCGAGGGCGTGAAACCGTCGCTCGCGGGCGCGCTGGTCTACGGCGTGGAGCACTCGCATCACGCAAGCGCCGCCCCGCCGGCGGGCGCCGACCACCTGGCGCCCGGTGAGACCCGCCGCGAGCAGATTCGCCTCACCCGCGGCAGCTACGTGCTGCTGTGCGGGCTGGAGGGCCACTACCAGGCGGGGCAGCGTGCGGCCCTGAGGGTCGGGTAGAAGGACGACGATGGCGACGCGCGCGATCGACAGGCTGGCGGACGAGGAGCTCATGCACCTCGTCGGCGACGGCGACGCCGACGCCTTCGAGCTGCTCTACGACCGCCACGGGACGGCCGCGTTCTCGCTGGCCTACCGGATCCTCGGCCACCGCGGAGCGGCCGAGGACGCCACCCAGGAGGCGTTCGTCTCGATCTGGAAGAGCCGCGAGCGCTACGAGGCGGTTCGAGGAAGCGTTCGCAACTGGGTGCTGAGCATCGTCCACCGGCGGGCGATCGACGGGATCCGGCGCGAGTCGGTGCGCCCGCAGGCGGACATGGCCGTCGAGGACGTGCAGGAGCGGACCGAGGCGCCCGAGCGCACCGAGGCCGAGGTGGTGCGGCGCGACGAGGCGCGCACCGTGCACGCGGCGATCCGGTCGCTGCCCGCCGACCAGTCGCGGGTGATCCACCTGGCCTACTTCGGCGGCTTCACGCACACCGAGATCGCCAGCATGCTCGACGCCCCGGTGGGTACCGTGAAGGGCCGGATGCGGCTCGGACTGCAGAAGATGCGCGAGCAGCTGGCGGGGGCCACATGACGGCCGCCGACCATGATCGCCTCCAGGGCGACGTCGGCGCCTACCTGCTCGGCGCGCTCCCCGAGCCCGACTCCGAACGCTTCCGCGCGCACCTCGCCGGCTGCCATCTCTGCCAGGAGGAGGCGCTTCGATTGCGGTCGGCCGTCGATGCCCTGCCGCGGTCGGTGCCGCAGGTCGAGCCGCCGCCAAGCCTGAAGGCGTCGCTCATGGAGACGGTCCGCGCGGACGCGCACGCGCCGGTGCGGGAGCGGCGGACATCCTGGTCGTGGCCGCGCCTGCGCGTGCCGGCCTTCGCGGCCGCCGCGGCCCTGGCGGCCGGGCTGGCGATCGGCATCGCCGTCTCGGGCACCGAGGACGAACCCGACCCGCGCACGATCGCCGCCGAGGTCGACGCGAACCGCGTCGGCTCGGCACACGGAACCCTTGTCGTCTCCTCTGACGGCGCGGGCCGCGCCGTCCTGCGGATGGCGGACCTGCCGCCCGCCGGCCCGGACCGCGTCTACGAGGTGTGGGTGAGCCGCGACGGCCGCATGCAGCCGGGCGCGCTGTTCGAGCCCCACCGCGACGGGACCGCCGTGGCGGGGATCGACGGCGACCTCGAGGAGGTGGACGCCGTCCTCGTGACGCGCGAGCGCCGCGGCGGCGCCACGACCCCCACCGAGGACCCCGTCATCTCGGTTCCGCTCTAGCGGCTCAGGGCGCGCGGCTGGCGGCGGCCGAGCCGGCGGCGCCGGCGCGGCGGCTGGTTCTTTCGCGAGCGGCGCGCCGCTCGCAGCAGCGCCCAGTGGCCGCCCAGGAAGGCGCCCCACGCCGCGATGCTCTCCGCCGGCCAGAACTCGCCGCCGCCGGTGAGCGCCCAGATCCCCACAAGGCTGCCGTTCACGCCGACATAGGCCGCGCCATGCGCGCGCAGCATGCCCTGCTGGAAGTTCCAGAAGCCCTCGGCCCGCTCGCGCGAGCGCGGGTCCCACGGCAGGTCGCGAAACAGCGCCTTCAGCTGTCCGCGCGTCCGCGCCGCGTACGCACTCTCGACGCGGCGCTCGAGCTCGTCGGCGTCCAGCCGCCCCTCGGCGTAGTGGACCCGCAGGGCCGCCGCGGCCCGGCCGCGCGCGCGGTCGGACGGCCTCATCGCATCCCGCGACTGCATTTGGGAGGCCACGCTGGAAGTATCGCGCACGTGAGGCTCCGGCTCGCCGCACTGTGGCTCGTGCTGTTCGCCGTCTACGCGAGCACGCTCGGGCTCGACTCGTTCGGCAACTCGGACTACGGCGGCGACGAGCCGCACTACCTGCTGACCGCCAAGTCGCTGATTGACGACGGCGACTTCGACGTGCGCAACCAGCGCGCGGCGCGTGCCTGGGAGGAGTTCTACCCCGACCCCCTCGACCGCCACGGGAAGCTGACCGAGGGGCGCGCGCACGAGCCGCACGGCGCCGGCTACCCCACGTTCATCGCGCCGGCGTTCGCGCTCGGGGGCGCAAAGGCGGTCGAGCTGTTCATGGCGGCGATCGCCGCGCTGGCCTGCGTGCTGGCGTACCTGCTCGCGCTCCGCGTCGTGCCCGACCCGTGGGCGCTCGGCGCGACGCTCGCGGTGGCGCTGTCGCCGCCGTTTCTCGCATACGGCACCGCGGTCTACCCGGAGCTCGCCGCGGGCGCGGCGCTGGCGGGCGCGGCGCTGTTCGCGCTCCGGCTGCAGGAGGGGATCACCGCCCGCGGCGCTGCGGGCTGCTTCCTGCTGCTGGGCACGCTGCCGTGGCTCGGCACGAAGTTCGTGCCGGCCGGGGTCGTGATCGGCTTCATCGCCGTGCGCACCCTCTGGCGCGCGCGCCACCGCACGCTCGCGCTGCTCTCGTCCGAGCTCGCGCTCTTCTCGGTCGTCTTCTACGTGACGCTGAACGAGGCGCTCTACGACGGCCCGACGCCGTACGCCGCCGACGTGGAGGGCGAGACCGCCACCGACGCCGGCTTCCCGGGCGGCTACGTGGACCGCGCCTACCGCCTGGTCGCGCTGATGGTCGATCGCGAGTACGGGCTGCTGCGCTGGGCGCCCGTGTTCGCGCTGGCCGGCGTGGGCGTCTGGCTGCTCGTGCGCACGCGGCGCGAGGGGCTCGCCCGCATCGTGCCTGAGCACGGGCGCGCCGAGGCCACGGCGCTGCTGTGCGCGCTCGCGCTCGGCGCCCAGCTCCTGGTCGCCGCGTTCCTCGCGCCGACGATGTTCGGCTTCTGGTTCCCGCCCCGGCACCTGCTGGCCGGGCTGGTGCTTGCCGTGCCGCTGGTCGCCTGGGGGCTGCGGCACGCACCGCGGACCGGCACCGTGCTCGCGGGGATCGGGGTGGCCGCCTCGGCCTGGCTCTATGCCGACGTGCGCTGGGGCGGCGCGGGGCTGGCCGCCGGGCGCTCGGACGCGCCGTGGGGGCCGCTCGAGGACGTGTTCCCGTTGTTCGACGACGGCAACACCGGCGCGTACGTCGTGGCGGGTGCATTGGCGGCGGCGCTCGTCGCGGTCCTCTCCCTCCTCGCCTGGCGCCACTCGCGCCAGAGCGCGGGCGTGACCTTCACGAAGTACTCCGGGTAGTTCACGAACGAGCGGCCGGTCGTGCGGCGGCGGTAGGAGATCGGGACCTCGACCGCGTTGACGCCGGCGCCCCAGAGCGACAGCGTCAGCACCTGCGCGTAGTTGTAGTCGTGGCGGATGCGCGCGCCGACGAGCGCGCTGCGGCCGAACGCGCGGTAGCCGCTCTGGCCGTCCGAGACGACCGTGCCCATCAGCGTGCCGAGCAGCGCGCTGGTCAGCCGGTTGGCGAGCGCGCGGTGCCACGCCATCCCGTCGCGGTCGCCGGCGAAGCGCGAGCCGACGACGTACTCCGCGCGCCCGCGGGCGACCGGGTCGAGCATGCGCTCGAAGTCGGCCGGGTCGTACTCGCCATCCCCGTCCAGGTAGACGGCCGCGTCGTAGCCGCGATCGCGTGCGGCGCCGAGGCCCTGCCGGACGGCGGCGCCGAGCCCGGTCGCGTGCGGATTCGAGACGACCTCGGCGCCGGCGGCGCGGGCGATGGCCGCCGTGTCGTCGCGCGAGCCGTCGTCGACAACGAGGACGTCGACGTCCATCCCGCACGCGCGCCGCGGGAGGCGCTCGACGATCGAGCCGATGACGGGCGCCTCGTCCTTGGCGGGAATGACGGCGAGGCAGCGCAACATCCGGGGACGGACCCCGTTCGTTGCGCCGGCCGGTGGCACGTCCGGGTCGAGCGCCGGCACGAGCGGCTTTCCGCGGGCGGCCGCCGGAGCCTCGACGCCCAGCAGGGTGCTGATCGTCGTCGCGAGCTCGCAGACGTTGTGCGGCGCGTGCGAGACGGCGCCGGGCACGGCCCCCTCCCCGTGGACGACGAAGGGGACCGGCGTCTCGCCCCAGTCGAGGTGCCCGTGGCCGCCGATCCCGCGCCCCTGGCCGTGGTCGGCCATCAGGATCACGGTCCCGTCCTCGAGCTTGCCGCGCTCGCCCAGCCACGCGAGGAAGTCGGCCACGTGCCGGTCGGTCTGCTCGAGCTGGTCGAGGTACTCGCGGTTGCGCACGCCGCGGACGTGGCCGAGCTGGTCGGCCGCGAGGAGCTGGAGCACGAGCAGGTCGGGGTCCTCGTGCTCGACCACCTCGCGCGCGGCGGCGACGAGCGAGTGGTCGATCCGCTCGGTCGGCTGGACCGAGGTGACCGAGCGCACGACGTCCTCGCCGAACGGGTCGAGCAGGTGCGCGATGCCGACGAGCCGGCCGCGCCGGCCGTGGCGCTCGAGGACGTCGAACACGGACTCGCAGCGGACGCCCAGCCGGGGCGCGAAGTTCGAGCGCATCCCGTGCTCGTGCGGGGCGGCGCCGGTGAGCATCGACGAGAAGCAGACGACCGTCCGCGCCGGGTAGGCCGGCTCGACCGCCAGGTACTCGGTCCCCTCCCGAGCGAGCCGGTCGATCGCGGGCGCGTGCGCCTGCCAGAGCCGCTCGCGGTTGCAGCCGTCGACAACGATGACGTAGACGCGCCGGGCGAGGGCGCAACGAACGGGGTCCGTCCCCATTTGTTGCGGCTCGGGGTACCTCGGCAGGCGGCGGGCGAAGCGGCGCCACGCGAGCGCGCCCAGCGCCACCGCGATCAGCGCGGCGGCAGCGATTCGCAGGGCGCTCCCCGCGCTCGGCTCCTCCGCGAGCAGCGCGCCCGCCGAGATCGTCATCACGATCTTCGGCACCTGCTCCAGCGCGTTCCCGCTCGTCGGGTCTGAGTTCGTCAGAACGAGCCGCCAGAACCGCGTGAAGTTGTGCCACGGGGCGCCGGTACGCAGGCGGTAGTAGAGCGATCCCCAGAAGAAGACCGTGAAGAACACCCAGCCGGCGAGCGCGCCCAGCACGAGCGCGGGCGCCCGCCACGGCTCGAGCAGCGGGATGCTCGCCGCGAACGCGACCCACAACAGCGCGCGGCCCCGGAGCGGGAAGGGGAAGCAGGCGAGCACGGCCGCGAGGGCGAGGGAGCCGAGCAGGGCGAGTCCCAACGGCCCGTCGGGCGCCAGGCCGGTCAGGGCGGCAGCCACCAGGACGAGGACCGGGTAGACGAGGGTGAACGGCCGGCCCTCGTTGAAGACGTTCCAGGCGCGTGCGGCCCAGACCTCGATTCCACCCGCCGCTCGCGCCACGCGCAGCACCCTATTAGGGCGCCCTAACTCGGTGCGGCGAGGTTAACCCGAGAGGAGGCCCCGCCGGAACCAGTCGGCGGGGCTCCTCTCGGTTCTGCAGGTCGAGGTGACGGATGCTTCGACGACCCGCATTAGGGGCATCGCCAAAGTACAACCCGCCAGTTAGCTGGCGGTTAGCGTTTGGAGAGGGCGTTTTCCCATTCCGTCCCCACCCCGTGCGAGGGTGGGTGGCTCGATGGAATTCGTCCTCGCACTCATCGTCGGACTGCTTCTCGGTGCCGCCGCCGTCTGGGCCGTCGTGCGCGCGCGTCTGGAGGCCGCGGACACCGAGGCGGCGCGCTCGCGCGAGCTGCTCGACGAGTTCAAGCAGCAGCTCCCGAACGCGGTCAAGGCGGCGTCGAGCGACGCGTCGCTGTCGTTCATGGAGGCCGCCAAGGAGCACTTCGGGACGCGCGAGAAGGCGGTCGAGCAGATGGTCAAGCCGATCGCGGAGTCGCTCGAGAAGGTCGGCCTGCGGATCGAGGCGCTCGACAAGGCGCGCGCGGGCACCGAGGGCAAGCTCGGCACGCAGCTGCGCCAGGTGATCGAGACCACGACGAAGCTCGACCGCCAGACCGGCAACCTCGTCACCGCGCTGCGCCGACCGCAGACGCGCGGCCAGTGGGGCGAGATCCAGCTGCGCAACGTCTGCGAGATGGCGGGAATGCTCTCCCACTGCGACTTCTCCGAGCAGACGTCGGTGACGACGGATGAGGGCCGGCTGCGGCCGGACCTGATCGTGCGGCTCCCGGGCGGCAAGAGCGTGGTGGTGGACGCGAAGGTGCCGCTCGAGGCGTACCTCGACGCCTACGAGGCGGAGGACGAGGACAAGCGCCGCGCCCACCTCGACGCGCACGCGCGTCAGATGCGCGACCACATCACGAAGCTGTCCGGCAAGGCGTACTGGTCGCAGTTCGACCAGACGCCGGAGTTCGTCGTCATGTTCGTGCCGAGCGAGGCGATCTTCTCGGCCGCGCTCGAGGTGAATCCGGGCCTGATCGAGGCGGGCGTCAAGGACAGCGTCCTGCTGGCCACGCCGACCACGCTGATCGCGCTGCTGCGCGCGGTCCACTACGGCTGGCGCCAGGAGACGGTCGCCGAGTCCGCGCGCGAGATCTCGAAGCTCGGCCGCGACCTGTACGAGCGCATCGGCGTGCTCGGCGGACACTTCGCGAAGCTCGGCCGCCAGCTCGACGGCTCGGTGCGGGCCTACAACGAGGCGGTCGGCTCGTTCGAGACGCGCGTGCTCCCGGCGGCGCGCCGCTTCCCCGAGCACGGCGCCGGCACCGACGACAGCTCACTCGACCCGCTGCCGCAGATCGAGCGGACGCCGCGCACGCTCCAGGCGCCCGAGCTGATCGAGGGCGACGACCCGGACGACATCAAGCTCCGGGCGCTGCCGAAGCTCGGCGCGTAGCGCGCAAGAAAGGGCTCCGTCCCTGTTCTTGCGTGGCTAGAGCTCGCGCTCCAGCAGCTTCGCTGCCGCGCTCGCCGGGTCCAGGCGGCGAGCCACCACCTCGTCCAGGAGCTGCTGCACCTCGGCGTCGTCCATCACCTGCTCGGTGAGCCGGCGGCGCAGCCGGACGGTCGCCAGCTCGAGCACCTCGTTGCGCAGGTTCCGCCCCCGGCGCTCCTCGAGCGTCCCCTCCGCCTCGATGTGCGCGCGGTGCTCCTGGATCTTCGCCGCGACCTCCTCGATCCCCTCGCCGCGCGCCGCGTCGGTCTTCACGATCGGCACGCGCCAGCCCTTCTGCGGGCCGAGCGAGAGGACGCCGCGGATCTCGCGGACCATCGTGTCCGTCAGGGGATGGTCCTTCTTGTTCACGACGATCACGTCGGGGATCTCCATCACGCCCGCCTTCAGCGCCTGGATCGAGTCGCCCGAGCCCGGCATCAGCACGAGCACGACCGTGTCGGCGTGGTCGATGATGTCCACCTCGGCCTGGCCCACGCCGACCGTCTCGAGGAAGACGTCGTCCTTCCCGGCGGCGTCCATCAGGAGCGCCGCCTGGAGCGTGGCCTCCGACAGCCCGCCGAGCGACCCGCGGCTGGCCATCGAGCGGATGAAGACCCCCGGGTCGAGGAAGTGGTCCGACAGCCGGATCCGGTCGCCGAGAAGCGCGCCCTTCGTGAACGGCGACGACGGGTCGATCGAGAGCACGGCGATGTCGCGCCCGGCCTCCCGCGCATGCTTCACGAGCGCGCCGATCAGCGTGGATTTGCCGACGCCCGGCGGGCCGGTCAGGCCGACCATCGCCGCATTCCCGGTCCGCGGGTAGACGCGCCGGACGAGCTCCCACCCCTCCGGGTCGTCGTCCTCGACCAGCGAGATCGCGCGCGCGAGCGCGCGCTTGTCGCCCGCGAGCAGCGGCTCGGTCAGGTCGTCGGCTGTGCGGGCGGTGGCCACGGGGGACCGGATGCTACGGACGAGCCGGAGACGAGTGCCCTTTTACGAGGGCACGGGCTCGCGGTCGATTCGCTCCACCTCGCCGATCTCGCGCCAGCCGTCCAGGCCACCCTTGATCGCGCGCGCGTCGAAGCCCTGGGCGATCAGCTGCAGGGCGACGCGCGCGGCGGTCGCGTCGTTCGCGCACGTGCAGTAGGTGACGACGAGCGCGCCCGGCTCGTGCTCGCGGCCCCAGTCCGCCACATCGCCGGGCGGCACGCGCACGGCGCCCGGAATCCGGTACGGGTCGCGGTGAAAGCCGGCGCGGCCGCGCACGTCCAGCACGATCGGCGGGTCCGATCCGTTCAGAAGGTCGGCCAGCTCGGCCGGCTCGATGCGCGGCGCCTCGGTCGCCGTCCCGAGCCGCGCGCCCAGTGCCCCCGCCAGCGTGCTCTCGCGCTCCTCCGGCAAGGTCTCTGCCTCCGCGAGCCGCGCATAGCGGTTGGTGAGGGGCGTCGCCGTCACGCCGTGCACGGCGACCGAGAACAGCACGACCACGCCGACGATCCCGAAGATCTGCTCCCCCTCGGCCACCCCGTGCTCGACCACGAGCAGCGCGAGCAGCAGCGAGTTCAGCCCGCGCGGCCCGAACCACGCGATGAACCGCCTGCCCTGCGGGCTCAGGTTCGTGTGCCTCAGGGTGAGGGCGCCGCCGACCGCGAGCGGCCGGATCAAAAGGACGGCGATCACGGCGAGGATCAGCGCCTCCCCCACGGCCACGTCGGCGAGCATCCCGGACAGGACCGCCCCGAACAGCACGAACGAGATGAGCATCAGGAGCTCGGCGACGACCTCGCCGAAGTCCATGAAGCAGTCGCACAGCGTCCGGCTGGAGAGGGACACCGCGGCCCCGGCCGCGAACGCCGCCAGGAAGCCGTCCTCGCCGAGGAACTCCCCGGCGGCGAAAGCCGCCAGCACGAGCCCCACCCCGTAGAGCGCCTGCCACTCGCGCGACACCGACCGGCGCGAGTCCATCGCGCTCATGAGCCAGGCCCCGCCAAGGCCGACCGCGACGCCGGCGAGTGGCCCGACGAACAGCAGCTCGCCGATGAACCCGAACCACTCGAAAGCCCCACTCGCCTCGTTCGTCGCGATCGCGGCCAGGATCAGGATGGGCGGCAGCACGATCAGGTCGTTCGTCCCGCCCTCGATCGAGAGCGCGTTGCGCACCGTGCGCGGGATCCGGTCGTCGCGGACGACGTCGCGCAGGACCACCGGGTCGGTCGAGGCGAGCACCGCGCCGACGATGAACGCGACGAGCGGGTCCAGCCCGATCACGATCATCGCAGTGACGGCGGTGAGCACGATCACGAGCAGCGCCCCCGGGCCCAGCGCCAGCGCCGGGATCACCCAGTCGCGCCGCATCACGGCCAGCTCGAGGTTCATCGCGTCCAGGAAGAGGACGAGCGCGAGCGTGGCGAAGGCGACCGTCTGGAGCAGCTCGGACTCGAGGTCCACGGACACCGCCCCGGTGGTGCCCTCGCCCAGGACCAGCCCGAGCCCGAGGAAGATCAGCGGGAAGGACAGCGGGGCGCGCGCGACGATCCCGGCCAGGAGCGCCGAGATCATGAGCACCGCGGCGCAGACCGCGAAGAGCCCCTCGACCTCCACGCCTCAGGTGCGGTCGGCGGCGGCGACGGCCTCGGCGACGGCCTCCAGCCGCAACTCCTCGAGCCGCGCGATCTGACCGTCGGCACGTCCGATCAGGCTGTCGAGCTCCTCCACGTCGAGCCGCGGCTCCTGGTCGGCCACGCTCCGCAGCGCCGCCCACAGGCACCGCTTGCCGGTCACGCCGATCACGAGCCCCTCGAGCTCGACCACGCGGCTCTGCGGCGAGTAGCCGGTCAGGTGGCCGTTCAGCTTGAAGCGCCCCGCCTTCTCGCCCACCCAGGCGCCGCCGACCTTCAGCCGGTCCGGCCCGAGCTCCAGGCGGGCCATGATGTCCCGCAGCGCCTCGCGGTCCTCCTCGATCTCGCGCGCGATCGGGGCCAGAACCTCGCCGTATGGCGTGCCCTCGTTCGCCCCGGCGGCCCGCCGGGCCAGCTCGAGGCCCGCGGTCGCGCCCGCGAAGTGGTCCTGCAGGTAGATCTTCAGGTAGTCCCTGCCGAGCAGCACGCGCGTGAGGCTACTCATAAGCCAGAGCGTCCAGCACGTCGAGCCGCGCCGCCCGCCGCGCCGGCAGGATCGCCGCCAGGACGCCCGCCAGCGCAGCCAGCACGAACAGGATCAGCAGGGTGCCCACGGGGAACGCCAGGACGAAGCCCTCGTCTGCAAGCGGCCGCGAGACGATGACCGCGAAGAAGATCCCGAGCACGCTGCCCATCAGCGCCCCGAGCAGCGCGGTGATGACCGCCTCGTAGCGCACGACCCGGCGCACCTGGCGCCGCGACATGCCGATCGCGCGCAGCAGGCCGAGCTCGCGGGTGCGCTCGTAGATCGACAGCGTGAGCGTGTTCACGATGCCGAAGAGCGACACGATCACGGCCAGCGACAGGAGCGCGTACAGGAGGTTGACGAGCTGCCCGATCTGGTCGTTGAACTTGTCCGCGACGCCCTCCCGGTCGAGCACCTCGACCACCGGGAAGTCGCGGTCGACGATCGCCTCGACCTCGGTGCGGACCGCGTCCGCGTCGGCGCCGTCGGCGTAGTTGAGCAGGATCATGCTCTCCTGCCGCTGCCGGAAGTCCTCCTCGGCCGCCTCCTGGGTCAGCACGAAGTCGCCGTACAGGTCGGCGCTGTCCCTGACGGACCCCACGATCTCGTACTCGGCGGTCACGCCGGTGGGAGTCTTCACCTCGATGGCGTCTCCCACGGCGAAGTCGTTGTCGGTCGCCCAGGCCTGGTCGATGAGCGCGTCGTCACGGGTCATCCCGGCGAGCGTCTCGTCGGAGCCCTCCTCCCAGTCGAACGACAGGACGTCCGTCGCGGCGACGGGATCGATGGCCGTGATGAAGCTCGTGCCGGTCTGGCCCTTCACCTCGCCCTCCACGAAGCGCATCGACGAGACCGCGTCGACGCCCTCGACGCGCTGCACCGCGGCCCCCGCCGCAGCCGGGATCGGCGAAAAGCCGTCCTCGTGCTGGAGCGTCAGGTCGCTCGTGAGGCTCTTGTCGATCGCGTCGTCGACCGAGGCCTGGATGCCCTCCGCGAAGACGGCGACGAACGTGACCAGCGCCAGCCCGATCATCAGGGCGGCGGCGGTGGTGGCAGTGCGCCCTGGGTTGCGGACCGCGTTCTCGCGCGCGAGCCGCCCGGTCAGGTGGCGGAAGCGCTCGAGCAGCAGCCCGACGGCGGACGCGAGCGGCGCCACGAACCGCGGCGACAGCAGAGCCATGGCGAAGAAGAGCGCGACCGCTCCGAGCCCGAGCAGCGACGCCGCGTCGGCCGTCGACTCGAGCCCGCCGAAGAGGCCGACCGAGATCGCGACGATCCCGCCCACGCCGAGCAGGAGCGCGAGCACGGTGACGATTCGGCGGCGCCGTCGCGTCGGAAGGACCGCCTGGTCGCGGAGCGCCTCCATCGGCGACACACGGGTCGCGCGGATGGCCGGGAGGATCGCGGCGAGGAGCGTGACGAACACGCCGATCAAGAGCGGCGTGACGATCGACCGGGCCTTCACGACGTTGCCGGTGTTCGGCAGCTCGATCCCGAACGAGGTGAACAGCGCGTTCAGCAGGCTCGCGACCCCGATCCCCGCGAGCACGCCCAGTCCGGCCCCGACGATCCCGATCGCGAGCGCCTCGATCATCACGGCCGTGAGCACCTGGCGCCGCGAGGCCCCGAGCGTCCGCAGCATCCCGAACTCGCGCGTGCGCTGGGCGACGGTGATCGAGAACGTGTTGAAGATCGTGAACGCGCCCACGAAGAGGGCGATCCAGGCGAAGATCAGGAGCGCGATCTTCAGGAAGCTCAGGTCCTCCTCGATGTCGTCGGTCTGCTGCGCCGCGTTCTCCTCGCCGGTGCGGACCTCGACGTTCCGCGGCAGCGCCGCCGCGACCCGCCGCTTCAGCTCCTGCGGGTCGACCCCCGCCTCGGCGGCGATCGAGATCTGGTCGTACTCGCCGACCTTGTCCGCAATCCGCTGGGCCTCGGGCAGGGTGAGGATCGCCACGGTGGCGCCCCCGAAAGAGTCGACCTCGCCGAGCCGTGCCACGCCGACGATCTCGTACTCGCGCGCCACCTCGGCGCCGCTCACCGTGATGCGGTCGCCCACCGACAGGTTCTCGTTGTCGGCCGACAGCGCGTCGATGGCGACCTCGTCAGCGGTCTGGGGGCGTCGGCCCTCCTCGTAGTCGAAGGGATCGAACCGCTCGGGCTGCGTGGAGGCCCCGAACGCGGGCGCCTGCGTGGCGCCGATCCGCTCGCCCTCCTCGTCGATCAGTGCGACGCCCATGGCGAAGATGCCCCCAACCGCCTGTTCGATGCCGTCCACCCGCTTCACCCGCTGAAGCAGCTCGGCCGGCATCCCGGGCGGCTCGGTCCCGCCCTCGGTCTCGACGGCCTCGGTCGGCACGACCGCCACGTCGACTCCCTGCGAGGACTCCTCGAAGATCTGGCCGAACGAGTTGGTGAACGTGTCCGTCAGGACGTACGTCCCGGTCATCAGCGCGACGCCGAGGAAGACCGCGAGCGCCGTGAGGAACGCCCTCAGCTTCCGCGCGATGACGCTGCGCAGCCCGACCTTCAGCATCAGGAATGCGACTTCATGACGTCGAGGATCTCGTCGGCGCTCGGCGCCTCACGGTTCTCGACGACCTGCCCGTCCACCAGCACGACGAGCTGGTCTGCGAAGGAGGCGGCGTGCGCGTCGTGCGTGACCATCACGACGGTCTGGCCGAACTCGTCCACCGCGCGGCGGAGCAGCGCGAGCACGTCATCGCTGGCCTTCGAGTCCAGGTTGCCGGTCGGCTCGTCGGCGAAGATCACGGCCGGCTTCGACGCGAGCGCACGCGCGATCGCCACGCGCTGCTGCTGGCCACCCGAGAGCTGTGTGGGGCGGTGGGTGCGGCGATCGTCGATGCCGATCGCCGTGACGAGCTGGTCCACCCACTCCCGGTCCGCGTCGCGGCCGGCGATCCGCAGCGGGAGCTCGATGTTCTCCTGCGCGTTGAGCACCGGCAGCAGGTTGAAGAACTGGAAGACGAAGCCGAGCTTGTCGCGGCGGAGCTGCGTGAGCTCCGCGTCGCCCAGACCGGTGATCTCGGTGCCGTCCAGCGTGACCGTGCCGCCCGTGGGCCGGTCGAGCCCGGCCAGGATGTTCATCAGCGTGGACTTGCCGGAGCCCGAGGGTCCCATGATCGCCGTGAAGCGGCCGGCTGCGAAGTCGATCGATACGCCGCGGAGGGCGTCGACGGCGGTGTCACCCTCGCCGTAGCGTCGGCGGAGGTCGCTGGCGGAGACGATCGGACGGGAATCCATGGAGACGGCCGTCACGTTAGCTTGCCCGCCGTGCGTCGTCAGCCCGCCCCGCTCCACGGAGGACCGCCGGCCCTGTTTCGGTTCATGCGCGAGCACGGGATGCTCACGCCGAAGTACGCCCGCTTACTGCTCCGGCTGGCGCGGCGGAAGTACCTGTCGACGTATGGACGGCGGCTCAAGCTCGACGGCCTCGCCTTCATCGGGCCCGGGGTCGTGCTTCAGATCGGGCGGGCCGGACGGATCGAGCTCGGGCGATGGTCATGGCTCGGGCACGGGACGAAGATCCGCTGCCACGAGGGCGTCGTCTCGATCGGGGCGAAGACCGTGCTCGGCCAGGAGTGCACGATCTCCGCGTACCAGCACGTCTCGATCGGCCGCGAGTCCGTGATCGCCGACCGCGTGATGATGATCGACTTCGACCACGGGATGGTCGAGGTGGACCGGCCGATCAGGCTCCAGGGGATCTACAAGCGCGACGTTCGCGTGGGGCACAACGTCTGGATCGGCTACGGCGCGTGCATCCTCCGCGGCGTCACCGTGGGCGACAACGCCGTGATCGGCGCGAACTCCGTGGTCACGAAGGACGTACCGGCAAACGCCGTGGTCGGCGGTATCCCGGCGCGTGTCATCCGCATGCGCGACGAGCCGAAGGAGATGCGCTTCAGCGAATGAAAAGGGCCCGGCATCATGCCGGGCCCTCCTCTTTCCGGTCGCCAGTTCGTAAGCCGCTGCGCGGCGACCGGGGGGTAGCAGGCCGAAACGGCCTGGGTACGGTCAGTTGTTCTGGCTGGCGGCGCTGATGTCGGCCAGCGCCGAGTCCTCGTCGCGCTCTACCGCGAGGTCGCCGATCGAGACGATGCCGACCGGGCGGGCGCCCTCGACCACCGGGACGCGCCGGATGTCGTGCTTGCGCACCAGTTCGATGGCGTCCTCGACCGAGTCGTCGGGCGAAAGTGTGTGCAGGTCGGTCGTCGCGACCTCGCTGACGGTGGTGGTGCCGGGGTCCTTGCCCTCTGCGACCACGCGAAGCGCGATGTCGCGGTCGGTCAGGAATCCGCTGACCTCCTCGCCGTCGCCACACAGGACGCCGCCGAAGTCCTTGTCGCGCATCAGCTTCGCCGCGTCCGCGACCGTTGTGTCACCCGAGACGAGCTCGGGGCTCTCCGTCATGACCTCGCGGATGCTTTGTGCCATTTCGCGGTTCCCTCCTCTGAATTGGGTCTACATAGGCCGTACCCGGGGGTCCCCCGGGCAAACGCCCTATTCGCCCGCCGCGCGGCGCGCGAGCTCCAGCTCGCCAATGACCGTTCCCTGCTGGTTCGGGATCTGCGCGCGCTGCTCGAGCACGAGGATCGCGTCCTCCGGCCGGCCGGCCAATCGCAGGGCCTTGCCCAGGCTGAAGAGCGCGTAGGCGTAGTTCATGTCGGTCTGCCAGTTCGTCCCCTCGGGGAAGGCCTGAAGCGCCTGGGTGTTCAGCTCGATCGCGGTCTCGTAGTCGCCTGCCTCGAGCGCGGCATGGCCGTCCAGGTGGAGTTGCTCGGCCTCAGCCGCGGTGCCGGCGCCAGTCGGCACGGGGACCTCGTAGGGACCGGGGTCGCTGACCGGCACGTTCTCCGCCGGCGCCTCCTCCGCAGGGGCGGGCGCCTCCTCCGCCGCAGGCTTCTGTTGACCACGCTCACCGGCCGGGTTCCCCCGATCGGCGGAGCGCTCGGAAGCAGGCTCGTCATCCCCGCCGGAGGCGATCGCGATCGTGATGGCCGCGAGCGCCACGCCGAGCAGGGCGGCGATCGCCGGCCAGCGGGGGCTGCGCGCGGCGCGGACGGGTGGCGGCGGCGCGGCGGGCGGCGCCTGCGCCACCGCGCCGACGGGGCGGGCACCCTCGAGCCGCTGCGTCGGCTGCGACAGCGTCGGCGGCGCCGTCCGCAGGCCGCGCTCGAGCCCCTCGGCGAAGTCGACCGCCCTGAGCGGGCGATCCGCGGCGTTCTTCGCCATCCCCGCGCAGACGGCGTCGGCGGCCGCGCGCGGGATGTCGGGGTTGACGGCGCGGGCGTCGGGCGGCGGCTCGCTGACGACCTGATGCGCGATCTCGACCGCCGTGCGGCCGGGGCGCGGGCGCCGGCCGGTGAGCATCTCGAACGTCATCGCCGCGAGCGCGTAGACGTCGACCGGAGGGCCGATCGTCTCGCCCTGGAGCTGCTCGGGCGCCATGTAGGCCGGGGTTCCCAGGACCATGCCGGTGCCGGTGATGTCGGTGCGCTCGACCGCCTTTGCGATGCCGAGGTCGGCCAGCTTGACCGAGCCGTCGCTCCCCAGCAGGACGTTCGCGGGCTTGATGTCGCGGTGCACGATCCCCTCCCGGTGCGCGTGGTCGAGCGCCTCGGCGACGGCGCGGACGATCTCGACCGTCCGGCGCGCGCCGACGGGGCCGCGCTTCAGCGCGTCAGCGAGGGTCTCCCCCTCCACGTACTCCATGACGAGCAGGACCGACTCCTCGTCCTCCTCGGTGTCGAAGATCGAGACGAGGTTCGGATGGCTGAGCGACGCGCCGAGCCGGGCCTCGCGCTGGAACCGGCGCGCATCCACGTCGTCGCCGTCGCTCGCGTGCATCCGCTTGACGGCCACGTTGCGGCCGAGCCGCTCGTCCTGGGCCAGGTAGACGGCGGCCATCCCGCCGGACCCGAGTCGGCGGATCACGCGGTATCTCCCTGCGAGCAGGGGTCCCTCTGCCGTTCCGGTGGGCATGTACGGTTGCTACCGAAACGACCCCCCGCCCAAACGTTCTGGGCGCTGACAGAACGGGTAGACAACGACCGTGGCCGACGTACTCGCAGACCGAATCGATGCCCTGGTCGAGAAGGGCGAGGATCAGGGCTGCATCAACCTGTCCGAGCTCAGCGAGGCGATCCAGGACCTAGAGCTCGACGACGAGCAGGTGACGGCCATCCACGAGCGGATCGAGCAGCGCGGGCTCGAGGTTTCGGACGACTGCGGGCGATCCGGCGTCGAGCAGACGAAGGTGACGAACGGCGACGTGGCCGGCGTCACCACCGACGCGCTCCAGCTCTTCTTCAACGAGGTCCGCCGGCACCCGCTCCTGACCGCGCAGGAGGAGATCGACCTGGCGAAGGCGATCGAGCGCGGCGACCTCGAGGCCAAGGAGCGGCTCGTCAACTCGAACCTGCGGCTCGTCGTCTCGATCGCGAAGAAGTACCAGGGCCAGGAGCTCTCCCTGCTCGACCTGATCCAGGAGGGGATTCTCGGGCTGATCCGCGCGAGCGAGAAGTTCGATTGGCGCAAGGGCTACAAGTTCTCGACCTACGCGACCTTCTGGATCCGCGAGTCGCTCCAGCGCGGAATCGCCAACAAGGCGCGCACGATCCGGATCCCCGTGCACATCGGCCAGCGCGAGCGCAAGATCGCGCGCACCGAGCAGCGGCTGGCAACCGAGCTGGGCCGCCCGCCGACCGACGAGGAGGTGGCCGCGGCCGCCGAGCTGCCGGTCGAGCAGGTGATCGAGGTGAAGGACGTCGCGCGGACCGTCACGAGCCTCGACCGCCCCGTGGGCGAGGGCGACGAGACAGCCTTCGGAGAGCTCCTCCCCGGCGACGCGCCGACCCCCGACGAGGAGGTCGAGATCGGCTTCCGAGAGGAGGCGCTCCACCGCGCGCTCGAGAAGCTCCCGGAGCAGGAGCGCAGGGTGGTGAAGCTCCGCTACGGGATCAACGGCGACGACCCGACGCCGCTGCGCGAGGCGGGCCAGATGCTGGGCATGTCGGCCGAGGGTGTCCGCAAGCTCGAGAAACGAGCGCTCAAGCGGCTCGCGCAGGAGCGCGAGATCGAAGGGCTGCGGGACGCGGCCTAGCCGTCGTCGGGTTCGCCGCGCGTCTCGGGCGCACCGCCGGCGATCTGAGTAACGCCCAGCTCCTCGAGCCCCTCGATGTCGCGCACGGGGACGATCACGACGTCCTGGACCTTCCAGTCGAGTGCCCGCAGCCGCTCGGTGCCCTCCTCGAGCCGGTCGATCAGGCCGTCCTCCGCGACCGGAACGACGATCACCTGGCCCGCGATCAGGTGTCCGTCCTCGCGCAGGCGCACCACCGAGCGCCTGACCCAGTCCCACTCGCGGACCTCGTCGGCCACCGCCTCGATCAGCTCGTGCGGCTTCGCCTCGTCGTGCTTGCGCGGGCGCCCGTCGGTCAGGTCCTCCATCGCGCCCTTCGTGTACTTGAAGCCGTCGCGCAGGATGTCCGCCGAGATGAAGAGCGCGGCGACGGAGTCGGCCCACCAGAGGCCGGCCCCGATGCCGATGATGCCGCCGATCGCGGCGAATGCCGTCATCCAGTCGGCCCGGTTCATCTCGGCGTCCGCGTAGAGGGTCTTGTCGTGAAGCTCGGCGGCGAGCTTCTTCTTCATCTGGCCGAGGATCACGGCCGGGACGCCCGTGTAGACGAGGGCCGCGATCATCAGCCAGCCGAGCCAGACCTGCCAGTCGAACAGCTCGACCATGCCGATCGTGGGGTGCTCGCCGGAGAGGAGCTTGAGCGCCGAGTCGAGGAAGAGGAACCCGCCGAGCGCGACGAGCGCGAGGGTCGCCACCACGTAGGCGACCGACATCGCGCGGTGGTAGCCGAAGGGGAAGGCGTCGTTCGGCGCCCGGCTACGGATCCGGGTGGCGACGAGGAACGCGATCGGCGGAAAGAGGCCGAGGATGTCCTCGATGAACGCGCCGCGCATGGCCTGCGAGCTGCCGAGCGTGAAGTACACGGCGGTGATCGCCGTGAGCATGTAGGCGAGCGTTATCCACTCGAGCCGCTCCGCCCGGCGCTGCACGGCCTGAAGGTCGTCGGGGAGCTCGACCCCGCCGGGGTACCTCACAGCGTCCCCTCCTCGCGAAGCAGGTCGGACGCTACGGCCTCCTGGTCGAGCAGGTACCGCTCGAGCTCCACGAGCCAGGCGTTCTCGCCGCGCGGGACGGCCAGGCAGTGCTCGGTCTCCTTCAGGCTGTGACCCGTCTTCTCGTAGCCGAGCTCGTCCAGCAGGTAGTCCTCGACCACCACCGGCCGGCCGTCGGCGTTCTCCAGGCTGGGGACCCGGATCGGGTCGGCGTCGGTCTCCTTCTCGGTGATCGAGGCCGCCTCGCTGTTCTCCTCGACCAGGACGTCGAGCCCCTCGATGTTCGGCTCCTCCTCGCCCGGCGGGACTGCGACGACGATCTCGACGTTCGCGTAGGGGCGCGTGAACCCGACCTCCTTCTGGAGCGGCGACTGGCGGTCGAGGCCGGCGAGCATCACGTCGATCTCGGTGCCGGCGAGCAGCTCGACGAGCTGCGACTCGGAGCCCTCCACCCACTCGACCTCGACACCGAGGTGGTCCGCGAACCCCTCGATCAGCTCGACCTCCACGCCGGCGGGCTCGGGGCCGTGCAGGTTCACGAAGGGGTCGTGGTGGGTGACGCCCACCTTGATCGACCCGCGCTCGCGGACCTGGTTGAGCGTGCCCTCGGGGTCCTTTGGGAACTGACAGCCGGCGAACGCGAGCCCGCAGCCGATCAGCAGCAGGAGGCGCATGGCCTCCTTTTACCCGCGGGCGCGGTCGCTAGAAGCGCCGAGTGTCCGTTACCGGTGTCGTGGCCGAGCGCTCCCGCGAGCGGCGGATCAGCCAGACGATCCCCATCGCGACGAGGACCGACAGGATGATGCTGCCGCCCTCGGCGCCGAACAGCGCCATGCTCAGCAGGCCGACGATGAAGGTCGCCGTAATGCCCACCAGCATGGTCTGCACGAGGCTCATCGGGTCGCGGCCGGGCAGCGCGAGGCGCCCGAGCGCTCCCACGAAGAGCCCGGTCACGGCGAGCAGCAGGAGGTAGACGATGATCTCCATCGCCTACTCCGTCTCGGGCCCGCGCGGGTCCGTCTGGGGTGCGTCCGGCGCCGGCGGGTCGGGCGTGATCGGCCCGTCCGGCGGGTTCGTGTCCGGTGTCTCCGGTCCGCCGGGCTCGGGGAGCGGTTGCTCGGGGCCGACGGGGCTTGGGACTTCGAGGGTCGTCGTCATGGTCAGTTCTTTACCCGGCCCGAGGGGGTAATGAACCGGAATGGCCCGTCTCCGCAGAGTCGACTGCTCGTCGCCAGGCATCAGCCGCCGGCGGCGCGGCCGCGGCTTCGAGTATCTCGACGAGGAGGGCCGCCGCGTCGAGGACCCGGAGGTGCTCGAGCGCATCGGCGAGCTGGCCATCCCGCCTGCCTGGAAGAACGTCTGGATCTGCCCGTTCCCGATGGGGCACATCCAGGCCACCGGCATCGACGCCCGGGGCCGCAAGCAGTACATGTACCACCGAAAGTGGCGCGAGCGGCGCGACCAGGAGAAGTTCGACGCGATGGTCAGGTTCGGGCGCTGCCTGCCGCAGCTCCGCCGGCGCGTGAAGAAGGACCTCATGCGCCCCGAGGTCGACCAGGAGCGGGTGCTCGCCTGCGCGGTGCGCCTGCTCGACCGCGGGTTCTTCCGCATCGGCGGCGAGGACTACGCCGAGTCGAACGACTCCTACGGCCTGGCGACCATGCGCAAGGACCACGTGACGCTCCACGCCCCCGACTTCCTGAGCTTCGACTATCCGGCCAAGAGCGGCCAGCGCCACGAGCAGTCCATCGTGGACCCGGAGGTCTTCGAGATCGTCGACACGCTGAAGCGCCGCCGTAGCGGGGGCGACGAGCTGCTCGCCTACAAGGCGGGCCGGCGCTGGACGGACGTGCGTTCCGAGGACATCAACGGCTACATCAAGGCGCTCGCCGGGGACGACTTCTCCGCCAAGGCGTTCCGCACGTGGAATGCGACGCTCCTGTGCGCGGTCGCCCTCGCTGTCTCGGCTCCCGCGGCGCGCGGCTCGAAGGCCGCCCGCAAGCGCGCCGTCACGCGCGCCGTGAAGGAGGCCGCCCACTACCTCGGCAACACGCCGACGGTCTGCCGCGCGTCCTACATCGACCCGCGCGTCTTCGACCGCTTCGACGCGGGGCTGACGATCGGGGGCGTTCTCCCCCAGCTCGGCGAGGAGGCGGACCTCGCCTCCATCCACGGGCCGGCCGAGGAGGCGCTCCTCGACCTGATCGCCGAGGACGAGGACTCCGACCACGTGGAGCCCGTGACCGAGCTCGAGAAGCTCGCCGCCTAGCTGACGCGGGAGCCGGCCAACTCGGCGTAGACGCGGCGCGCCTGGCGCGCGACGTCGGCCCAGTCGAACGTCAGGACGTGCTCGGACGCCTCGGCGACGAGGCGATCGCGGAGCTCGGTGTCGGTCAGGAGGCGCTCGGCCATCTGGGCGAGCGAGTCCGGGTCGCGCGCCTCGAACCGCAGCCCGACGTCCTCGTTCGGCACGACCTCGCGCAGCCCGCCGGTGTCGGCCACGAGGCACGGGCAGCCCGACGCCATCGCCTCGAGCGCCACCAGCCCGAACGGCTCGTAGATCGACGGGACGACCGTCAGATCCGCGATCCGGTAGAGCGAGTGCAGCACGTCGTCGCCGATCCACCCGAGGAAGGTGCCGTGCCCGTCGAGGCCCAGCTCGGTCGCCTGCTGGCGGAGCTCCTGCTCGTGCGTCCCGGAGCCGGCCACGAGGAAGCGCACCTTCCCCACGCGCTCGATCAGCCCGGGCAGCGCCTCGAGCGCGAGCTGGAAGCCCTTCTCGTACACGAGCCGCCCGACCAAGAGGACGAGCTGCTCGTCCGGCTGTGCGAACCGCAGGCGCAGGTCGTCGAGATCCGGGACCGTCACGAGGTCGTCGGGGTCGATCCCGTTCGGGATCACCGTGATCGATTCCTCCTCGAGCCCGTAGATGTCGGCCACGTGCTCCCGCATGTAGGCCGAGCAGGTGATGACGCGCTCGGCCCGGTTCGCCATCCAGCGCTCGACGCCGTGGATGTGCGACTGGGGGTGCTTGTCCACCCATCCCTGGTGGCGGCCGTACTCGGTGGCGTGGATCGTGACCGCGAACGGGCAGCGGAAGCGCTTCGCGAGGTGGTCTCCGGCCACCGCCACGAGCCAGTCGTGGCCGTGGACGACGTCGAAGTCGTACCGGTCGCCGAGCTCGACGCCGGCGGCCAGCATGTCCGCGTTCATGTGCTCGATCCAGGTGACGAACTCGCCCAGCTCGCGCGGGCGCTTCGGCTCGCGGACCCGGTGGACGAGCACGCCGTTCATCTCCTCCTCGGCCGGCGACTCCTCGTGCCCGCGCGTGAGGACGTGCGGCTCGAGGCCCTGATCGGCCAGGTTCTCCGCCAGCTTGCGCACGTGCCGGGCGAGGCCGCCCTCGATGAGCGGGGGGTACTCCCAGGACAGGATCAGCGGGCGCATGTGTGGGTCAGGGTGAGAGCAGTGGCGCCAGGTCGAGGTCCGGCGCGAGGGCGCGCAGCTCGGGCTCCGGTTGCGGCGCGGAGTCTAGAGCGCCGAGGGCGCCCGAAAGCGCCTCGGCGTGAGCCCGGACGCGCTCCAGCGGGTAGTCCGCCGCCAGGTCGCGCGTGAGCAGGAAGGCCCAGTCGCTCGACTGGAGCGCGAACAGCTCGCGCGCCGCGCGCGTCACCGCGTCGCCGGATCCGGCGCGCGCGGCGGCGGCCACCGTCTGGAGCTCGCCGCGCCGGGCCGCGAAGGCGACCTCGGCCACCTGCGCCGAGTCCCACGTCGAGAGGTCCTTCGGCGACCCCCATGTGGAGGCGACTAGCTCGCGCTCGACCGGCTCCACGCGCTCGAGCCCGGCCGGGAGCGTGACCAGGTCGAGACCCTGTGCGCGCGCCTCTTCGAGCACCGCCGCGAGCCAGGCCGGCCCCTCGTACCACCAGTGGCCGAGAAGCTCCGTGTCGAGCGCGCAGCAGAGAAGCCCGGACCGGCCGCGCTCGCTCGCGTAGTCGTCGAGCCGCGCGCCTGCCCGGCCGACGAAGTCGTGCGCGTGTGCGCGCGCGAGCTCGAGCGCGCCCGCGTGGTCGTAGGGCTCGCCGCCGATCGTCCACGGCTTCAGGTCGTGCAGGGTGCGGCCGTGGTAGTCGCGGTAGCGCGGGTCCGACGGATAGCCCTCGGCTCCCCAGACGAGCTCGACCGTCTGCCAGTCGAGCGGCACGGCCACGGGGCCGGCCTCGGTCGCGACGGGCTCCAGGTGCTCTGGCGCGCCGCGCTCGTGCACGTCGGTCTGGTCCACGCAGAAGACGCGCACGCCGTGTTCGGCGAGGTCGCGCTCGATGCCCGGCTCGTACGCGCACTCGGGCAGCCAGAAACCGCCGCTCCACCCTTCCCCGAACCGGCGCTCGTGCGCGGCCACGCCCGCGCCCACCTGCAGCTTCAGGCCCGCGTCGGTGGCGAGCATCGGGAGCACGGCGTGAGTGGCCGACGAGGTCCAGAGCTCGGTCCCGAGCCGCGCGAACGCGGCCTGGAGGTCGCGGCCGTGGCGCTCGAACAGCTCGTCGGCGCGCACGTAGTCGCCGGCGGCGCGGCGCAGCTCGGCGGCCAGCTCGGGCTTGCCCGTGGCGTCGAGCCCGGCCGAGTCCTCGGCGTGGATCGGCGCCCTTATCTCGCGCAGGAAGGCGAGGTAACGGTCGCCGGCGTCGCCGCGCATCGCCTCGAGCTGGTCGCAGAGCACCGGCGTCAGGCTGAGCGTGACGGGGGCGCCGTCGAGCACCTCGAGCAGCGGGAGATACACGCACGCGACCGCCTCCCACAGCCACTCCTCGCCGAACGGCCACGTGCCGAACCCCTCGACGTAGGGCATGTGGGTGTGGAGGACGAGCGCGAGCGCGCCGCGGTCGCGGCTCACCGTTTACCACGGGGCCTGGCCCCTTGGTAAACGCTCACGGCCGCAGCACCGCTATGAAGTCGAGCGCGCGGTCGAGCGGGCCGCTCCGGATCGCGAAGTCGGTGTGCGTGATGGCCGGCGTGAACCAGTCGTAGAAGCGCTTCGTGATCCCGAGCTTCGGGTGCAGCGCGTCCCAGCCCAGCGCGATCGCGCGTTCGTGGAGCCACAGCTTGCGCGTGTGGAACAGGCCGTACAGCTCGACGCGCCCGTAGACGGACTCGCAGAGCGCCCGGAACTCCTCCGCACGGTACTCCTTGACGTGCCACGGGTTGCCCGACTTCTCGGCCCCCTCGGGCGCGAGCGTCAGGACGTTGGGGGTCGAGACGTAGGCGACCTTCGCGATCGAGCGGAAGTGCTCGAGCACCTCGCGCGGCTCCTCGACGTGCTCGATCGTCTGGAGGAAGACGACCGCGTCGCAGTCACCCGACCACGTCTGCACGAGGTCGCGCTCGAAGCTGACCCCCGGCCGCGTGTACTTGAGGCGGGCGTGCTCGTGGGCCTCGGGGTTCGCGTCCACCCCGACCACGCGGGCCGCGCGGTCGGCCAACTCGGCCACCCCGTAGCCCTCGCCGCAGGCCATGTCGACGACGTCCAGGCCGGCGACCCGCTCGGCGATCCACCGGTAGACGGCCAGGTGGCGCTGGAACCAGTAGTTCTCCTCGGGGACGTCGGGGAGCGTGCGCTCGCCGGTCAGCGAAAGCGGCGGGACGCCGTCGGGCTGGTTCTGCTGGGTGTATTCGGCTTCTGCCTGCAAAGGGGGGCGAATATAGTCACGCGCCGCTGATGGCCACCGCCGCGCCCGACGAGATCCGCGACGTCAACATCCGCTACCACGACCTGGCGGCGTCCGACTACGACGCCAAGTGGGGGATCGACTACGGCGAGGCCGGCCAGGCGCAGGTCATCGGCAAGCTCGCCAAGGCGCTCGGGCAGGAGCCGGGGCGGTACCAGCGCTCGATCGAGATCGGCGCCGGCACCGGCTACTTCACGCTGAACCTGCTGCGCGCCGGTGTGATCGGCGAGGCCGTGGCGACCGACATCTCCCCCGGGATGCTCGAGACGCTGGGACGCTCGGCCGACCGGCTCGGGCTCGAGGTGAAGACGATCCGCTGCGAGGCCGACCGGCTCCCGTTCGCCGACGAGTCCTTCGACCTCGTGTTCGGCCACGCGGTCCTGCACCACCTCCCCGACCTGGATGCCGCGTTCGCCGAGTTCCGGCGCGTGCTTCGCCCCGGCGGCACGCTGGTCTTCTGCGGGGAGCCCTCCCGCTACGGCGACATGCTCTCCCAGGTGCCGAAGCGCACCGCGGTGGCGGTCGCGCCCGCGTGGCGCCGGCTGATGCGCGCAACGAAGCGCGACTTCTTCGCCGAGCCCAAGGGCCGCGAGGAGGCGAACCTGGAATGGCTCGTGGACGTGCACGCGTTCACGCCGCGCCAGCTCTCCCGCCTCGCCCGCGCCGGCGGCTTCGAGGACGTCCGGGTGACCGGGGAGGAGCTGACGGCGACGTGGTTCGGGTGGATGAACCGCACGCTCGAGTCGACCGCCGAGCCCGAGGGCGTGCCGTGGCTCTGGCGTCAGTACGCCTATCGCGGATACCTGACGCTGCAGGCGCTCGACCGCGCGGTGCTCGAGGAGCGGCTGCCCGCGGCGATCTTCTACAACCTGCTCATCTCGGCGCGGAAGTGCGTATAGGGGGTATGCGGGACCGCCTCCCCGTCTCTCCGTACCGCTGGGGCCTCCTCCTCGTGGCCTTCGGCCAGCTCGCCGCGACGCTTCAGGCGCTCGTCGCGCCGCGGAGCTTCTACGAGGACTTTCCCTTCGGGCGCGGGTGGGTCGAGGCCTATCCCGCCTACAACGACCACCTGATCTACGACTACGGCGCGTACACGCTGGGCGCCGTGGTCGCGCTCGTGATCGCCGCCATCTGGCTCGACCGCCGCGTGGTCCAGCTCGCGTGCGTGAGCTGGCTGGTGAGCGCCACCATCCACCTCGTCAACCACGTGCTCACCGTCGAGCGATACTCGACCGGCGACGCGATCGCGAACCTCGCGGGACTCGCCCTGTTCGTCGTGGTACCGGCCGCCCTTCTACTGAGGAGCAGAAATGACCGAGCCGAGGATCCAGGGAGCGCCCGAGCGGGGGCCGCTGCGTAAGGTCGCCTACGGGATGGCGCGCAGGCGCCTGGGCGAGATGCCCGAGCCGTTCGCGATCGCCGCCCACCACACCACGGTCTTCAGTGCGATGAGCGGGTTCGAGCTGGCGCTCGAACGGTGCAAGAGCGTGCCGATCCGCTACAAGGCGCTCGGCGAGCTGCGTGCGGCGATGGTCGTGGGGTGCGAGTGGTGCGCGGATATCGGGTCGATGATCGCGCGCAAGTCCGGGCTCACCGACGACGAGCTGAAGGAGCTCGTCGACTGGCAGAACGGCACGCTGCTCGACGAACGCGACAAGCTCGTGCTCGAGTACGCGGACGCGATCACGCGCACCCCGGTGGACGTCGGCGACGACCTGTTCGACCGCCTGCGCGCGCACTTCGACGAGAAGCAGCTCGTCGAGCTGACCGCTGCGATCGCCTGGGAGAACTGGCGCGCCCGCTTCAACTGGGCGTTCGGGATCGACCAGCAGGGCTACTCGGAGGGTGCGTACTGCGTGCCGGTGGTCAGCGGCTGACGGCCGCCGGGAGCGCCTCCGCGAACAGCGCGTTCTCCTCGTCCGTGCCGGCAGTCACCCGGATCGCGCCGGGCGCGCCGAAGCCGGCCAGCTCGCGCACGATGAAACCCGCGTGCAGCAACCGGGCGGCGAGCCCGGTTGAGTCGCCACCGGGCACGTCGGCGTAGACGAAGTTCGTCTGCGACGGCTCCGCGTCCAGCCCGGCGGCCTCGAGCGCGGCGCGGATCTCCTCACGCGCGCGCCGGGCGTGTGCCACGCGGCCGCCGATCGCGTGCTGCTCGTGCAGCGAGGCGAGCGCCGCCTCCTGCGCCGGCTGGTTCACGTTGAAGATCGGCCGCACGCGGTCGAGCCCGTCCGCGATCACAGGCGACGCGAGCGCGTACCCGACGCGCAGCGCGGCCAGGCCGTAGACCTTCGAGAACGTGCGCAGGATGCACAGACGCTCGCGGCCCTCGCGCAGGAGCGCCGGCCCCTCCGGCTCGGGATCCGCGTACTCGGCGTACGCCTCGTCGAGGACGATCAGCACGTCGTCGGGCGCCTCCTCGAGCAGGCGGCGGACGTCGGCGCGGTCGAGCAGGACGCCGGTCGGGTTGTTCGGGTTCGGCAGGTACAGGAGCTTCGAGCCGTAGCGCGCCTCGTCGAGCATGCGGTCGAGGTCGATCCGGCGGCCTGCGAGGGGGACGGGGACCGGCTCGGCGCCGGCGCTGGCCGCTGAGACGACGTAGCTCGGGAACGACGGCCACGGCAGCACCGCGCGGTCGCCCGCGTCGAGCGTCGCGACCGCGCAGAGCCGGATCAGCTCGTCGGCGCCGTTGCCGAGGACGATCTGCTCGAGCGGCAGCTCGTGGCGGCGCGCGAGCTCCTCGCGCAGGCGCATCCCACCCGCGTCCGGGTAGCGGTTGAGCGAGCCGGCAGCCATCTCGAACGCTGCCACCGCCGCGGGCAGCGGGCCGAACGCTCCCTCGTTGGAGGCGAGCTTGACCATGCGCTCCAGGCCCAGCTCGCGCTGGAGCTCGTGCATCGGCCGCTGCGGCCTGTAGGGCTCCACGTGTTCCAGCGCGCGGCGCAGCGGCACCGGGATAGCCTACGCACGTGGGAGACCTCTACGAGAGCTTCCCCATCTTCCCGCTTCCGCTCGTTCTGCTGCCGACCGAGCTTGCGCCGCTCCACATCTTCGAGGATCGGTACAAGCGGATGATCAACCGTTGCCTCAACGAGTCCGAGGACTTCGGCATCCTGTGGCTGGGCGACGACGGACTCGCCGAGATCGGCTGCACGGCGCGCATCACCGAGCTGATCGACCGGATGGAAGACGGCCGCATGAACATCCTCGTGCGCGGCGGGCAGCCGTTCCGCCTCCTGCGGCGGGTGGACGAGCTGGCCTACCCCGCCGGCGACGTCGAGTTCTTGGACGACGACGAGGGCGCCCCGAACGCCCAGTCCGAGGCGGCGCGCGCGAGCTACGCGGAGGTGGTGGAGAAGGCGACCGACCAGCGCCCGGACGCGGGCGACCTGGCCGACATGGACGCCTACGGGATGGCGGCGACGATCGAGCTCGAGCCGGCGCTCAAGCAGCGCCTCCTCGACTCGCGCTCGGAGGAGGAGCGGCTCGGCATCGTCGAAAAGCTGTTCGAGAAGGCGGTCGAGCGCCTGGAGCGAGCGGAGCACATGGCCGAGGTCGCCCGCTCGAACGGCAAGGTCCGCTTTTAGGGGTCAGACCCCCTAAGTGCCCTTGACTCAAGGGGTCTGACCCCTGCTAACGGCAGAGCAGGCGGTCCAGGCGCAGCGCCAGCAGCTGCGTCTCGGGCAGCACCTCGGGCAGGTCCGGTTCGCCCTCGCCCCATCGGACAGTTCCCGCCTTTATCCGGACCACGTACGCGCGCCGCTCGCGCGCGGTCGGGCCGTAGGTCGCCCCGTCCTCCGCCAGGTCGCCCAGCTCGCGCTCGAGCTCGCGCGCCTCGATGAGGAGGTCGCTCGGGATCGCCTCGCTCTCACCGTCGTTGCAGGTCCCGCGGCCGTCGCTTGCGACCACGATCTCGAGCCGCTCGCGGACGGCGCCTCCGGAGATCTCGATCGCCATCAGGTCGCCGGCGTCACCGCCGCACCCGGCGGCGAGAACGGCAGCGGCGGTCGCGAAGGCGGCCCGCCTCAATCGACCACTACCGCGACTCCGCCCCGGCGCGGGTCGCCGCCGCCCGACAGCGCCCCCGTCTCGGGATGCCGCGCGACCGCCTGCACGCCGCCGAAGTAGAGGTTCTTGTCGCGCCAGCGCACCACCCGCCAGCCGTCGCGCTCGATCTCCTCGAGCGCGTCCGCGTTGATCCCCGCCTCCGCCTCGACGACGCCGTTCTCGTAGTGAAGCCGCGGCGCGTCCACCGCGTCCTGCGCGCTCCGGCCTCGATCCACCACGTTGATCACGGTCTGGAGGATGGCCGATCGGATGCGGTTCGAGCCCGCGCTGCCCACCGCCAGCTCGGGCTCCCCGTCGAGGAGCACGACGGTCGGAGCCATCATGCTGGGCACGCGCGCGCCGGCCTCGTGCCGGTGCCCCTGCGGGTTCAGGTCCTCCTCGCCGAGCATGTTGTTCAGGTGGACGCCGGTTCCCGGCACGACCACCCCCGAGCACGATCCGTTCGAGCAGGTCACGCTGACGCACGCACCGTTCGCGTCCATCACCGACAGGTGGGTCGTGTTCCCGAGCGGATTGCGCACCTCCCGCTCGGCCGACTCGAGCGCCTCCTGCGCGAGGAAGCGCTCCAGGTACCCCTCGGAGTGGAGGCCGCGGACGAAATCCCGCGTGCGCTCGCGGTTGGTGCGGTCCATCACCCGGACGAGCGTGCGCAGGCGGTGCTCGGGCGCCGGATTCAGCCGCTCCATCAGGTCGAGCGAGTAGGCGATCAGGATGCCGCCCGACGACGGGGGCGGGTTCGTCAGGATCTCGCGCCCGTGGTAGCGCGCCAGCGCGGGCCGGCGCTCGACGACCCGGTACTCGGCCAGGTCGCGCGTCGTGATCGACCCCCCGCGCTCCTGTACCCAGTCGCTGACCGCGTGGGCGGTGTCGCCCTCGTAGAGGAACGCCGGGCCCTCGGCTCCCAGCCGCTCGATCAGGTCGCCGACGTCCGGCATCCGGATCCGCTCGCCGACGTCGAGCAGGCGACCGTCCGGCGCATAGATCGCGCGTCCCTCAGGGGTGTGCGTGAGGATCGGCGAGAGCACCTCGAAGAACTGCCTCATGGTGATCGAGACCTCGATGCCGTCGCGCGCGGCGCGCGCCGCGGGGGCCGCGATCTCGGCGAGCGACATCGAACCGAACCGCTTCGCCGTCACCGCCACGCCGAGCGGATTGCCATAGGCGCCGCACGATGCCGGGCCGATGTGGAAGACCTGCACCGCGTCCTCGGAGAAGCGCACCTCGATGGGCTCGAGCGTGCCGGGCGGCCCGGGCGCGTCCTTTCCCGGCGCGGCCACGAAGAAGTCGAGCAGGTGCGTCTCGCCGGCGGAGGTGTGGATCAGCATGAAGCCGCCGGCGCCGGGCCCGGTGAGCGGCGACTCGGCCACCCACGACATCAGCATCGCGGCCAGCGCGGCATCGACGGCGTTGCCCCCGGCGCGCAGGGCGTCGGCTCCCGCCTCCGCGGTCAAGGGATGTCCCGCGGCCACGACCCCCTTCATGGGGACAACCTATTCGGAACCGAGTCGGGCAAGGACGCAGGGAGCGACGCGTGCGGCGCACGCGAGCGACCGAGGACGCAGCCCGGCGACGGTTCGCAGGCTCAGCGGCGCGGCAGAAATTCCGGCACGACGAGATCGTCCAGCGAGCCCGGACGCGGCGTTCCGGCGGTGCGGCGCACCGTCGGCTCCCGGTCGGCGGGGATCCGGTCGCGGTCGGCCTGGGGCCGGCGACGCTCGACCGGGCGGTCGCCGTAGCCGGTGGCCACAACCGTCACCCAGACCTCGTTCTGGATCTTCTCGTCGACCATCGCGCCGAAGATGATGTTCGCTTCCGGATGCGCGGCCTCGGCGACGGCCTTCGCCGCCTCGTTCACCTCGAAGAGCGACAGATCGCGCCCGCCGGTGATCGAGAGCAGGATCGACCGCGCGCCCTCGACCGACGTCTCGAGCAGCGGCGACTCCACGGCGTGCTGCGCCGCTTCGATCGCGCGTGCCTCGCCGGTGCCCATGCCGATGCCGAGCAGCGCCTGCCCGGCCTCGGACATGATCGTCCGCACGTCGGCGAAGTCCAGGTTGATCAGCCCGGGCAGGGTGATCAGGTCAGAGATGCCCTGAACGCCCTGTCGCAGCACGTCGTCGGCGACGCGGAAGGCCTCGACCATGGATGTCTGCTTGTCGAGCACGGTCAGGAGACGGGCGTTCGGGACCACGATCAGCGTGTCCACCTCGTCGCTCAGCTCCTGGATGCCGACCTCGGCCTGCTCGCCTCGACGCGAGCCCTCGAAGCCGAACGGCCTGGTGATGATGCCGACGGTGAGAGCGCCGAGCTCCCTTGCGATCCGCGCGACCACGGGCGCCGCACCGGTGCCCGTGCCGCCGCCCGCGCCCGCGGTGATGAACACCATGTCCGAGCCCTTGAGCAGCGCCTTGACCCGGTCGTACTCGTCCATCGCCGCCTGGCGGCCGAGCGTCGGGTTCGAGCCCGAGCCGAGACCGCGGGTGATGTCGCTGCCGATGTGCAGCGTGACGTCGGCGCGCGACTGCTGGAGCGACTGAAGGTCGGTGTTGACCGCGATGAACTCGACGCCCTCGACCTGTGCCTCGACCATGCGGTTGACGGCGTTGACGCCGGCGCCGCCCACGCCCACGACGCGCAGGACCGGCGTGAGGATCTGCTGCGGGGTCGCGATCGGCTGCGGCTCCTCGCGTCCGTAGCGCGGCGGCTCCGGACGGTCGAGCATGTTCTCGGGGATGTCCGAGCTGAACACCGTGCGGAGGCGCTCCTCGGGGGTGCGGGCGGGAGGCGCCACATGGGTCGGCTCTTCGACCCGGCGCGCCGCCGGCGTCTGCTGCGGAGCTTCGTTGCTCGTTGCTCGTTGCTCGTTGCTCGGCTCGGGATCGGGCGCCGGCTCCGGCTTCTCCTCGCGCAGAGGTTCTTCCAGGCCCTCGTCCTCGGTCTTGCGGAACAGGGCCGCCAGCGGCCCTTCGCGCATGCTTGCCCGCTTACCGCGTTCCATCCAGAACCTCCTCCGCAAGCTGACGGTAGCTGTACGCAGCCTTGCCGTCAGGGTCGTACTTGAGTACTGACATGCCCTTTACCGGGGCCTCCGCGAAACGAACCGTCTTGCGGATCCGCGAGGCGAAAACGCGGTCGCCGAAGTTCTCCTCCAGGATCTCGATCGCCTCCTTCGCGTGGACCGTGCGCGAGTCGACCAACGTGGGCAGGATGCCCTCGATCTCGAGGTCCGGGTTCAGGTTCTCCTTGATCATCGACACGGTGTTCTGGAGCTGGATCAGCCCGCGCATGGAGAGATACTCGCACTGGACGGGGACGATCACCTTGTCGGAGGCCGTTAGAGCGTTGATCGTGAGCAGTCCGAGGCTCGGCGGAGTGTCGATGCAGATGAAGTCGTAGTCCTCCTTGATCGGCTCGAATGCCTTCTGGAGGGCGCGCTCGCGGCCGATCATCGTGGACATCGCGATCTCGGCTCCGGCGAGGTCGATCGACGCACACGCGACGTCCACCTCGCGCCGCTTGATCACCTCCCGGATCGAGGTGCTGTGCACGAGCACGTCGTACATGGAGCGCTCGAGCTGGTCGGGGTCGATCCCCTGGCTCATCGTGAGGTTGCCCTGCGGGTCGAGATCGACGCAGAGGGCTCGGTGGCCCCGCTCGACGAATGCCGCGGCGAGGTTGAGCGTGGTCGTCGTCTTGGCGACTCCGCCCTTCTGATTTGCGAAGGCGATGACCTGTGCCTTGGAATTCGTCATGGGCGCCCTTTTCTCGCGCTGGCATTGGATTCCTTCACATAACCTGCGGCCGATCGCGACCCTCTTCGAAAAGCGGCTCGTGTTCGTCGCCGGGAAGGGCGGAGTGGGCAAGACGACTATCGCCCTCGCGCTCGGCCTCGCAGCCGCCCGCCGCGGCCTGCGCACGATCGTCTGCGAGGTCGCCCACCAGGAGCGCTTCTCCCGCCTCCTGGGGCGCGAGGGGGTCGGCTACGAGGAGACGGAGATCGCCGACAACCTCAGCGCGATCTCGCTCGACCAGCAGCACACGCTCGAGGAGTGGGTCACCTACCAGCTCCCCTCCCGCACGCTGGCGAACCTGCTCTACCGCAACGGCGTCTTCCAGCACCTGACCTCGGCCGCCCCCGGGATCAAGGAGCTGGTCACGATCGGGAAGATCTGGGAGCTCGCGCAGCTTCACCGCAAGACGAAGGACGCGCGGCCGTATGACTTCGTCGTCGTCGACTCGCCGGCGACCGGGCACGGGCTCGGGCTGTTGCGCGCGCCGCGCACGTTCGGAGACATCGCCCGTGTCGGTCCGGTCCGCCATCAGGCCGACCGGATCCACGACTTCGTGGTGTCGAGCAAGACCGGCGTCCTGGCCGTCGCGCTGCCGGAGGAGATGCCGGTTAACGAGACGATCGAGTACCGCGACGAGATCGTGGAGTTCCGCGGCGACCTGGAGGCCGTGGTGATGAACGGCCTCTATCCGGCGCGCTTCACCGAGGCGGAGATCGAGTCGCTCGCGGACCACGACGGCCCGGCGGTCGGCGCGGCGGCCACCGAGTACCGGCGCTATCGCGCGCAGGTGGAGGAGGTCGAGCGCCTGAAGGGCGGGGTGCGGAACTCGCGGTTCGTCACGCTGCCCTTCCTGTTCGCGCCCGAGCTCGGCATGGACGAGGTCGAGACGCTGTCACACGACCTCGAGGGGCAGCTCACGTGAGCGTCGACACCCTCCTCGAGGGCAAGCGGATCTGCATCTGCGCCGGCGCGGGTGGCGTCGGGAAGACCACGACCTCGGCGGCGATCGCGGTCGGGATGGCGCGCCGCGGGCTGAAGGTCGCGGTGCTGACGATCGACCCGGCGCGGCGGCTGGCCAACTCGCTCGGGCTCCCCGAGCTGGGGAACGAGGAGCGCCGGATCGAGCTGGACGCTCCGGGGGAGCTGTGGGCGATGATGCTCGACGCGAAGAGCACCTTCGACGAGATCGTGGCGAAGCACGCGCCGGACCCGGAGACGCGCGACGCCGTCCTGTCGAACCGGATCTACAAGGAGCTCTCGACGGCGGTGGCCGGCTCTCAGGAGTACATGGCGATGGAGAAGCTCCACGAGCTCCACGCGGACGGCCGGTACGACCTGCTCGTGCTCGATACGCCACCGAGCCGCAACGCGCTCGACTTCCTGGACGCGCCCGACCGGCTGTCGCGCTTCATCGACTCTCGCGCGCTCAACTTCTTCCTGGCGCCCTCGCGGACGGGGCTGAAGATCTTCAGCCGCGGCACGGGGGTCATCTTCTCGATCCTGAAACGCGTCACCGGCATCGATCTGCTTCAGGACCTGTCGGACTTCTTCTCGAGCTTCAGCGGCATGGCGGAGGGCTTCCGCGAGCGGGCGCGCGCCGTGAAAGCGCTGCTGGCGGACGACCAGACGACGTTCCTCCTCGTCACCTCGCCCGCACACGAGGCGATCGAGGAGACGCAGTTCTTCCGTGACCGGCTGGACGAGGCCGGCATGCCGTTCGGCGGCGTGGTCGTGAACCGGATGCACGTGGAGGCCGACGTGGACGACCCGGCGATCCCCGACGGCATCGATGCGGAGCTCGCGCGGAAGCTCGCCGAGAACTTCGAGGACTTCCACGCGCTCGCGCTGCGCGACCGCCGCAACGTCGAGGAGCTGACCGCCGACATCGGCGACCGCCCGCTGATCGTCGTGCCCTACCTGGACGAGGACATCCACGACCTCGCCGGCATCGAGGCGATGGACGAGTACCTGTTCGCCGCCGAGGCGGTCGCTCAGACCGGCGCCGAGTAGCAGTCGGCGTCGTCGAAGCCCCAGTCCGCTGAGGGTGTGACGCCGGTGTCGAGCTCTCGTTGCTCGTTGCTCGTTGCTCGTTGCTTGGGCTTTGGCTTCGCGCGGGGCTTTCGCTTCGCGCGGGGCTTTGGCTTCGCCACCGCTTCGATCTCGGTCGTGTCGCCTTCCGGCTCCGGCTCGGGGTCGGGCTCCTCGCGCAGGTCGCGCGCCTCGATCTCCATCGGCGCGTTCGAGGTCAGCAGGATGTCGTCGGCGGTGCGGGTCAGGTTCGCGTCGAGGTAGCCGCAGAGCACGTCGCGCAGCAGCGCGCGGACGCATCCCTCGATCTCGGCGGTGAGCTCCGCGGGCGGCTCGGAGCCGACCTCGTCCATGTATGCGTCGGCGCTGCCGCCGCCGATCATGAAGCGCTCCAGCGAGAACGCGAGCTCGGTGCGCCGCTGAAGCCCGCGGCGGTCCGGCTCCTCCGCGCACAGCGCGGCGAGCCGCAGCGAGAGGCTCGCCCGACCCGTGTCGTCGGTTCCGTCCAGCAGCGCCTTCAGCGCCATCAGGAAGTCGGACAGCGCCTCGGTGTCGCGCGTCCGCTCGCAGCCGAGCTCGAAGCGCTCGAGCGCCCAGGCGACCCGACCGGGCACGCGCGCCCCCTCGACCGTGCGCAGGAACTCGCGCAGCTCGGTCGCCTCGTCCTCGCCGAGAATCCAGTCCGCCCCGCGTCCGGGCCCGCTCGGCAACGCGTCGAAGTGCTGCCACGGGCCCTCGTCGCTGCGCACCCAGGCACTCCCCGTGGGCACGAGGGCACCCGGCGCCCACAGCCGCAGGCCGCGAACGACGTCGGCGAAACGCGCGCACAGCCACCCGAGCGGTAGCTCCTGGCCGCTCTCGGCCTCGCGGTCGATCGCCACGAGCACGCTCGGCTCGGCGTCGTCGTCGCCCAGTTGAGGATGGGTCCATGCCGCCTCGCGCGGGGCATTCGAGGCCGTGGCGCGGGTCAGGGAGATGCCGCCGCCGAGGTCCACGGTGTCGGTCTCGAGCTGCGCGCCGCGCAGGGGCAGCACGGCGCGGAGCTGCGACTTGCCGTCGTAGAGGGTGCGCTCGAGCTCCGCGTACACGCGATCGAAGCGCTCCTCCGGGAACTCGAACGAGGTGGCGTCCTCGTAGAGGCGCTCGAGCATCGCGCGCAACGCGGGCTCCGCCTCGGCGCCGGCCATGCCGTTCGAGCGCAGCCACGTCGCGGCGCCCGCGCCCAGCTCCCGCGCCGCGGGCTCCACGGCGGGCAGCGCGGCGAGCTCCGCCCAGTGCGAGCCGATGTACTCGGATGTCAGGGCGCGGTACCGATAGAGAACGGGTCCCGAGCCGGGCTCCTCGCAGACGTCATAGCCGAGCTCGTTGCCCGACTCGACGGCGTTCATCAGGGCGGATGCGGCTTCGAGCGCGAAGTCGCGGAGGGCGGCGTGGAGGGACGCGTTTCGCATGGTGGCCGTTTCGCCGTCGTGCGGCCCGCTCCTGCCCTCGCCGATCGCTTGACCCGGGCCGTGTCTTGGCGCATAGTCACACCATGACTCGCACTGGGCTGGCCCCCGTGGGTCTGGTCCTTCTCCTGCTCGCGCTCCCGGCGGGCGCGCACGCTGCGCGGCAGTCGACGGTCACGGTGCCGGGCGGAGCGAACCTCTGGCTTGCAGGCGGCAACCCGGCCCCGGGCGACGGCCCCGGCAGCGCACCGCCCTCGGTTCGGATCCCGCCCGCGGCGACCTCCTTCAAGATCGTCCGGGTGACCGGGCTCGTGAGCTGCTGCAGCGACGAGCCCAACATCCCCCCGGACGGCGGTGGCGTGCCGACCTCGATCGAGCCGACGGCGGGCGCGATCGGGCCGTACCAGGGGCCGAGCAACCTGCCACTCCTCGGGCTCTTCCTCGACGGGATGCCCACGGGCGACGCACCGGGGGACATCGACAAGGACGACACGGGCGAGTTCCGCCGGATCTCGCCGCGACCGAAGCAGCCGTTCTTCATCGGGAACGGCCGACGCGGACCCGATGGCGGCCAGACCTTCCGCGTGCCGGACAACGCGACGCGCCTCTACCTCGGCATCCCCGACTCCTACGCCTTCGTCGGGTCGCCCCAGAAGTACGAGGACAACGACGGGTCGTTTCGGGCGGTGATCCGATGGCAGCAGGCCCGCGAGATCAAGGGGCGCGTGATGCTCGAGTGCGGCGGTGCCGGGACGTGCTCCGAGCTGCCGATCGACGACGTGGCGATCACGGCCACCGGCGGGGACGCGGAGCGCGCTGGCGCCGCGCGCGTGTACCGGACGCGAACCGGCAAGGACGGGCGGTACGAGATCAAGGTCGGCGAGGGCGTCTACGAGGTGCGCGCCCAAGCCGGGCGCCTGAACGTGCGCCCCGGAGAGCGCCGCGTGAAACTGCGCGACGAGCGAGTCGGCACGGCCGACTTCCAGGCCTGCGGAATCCGCGACACGGGGAACGCCTCGGCGGCGGTGACGGGAGGCACGTGGAAGAGCGACAAGCGCTCCTGCACGAACTACGTCGAGGCTCGCTGGCGGCCCTCCGCGACCTCCCTGGCCGTGAGCTGGATCTCGGCTCCCCGATGTTCGGGTGGAGAGCGGGGGGACTTCATAGGCTCACCGAAGGTGCTGCTGCGGGAAGCGGCGGTCCGCCCCGGCCAGCCCGGGCACAACCTGGACGCGCAGGAGCAGTCGGTGGGCTTCCTTCGTCCGATCGGAGGGGAATCCGGCGACAACATCTCCGGCCGGCTGAACGGCGACAACAGCGGCTCGTCGTCCGGAACCGTGCACGACGGCGCGTGCACGTACGGGATGAGCGGGTTGGCGCTGAAAAAGGGCGGTTAGGCCGCGGTGGCGGCGGGGGCGCAGCCGGCGACGTCGCCGTCGAACCCGAGCCAATCGCGCCCGAAGCGGCGCATGTCCTCGATCAGCGGCAGCAGCGCCCGGCCCTTCGGCGTGAGGACGTACTCGACGCGGGGCGGAACCTCCGGGTAGGTCTTGCGCGCGACGACGCCCTCCTCCTCGAGCGCCTTCAGGCGCAGTGAGAGGGTGCGCGGGCTGATGCCCTGAAGCGAGCGCTCGAGCTCGCAGAAGCGGCTGCGGCCGGCGGCGAGGTCGCGGATGATCAGCATCGTCCACTTGCCGCAGACGATCTCGGCGGTCGCGCAAACTGGGCAGGTCGAGCTCGAGGCCACATCCCAAGGGTACCGCAAGACTTCATTAACTGAAGTATGTGACGCCGGTCTCGGTCGACCCGACTTCCTCGAGGATCCGCGCCGTCCGGTCGTCGGCGGGGAAGACCAGCTCGACGGCCAGCTCCGCCGCCGTGACGTCGAAGGGAGCGTCGAAGCCGGCGAACATCGCCAGGCACGCGAATTCCGCGCCGTCGTCGAGCGTCACCCGGAGCGGGCCGAGCGGGCCGCCGCCGGGGTCCGATTGCGGCTCGGGGCCTGGAATCTCGTACTCGGCCACCTCCGCTGCGAGCTCTGCGAGGCGCTCGTCGCCGGTCACCGCGTGCTGGCGCTCGACCCGGTCGAGCCAGAACTCACGCCACGCGCCGACGTCCTTCATGACGGACGCGAAACCGCGCGGGTGGAATGCCAGCCGCAGGGCGTTGATCGGCGGCTGGAGCAGCGCGGGATCGACAGCGACGGCCCGGGTCAGCGCGACCGCGGGACCATTCACGGCGACCAGGTTCCACATCCGGTCCAGGGCGACCGCCGGATAGGGCTCGTGCCCTCGGAGCACGAGCTCGAGCGTCTCCCGCACCGGCGCCAGCTCGGGGTCGTCGAGCGCGCGCTCGGGGAACGCCGGCGCGTGGCCCGCCGCGAGCAGGATCTGGTTTCGCTCGCGAAACGGCACGTCGAGCTCCTCGGTCACGCGCAGCAGCAGGTCGCGCCCGGGCTGAGACCTGCCGGTCTCGACGAAGCTCAGGTGTCGAGCGGACACCCCGGAGTCGAGCGCGAGCTCGAGCTGCGTGAGCCGCCGCCGCGTACGCCACTCGCGCAACTGGGAGCCGACCGTCATCGCGGCGACCCTACCCGCGACGGGTCACGGCCTCCATTACCTCGGGGTAATCGACACGCGGCGCGCGCGCTGGAACGATCGCGGCATGGAACAAGGAACAGCAACACGCTTGGCAGCCATCACGGGGTTGGCGGCGGGCATTCTCTTCGCCGTCGGAAACGCGATCTGGGGGCTCGACATGCCGAAGGACGGCGCACCCGTGGCCGAGGTCCTGTCGTTCTACGACGAGACCGCGGACCGGATCGTGATCGGCGGCAGCATCAGCCTGATCTCGATCGGGCTGTTCGCGGTCTTCGCGGCCGCATTCCGGGAGGTGCTGGTCGAGCGCGGCGTGGACGCGGCGCTCGCGAACGTCGTCCTGGTTGGCGGAGCGATGGGCGCCGCGATCGGTGTCGGTGCCGAGGGGATCAACTTGATGGCGGCTCTCCGCGCCCAGGACGGCGACCTCACACCGGCGCTCGGCCAGTCGCTATTCGAGATATCGCAGTTCTTCGGCTCCGCCGGCGCCGGGATCGCCATGGGCGTGTTCGCGGTTGCGACGGGCGCCGCCACATGGCGAACGCCGGGCGTGCTGCCGCGCTGGGTCGCCGCCTTCTGCATCGTGGTGGGTCTCGTCCTGCTGACCCCGCTCGCCCACATCAACGTGGTCGCCGGCATCGCGCTGATCGTTCTGTCGATCGAGATACCGCTGCAGCTACTGCGGCGGCGTGAGCCGGGGGCTCAGCCGGCGGCGGCGCCGTTGTAGTTGCCCCAGCGGTCCACGACGTCGCCGGCGGCGACGGAGGCGGTCTCGCCCTCGGCCAGCCGGTAGCGGGTGACCCAGCGGCCGTCGCTGCGGCGGGCGCGCACGCGGCGCTCCTCCCCGTCGGCGCTCGCCACGGTCACCCATGCGCGGTGCGCGTCGCCCGCGTCCAGCCACGGCCGGAACGAGCACGTGAAGCAGAACCAGGTGATCCGGGTCGGATCGCTGCGGTCGCGGAACGCGGTCCGATTCAGGCGGATGAACTCGGCGCGGCGCGGGACCTCGTAGCTGTCGGGGTAGTCCACCGGCCCGATCTCGCCGGAGACCTCGGGGCCGCCGTCGCCGGCCACCGTCCACGCGCGCCGCGGCCCGACCTGGAAGCTGACCCGGCCGTCGTCCTCGACGCGCAGGTCCTCGACGGTGATCCCGTTCCAGGGCTCGACCCTGAAGGGCTCCGAGGTGAGCGCGTACGGCTTGCGCCCCATGTTGTCGCGGTAGGTGCCGCGGACCGAGAAGCGGTACGTCCCGACGGGCGTCACCCGGCCGCGCCCGGTGTCGATGTCGGAGACGAAGGCCTCGAAGTGCGCGGTCCACGGCCAGCGCTGGCCGCTCAGATAGCTGGCGGCGTCCTGGAGCGCCGGGAACTGGAGCGTCAGCGGCACCTCGCCGCTCTGGGCCGCGTGGGTGACCCAGCGGTCGCCGAGCTTGCGCTGCACGCGGACCTCGGGCAGGTCCACGTAGTTCGACCCGCCGTTCCAGGTGAACGTGGCCGCGTCGAAGCGCGTGATCGAGCCCTCGGGCTGCTCGACGGCCTTGCCGGCATCCACGTCGCTCGGCAGCGTCGCCTCGTACGACTCGAGCGCGGCCTTCCCCACCGTGCCGAGCACCTGCGCGCGCGCGTCGTTGTGCGCGAGGTCCGGAGCGACCTTGGCCTCGAGCGGCTCGCGCGGCGGGGCCTCGGCGCCCTTCAGCTGCGCGGCCAGCTTCACGAGCCGCGTGGCCATGTAGTCGCTCGCGTGAGGGCCCCAGGCGTTCAGCGACTTCCGGTAGTGGTCGCCGCGCTGGTGCTCGCGGTAGGTGACGACGTAGCCGTTGTAGTCGTTGGCCATGCCCACCGGGACCGTCAGGCGGTAGGCGCGCTCGGGCGGCAGCTCGCCGTGCGTGTAGTTGCCCTTGATCTCGGCCGGATCGGTGGGCTCGGACTCGGCGAACGGATCCTCCTCCCAGCCCTTCGCGTCGTTCACGACCTGCGCGCGGGCGCGGGCGCACTCGGCCTCCGTGACCTCGGCGCCGTCGGGCACGCAGTCCCACTCGTAGCCGACCCACTCGTCGCCCTGCTCGTAGTTCGTGCGCGACTTGATGTTGAAGCTCTGGTCCGCCCACTGCTCGCACGAGCAGATCGTCAGCAGGATGTCGCCGATCCGGAGCGCCTGCAGGTGGACGTTCAGGTCCTCCTCGAGGCCGGTGTAGGCGGGGATGCCGAGGTTCTCCGGCACCGGGACGCCCGCCTCCTGGAGCGTGTCGGTGCTGACGCCCGGGTCGAAGGCGTTGTGGTCGGCGCCCATGCACTCGTTGGCGACGGGCACGCGCGGGTCGCCCTTCATCGCCTCGTCGGTGCGGCAGCCCGCAACAGTCGGAAGGGGGTGCGAGATCGGGCCGGGGAACCAGCGGTCGACCATCGCCACCTCCGGGTCGGTCTCGAAGCCGACGAGGCGGTCCGGGTCGCCGGTGCCGCGCGCGCGACCGCGCCCGATGTCGTCCGAGGTCCGGATGACCGCGTTCGCGAGCACCCGCGCGGCGCGCTCCGACTGCGCGTAGTTGCGGTGGTAGTACTCGCGCCGCTCACTCGGCTCGTGCCAGCGGCTCTCCTCGGGCTCGTGGTTCCCGACAGCCCCCTGCGTGTAGATCGTCATGGCGCCGGTGCGGCGGTCGGCCATGCGCTCGAACGGCCCGACCCAGTCGGCCGAGATCATGTCGTTGCCCTCCATCATCTCCGGGTGGAGCGCGTAGTTGACGACGTTCGCGAGCGGCTTCGGCCGCCCGGGGTTCGAGATGTCGTCGAATCGGACGACGATCAGGTCGTGGTCGCCCCACTCCTCCGGGTAGCCGGCGGGCGTGCCGTCGTCGGCGGTCGCGCGCCCCGGCACGTTGCGGTGGAGGTCGGGCAGCTGGCGGACGGCCGCGCCGACGCGCGCCGGGCGGAGCCGGGCGGCGGCCTTCTCGACGGCCTCCGCCATGCGCTCGGCGTAGTAGTTGTAGAAGCGCACGTCGAAGAAGTCCTGGAACGTCCACACGCCCCAGGACGGCGTCGAGTAGTACGGCGACGAGTGGTTGTGCGTCGCCGCCATCGTGAAGTTCTCGCGCGTGATCCCGCTGTCGCCGCGCTCGAGGATCTGCGCCGTCCGCCGGTAGAGCAGGTCCTGCGGGATGTAGAGGTCGTTCTTGACGATCGCCGCGCGCGTGCCGTCGGGTCCCTCGACGACGAGCGCCCGGACCTTGAGCCGCGAGTGGAGGCCGTACGAGCGGCGGAAGTGGTACGAGTGGACGCTCGGGTCGAACCCATGTTGGTCCACGAAGCTCCCGGTCGAGGCGTACTGGCCGGCGCCCGATCCGACGTGCCACGACGCGTCGACCTGTGCGACGCCGGCCTGCAGGCCGGCGGCCGCGGCGCCGGCAGGCGCAAGCGCGGCGCCGAGCACCGCGATCAGAAACGCAAGCGAGACCCGCCCCACGCTCGATAGAACGCGGGGCGGGCTCGAAACCTTGCGGTCAGCCGGTCAGGTTGCCGAGCAGCCCGCCACCGCCGCCCTGGCCATTGGCGACCACCTGCACGCGGCCCTCGCTCGGCTGGACGAGCACCCAGCCGGGGCCGGAGAAAGCCATCTGGACGGTCTCGCCCGAGCCGCGCCCGACCAGCGTCTTCAGGTTGACGTCGGTCTTGATCGAGGTCTGGACGCTCGACGCCCAGGTGATCGCCGCCGACGGGTCGGCATAGGTCGCCGCATCGCCCGTCTGGAGCAGCACCGGCGGCCCGTCCGAGAGGATCGCGACCCAGCCCGATCCCGACAGCGCCATGTTGTAGAGACCGCCGGCAAGCGCGCCGACGCCCTTCTCACGCTTGATGTCCCAGTCGATCCCGGCATCGAACGCGAGCAGGTTCGCGCCGTTGCAGGTGATCTGGTCGTTCTCCAGCTTGATCAGGTGGATGTCCTGCGCCTGCTCGGCCAGGAAAACCTCGCCCGAGCCCGAGATCTTCATCAGACTCGCGCCTTCGCCGGTAACGGCCTTCTTGACGAGCCGGCTCATGCCGCCGGAACCCGCGTGCTCGAAGCTGACGTCGCCCTGGTAGGCGACCATCGAGCCGAGCTTCGCCTGGATCGTGATCTGCTGCAGGCTGACCTTCAGCAGCTTCGAGTTCTGGAGCGCGAACGCCTCCTGGGAGGTCGTCTCCTGGAACTCGCCAAGAGTGCTTTGCACTTTTCCTCCTAGATGCGAGTCGGAAGTGGGATTGCTCCCACCTTAACCCGCCTCAGGCGGCGTGGGTGATCTGCTCGACGGATGTCGAGCGCTGCCCGCCGGCGGCGACGAGGAGCTTGAAGTCGTGCGGCGCGGTGGCGGCCTTGAGGGCCTCGTCCATCGTCACCCGACCCTCGTTCACGTGGTGCATGAGGTGCTGGTCGAAGGTCTGCATTCCGTAGAACTCGCCCTCGGCGATGACCTCCTGGAGGCGACCCGTCTCCTCCGGGTTCATGATCATGTCCTTCACGCGGCCGGTCGAGCGCAGGATCTCGCAGACCGCCACGCGGCCATGGCCGTCCGCCGTCCGGACGAGCCGCTGCGAGATGACGCCCTTGAGCGTGCCGGCGATCATCGCGCGGGCCTGCTGCTGGTGGTGCGGCGGGAAGAAGTCGATGATGCGGTTGATCGTCTCGGGGGCGTCCACCGTGTGGAGCGTCGAGAGGACGAGGTGGCCGGTCTCGGCCGCGGACAGTGCGGTCTGCACCGTCTCCTCGTCGCGCATCTCGCCGATCAGGATCACGTCCGGGTCCTGACGCAGTACGCGCTTCAGCGCCTGCTTGAACCCGACGGTGTCCATGCCCACCTCGCGCTGGTTGACGATCGACTTCTTGTCGCGGTGGAGGAACTCGACCGGGTCCTCGATCGTGACGATGTGCTTCGCGTGCTCGCGGTTCATCTGGTCGATCATCGCGGCGAGCGTCGTCGACTTGCCCGAGCCGGTGGTGCCGGTCACGAGGATGATCCCGCGCTCCTCCTCGGCGAGCTGGGAGATCGCCTCGGGGAGCATGAGCTGGTCGGTGGACTTGATCTCGAAGGGGATGGCGCGGCAGACGATCGACACGTGCCCGCGCTGGCGGAAGGCGTTCACGCGGAACCGCGCGAGACCCTCGACCGCGTAGGAGAAGTCGACCTCGCCGGTCTTGTCGAACTCCTCGAGCTTCTCCGCGTCCTCGAGCATCTGCTTGAGCATGCGCTCGGTGTCCTCCGGCTGGAGGGGCTGGGTCTCCGGGATCGGCGTCAGGTGGCCGTGGGTCCGGATCAGCGGGAAGGCGGGAACCTTGAGGTGAAGGTCCGAGCCCTGGGTCTCGATTACGCGCGCGAGTGCTTCGTGGAGGTCTAGAGCCATGGGGGCGTATCGGGTGCCCCAGCGTGCCGCTTGAACTTGGGCGTGGATGTTGGACGGCGCCGGTCGCTGGTCGCTGGTCGGGCTACCTACCCGGCTCAGCGCAGCTTGAGCTTGAGCTTCTTCTTACTGCGGTTCCCGGCCTCGTCGCGGAAGACCACGGTTATCTTGGCCTTCGCCTTCGCGCCCTGCTTGTTGACAAGGCGCTTCAGTTGCCTCGCCCTCTTCTGGTTCTTCTCGCCCTTGGGCTTCAGTTTCAACGTGGCGGGCGTGTTCGCGGTCAGCTGCTTGCGGACGGTCTTCAGCGTCACCTTGATGAACCTGCGCTTCTTCGCCGCCCACACCGACAGGGAAAGCGATGCGTCCGCACCCGCCGTGGTCTGGTTCTGGGTGCCGCGCGCGGTCGCGGTGCCGTCCTCGTCCGAGACGACGGTGAGCTTGACCGGCTTGCCGGCTTTGCTCTTGCCCTTCTCGGTGACGGTTCCGCTGGGCTTATCGACGTCAGGTGCGTCAACGGTGAACGTGCGCGTGGCGGGCGTCGGATCCGTCGCGTGCGGCTCCAACGAATCGATCGCCCTGACCTCGAACGTGTACTCGCCGTCGTCGAGCGGGCCGATGGATTCAGGCGAGCTGCAGGGCGAGAATGCGCCCGACCCACTCATCCTGCACTCGAACGTCGCGAGGCCGTCTGACGCGAACTCGAAGCTCGGGCTCGGGTCCGCGATCACCGAGCCGTGCCCGGGCCCGCCGGTGATCGTGGTCTCCGGCGCCGACTGCCGAGTGAAGTGGATCAGGTAGTCGAATCCATAGGTCATCAGATACGTCGAGTCGGCCGCGGGGGACGTGGCGATCGCGGTGGGGTTGAAGAACCCTTCCACCTCGGCGCATCCGGGATGGTCGGTGACGTCGCCGGGCTCCTCGCGACAGCTCGCGACGGTCAACGATCCGTCGGCCGGATCTCGGGCGAAGTCCACGAGCGCGCTTCTCATCCAGGATGCCACGTACACGGAGCGAGAGTCCGCCGATACGTGCACCTCGTTGGCGTCCCACAGTCCCCCCACATCGGCGCAGTGCGCGCCGTAGAAGTCCCTGGCGGGGTCCTCGAAGCAGCTGTCGAAGGTGAGCGCGCCGTCCGTGGCCCGACTGAAGTTGAAGAGCTCGCCCCCCCCGCTCCCCGCGGCGTGGACCGACTTCCCGTCCGGCGCCACGTCGAGCGCGACCGGGCTCTCGAGGCCCTTGACGTCGGCGCAGGGCGTGCCGTAGCCGGTCTCCTCGAGGCACTCGGAGAAGGCGAGCGCCCCGGTGTCGTCCCGCGTGAGGTGAGTCAGGGTGCTCGCGGCCTCCGAGCTGACGTACAGCGACTTGTCGTCGGGGGCGAAGCGCAGGTCGCTCGGCTGGAAGACGCCGTTGGCCAGTTCGGGGCAGGCCGCGCCCGCGGCTCCCGCGTCCTCGAAGCACCCTCTCCAGCTGAGCGCTCTGGTGACCGGGTTTCGGTTGAAGTAGGTGAGGCTGCCGTCATTGGTGGTGACCGCGCCGGCGTGAAGGGTGGAGACGGCGACGAGCGTCTCGCCGTCGGGCGAGGAGTCGAGCGCTACCGGGCCGTCGAGGCCCGGGACCTGGCTGCCGCACTCGCCAGCGGGCCTGTGACTTCCCTGGAAGCAGCCTCCGTATGTCAGCGTCCGGGTCGAGGGATCCCGGCTGAAGTAGGCAACCGCGTCGGCTGCGAAGGAGGCGACCGAGACGGTCCGCCCGTCCCCTGTGACGTCCACGCCCTCCAAGTTGCCGGTGACCACGCCCCCGACGTCGCTGGCGAGCCCGGCCACCTGGTGGCAGGGGGCGTCATAGGGACTGTCCATCCCCTCGAAGCAGCCGCGGAAGGTGAGCCGACCGGTGGCGGGATCCCGATCGAAGTAGGAGAGCGCGTGCACTCCGGCCGCGAACACCGACCGTCCGTCCGAGGAGATCTCCATTTCCCATCCGGCGTCGAAGCCCTCGGTGTCCGTGCATCCCAGCGGGTTGTCGCCGGGCGAGGGCTCTACGTAGCACGTGTCGATGGCGAGATCGCCGACTTCGGCGCTCGCGGGAGGCGCCCCCAGCACCACTGCCAGCGCCAAGGCCAGGAACCAGCCGGCCCTGAGGCCAGCGGAGACACGCGTTCGGCTGGCCACGAATCGAACATAACACCGCCCCCGCGGGGCCGCCAGCGCCTCAGGCGACGTCGCGGAGCTTCTGCGCCTCCGCGAGTGACTGCAGCTTCTTCAGCGACTGGTTCTCGATCTGGCGGATCCGCTCGCGCGTGACGTTGAACGTGCGGCCGACCTCGTCGAGGGTGCGCGGGTGCTCGCCGCCCAGCCCGTACCGCAGCTCGAGCACGCGCCGCTCGCGGTAGGAGAGGTTCTCGAGCGCCTCGCGGAGCGCCTCCTTCGTGAGGATCTCGGCGGCCCGCTCGTACGGCGACTCGGCCCGCTCGTCGGCGATGAACTGGCCGAACTCGGACTCCTCCTCGTCGCCGACCGGCTTCTCGAGCGAGACCGGCGCCTGGGCGGAGCGCTTGATCGAATCGACCTCGTCGGGCT